>Ga0302279_10002244_pt1 | contig 26065 bp, 23 predicted proteins | sample III_Bog_N3_3_FD_194541 | JGI IMG/M metagenome (GOLD analysis project Ga0302279, IMG submission 194541) | Peat permafrost microbial communities from Stordalen Mire near Abisko, Sweden - III_Bog_N3_3 | ecosystem: Environmental > Terrestrial > Soil > Wetlands > Peat | place: Sweden: Abisko... | reverse complement strand
GGAACCAGGCCGAAGCCGAGCGCGGCATAAAGGCCGGCCAGGACGGCCAGACCGGCCAGAACCCGGCGCCCCCAACCGGGGGCCATGGGCCAGATTTTCGAGTGTTTCATAGTCTCAAAAGCATGGCCCATGGCTCCGGAAACGCAAGGGGCAAGGTGCTACCAGACCCGGCCCTGGGCGGCCACGATCGGCCGCAAGCCTGCGACCATCCTGAGCACATCCTCGGGATTGAGGGCCTGCTCCTTGTCGCAGAGCGCCTCCTGGGGCCTGGGGTGGGCCTCGACGATCAGTCCGTCGGCGCCGGCCGCGGCGGCGGCCAGAGCCAGGGGGATCACCAGTTCCCGGTCCCCGGCGGCATGGCTGGGGTCGACGATGATGGGCAGGTGGGTCAGGCGCTTGAGCACCGGCACCGAACTCACGTCCAGGGTGGCCCTCGTGCTCGTCTCGAAGGTGCGGATGCCCCGCTCGCACAGGATCACCTGCAGGTTGCCGCCGGCGAGCAGGTATTCGGCCGCCATCAGCAGTTCCTTCACGGTGGCGCTCATGCCCCGTTTGAGGATGACGGGCTTGTCGATCCGCCCCAGCTCCTTCAGCAGGGCGAAGTTGTGCATGTTCCGGGCGCCCACCTGGAGCACGTCGGCGTAGGCCATGACCGCGGGGATGTCCTCGATGGTGAGGACCTCGGTGACCACTGGCATGTCGAACTGGCGGCCGGCCTGTTCAAGATAGCGCAGGCCTTCCATGCCCAGGCCCTGGAAGGCATGGGGCGAGGTGCGGGGCTTGAAGGCGCCGCCCCTCAGCATCGTGGCCCCGGCCGCGCGCACCATGCGCGCGGCGTCGACGATCTGGTCCAGGCTTTCCACCGCGCAGGGACCGGAGATCAGGACGAAGGTCCCTTCGCCCAGGACCACGTTGCCGATGCGGATGGCGGAGCGGCTGCGCTCGGACTTGACGGCGGCCGGGACCAAGGGCAGCTCCGTGACGCAGCTGGTTGCCGCGGCCGGGGGGGCATCGACCCGGTTCGCCTCGGCTTCGGCGACGGTGGGGGCGGGGAAGGTGGCCTGGTCCAGGTGGCTGTCCTGCTTGCGGGTACGGGAGGGGTAGCTGCCCAGCATGCGCAGGTGGGTGCAGCAGGAGCGCAGCTTGATCAGGGCGCCGGCCAGGGCGGGAGAGGCCAGGTGCCCTTCCACATCCACGAAGAACAAATACTCCCAGGGGGTATCCGGCAGCGGGCGGCTTTCGATCCGGGTGAGGTTGACCTTGGCATCGGCGAACACGCCCAGCGCATGGACCAGGGATCCCTCGTGGTGGTTGACCCGGAACAGCAGGGAGGTCTTGCAGGGCAGGCGGAAATCCGGGGGCTCCGGCTCCCGGGCCAGCAACACGAAGCGGGTCTCGTTGCACTCCCGGTCGGCCAGGCTCCGGGCCAGCACGTCCAGGCCGAACAGCCGGGCCGCCTCTTCCGAGCAGATGGCGCCGGTGTCCCGGCGGCCGAGCTCCAGCAGCGAGGCGGCGGCGGTGGCGGTGTCGGACCAGGGTTCCCGCCGCACCTCCTCCAGGCTGGAGAGGAAGGTTTCGCACTGAGTCAGGGCGGCCGGGTGGCTCCGGATCACCCGCAGATCGGCCAGCTGGGCGCCGGGGAGCACGGCCAGCACATGTTCCACCTGCCAGATCTCCTCGTCGACCAGGTGCAGATTGTGGTCGCAGATCAGCCGGTTCACGTCGGCGATGCTGCCGCCGATGCTGTTCTCCACCGGCAGGAGACCGTAGTCGATCTCGCCGTGGAGCAGGGCCTTGCCCACCTCCTGGAAGGTGGCGTAGCCGGTGCAGACCGATTCGGCCGTGGTGCGGTGGGCGAGCAGGTGGGCCGCGGCCAGGGCACTGTAGGAACCCGGCTGGCCCTGGTAGCCGCAGACGATCCGCTGCCCCGGTCCGCCATGCTTCTCGATCAGGGCTTCCTGCATGCGCCGGGAGTGGTTCAGGATCTCTTTGAGCACCCGCCGGGCGAAGGGGGCCGACAACCCCTGGGCTTCGGCGTCCAGGCTCCAGGCGGCCTGGATCCGCCGTTCCCGCTCGGTGTCCAGAAGCGGCTGGTCCTGGTCGTTCCCCTTGACCGAGCCCACCCGGCGCACGGCGTCGAAGCGGCGGGCCAGGATCCGGATCAACTGGCGGTCTGCCTCATCGATCTCCTTCCGGATGGGCTCAAGTGGGTCGGGGTTGATGCTGGGATTATGATCCATGGATGATGCCTCCAGGTGGTGGCCGCGGGGTCCTGGGGAAGGGGATAGGATATGAAAAAACCCGTCCCCAGGTTAATGGGCGGACGGGTTTGTGGGAAGTCGTTGGGCTTACGGCTGGTTCAGCGCGCCCCCATCTTCACCGGTCCCCCGCCCCCGCCCGTAAACGGGCGGTAAGCGTAGGTAAACCTGAAGGTGAAGTTCGGCATGGTGCCTCTGATGGCTGAAGCATAACCGGTCCCGGCGCCCGGGTCAATGGGGCCGGGCGCCCCCGCCCCCCTTGGCCCGCTCACGAACTTCCAGGATCTGCTTACGCTTGAGGGCCACCATCCGCCGGAAGTCGGGCCGGTCCGCGGCGGGAGTCAGCAAACGTTCTGCCCGTTGCAGTTCGGGCTCCGGGCTCAGGCCATGGCCCGCATGGGTGGCGGCCCGGCGAATGAGCACGAAGGCCTTGGAACAGAGGGCCCTCGGACTATCCGGTCGCAGCAGCAGCAGCTGGTCGGACAGCCATTCCGCCTGGTCCAGCTGGGCCAGCCGCTCGGCATAGCTCAACCCCGGGCTCTGCAGCCAGCGGAAACGCAACTCCAGGTCCGCCAGGTAGGCGGAGCTGGCGCTCTGGCCGATGGTTCGGGCCTGCCTGGCCGCGAGGCTGGCTTCATGGTACAGGCTCCCGGCGCCCTGGAAATCCCCTTGTTCCTGCCTGCTCGCGCCCATATAGGTCAAGCTGAACGCTTCCTCCACTTTGGCTTCGTAGAGCCAGGGATTTTGCTGGAAGGTGGCCCGGGCCACCTTTACCGCCTGGGCGAACTCGCCTTCCAGGAAGAGCAGGCGGGCTTCCCCGAGGCCCACCGGCTCCCAGGTCTGGCCCTGGGAAAGGGCGGAAAAGGTGCGGGCGTCCTGCAGATGGGTGGCCATGGCGGACTCCAGGGGTTCCTCAAGATCGACCATCTCCGCCCGGTCCATGAGCATGAAGCAGGAAAAGCAGGCCACCTTGGCCAGGGCGTAGGCCACATCCGGGGTCCGGTAGCCGCCCTGCCATGCCGATTCCAGCACCAGCCGGGCCTGGTCCAGATCCCCCAGGGCGCAATAGCCGCGCCCCAGGGCCAGATTGCCGGGCCCCTGGGCGACCGGACCCAGCCGCGCCATTTCGGCCCTGATCCGGTCCAGGCCCTTGTGCGATTCGGCGATGGCCGGCAGGAGATCGTGGGCGGGGATCACCCGCTCCAGCCGCATGCGGTTCTCGATGTCCCGGGCCTCCAAGGTGAAACGCTGGGCCAGGGCGGCCTGGCGGTGGTTCCTTGCGGCAGCCCGGCTGGACCAGCCGAGGAAACCGACGCCCAGCACCAGGGTGAGCCCCAGGGACGCGGTCCAGGTGGGGTGCCTGTGGATGAACCGGCGCAGCTCCCGGCCCCAATCCCTCCGCTCCGCCAGCAACGCCTCCCCATCCAGGTAGCGCCTGAGGTCCTCGGCCAGTTCCCCGGCGCTGTGGTAGCGGTCCTGGGGCCGTTCCTCGAGGCAGCGGGCGATGATGCTCTGCAGCTTCGGGGGCAGGTCAGCCCCGGGGGCCGGTTCCCCGGGGGGGGCGTCATCGGCCCCGGCCGGCCGGATGCCGCCGCACAGGCCCAGCACCGTCTGCAGGGTGACACCCAGGGCATAGATGTCTGATCCGGGGCCAACCACCGCGCCCTTGCCGAGTTTCACTTCCGGCGGCAGGTACTCCGGGGTGCCCAGTACGCCTTGGGTTTCGGTGCCGCCCTCGGCGGCGAGATCCTTGGCCAGACCAAAATCAGCCACATAACTGGCCCAGCCGCCCATGCCGTCGCTCTCCAGCAGGATATTGGAAGGTTTCAAGTCCCGGTGGATCAGGTTGAGCCGGTGGGCGGAATTGATGGCCATGGCCACCGCCCCCAGAATCTCCACCACCTCCTCGATGCCCAGCCCCGGCGCGGCCTGCAACAGGTTGGGTCCCTCCACCAGTTGCATGGCGATCACTGGCACCTCCGAGGAGGCGTCCACGTCGAAGATCCGGCAGACGTTCGGATGGCTCACCCGGGCCTGGAGCTCGGCTTCGCGCATGAAGCGCTGGATCGCCCCGGGATAGGGCACGCTCAGGGTCTTCAAGGCCACCCGGCGGTGCAGCAGGCCGTCCCAGGCCTGGAACACCTCGCCCATGCCGCCCTTGCCCAGGCGGGGCCCCAGCCGGTAGCGGCCGATGGTCCGTGCCCCGGATCCGGCCCAGACCGGGCGCTGCCCCGAACGGGGCCCGGAGCCCGCCCCTCCGGAGGAGGGTGGGGGCGTCGGGATTCCATCAATCCAGGGTTTCAAAGGGGACCCTGAGTCGGAACCCGAATGGGCCGCAGGCGCTTCAGCGAAGTGGACATGGGATGGCGTTCCTCTGGTTGGGCGGGATGATCCGGTTGCGGGTCGCGTCTCCCAGGCCCCGGTGGCGTCCAGGGCTGGAACGTATTGGTATGTTCCATTTATGCCGGTCGGGACTGAAAGGTTCCCCGGCCCCCTCGTCTGGCTTCTGTCATCGCCCGGGTCGTGGGAGGATGGTTTGCAACCCATCCACTCCCCGGGCGCACCGAGCGACCCAACGAAAGGCCAGACCCATGTCCGTACCCGGCTCCTCCTCGCCCCACGATGGCACCGTCACCCAGCGCCCCTTCGGCCAGATGGCCGACGGTGAGCCGGTGCTGCTGTACACCCTGACCAACGGTCATGGCCTGCGGGCGGAGATCATGAATTACGGTGGCACTATGACCCGCCTGCTGGTGCCCGATCGCACCGGCCGGCTGGATGACATCCTCCTGGGCTACCGTACCTTCGCCGAATACTGCGCCGGACCGTGCTACTTCGGCGCGCTCATTGGCCGGATGGGCAATCGGCTGGCCGCTGGACGGTTCACCCTGGACGGCACGCCCTACCAGCTGGCCACCAACAACGCCCCGGGTGGCCTCCCCTGTCACCTCCACGGCGGTCCCGGCGGCTTCAACCGGGTCCTATGGCAGGCCGAGCCGTTGCCCGGGGAAGCCGGGCTGCGCCTGCGCTACCCCAGCCCCGCGGGCGAGGAGGGCTATCCCGGCAATCTGGACGTGACGGTCACCTACCGGCTCACCGAAGCCGACGAAATGAGCATCGAGTACCACGCCACCAGCGATCGTGCCACCCCGGTCAACCTCACCCAGCACAACTACTACAATCTGGGCGGGGAGGCCGGCGGCCCTGTGCTCGATCACCTGCTGACCCTCCATGCCAGCCGCTTCACGCCGGTGGACGCCGGCCTCATCCCTACGGGTTCCCTGGTCGAGGTGGCGGACACGCCGTTTGATTTCACCCGGCCCACCCGGATCGGCGCGCGGATCCAGGCCGATGACCCGCAGCTGCGCCACGGCGGGGGCTACGACCACAACTGGGTGATCGACCGTCCCGGCCCGGGACTGGCCCACGCCGCCACCGCCGAGGACCCCGGCTCCGGCCGGCGGATGGAGGTGTGGACCGAAGAACCCGGGGTGCAGTTCTACTCCGGCAACTATATCGACGGGGCCCAGATCGGCAAGACCGGCCGCCCCTACGCCACCCACCAGGGCTTCTGTCTGGAAACCCAGCATTATCCCGACGCCCCCAACCAGCCCGGGTTTCCGTCGGTGATCCTGCGCCCGGGAGCGGTCTACCACACCACCACGGTGCATCGCTTCAGCGCCATTTGAAGCTCTGCGGCTTGGACCTTTCGGCAGGTGCCCATGGACGTTTCCCGTCTCTCGCCTCACCATGCGCCCGAGTACCGGGCGCTGATGCTCGAAGCCTATGCGGCCCACCCGGATGCCTTCACCTCCAGCGTGGCCGAGCGAGCAGCGCTACCGCTCTCCTGGTGGGAGAAACGGCTGTGGGATGCACCTGATTCAAGCCAGGCGGTCTTTGGCCTGTTTGATGGCCAACTGGCCGGTGCGGTCGGACTGTCATCCGATACCCGTGAAAAAGCAAACCACAAAGCGACCCTGTTTGGGATGTACATCCGCACGGCATTCAGGGGGCAAGGTCTTGGCCATCTGCTGGTCAAAGCCGCCCTGGACCATGCCCGTACGCGGCCACGCCTGACCGTGGTGCAACTCACGGTGACCGAGGGCAACCTTGGTGCGGAAACCCTCTATGCCAAGCACGGGTTTGTCCGGTTCGGCCTGGAACCCTATGCCGTCGCCGTGGGGTCGCAATACGTCTCAAAGGTCCACATGTGGTGCGACCTTTCCTGAGTCAGGCCCCGTCTGGATAACCTCCACCGCCAGACGTGCGTCCTACCGGACATGGGTTGCGGGAGACCTTCAGGGCCGAACGATCCGCTGAGCAGCCCGTGGGTCCCTGGATCCTTCGGCTTTGATCAAACGTTTCGTCGAAGAGGATGGGAGCGTCAGACGGTTTCCGGGTCCGGTGCAGGGCCCGGATCGGCCGGGTCCTGAATCGGGAAGTGCCGCCCCAGCAGGGCCAGGAAGGCGGTGGCGGCGGGGGAGAGGGTGCGGGCCCTGGGGTAGACCACCCGCATGTCACGGCCGATGGCCATGCCCCGCACCTGGGGCGCCAACAGCTCGCCCGCGGCCAGTTCCCGCTCGCAGCACATCCGGGGCAGGATGGCGATCCCGTCCCCGGCCTTGACGAAGTCCTTGATGGTCTCCAGGCTTGAAAGATCCATCACGATCCCCAGCGGCACGCCCTCCCGGGCGAACAGGTCCACCAGCCGCTTGCGACTGGGGGTCGGGACCATGTGCGCCACGAATTTCTCTCCGGCCAGCTGCTGCAGGGTCACGCACTTGGCTTTGGCCAGGGGGTGTTCCGGGTAGAGCACCAGGCATAGTTCGTCCCGGAACAGCAGCCGGGACACCAGGGCGTGCTGGACCGGGGTGAAGGACAAAAAGCCGAAATCCACGTCCTGCTCTTCCAGCAGCATGGCGATGCCGTTGGACGGGCACTGCTGGACCTCGATCTTGACCTGGGGCAGTTTCGCCCGGAACGCCTTCAAAAGGGGCGGCAGGACGTAGTTGCAGACGCTCTCGTTGGCCGCCAGCCGCAGCATGCCGCGCTTGTGCAGGCGCAGGTCCTCCAGGGTCCGGCGGGCATCCTCCCGCAGCTGGACCATGCGTTTGGCGTAGCCCAGCAGGGCGGTGCCCGCCGCGGTGAGCGCCACCTTGCGGGAGGTGCGGTCCATGAGCTGGGCTTGGACCTCATCCTCCAGGCGGCGGATGGCCTGGCTCACGGCGGGTTGGGAACGGTGCAGGCTCTCCGCGGCCCTGGAAAAGCTGCCCTCCTGGGCCAGACTGATAAGAACTTCAAGTTCGGCTAGGTCCATGGGGCCTAAGCATACCGGGTCAGGTCATGGCTGAGAAGAAACCTGGCCAACAAAAGGGGAGCTCTTTCAGCTCTTTTCCAACAGAATGAGGGATGAGACTTCCGATTATTGCCTGGTTGATCTTTTTGGCTGCGGCCGTCCTTGAGGTCGGCGGCGACGCGGTGGTGCGCAAAGGCATGCGTGGCGGGGGCATCGCCTTCATGGCCCTGGGCTTCGCCATGCTGGGAACGTATGGGGTCGTGGTCAACACCATTCCCTGGGATTTCTCCAGGCTTCTGGGCGTGTACGTCGCCATTTTCGCGGTCGTGAGCATTCTGGCCGGACGCTTTGTTTTCCAGGAGAGTGTGCCTGGGAGCACCTGGTTGGGGCTGGCCATCATTGTCCTTGGCGGGCTCGTCATCCAGTTTGGTGGCAGCCTCAAGGCCTAGCTGAATGCATCGCAAACACCGCAGGGTAAGGACGTGCTGATCACGTCCTTATCCTGCGGCGGCTACGGTCGAGTGGGAAGCGCCCGAAATCAGGGGGCGGGGGTCTTTTCCGTGAGCATATCGACGGGATCCAGGAACTGCATGCATTCGCGCAGGTCCCGGCCGACCTTCTCGATCATGTGCTCGCGCTCCTCGCGCCGGCGCCGCTCGAACCAGGCCCGGCCGGAACGGTTCTCCTCGATCCAGCCCTTGGCATAGCTGCCGTCCTGGATCTCCTTGAGGATCTTCTTCATCTCCAGGCGGGTTTCGGCGGTGATGAGCCGGGGACCGCCGGTGTAGTCGCCATACTCGGCGGTGTCGCTGATGGAGTGGCGCATGTAGCTGAGGCCGCCCCGGTACATCAGGTCCACGATCAGCTTGAGCTCATGGAAACACTCGAAGTAGGCGATCTCCGGCTGGTAGCCAGCTTCCACCAGGGTGTCGAACCCGGCCTTCACCAGTTCGGACACGCCGCCGCAGAGCACCGCCTTCTCGCCGAACAGGTCGGTTTCGGTCTCCTCGGTGAAGGTGGTGTCCAGCACCCCGGCCCGGGTCGCGCCCAGGGCCTTGGCATAGGACAGGGCCATGGCCTTGGCCTGGCCCGAGGCGTCCTGGTGGACTGCCACCAGGGCCGGCACGCCGCCGTTCTCGGTGTAGACTTCCCGGACCCGGTGGCCGGGCCCCTTGGGAGCGATCATGCTCACGTCCACGCCCTCGGGCGCGACGATCAGGCCATAGCGGATGTTGAAGCCGTGGGCGAACATGAGGGTCTTGCCCGGCTTGAGCTCGGGGGCGATGCTCTGGTCGTACAGGGCGGCCTGGCCGGTGTCCGGGGTCAGCACCATGATGGTGTCGGCCCAGGCGCTGGCGGCCCGGGGTTCCATCACTTCGAAGCCGTTGGCGGTAGCCTTGGCCCGGGAACGGGAACCGGCCGGAAGCCCGACCCGGACCTCCACTCCGGAATCCCGCAGGTTCTGGGCATGGGCATGGCCCTGGGAACCGTAGCCGATGATGGCCACCTTCCTGCCCTGGATCAATGCCAGATCGGCATCCTGGTCGTAATAAAGCTTGGTCATCGGTGCTCCTTGATGGTTAGAAAGAAACGGCGTCCTCGACCTCGTCGGTCGCCACGGGTAGAGCGGAAACAGTTTGCGCGCGCTGCATGGCCACGGCGCCGGAGCGGCAGAGTTCCAGCAGGCCGAACGGCCGCAAGGCCTCCAGCAGGGCGTCCACCCGCTCCGGTCCGGCGCACACCGACATCACCACGCTGTCGGTGCTCACGTCCAGGATCTCCGCGGTGAAGATCTGGGCCAGCTGGAACAGGGCGGGGCGGTTCTCGGTGGTGGAGGCCACCCGCACCAGGGCCACGTCCCGCACCAGGGAGGCGACCTCGGTGAGGTCGACCACCGAGTGCACGTTCAGCAGCCGCTCCAGGAAGGCCTTGGCGCTGCGCTTGGAGTTGGCGTTCAGGTCGGTGACCAGGGTCATGCGGCTGATGGCCGGCTCCAGGGTGGGGCTGACGGTGAGGCTGTGGATGTTGAAGCCCCGGCGCCGGAAGGTGGAGGCGACCCGGTCCAGCACGCCGGGTTCGTTGTCGGTGGTGACGATGAGGATGCGGAACATGGAATTCACCTCGAAGCGGGAATGGGAAGATTGGGTTCGTGCATCATGTCCTGGAGCCGGGCCCCGGAGGGGATGATCGGGTAGACGCAGGCCTCGGGATCCACCACGAATTCGATCAGCACCGGTTCCGGGCAGGCCCGGGCGGCCTGGACCGCCGACAGGGAATCGGCCAGGGTTCCGGCCCGCATGCCCTTCATGCCATAGGCCTCGGCCAGCAGCACGAAGTCGGGGTTGGCCAGGCCCGAAGCCGAGCGCCGGTCATCGTAGAACAGGGTCTGCCACTGGCGGACCATACCGAGGGTGCCGTTGTTGATCACGGCCACGTTGATCTTCAGGCCCTCCTGCACCAGGGTCATGAACTCCTGGGAGTTCATCTGGATGCCGCCGTCGCCGGCCACCACCCACACCTCGGCTTCCGGGCAGGCCATCTTGGCGCCGATGGCGGCCGGCAGGGCGAACCCCATGGTGCCCAGGCCGCCCGAAGTGATCAGAGTGCGCGGCCTTGAGTGTCGCATGACCTGGGCCTGCCACATCTGGTGCTGGCCCACGTCGGTCACCCAGACCGCGTCCGGCGCTTCCTGGAACAGGGTCCGGAGCACCTCGATGGGACCGAGCCCGTTGGTGGTGGGCATGGGCGGCCAGGACTCTGCCTCCTTCGGCCCGTGGTCGGCCTTCATCTCCTCCAGATGGGCCAGCCAGGTCTCGGAGGGCACCGGGGCGAGGTCCGGCTGCATCCGTTCCAGGACGTTGCGCAGGTCGCCCTGCAGGGCCAGGTCGACGTTGATGATCTTGCCCACTTCCGCCCGGTCGATCTCCACGTGGATCTTGGTGGCGTGGGGGGCGAAGGTGGCCGGGTCGCCGGTGACCCGGTCGTCGAAGCGCATGCCGAAGGCCAGGATCAGGTCCGCCTCCTGGATGGCCAGGTTGGTCCAGGGGGACCCATGCATGCCCATGAAGCCCAGGAACAGCGGATGGCCCGCCGGGAAGGCGCCCAGGCCGAGCAGGGTGGCGGCCACCGGGATCTTCGCCTGCTCGGCGAAGGCCAGCAGGGCCGCGCTGGCCCCGGACAGGGTGACGCCGTGACCGGCCAGGATCAGCGGCCGGTGGCTGGCCCGGATCATGTCCAGGGCCTTGTCCAGTTCGGCCTTGGGCACTTCCGCCGGCAGATGGCGCAGGTGCCGGGTGGGGAAGGCGCCCTCCCAGTCCAGCACGGTGCTGGCGATCTGGGCGTCCTTGGTGATGTCCACCAGCACCGGGCCGGGCCGGCCGCTCCGGGCCAGGGCGAAGGCCTCGCGGATGGCCGGGGCGATCTGCTCCGGGCGCTGGACCAGGTAGTTGTGCTTGGTGATGGGCAGAGTCACGCCGGTGACGTCCACCTCCTGGAAGGCGTCCGAACCCAGCAGGGACGAGGTAACCTGGCCGGTGATGGCCACCAGCGGCACCGAATCCATCATGGCCGTGGCCAGGCCGGTCACCAGGTTGGTGGCTCCGGGCCCGGAGGTGGCCAGCACCACGCCGACCCGTCCCGAGGCCCTTGCGTAGCCGTCGGCCATGTGCGCCGCGCCCTGCTCATGCCGGGCCAGGACGTGGCGCACGGAGGAGTTCTCCATGGCATGGTAGGCGGGGAGGATGGCCCCCCCGGGGTAGCCGAACACCACTTCCACGCCTTCCCGTTCAAGGCATTCCCAAAGAATCATCGCGCCGGTCTGTTCCAATGGAGTTCCAGTGAAGAAATCATGTCGCCCGGAAACCAGGCCATGAGGGGTGGGAGGGAGGTTCAGGAGAGGGGACGATCCGGTTATAAAAAAAGCCCCGCGACCTTGAGGTGCGGGGCGGTAGGTGGTTCAGGCCGTCTGCCTAAGTTGCCCCCGCCCCGTGTCCAATAAGCAGGACTACCAGGCTAAGTACGGCCAGTACCACGAAGGTGGAACCGGTCAGCAGCGAGGACACCTCAACCAAGCCGGCGGTGCCGACCTTGGGAGCAGGGGTCTGGGGTGAAATCGTCATGACCAAGTTGTAAGGAATCCCGGGATCGAAGTCAACGCATTAATCCGGGAAATTGTCAAAACGAATAGCTCCATTCGTCGAACGCGATCCTGCCATGGCCGCCCATGAACGGAGCTAGGATGATGAGCAGGAGTATCCCCATGCGATCTGACACCGTCAAGAAGGGTATTGAACGCGCCGGACACCGCAGCCTGCTCAGGGCCACCGGGCTGAAGGAAGAGGATTTTGCCAAACCCTTCATTGGCATCGCCAACTCCTACACCGACATCGTGCCCGGCCATATCCACCTCCACGACTTCGCGGCAGTGGTCAAGCAGGCGGTGCGGGAAGCGGGCGGGGTGCCGTTCGAATTCAACACCATCGCCGTGGACGACGGGATCGCCATGGGCCACCTGGGCATGCGCTATTCGTTGCCATCCCGGGAACTCATCGCCGACGCGGTGGAGACCATGGCCAACGCCCATTGTTTCGACGCCCTCATCTGCATCTCCAACTGCGACAAGATCACCCCGGGCATGATCATGGGCGCCATCCGGGTGAACGTGCCGACCATCTTCGTCACCGGCGGGCCCATGCTGGCCGGGCACAAGCCCGACGGCAGCGCCAGCGACCTGATCACCGTGTTCGAGGGCGTGGGCAAGGTGCAGAGCGGCGAGATGACCGAGCAGGAGCTGGCCCTGATCGAGGCCAGCGCCTGTCCCACCTGCGGCTCCTGCTCCGGCATGTTCACCGCCAATTCCATGAACTGCCTGTTGGAAGCCATCGGTCTGGCCCTGCCCGGCAACGGCAGCATCCCGGCGGTGGATCCCAGGCGCCTGGACCTGGCCCGGACCGCGGCCCGGCAGGTGCTCGAACTGCTGCGCCGGGACTTGAAGCCCAAGGACCTGGTGACCATGGCGTCCCTGCACAACGCCTTCGCCCTGGACATGGCCATGGGCGGCTCCACCAACACCGTGTTGCACACCCTGGCCATCGCCCACGAGGCCGGCCTGGATTTCCCCCTGGCGCGGCTGAACGAGATCTCCGCCGTCACCCCCTGCATCTGCAAGGTGTCGCCTTCGGTGCCGGACGTTCACATCCAGGACGTGGACCGGGCCGGCGGCATCAGCGCCATCCTGAAGGAACTGTCCCGCCGGCCGGGCCTCCTGAACCTGGACGAGATGACCGTCACCGGCGGGACTCTGGGCCAGACCCTGGAAGCCGCGTCGACCAAGGACCCGAAGATCATCCGCACCCTGGAGGCGCCGTTCACCGCGGACGGGGGGCTGTCGGTGCTGTTCGGCAACATCGCCCCCCACGGCAGCATCGTCAAGAACGCCGGGGTCGACCCCAGTTGCTACCTGTTCGAGGGGCCGGCGGTGATCTTCGAAAGCCAGGACCAGTGCCTGGAGGCCCTGGCCCGGCGGGAAGTGGTGGCCGGGCAGGTGGTGATCATCCGTTACGAGGGCCCCAAGGGCGGGCCCGGCATGCCGGAGATGCTCTCGCCTACCTCCATGATCAAGGGGCAGGGGCTGGGCAAGTCGGTGGCCCTGATCACCGACGGCCGCTTCTCCGGCGGCACCGCCGGCCTGTGTATCGGTCACGTCAGCCCCGAGGCCATGGAGGGCGGTCCGATCGGACTGGTGCGCGATGGCGACCGGATCCGGATCGATATCCCGGCCCGGAGCATGAACCTGCTGGTGGACGAGGCCGAACTGGCCCGGCGCCAGGCCGCCTGGGTCCGCCCCGCCGCCAAGATCACCAAGGGCTGGCTGGGTCGCTACGCCCACCTGGTGACCTCCGCCGACAAAGGCGCCGTCCTGGTCCTGCCCGAGGACTGACCGTTACCGGATGTAATAGCCGGAGACTCTCCAGCTCCCGTCCGGGCCATGGGCGGGGGTGAGGGTTTCCAGGGCCGCGGGCTTGTGCTCGAACCGGGTCTCGAACTGGATCACCACGTATTCTCCATCGGGAGCCCCGGGCAGGGTGCGGGTGAAGGTGGCGGATTTCAGTTTGCGGTTCTGGACGGCGCCCAGGGGGGAGCGGACGGCGTTGAGAGCCGCTTCCCAGCCGGGCCGGGTAACGGCAGCCTTGAACCCGGCGGCCGCTTCGTCCCAGCTCTGGGCGTAGCTGCCGCCATCGGTGAGCGCCAGCCAGGCCTTGGCGGCCGCCTGGGCCTTCTCCACCGCGGGATTCTGATCGGCCCAGGCCAGGGAGGCCACGAGCGAGACGGCGATAAAGGGGACGGAGAGAAACCTGCCCATGATTGCCTCCAAGGATTGCGCACCATTGTCCTTCAAATCGAGCCCCTCCGGGGCCGTTCTGATGGACCCTCCCGGGTTCCGTTGCCCCTCTATCCCATATGGGGCCAAGCCGGAGGCACTTGGCAGGGAACCTGCGAGGTATTCCTGCAACCGCAACAGGACACTCCTGGGCGACTGACCAGGAAGCGGGTTTCGACATGGGATTCAGATTGATCGGAGAGCTTATGAACTATCTGGACGGATGTTGGAAGGCGGCGGTCCTGACCAGTGCCGGCACCACCTGGAGCGCAGCCGGCATTGAGCTGGCCCTGGGGACCGCCCTGCTGGCGGCCATGGCCAGGCGGGGTGACCAGGCCCGCGCCGTAGCCGACCGGGCCAGGGCGCGCTCCCGCAGCACCCCGGAAAGGCCTTGAACCGGTTGGGGCATCGCCGGAACCGGCCCGGGCCGGGGATGCCGGAAATTCATTGGCGGCCCTTATGGGTGACGCAAAAAGGGCAATAGGTCTGGACACGCCCCCGCCCCAGGGGCCCACTGGAAGTCCAACTCCCAGAGGTTCCCCAACCATGCAGCGTGAACCCGTATTAATCTCCATCTTCGACACCACCTTGCGTGACGGCGAACAGAGCCCCGGCTGCACCATGCAGCCCCGGGAGAAGCTGCGCCTCGCCCTCCAGTTGGAGGCGCTCAAGGTGGACGTGATCGAGGCCGGGTTCCCGGTGTCCAGCCTGGATGATTTCGCCGCGGTCCAGATGGTGGCCCGGGAGGTGCGCGGTCCGGTGATCACCGCCCTCTGCCGCAGCCTTCCGGCCGACATCGACCGGGCCTGGGAGGCCATCCGCGAGGCGCGCAGCCCGCGGATCCATACCTTCATCGCCACCTCCGACATCCACATGAAATTCAAGCTGCAGAAGGGCAGGGGCGAGGTGCTGACCATGGCCCGGGAGGCGGTGCGCCGGGCCAAGGATCACACCGGTGACGTTGAATTCAGCGCCGAGGACGCCACCCGCACCGATCTGGACTTCCTGTGCGAGGTCGTGGCCGCGGTCCTGGAGGAAGGGGCCACGGTGATCAATATTCCGGATACCGTCGGCTATACGGTCCCGGAGGAGTATTCGGCGATCCTGCGCACCCTGCGCCAGCGGGTTCCGGCTCTGGACCAGGCCATCCTCTCGGTCCACTGCCACAACGACCTGGGACTCGGGGTGGCCAACAGCCTGGCCGCCATCGCGGCGGGGGCGCGCCAGGTGGAGTGCACGGTCAACGGGATCGGCGAGCGGGCCGGCAATGCCTCCCTGGAGGAGCTGGTCATGGCGCTCCGGGTGCGGCGCGACCTGCTGGGCTTCGATACCCGCATCTCCACCCCGGAGATCTACCGGACCAGCCAGATGCTCTCCAACATCACCGGGGTGCCGGTGCAGCCGAACAAGGCCGTGGTGGGGAAGAACGCCTTCGCCCATGAGTCTGGCATCCATCAGCATGGGGTGATGGCCAATGCCATGACCTACGAGATCATGACTCCCGAATCCGTGGGAGTGAAGACCAGCAGCCTGGTGCTGGGCAAGCATAGCGGCCGGCACGCCCTGGACCAGCGGTTCAAGGATTTGGGGTTCAACCTGGAGCCGGCGGCCCTGGCCCAGGCCTACATCCTGTTCACCCGGCTGGCGGACCGGAAGAAGGAGATCTTCGACGAGGATCTGATGGCCCTGGTCAACGACGACATCGCCTACGTTCCCGACGCCTTCAAGCTGAGGGCGGTGCAGGCCACCGCCGGCACCCATTCCATCGCCACGGCCCTGGTAGTCCTGTTCGACGGCACCCAGGAGATCACCGAGACCGCCTCTGGGGACGGCCCGGTGAACGCCGTGTTCGAGGCGATCAACCGGATCACCGGACTCCATGGCGAATTGCTGGCCTTCCGGGTGGACTCGGTCACCCATGGCGCCGATGCCCTGGGCGAGGTGTTCCTGCGGGTGAAGTTCCCCCAAGGTGTCTTCTCCGGCAAGGCCGCCAACACCGACATCGTCGGCAGCAGCGCCCAGGCCTATCTCAACGCGGTCAACAAGGCCGTCCTGCGGTCCCCCCACCCCACCCCCGAGGCCAGCCTCCAGGTCTAGATCGACCCTCCGGACTTTGCCTGCCGGGCCGCGCTCGATTAGTCTATGAAGGAGGCAGGATCCGGGCAGTGCCGCCCGCCCGGGCCCGACCCGGAGTCCCGCTTGAAGCAGATGGTGCTGTTCCTGTTGATCGCCGCCGTGGGCAACGCGGTCTACCATGTGAGCCAGAAAACCTTGGCCCCCGCGGCCAATCCCATGGTCCTGCTGATGGCGGTCTATGCGGTGGCCTTCCTGGGGGCGGCCCTGGCCGCGCCCTGGTTCGCGGCCGGTTCCGGCGGTGCCTGGAAGGCCCAGGTGTTCACCTGGCCGGTCCTGGCCCTGGGTTTGAGCGTGCTGCTCATCGAAATCGGCTTCCTGCTGGCCTACCGCACGGGAGGTTCGCTCCAGTGGTCCGGGGTCGCGGTCAACGGCGTCGCCGCCCTGCTGCTGCTTCCGGCGGCGCTGCTGGTGTTCCGGGAAACCTTCTCGCCGATCCGGGCGGCCGGGCTGTTGCTGACGGTGTCCGGGCTGGCCCTGATGACCCGAAGATAGGTTTTTTGCCGGCCGCCAGGGATATTTGAGTTGCGCCCGATCCATCGAATTGCTACATTTCCAGCATGTCGATGAATCCTTGCTTCCTCGTGCGCACCCTGGCATTGCCGGGTGGCTGGGGCCAGGCATCCGGATTTCGCACCTTCGCCATGATGATTACCGGCACTACTACCACGCGGTCGACGCGGGGGCCGGGGCTGTCCTGAAGGACAAAGGCAAAGCAAGCCAACCACCCGGCCCCGCTACCCAGCGGGGCCTTTTTCTTTAAGGAATTCCATGGCCATCCCGGAACCTCTCCCCTCCCTCCCCAAACGCCCTTCCGGGGGCAAGGGCATCATGGTGATGAAGTTCGGCGGCACTTCCGTGACCGGCGAGGAAGGGCTGCTGCGGGTTGCGGGCCTGGCCAAGGCGGCGCTGGCCGGCCATAGGGTGCTGCTGGTGGCCTCGGCCATGTCCGGGATCACCGATCTCCTGGTGGCCGGAGCCCAAAGGGTCCAGGGCGCCGAGGCGGTCCTGGCAAGCTATTCCGGAACCCACCGCCGGGCCCTGGCGGCCCTGGCGGGCGAACTGGGGCCGGAACGGACCCGGGAACTGGAGCGGCGGCTATCGATCCTGGAAACGGAACTGGCCCGGCTGCTCCAGGGAGTCACCCTGCTGGGGGATTGTTCGCCTCAGGTACTGGCCCGGATCTGCTCCCTGGGCGAGCGGGCCTCCTGCGCCCTCCTGGCTGGGCTGGTCCAGGCCATGGGGCTGCCCTGCCTGGAACTGGATCCCACCCAGGTGCTGGTCTGCTCAGGCAATCCCGCGGAGGCTTCGCCCCTGCCGGCCAGGATCCGGGAACGGCTGGCGTTTTTCCGCTCTGGCGACCAGCCGCTGGCGCTGCTGCCGGGGTTCTTCGGCGGCAACGAGGCCGGCGAGGCGGTGCTGCTGGGCCGGGGCGGCTCGGACCTTTCGGCGGCCCTGGCCGCGGGCGCGGTGGACGCGGAAGTGCTGGAGATCTGGACCGACGTGGATGGGGTCTTCACCGCCGATCCCAGGCTGGTGGAGAACGCCCAGTGCCTGACCGAGTTGAGCTACGAAGAAGCCATGGAACTGGCCTACTTCGGGGCCAAGGTGCTGCATCCCCGGACCCTGGGCTACGTGCGGGGCCCGGGGATCCCGACCCGGGTCCGCAACACCCAGCGGCCCGGCCACCCGGGCACCCTGGTGACCGCCGGGGTGCTGGAATCGAAATCCCTGCCCAGGGGGCTCACCCTCTTGTCCGGCATGGCCCTGCTGGACCTGTCCGGTTCCGGCCTGAAGGGGGTTCCGGGCGTGGCGGCGCGGGCCTTCGGCTCCCTGGCCGCCAAGGGCGTCAACGTGGTCCTGATCACCCAGGGTTCCAGTGAATGCGCCATCACCATCTGCGTCCGCAAGGAAGAGGCTCAGCCGGCCCGGGAGGCCCTGGGGGCCACCTTCGAAGCCGAACTGGCCGCCGGGCTCATGGATCCCCTCGTGCTCAAGCCCGATCATGCGGTGGTGAGCGTGGTGGGCGACGGCATGGGCAAGTACGTCGGGGTCGCCGGATCCTTCTTCGGTGCCCTGGGCGGCCAGGGCTGCAGCGTGGTGGCCATCGCCCAGGGGGCCAGCGGCCGCTCGATCTCGGCCGTGGTGGCCGAACAGGAGGGGCCTCGGGCCCTGGCGGCCATCCACCGGCGGTTCTTCGGCGGGCTGGAGCCGCTGGAACTGCACCTGATGGGGGTGGGCCTGGTGGGCAAGCAGTTCCTGGTGCAGCTGCAGCATCTGCAGCAGCGCATGCCGGAGGTGGCGGCGTCGCTGAAGCTTTGCGCCGTGAGCAATTCAAGGCGGATGCTGCTGGACGCCGAGGGCCTGGATCCGGCCACCGCCCTGCAGGCCCTGGCCGAGCGGGGCGAGCCATTGGATGAAGCGCGGCTGCGGGAGAGCGTCCGTTCCCGCCGGCCCGACCATGCGGTGCTGGTGGACTGCACCACCTCCCAGACCCTGGCCGACGCCTACCTCACCTTCGTGGAAGCTGGCTTCCATCTGGTGAGCGCCAGCAAGAAGGCCAACAGCGGAACCACCGCCTCCTGGCGCGACCTGCGGCTGTCCCTGCACCGCCGGGGCCGGGTGTTCCACTACGAAACCAACGTCGGGGCCGGGCTGCCCATCCTGGGCACCCTCCGGGACCTGCGCAATGGCGGCGACCGGATCCAGCGCCTGGAGGGCATCCTCAGCGGATCGCTGTCCTACATCTACGGGCGCCTGGATGCGGGGGCGAAGTTCAGCGAGGCGGTCGGTGAGGCCCGCAAGGCGGGATTCACCGAGCCCGACCCCAGGGATGACCTGTCCGGGCTGGATGTGGCCCGGAAGGCCCTGATCCTGCACCGGGAGATGGGCGGCGAGCTGGAGCTGGGCCAGGTGGAGGTGGAGGGGGCGCTGCCGGCGGGCTTCGACGACAGCGGGTCGGTGGAGGCGTTCATGGCGCGCCTGGTGGAGTTGGACGAGCCGGTCCGCCAGCGCATGGCGGCCCTCCAGGCCGAGGGCAAGGTGCTGCGCTATGCCGCCACCGTCACCCCCGAAGGCTGCCGGGTCGGCGCCATCGAAGTGGACGCGAGCCATCCCCTGTTCGTCATCGGCGGCGGCGAGAACGCGCTCTGCCTGTCCACCGAGGCCTACCACCCCCACCCCATGGTGGTGCGGGGCTACGGCGCAGGTGCCGCGGTGACCGCCACCGGCGTGCTGGCTGACGTGCTCCGCATCGCCCGGGGCGCGCGGGCATGAAGCAGGTCCTGGCCTTCGCCCCTGCCAGCATCGGCAACCTGGCGGCGGGCTTCGACGTCCTGGGGGCGGCCATCGCTCCCCTGGACGGCCCGCCCCTGGGCGACCAGGTGGAGATCCACCTGGCCCGGACGGCCTCCTTCGCCGTGACCGGGCCGTTTGCCCACCGGCTGCCGCCGCTGGCCGAGGACAACCTCGCCCTCAAGGCCTGCGCGGGTTTCGCAAGGGCCTGGGGGCGGCCGCTGCCGCCGCTGGCGATCCGGTTGTTCAAGAACCTGCCGGTGGGCAGCGGGCTGGGTTCCAGCAGCGCCACGGTGGTGGCCACCCTGGTGGCCCTGGACGCACTGCTCCAGGCCGGTCTGGACCCGGCGGCGCTGCTCCGGGCCGGGGGGGAGGCCGAGGGGCAGGGCTGCGGCGCCTTCCACCTGGACAACATCGCTCCGGCGCTGCTGGGGGGGCTGCGGCTGGTGGACGCCCAAGGCGGGGCCCGGGCCCTGCCGTTCCCGGAGGATCTGGTGTTCGCCGTGGCCAGCCCCGAGCTGGAACTCAACACGAGGGATGCCCGCCAGGTGCTGCCGGCCCAGGTGCCCTTGGCCCTGGCGGTGGCCCATGCCCAGAACCTGGCCGGACTGGTGACGGCCCTGTTCACCGGGGACGCCGAACTGCGCCGGGCCTGCCTGCGGGACCTGCTGGCCGAGCCGCACCGGGCGCCGCTGGTGCCGGGCTTCCGGGCGGTGCAGGCCGCGGCCATGACCGAAGGGGCCGAAGGCTGCACCTTGTCCGGGGCCGGGCCGGCGATTTTCGCGGTGACCAGCCGGGACCGGGCCCCTGCCGTGGCCGGGGCCATGGCGGGGGCCTGGGCTGGAGCGGAGGTCCCATGCCGGGTGCGGCTATGCGGACTGGATGCCCGGGGCGCCCGCATCCTGGAAACCCACTAGCTTGTATTCAATTAATTGAAGGTTTGTGCGTTCAAAGTCGAGGGCTCCGGGAACGCAAGGTAGAAGGTCGCACCTTGATCTGGCTTGGACTTGGCCCAGACCCGCCCGCCATGCCGTTCAACGATCCGCTGGACGCTGGCCAGGCCGAGGCCCGTGCCCTGGAACGGTCCGGACCGGGGCCAGTGCTGGAATACTCCGAACAGCAGGTGGGCCTGGGCTGGATCAAAGCCGGTCCCGTTGTCCCGGACGAAAAGGGTCAGGTAGCCCTTCGGGCCGGGCGCGCACCCCACCTGGATTTCGCCCCGCTCCCGCCCGCGGGTGGCTTTGATGGCATTGCCGACCAGTTGCTGGAACACCGTTCGAACCAGATCCGGATCGGCCTGGAGGTCGGGAAGGGGGCTGATGCTCCAGGCCACTGCCCGGCCCTTGATCTCCCGGGCCAAGGACTCCACCAGGGTGGCCACCAGTCGATCCAACCGGACCGGACCCGCAACCAGGGGCTGGCATCCCAACCCCGAGAAGTTCAGCAGCTGCTCCATGAAACGTCCCAGCCGCCGGCTGGCGGCCTTGGCCCCATCCATGCCTGGGGCCGCCTCGGCGTCAGGGTCGCCCCCAATGGCATGGGCGAGGATATCCAGGAAACAGTCCATATAACGCAAAGGGGTGGGCGCAACCGGGAACATCGGGTAGTGCAAAGCGTCCAGTTCCCTGAAGGCAGCTTCCCATTCGTCCGTGCGTCTGCCGAGCCTCCGCTCCAGGGAGGCGGTGAGCTTCTGGATCTCTTCCAGCCGCCATTTCTGTGAAGGACCGGTGGCGGAAGGTTCGGGGTTCGATGCTCCAAGTTCATAGAGAAGAAGGGTCGCGCATTCCGAGAGCGTATCCATCAGAAGCGGCAGGGATGATTTATTGCCCATGAATGGCCCCATTCCTGGAGGGGGGAGGAGCGTCGGCATTATGATAAATCCCATAAATTTAACCTTTAGATTTGAAAGATCTTTGAATGAGCTGAGAGCACTTTTGGTTATTTCCATAAATGAATCTTCTAATAGGAATAGCCCTAGCCGGCAGAAGGGCACCTGCCAGATCTGACAGGTTTCCGGAAGGTCCCGGTGATTAATTATTTGAGTGATTCATAAAAAGGAGGTGCCATGCACAATGCAACCTTTCAATGGTTTCCTGAAACCGCCCCTGGCGGACTCGCCGAGACCGGACCGTTGGGGGCGGAGGACCCGGTCCTGGCCAGGGAAGCGCCTTTCCGGGTGGAATTGCTGCGATCGGCGCAGCAGAAGGACCAGGCATTCCGGCTCCGGCACCAGTTGTTTGCCGAAACCCTGCACTGGGTCCCCGAGGTCCCCAGCGGCCTGGAGATGGACGGCTACGACAGCTTCACCGAGATGATCGGCATCCTGGATAGCCAGCGCCGGGTGCTGGGCCAGGTGCGGATGCATGAGTCCGGGGTTCCGTACATGATCGAACGGGAATTCGCCACGGTCCTCGGGGAGGGTCTCCTTCCGCTCAAAGGGCGGGATACCGCGGAAATCACCCGGTTCGGTTTGGCCCCCGAGGCCCGGTCGCTGGTGGTGCGAACCCTGCAGGGCGAATACGATCTGACCTCCCTGATGCTCAAGGGCATCTACCACTGGTGTTTGCCCCGCGGCGTGCGCACGGTGTTCGCCGTGGTGGACCACCGGTTTCTACGCCTGCTGCACCTGCGGGGGTTCCCGTTCGAAGCCATGGCGGAGCCCAAGCGGATGCCGGACGGGGTCGTCGCCTTGGCCATCCGGCTGGACTGGAGCCGCTTCGAGGCGCAGAGCCGGGAGCAGCGGCCGGAACTCCTGGCCTGGTTCAGCGAAGGCCCAAGCCTGACCCGGCGAAAGGTTTACCCCCTCAGGGAAGCTCGAGCAGTCCCAGTTTCAAGGCCATGGCCACCGCTTGGGGACGGTTCACCGCATCCAGCTTTCGCACAATATTCTTGACGTGGAAGTTCACGGTCCGCTCGGAAATCCGAAGGATCATGCCGGTCTCCCAGGAACTCTTGCCGGCGCTGATCCATTTCAGCACCTCCAGTTCCCGACCTGACAGCGGGACCGCCGCGACCACCGGTGGCCGCGGCGGCTCCAATTGGCAGAGCACCCGGTGCAGATGGGGCAGCAGCAACTCCTGGATCAAGGCGTTGCGAGGGTGCTCCTGCATGTTCGGTCCGGAAAAGGAGAACAGGCTGCCTCCGGAGCCGACGGGGTCCCTTTGGCCATAGGTATACCCGGTCTTCAGTCCGAAATCTTCGGCCAGAAAACGGAAAATTCTGGGCGGGGGTGACTTGCGATAGGTCTCGACCCACGATTGAAGGGAAAAGTTGCGGAAGTTCTCGGCCACGATCGGATCCACCAGTTGGAACTGGCGCTCCGCATAGAGGGTGACCCACGCCTCCGGAAAGGTCCCGGCCACGACGAGGGTCCGGCTTGAGTCCGGGACCGGTCCCATGGAATTGAGCATGCAGAGACTGTGGTCGGCTCCGATCAGGCTGCCGGTCTCGGCCAGCAGGGCGGAGAGCCCATTCCGGTCCGTGCAGGCCAGACTCCGTTGAATGATCTCCAGGCAATGCAGGGCATCCAGGCGGCTCAGGATCCGGCCAAACCCAAGCGGCTGCGCCGCGCGGCCGGGGAGGATCAGAGGGGAGCCGGGTGGTTCAGGCATGACGACCTTGACTCGAAAGGACTGCGCGGGCTTCCGGAGAGCTGGGCGACTGGAGGCTGGACTGGGAAAGGAGTCATCCACCCGGCCATGGGAGCTTCTGTTTCCGGAGGGTTCGGACGATGACGGAATGATACATCAACTGGCCGGCTGCTCCCCGTCAGAACCGGTGCCGTTCATGGGATGCTGGAAGGGAACTCTATTCCACCCACTGACTTCCCACCTCCGGAGCGCCATGGAAACCACTTTCCTCTCCGCCACCATCCTGCTCCTCCTCACCACGGATCCCCTGGGCAACATCCCTCTTTTCATTTCCGCCCTGGAAGAGGTCCGGCCCGAGCGCCGGGTCTACGTCATCACCCGGGAGGTGCTGATCGCCTTCGCCTTGCTGATGGCCTTCATGTTGTTCGGCAAGAGCTTCCTGGAGGTGCTGCACCTGAGCGACGAGTCCCTGAGCGTGGCGGGGGGGGTGATTCTGCTGCTCATCGCCATCGACATGGTCTTCCCCCATCGCCGGCCGACCCTGGGCGACCATGTGATCAAGGGAGAACCCTTCATCGTCCCCCTGGCCATTCCGCTCATCTCCGGCCCTTCGGCCATGGCCACGGTGCTGCTGTTGTCCAGCCGGAACCCGGGGCGGTCCCTGGAATGGTCCTGCGCCATCTTCATCACCATGGCCATCGTCTATGTCGTGTTCCTGATGGCCCTTCGCCTGCAGAAGCTGCTGGGGGTGGATGCCATCACTGCCATGGAGCGGCTGATGGGTCTGGTGCTCACCGCCATCGCCGTAGAGATGCTCCTGGGCGGGGTGACCTCCTACATCCGCCATATCCCGGCACCCTGATATTTCTGTGGGGGGACCGCCCGATTAAAAGGTGCGCTCTAATCGCACGCATGCGTGCGATCCCCACACCCCCACTCCATGACCGGGCAAAGCCCGGACATGGAGTCTAGTCCCGCCGGACCAGCACCAGCTTGCCGGGTTGGCCCGGGTCGATGGTGTAGGCGAAGTGCTTGAGGAAACTCTGGCCCAGGAGGCCGTCGATGCCGACCTCCGAAGCCGGGACCGCCACCCCGTCCACCTGGGCGGCGGCGCCCCCCGCCACCGAGATCCGGTCGAACCGGATGGCACGGCCGCGGAGTTTCTGGCCACCGGCCAGGGTCAGGGCGGATTCCTCCCCCAGTTTTCCGCCCTCGCCCAGGGCGTCGATGAGCTCCTCCGGCAGGCAGACCAGCTGGGCGCCGGTGTCGACGATGAAGCTGCATGGCTCGTCCCCCACCATCGCTTCCACCAGTACCAGCCCGTTGTCCTGGCCGGCCTGGCGGGCGGAGGCCCAGCGCGCCAGCTCCCGCCGGTAGCCCCGGACCTTGGCCAGATCCGTCAGGAGGGCAGGGGTCGGCCGGTTGCGGCAGGCGGCGCGCAGGTCGGCCAGCAGGCGGTTCAGGGCGGTGAAGAAGGCCACGTCCCGGTCATTGGCCCGGAACGCCTCGAAGGCGTCCCGGCGGGCCTTGAGGGCCTGCCGCTCGGCGTCCAGCCGGACCCGGGCCTGGTCGATCCCGGCGTCCAGGCGCTGGAGCTCCGCATCGCCCGCGGCCGCGCCCTGCCGGGCCGCCGCGGCCTGGAGGTTGTACTGGCGCACCGTCTCATTCCGGGCGTCCACCCGCTGATTGTAGGCCCGCACCGCCGCCCGGTCGGAGGGGGCCGGGGCCGGCCCCAGGTTCTTGTCCTGGGCCTCCAGGAGGTCGGCCAGTGTCCGGAGGGGAGCATGGTCACGGTCGGTCTGGGTCCGGGCGGCATCGACCTTGGCATTCCGCTGCTGGGCCAGGGCGTTGTAGGCATCCACCTGGGCATTGAGCCGCTTCTGGCCGGCGGACAGGCTTTCGCCCCGGTAGAAGCGTTCCAGGATGGTTTCCATCGTCGCCAGGCGGGAAGGGTAGGCGCCGGGGTCCTGGGCCCTGGCTGGGAGGGCGGGGGCCAGGGTCAGGGCCAGGCAGCAGGGTACTCCCAGGAATGGATGGACCATGTCAGGGCCTTCAGCAAGGGACCCGCGGCGACGGATCAGCGGTGGAGCACGACCCAGCCCCAGAACAGGATTCCGACGATGGCGGCCAGCAATGGTTCCCTCGGTCTGGGTTGGGCAAGCCTCCGGTTCACCGCCCAAAGCAGGTGGCGCACCCCCGTAAACAGCAGGGCCGCCATCAGCGCGAAGCCGATGCCGCCGCCGAGGATCTGCACCGGATCCGATTTCCCCGCCTTGATCACCAGCCCAAGGCTGGCGACCAGGGGGACCACCAGATCGGCCCAGTCGAATTTCCAGCGGGGCAGGCCCGCGGGCGGAATAGGCAGGTCATCTCCGGTCGGCATGGGATCCTCGTTCGAAGCTGCGGCACCGCAGCCAGACTCCAGTCTACCGGGGGCGGTTCCCTCCCCCCGGGGCAACTTTCCCGGGCCTGCCGCCATCATCGCTCCCTGGCAGCGTTTCAGTGGCCGCAGCCGCAACCCTCTTCGCCGCCGCAGCATGCTTCTTCGGCACAGTCGCCGCCGCATTCCCCGCCGCAGCACCCGCCCTCTTCGGCGCCGGCGGCCAGGTAGCCCTCGGCCATGTCCATCAGATCCCGGTGCGGCGTCATCTTCACCTGGACGGCGATGTTCACGGCCTTGATCCGGTCCTCCCGGCTCACTCCCAGCTTGTGCAGCCTGAAATTGTGCCTCTGGAAGGCATCTCCGTTGTTGGCCGCCATGGCGGAGGCCATGGCGATGAGTTCGGCCACGGATTCGGTGACCAGGGGGGCGGCGTTCTCGGTTTCCACGGGCAATCCTCGAATGGGCGGCCGCATCGGCCGAGCTCCATCATCCCGGGAATGGGCGGCGGTTTGGGTCACAACCGGCCCGTTTCCGGCGCGGTTCAGGCCGCCGCGAGGGGGCAGTCGACGAAGTGGATGGCCGGGAAATCCTCATGGATATCCTTGCCCAGATCCCGGGCCATGTCGTCTTCTTCGTCGTAGTTCCAGTGCAGCTTGATGGCGCAGCCTTTCTCGGCCGCCTGGTTGAGCATGTGGAAGATGCGGTGGAAGGCCTTGGCGCTGGCGCTATTGT
>Ga0302279_10002242_pt1 | contig 26078 bp, 25 predicted proteins | sample III_Bog_N3_3_FD_194541 | JGI IMG/M metagenome (GOLD analysis project Ga0302279, IMG submission 194541) | Peat permafrost microbial communities from Stordalen Mire near Abisko, Sweden - III_Bog_N3_3 | ecosystem: Environmental > Terrestrial > Soil > Wetlands > Peat | place: Sweden: Abisko... | reverse complement strand
AGAATGTTGCACCCGAGGCTACGCCGGCACGCCCGCGGTGGCGGCGACCTCGGCGGCGAAGTCTTCCTTTGGCTTCTCGATGCCCTCGCCCAGCGCGTAGCGTTCAAACCCGGTCACCGTAACGCCGGACTTCTTCGCCACCGCGCGCACCCGGCTTTCGCCGTCATGCACCCAGATCTGCTCCAGCAGCACCACGTCCTCGTAGTATTTCCGGATCCGGCCCTCGACCATCTTGTCGATGATCGCCTCCGACTTGCCGGACGCCCTCGCTTGTTCGGCGAGCACGGATTTTTCCCGCTCCAGCGCAGTGGGATCGACCCCGTCAACGTCCAGCGCCTCAGGCCGGGTGGCGGCGACATGCATGCCCATCTGCCGGCCCAGCAGCTCCAGCGCGCCGAGTTCGCCATCGCCCTCGATTGCGACCAGCACGCCGATCCGGCCCAGGACGCCGGGTTTCAGCGGTTGATGCACATAGGTCGCGACAACCCCGTTCTTCACCGACAGCACCGCCGCGCGCCGCAGGTTCATGTTCTCCCCGATCGTCGCGACGAGCTGGGTCAGTTCCTCGGCCACCGTCCGCCCAGTGCCGGGGAACGGCGCCGCCTTCAGCGCGTCGAGATCCGCGCCAATCTCCAGCGCAAGCTTCGCCACCGTCTCGACGAAACCCTGGAAGGTCTCGTTGCGGGCGACAAAATCGGTCTCGGCATTGACCTCGACCATCGCCGCGCGTCCGGGGATCGAGGCGACACCCACCAGGCCCTCCGCCGCGATCCGCCCGGACTTCTTGGCGGCGGCGGCGAGGCCCTTCTTGCGCAGCCAGTCCACCGCGGCTTCGATCGCGCCATCGGTTTCGGTCAGCGCCTTCTTGCAGTCCATCATGCCTGCGCCGGTTTTCTCGCGCAGGTCTTTCACCAGGGCAGCGGTGATCGCAGCCATCTTCGCTCTCCTTGGGTCGGTCAGGCGTGGGCCGCTTCGGCGGCAGGCATGGCTTCGATGGGCAGGTTCTCGGCCGCGCCGATATCCGCGCCCGAGGCTGCCAGTTCGGCGCTGATCCCGTCCAGCACCGCACCCGACACGAGGTCGCAATACAGCGTGATCGCTCGGATCGCGTCGTCGTTGCCGGGGATCGGGAAGGTGACGCCGGTCGGGTCGGAATTGCTGTCCAGGATGGCCACCACCGGAATGTGCAGCTTGTTGGCTTCCTCGACCGCCAGCTTTTCCTTGTTCGTGTCGATGATGAACAGGATGTCCGGCAGGCCGCCCATTTCCTTGATGCCGCCAAGCGCGCGCTCCAGCTTGTCCTTGTCGCGGGTGATGTCGAGCACCTCTTTCTTGGTCAGGCCCTGGACCTCGCCGGCGACCAGGTCCTCGATCGTGCGCAGGCGCTTGATGGAACCGGTGATGGTCTTCCAGTTGGTCAGGGTGCCGCCGAGCCAGCGGTGGTTGATGTAGTACTGGCCGCAGCGCTTGGCGGATTCGGCCACATAGTCGGCGGCGGCGCGCTTGGTGCCGACGAACAGCACGCGCCCGCCGGCGGCGGTGACATCACGGATGGCGCGCAGCGCACGATCCAGCATCGGCACGGTCTGCTGCAGGTCGATGATGTGGACCTGGTTGCGCACGCCGTACAGGTACGGCGCCATGCGCGGATTCCAGCGCCTGGTATGGTGGCCGAAGTGGACGCCGGCTTCGAGTAGCTGGCGCATGGTGAAATCGGGCATCGCCATCGGCGTGCTCCTTTCCTGTCGTCCGGTTGAACCTCCGCGGGGGTTGCCAAATGGAAGCGGCCAACTGGCACCGGACCCGGGCCAGATGGTCGGGAAAGGGTCCCCGCGTGTGAATTACCGGCCAGATTGTCCGGCCGGCGAGCGGGATATGGCGCAAACCCCTGTCGGAATCAAGCGCCGGCCGTCGACAGCCGAACGCGGGTCCAAGACGGCTGCCACGTCGAGACAGTGGCCGCACAGCGCCCCAAACGAAAACGGCCGGGAATCACCTCCCCGGCCGTTCGCATCGCAGGACAGACCGCTCAGACGTCCGGTGCCATCGGTTCGAACTCCACGATCGGATCGCCCGGCCGCGGTTCCGTCGCATCCCCGTGGGTGAAGATGTCGCGGTCCTTCGTTTCCGGCAGGAACAGCAGGCCAATCACGAAGGTGAAGCCTGCAATCACGATCGGATACCACAGGCCGTAGTAGATGCTGCCGCTTTGCGCATTCATCGCAAACACGGTCGCCGGCAGCAGCCCGCCCAGCCAGCCATTGCCGATATGGTAGGGCAGCGACATCGAGGTATAGCGGATGCGGGTCGGGAACAACTCGACCAGCGCCGCCGCGATCGGCCCATAGACCATGGTCACCAGGATCACCAGGAAGGCCAGGGTCAGCACCAGCTTGAAGGGCTGCGGCCGGAAGACGTCCCACACATGGGCCATCTTCACCACCGAGGGATTGGCCGCCGCCGGATATCCGACATCGGTCAAAGTTGCGGCAAGCGCCTTGTTGAATGCTGCCACCGGGGCCGCGCTGGCCGGGCCGGCGGCCGAGGGCACGACCTTGTCGCCGATCTTCACACTGGCGACAGTCCCGGGCGGCGCATCTTCCTGCGTATAGACGACCGACGCCCGAGCGAGGGCGCCTTTGGCCACGTCGCAACTTTTGACGAAGGATGAGATCCCCGTCGGGTTGAACTGGAAGGAGCAGTCGGCCGGGTCGGCGACGACGGTGACCTTCACGGTTTCATTGGCATGCGACAACGCCGGGTTGGCGGTGTCGGCCATGAACTGGAAGACCGGGAAGTAGGTCACCGCCGCAATCAGGCAGCCGCCCAGGATGATCGGCTTGCGGCCGACCTTGTCCGACAGCCAGCCGAACAGGATGAAGCCGCCGGTGCCCAACGCCAGGGACCAGGCCACCAGCAGGTTGCCGGTAAAACCATCCACCTTCAGCACCGCGGTCAGGAAGAACAGGGCGTAAAACTGTCCCGAGTACCAGACGACGGCCTGGCCGGCGACCAGACCCAGCAGCGCCAGGATCGCCCATTTGGCGTTTTTCCACTGCCCGAAGGCCTCGGTCAGCGGCGCGCGGGAATGGGTGCCCTCGGCCTTCATCTTCACGAAGGCCGGGCTTTCCGCCAGTTGCATGCGGATCCAGACCGAGATCGCCAGCAGCAGGATCGACACGATAAACGGCACGCGCCAGCCCCAGGCTCTGAAATCGTCGGCGCTCATGGCGGATTGGGTGAACAATATGACCAACAGCGACATGAACAGGCCCATGGTGGCCGTGGTCTGGATCCAACTGGTATAGAAGCCGCGTCGGCCTTGCGGCGCGTGTTCGGCCACATAGGTTGCCGCCCCGCCGTATTCGCCACCCAGCGCCAGGCCCTGCAACAGGCGCAGCGCGATCAGGATCAGCGGCGCGGTGAAGCCGATCTGGTCGGAGGTCGGCAGGACGCCGACGATGAACGTGGACGACCCCATGATCAGGATGGTGATCAGGAAGGTGTATTTGCGACCGACCAGGTCACCCAGCCGGCCGAATACGATGGCGCCGAAGGGCCGCACCAGGAAGCCCGCGGCGAAGGCCAGCAGTGCGAAGATGTTGCGCGTATTCTCGGGGTACTGGCTGAAGAACTTGGCGCCGATAATCGCTGCCAAGGAGCCATAGAGGTAGAAGTCGTACCACTCGAAGACGGTTCCCAGCGAGGAGGCCAGGATCACTTTCTTCTCCGCCCCGGTCATGGGACGCGAGGCGACTTGCGGATATTGTGGTTGCATTGCCATGTCAGGCGTCCGTTTCGTCTCTGATTGTTGCGGTGAAGCCTGCCTGCCCCAAAGGTCGGGTCGGTTTTTCGCGCACGTGGGGCAGCGATCGACAGGGCCGCCTGGCCCGGTGTCGGAAACACCGGGATGCCTCCCCCCCAGCCTGCCGCAGCAGGCTCCCTGGCGCCAGCGATGCGCTCATGTGTTTTTGACCTTCTCCAGACGTTTGACCCAGCTCGGCCGTGGACGGCTCTTGCTTGGAATCATCCGGCTGCCCCGTCGCGGTGCAACCGGAGTTCGAATCTAACCCATATGTTAACCGGTGGGCAGAGGGATTCTTTCGCGCCGGACCACGATCTAGCGGCCGCCGTCAACCTGCAGGATCTGCCCATTGACAAACCCCGCCAGGTCCGAGGCGAAGAAAATCACCGCATTGGCAATGTCCTGCGCGGTGCCCAGCCGCTTCAGCGCAATCCGATCCACCAGCGCCTTCTGCCCCTCGGCGCCGTAGCTGTCCCATTGCGCTTCGGTCGCCGCGTTGGTGCGGATGAAACCGGGCGCCACGGAATTGACGGTGATGTTGAAGGGGCCGAGTTCGTGCGCGAGTTGCCGGGTCAGCCCGACCACCGCGTGCTTGGCGCTGCAATAGGCCTGGATCCCGGTGAGCGAGGGCGCCAGCCCGGCCCCCGAACTGGTATTCACGATCCGCCCCCCGCCGGACCGCTTCATTCCCGGCACCGCCGCTCTGCACAGGGTGAAGGCCGCGTTGACGTTGATGTCGAAGATCGTGTTCCAGTCCGTGTCGGTCACGTCCTCCAGCGGTCGCGGCCCCTGCCCTGCGACGCCGCCGGCGTTGTTGACCAGGACATCGATGGCGCGTCCGGTCTCGGCTTCGATCTGCTGGATCCAGGCCGCCCCGGCGGCACGATCGCGCAGGTCCACGGCGCGGACATCGATGCCGCCGGTCGCGGCGGTTTCCGCCAGGGTGCTGGCGGACAGGTCGGTTGCGAAGACCCGAGCCCCCTGGCCGGCAAAACTGCGGGCTATGGCGCGGCCGAAGCCGTGACCGGCGCCGGTGACCGCGACGATCTTGTCGTCGAAGCGGATGTTCATCGGTGGGGGGTCCTTCTGTCGTGAGCCGGCGCAATGCCAACCAGGCTTTTCCCCCTCCCCTTGAGGGAGGGGGTCAGGGGGAGGGGGATCGGCAAGAAGAAGCTCCGCCGTCGCAGGCAGCCTACCACCGCCCCCTCCCCCCAACCCTCTCCTACAAGGGGAGGGGGCGTATCGTTCACCACCCCTCCAGCAGCGCGCGGGTCTCCTGCACCGCAACCTCCCAGATCTCCAGCATTTCCGTGTCGTCACGCTGGTACCGCCCGCCGTAATTGCCGTCGTCCAGCAGCAGGCGGACTTCGAAGGGCGGCAGGCTGCGCAGCCGTTCGAGGTCGATCATCGGTTTCTCGCCCTCCTGCGGTTCGCGGCCGGGCAGACGGGTCCAGGGGAAGTTCTCCACCCAACTGGCGTGGCCGGCGACCGGATCGAAGCGCTGCACCGCGGCGGTGGTCAGCGGCGCGCGCCACCAGTCGTGCCAGCGAACGCGTGCATCGGGATTGTCCATCATCCATTCCTGCGCCAGCGACAGGCCGGGTTGGTTACCGCCATGGCCGTTGACCACCAATATCCGCCGGAAGCCGGTGTTCTTCAGGCTGTCCAGGATATCCCGCATCAGCGCGGCGAAAGTCGCCAGCCGCAGGGTCACGCTGCCGGCGAACCCGGTGAAGTACGGCGTCAGCCCGTACGACAGCACCGGAAACACCGGCACGCCAAACGGTTCAGCCGCCTCGGTTGCGACGCGTTCAGCCAGGATTGCGTCGGTGGCGAGCGACAGCCCCGCGTGCTGTTCGGTGCTGCCGATCGGCAGCACGCAACGGTCGTCGTAACGGACCCAGTCCTCGACCATCCGCCAGTCCATGTCCGCGATGCGCATTTCCGCCCCCGCCAATGATCCTGGCGCGGACGCTGGACATAGATTACCCCGCCGTCAATGCAGCCAGGCGGCGATCCCCAGCCAGGGTGCTGGCTTCATCACAAAGCTGTCGCAGTTCCGCCGGCCGGACAGCAGACAATCCTCGATCGCGGCCTTGCTTCGCAGTTCCTGCACCAGGAACAGGCCGGCGATCAGCAGGACGAGGATAATGACCACACCGGCGAGGCTCGATGTCTGCCGGTTGGCGGCCTCGGAATCGTCCGACTCGTCCAGCCAGGGGCGGTGGCGATACATCACATCTCTCCGACGCGATCCGCACGGCGGGATTTCGCCGCACGCCGCGTATCAGGACTATAACAGCACCCGGCCCCGTCGTTACAAGTCATGATTATTGCCCCGCATCGTCTCTGTTGCCTGACGCCGGCCGTCGGCCGATAAAACGAGCATGTCACGCGAAGCATGCCGCCATCTCAGTGCCGAACCGGTATTCGCCGCCCTGATCCAGCGCGTCGGGCCGCCGCGGCTGGACGTGCAACGTCAGCGCAGTCCGTACGAAGCGCTGGTGCGGGCCATCGCCCACCAGCAACTGCATGGTCGGGCCGCGCAGGCGATTCTCGCGCGCTTCAGCGCCTTGTATCCGGGTTGTGAATTTCCCGAACCGGCGCAGGTGCTGGCGACGGACGACCCGGTGCTGCGCGGCTGCGGCTTTTCCGGATCGAAGATCGCGGCAATTCGCGACATCTGCGTCAAAACCCTCGATGGCACCGTGCCAAGCCGGCGCGCCTCTGTCCGGCTGTCGGATGACGTCCTGATCGAGCGGCTGACGACGATCCGTGGCGTCGGGCGCTGGACGGTGGAGATGCTGCTGATCTTCACCCTGGGCCGGCCCGACGTGCTGCCGGTGGATGATTTCGGCGTGCGGGAGGGTTACCGGCTGCTGCACGGCCTCGAGTCCCAGCCCAAGCCGCGCGCTCTGGCCGCGATCGGGGAGGCCTGGGCGCCGTACCGCTCGCTGGCGACGTGGTACCTGTACCGCGCGACCGAGGAAAATCGGCGGCATGCCCCCACAAGCCGAGCGTGATCGGCGATGGCGCTCTTGCTCCGCGCCGTCGCTTCCGTGATATTATCAATACGATCAATGCGCGGTCATCCGACCGGTCCGGGGGTGGGACGGCTGGCGGCGACAAGAGCGGCGGAAAGCCGTCCGCAGAACAGCCGGGGCGCGATAGACGGGGCGAAGGGTGAACTGGGTCTTGAATGCGATCGAGCGATGGGCAGGGCAGAGTGATGACAGGGTCCGCCTGCTGGTCATCGGGATATGGATTATCCTGGCGGTGCTGGTCCTGGGCGGGACGTTCCTCGCGGCGGAACTGATCCTGCCGGCGGAATGGCGCCCGATCTGAATGGGAAGTGGTGCTGCTGGAGGGGATTGAACTCTCGACCTCTCCCTTACCAAGGGAGTGCTCTACCACTGAGCTACAGCAGCGCCGGTGCACCAAGTGTTTGATCCTGCTATCGGGTTTCCCGGCAACGTGCAAGGGCTTCCGTTTGCAATCGGTTGGAATTCGTCGCGAACAAAGGGCAACCCGCGCGAGACGCTGGCGCGTGGCCGCCACGGGCGGTTCGCGCCAACGCCCGCCCCCTGTTACTGGCCCCGTGTTGCACCCGGTGTGCGATCGTCGAATACTGCCGGTGCGACGCCCTCCGGTGGCAAAGCGGGTTCACCCCCGCTCGCCGCCCGCGGCGCGACGCTCAGACGGCCCATCAAGGTCCAAGACCCACGCTCATGGAGGGCGATCGATGTCATTTTACCGAGGCATGACTTGCGAAAACGTGACCATCCCTGGTGACGGAGGAACCCCGATTACCGCCTATGTGGCCAAGCCATCCGGCCCCGGCCCTTTCCCCGGCGTCGTGCTGATTCACCATCTGCCGGGGTGGAGCGAACTCTACATCGAGACGACCCGCCGGTTCGCGCACCATGGCTATCTCGCGATCTGCGCTAACCTGTATGAGCGCGAGGGTGGCGGCAGCGACGGCAACCCCGACGACGTCGCTGCCAAGGTGCGCGCCGAGGGCGGCATTTCCGACGCGCAGATGGTCGGCGATACCGAAGCCGCCGTGAAGTGGATGCGCGCGCAGCCCGAGAACAACGGCAAGGTCGGCCTGATCGGCTCCTGCTCCGGTGGGCGGCACGCGTTCATCTATGCCTGCCAGAAGCACGACGTCGATGCCGTCGTCGAGCAATGGGGCGGCGGCGTGGTGATGGGCCCGCAGGAGCTCAACGCGAAAAAGCCGGTCGCACCGATCGATATGACAAAGGACCTGAGCTGCCCGCTGCTGGGCCTGTTCGGCAACGACGACCGCGCACCGAGCCCGGAACAGGTGAACCTGCACGAGGCGGAATTGAAGAAGTACGGCAAGACGTACGAGTTCCACCGCTACGACGGTGCCGGCCACGGGTTCTTTTACTGGCACCGGCCGCTGTACCGGCCCGAACAGGCGATGGACGGCTGGAACAAGATCTGGGCATTCTTCGGTAAATATCTGGCGAAGTAGGATCCCCGGACATGTGCACGTCGATCATCGAGATCGCTCGGGCGGAGGGCATGGCGAAACGCGGGGACCAATGGTTCCCGCTATCGCAGGCGGTGGTCGCCTACGACCACGCGCGCCATGCGCCGCTGGGCGACGTCATCACGCTTGATTTCGTCAACCCGGACCTTGGCGCCGGGGCGCGGGCGGGGATCGAGCTGACCCTGGAGACGGCGAAGGAACTGCGCGCCGCGCTCGACCGGGCGATCGCCGCCGCCGATTACGAGGAAGCGGAGGTGCGCGGAAAGGGCGCGGGGCCCCGGCTGGTCCGGGCGGCCTGATGTTTGGGGCGGGCCCGTATCCGGCGCCTGGAGGGGCTTCGGATACGGCACCCCCACTTCGGGTGCGGGATCGGCTCGCTGCCACGATGACTCCGCTGACGGCGCGGCTATTCGGCCGCCGCCGCCGCCGCGGGTCGGGCATGCCGGCGCATGACCAGCAGCAACAAAAGCGGCGGCACCACGGTCAGCATCATCAGCCGGAAGTCGTTGTTATAGGCAATGATCTGCGCCTGCTGGTTGATCATCCGGTCCAGCCGCGCCGCGCCGAGCGGGCTGGCCGGGTCCAGCAAATGCTGCACCGCATCCCCCGCCTGCAACACTCGGTCGAACGGCGTGACCGTGGCCGCGATATCCGCATGGTTGACCTGCACACTGCGGGTCAGGGTGAATGACGTGACGGATATTCCGATCGCGGAGCCGATATTGCGCGCCAGCGATTGCAGCGCGGTCCCCTCGCCGCGCATCTGCGGCGACAAGGTGGTGTAGGCCATCACCGACATCGGATTGAACACCAGCCCGATCGCGAAGCCCTGCACGATCAGTGCGATCACCATGCGCGATTCGGGAATGTCCGGGGTCCAGGTGCTCATGTCGTACAGCGCCCATCCCAGCACCACCAGGCCGACCGCCATGATCTTGCGCTGATCCACCTTCATCCCCAGCCGGGAGGCGATGAACATCGACGCGATCATGCCCAGTCCGCGCGGCGACATGGCCCAGCCGGCGGCATAGACCGGGTAGCCCGCGAGGTTTTGCAGATAGGGCGCGAGCAGGGCCACGGTGGCCAGCATGATCGAGGATATGCAGAACACCATCACCATGCCGGCGCTGAAGTTCCGATCTCGGAACAAAGCAGGTGCCAGGAACGGCCGGTCCGAGGTCATCATGTGGACGATGAACAGATAGAAGGCGAGACCGGCGATGACCGCCTCGGCCACGATTTCCCGCGATGAAAACCAATCCAGCTCCTGGCCCCGGTCCAGCAGCAACTGCAAGGCGCCACAGGCAACGGCCAGCACCGCGAAGCCGTACCAACTGAAGCGCAAGGATGGCTGTGCCGGCGCCTTCGGCATGAACAGCATCAGGCCGATGATCGCCAGGATGCCGAAGGGCAGGTTGACGTAGAACACATAGCGCCAGTTGAAAGCATCCGTCAGGTAGCCGCCGATGGTCGGCCCCATGATCGGCCCCATCGTCACGCCCATCGAGAAGATCGCCATCGCCTGGGCGCGTTTGGCGAAGGGGTAGATGTCCAGCATCGTCGCCTGCGACAAGGGTGCGATCGCCGCGCCGCACATGCCCTGCAACAGCCGGAAGCCGACGAGCTGGGGCAAGGTCTGGGCCGCGCCGCACAGCATCGAGGCGACGGTGAACCCCGCCAGGCAGCCAATGAACAGCCGCTTGCGCCCGAACCGGCGCGCCATCCAGCCGACCGGGGCGGTCATGATCGCGGCGGCGATGACGTAGGAGGTCAGCACCCAGGTGATCTCGTCCGAGGAGGCCGACATGCTGCCCTGCATATAGGGCAGCGCCACGTTGGCGATGGTGGAATCGAGCGTCTGCATCAGCATTGCCAGCATGGCCGACGCCGTGATCAGCCCGCGGTGCGGCACCTGGGTCAGGTCGGACATGACGCCTCCGGACGGTGTCCGGGCGTTCGGATGGTGGACGTTCCTGTCATTGATCCGGAGTGTGCGCCCGGTTCGCCAGATGGGAAAGGCAGCCGAGACCTAAATTCGCGCCAGGCGTGCAATCCCGCCCCGGCAATGGACAGCGACCCATGCAACCGGGCACCATGCCGCCCAGCCTCGCATCCGGAGCACCCGAGACATGCCGACCCCCATGACCACCCGGGACGCGCTGCACGCCCTGTTTCATCCGCGCGCGGTCGCGGTGATCGGGGCCTCGGACGACACCACCAAGCACGGCTACATCGTGCTGACCAACATCCGCGACGCGGGCTTTCCCGGCGGGGTCTATGGGATCAGCCGGCGCCTGGCCGCGGTGGACGGCATTCCCTGCTTCCCCGACCTGGCCGCCGTGCCGGAACCGCTGGACACCGCCTTCCTCGCCATCCCCGCCGAGGCCGCCGTGCAAGCCGTCCGCGACTGCGCGCGCGCGGGGCTGAAAGCGGTGATTGTCGGGTCGGCGGGGTATGCAGAGAGCCTGGATGCGGGCGGGGCGGAACGCCAGCGCGAACTGCAACGGATCGCGGCGGAGGAGGGTATCCGGATCGTCGGTCCCAACTGCAACGGCGTCTATAACGCGCACCATCCGCTCTCGATCGGCTTCAACACCGCGCATGCGAAGCGGCAGGCGCCGGGCGGCGTGTCGATCTTCTCCCATTCCGGCGCGCTGTTCGACGCCATGGCCGGGCGGCTGGCGATGCTGGGGGCGGGGTTGTCGCTGTTCGCCTCGGCCGGGAATGAGGCCGATTTGTCCGTCCTCGACTACATGGAGTACGCGCTGACCCATGCGCCCACCCGGGTGATCGCGCTTTTGATCGACAGTCTGGATGACGGGCCGCGCTTCCGCGATCTGGCTTTGCAAGCCCGAGCGGCCGGCAAGCACGTGGTGGCGCTGAAAATCGGGAGCTCGGAGGCAGGCGCCGCCGCGGCCGTGGCGCATTCCTCGCGGCTGGCGGGTGATGCCGCCGCCTACCAGGCGCTGTTCGCCGCCGCCGGCGTCGCCACCGTCCAAACGCTGGAGGGGCTGATGACCGCGGCGGCCCTGCTCGACCGCTACGGCAGCCGGTCAGGGGCGCTGGGGGCGCTGTCCACCTCCGGCGCCGGCGCGTCGCTGATCGCCGACCGCTGTGCCGCTTTGGGCGTGAAACTGGCGCGCTTCACGCCGGAGACGCACGCGGCGATCGATGGATTGAAGATGTTCTCCCGCATCGGCAACCCGCTGGACATGGGCATTTTCGGCGGCATGCGCCGAGCGGGACAGGTGCCGTCGCTGCTCGCCGCCGATCCCGGCGTGTCTGTCATGCTCGGGCTGATGCATTCCATGAACCCCTGGCAGGGCGATCCGATCCGGGCGGCCCTGGCGCGCGCGGTCGAAAATTCCGGCAAGCCGCTGCTGATTGTGTCCCCCGGCGGCATGCCGGACGCGGAACGCGCGATCTATACCGGCCTGGGCATGCCGGTCTTCACCGAGACCGACATCTTGCTGGAGGGGATCGGCGCCCTGCTGACCCCGCCGCCCGACCAGGTGCCGGCGATCACCGCGGGGGAGGCCCCTGCCCTGCCCGCCCGTCCGCTGACCGAACCGGAAAGCCTGCGCCTGCTCGCCCGCTTCGGCGTCCCGACCGTCCCCACCATCGACTGCACCTCGATGACCGAGGCCCGCGCCGCCGCGTCCCGCATGGGCTACCCCGTGGTGCTGAAGGGCATCGCCGAGGGGATCGCGCACAAAAGCGACCTGGGCCTTGTGCATGTGAACCTCCGCGATGCCGTCGCGGTGGAGCAGGCCTGGGCCGACATCGACTGCCCTCACGTCATCGTCCAGGCCATGGTCACCGGCGACCTGGAGGCCATCGCCGGCATCGCCCGAGCGGAGGGGGTGGGGCTGGTGTTGCTCGCCGGGCTGGGCGGGATCCACGCCGAGGCGCTGCGCGACGTCGTGACCTGGCCGGTGCCGGTGGCGCCAGAGACGATCCGGACGGGCCTGGCCGCCAGCAGCCTGGGCCGCGTGCTGTGCAGCCCGCGCTGGACTCATCCGGGTGCCGAAGACGCCTTCGTTACCCTGCTGATGGCGCTGCAAACCGCCGCGGTGACCCTGGGCGAGCGGCTGGCCGCGATCGACATCAACCCGGTCATCCTGGGTGGTTCGGGTGCCGTGGCGGTCGATGCCCTGGTCGTGCCACGCCCATGAGTGGCCGCTTCACCGTCACCTACCACGTGCGATCCGCCGCCGCCGAGATCGAGGCGCGCGCGCAGGCCATCGCCATCGAGCAAAGCGTCGAGATGCCGCTGGCTGCGATCGATGACGATTCGGTTCTGTCCGATATCGTCGGTGCGGTCGAGGCGATCGACGACCGCGGCGACGGGGTCTTCGCCGTGCGGATCGGGCTGGCGACAGCGACCGTGGGGCAGGATGCCGGGCAGTTGCTGAACATGCTGTTCGGCAATACCTCGCTGCACGAGGACGTGGTGCTGGCCGAGGTCGCCGTGCCGGATGCGCTGGTGCAGGCATTCGGCGGGCCGCGCCACGGCATCGGCGAACTGCGCCACCGGTTGAAGCTGCCCCATCGCGCGCTGACAGGCTCCGCCCTGAAACCGCAAGGACTGCCGGTGGAGCGCCTGGCGCTGCTGGCCGAACGCTTCGCGCGTGGTGGGCTGGATTTCATCAAAGACGATCACGGGCTGGCGGAACAGGACTATGCCCGCTTCACCGACCGGGTGCGCGCCTGTGCGGATGGCGTGGCGCGCGGGGTGCACGCCACCGGACACCCAACCCGTTATATCCCCAGCCTGACCGGCGATCTGGACCGGATGCGGGCACAGGCCGCGTTGGCGCGCGACCTGGGGCTGGACACGGTCATGCTGGCGCCGATGATCTGCGGCTTCCCAGCGGTGCAGGCGCTGCGCCGGGACTTCCCCGACATGGCGATCTTCGCCCATCCCAGTCTCGGCGGTGCGTCTCGGATTGCGCCCGACCTGCTGATCGGCGCGCTGTTCCGGCTGATCGGCGCGGATGCGGTGATCTTCCCGAATTTCGGCGGCCGGTTCGGCTACGCGCCCGAGACCTGCCGGCGCCTGGCCGCCGCGGCGCGCCGGTCCGACGACAGGATGCGGGCCGCGCTGCCGGTACCGGCGGGCGGGATGACGGTGGAAAGAACCGGCGAAATCCTTGATTTTTACGGCCCGGACACGATGTTGCTGATCGGCGGCAACCTGCTGATGGCGCGCGAACACGTCACCGCGGCGGCCGAAGTGTTCGTGCGGGCGGTCGCCGATCACCCATACCAGCAGGAGACCTGATCGCCGATGGATATCGACCAGCCGCCGAATTTTCGCCCCGCGCTGGATGCCTTCCGGTGGGACGGTGTGGCGCACCAGCCCTACAAGCAGGATGGCAGCGCGCCGTTCAAGGACATCTCCCGCCAGGTGCTGTTTCACGAGGCCGCGTTGGGCTGCGAACTGCGCTATTTCGAGATGGAGGCGAACGGCTACTCCACTCTGGAACGCCACGAACATGCGCACGCGGTGATGATCCTGCGCGGCCACGGCCAGTGCATGGTCGGCACCGAGGTGCGCGCGGTGAAGCCGCGGGACCTGGTGACGATCCCGGCTTGGACCTGGCACCAGTTTCGCGCCACCGACGGCGAATCGCTGGGATTCCTGTGCATGGTGAACGTCCAGCGCGACCGCCCGGTGCTGCCCACAGCAGACGATCTGGCACAGATGCGCCAAGACCCGATAGTCGCGCGGTTCCTGGCAACGTGATCCGGCATGCATCTTGCCCCGCGGTCGGTAATTTGGACGACGGCATCGTTTCACGCGTCATGGTGCGCCTACCATGACATCGGGAAACCCGGTGTCGTCCAACTGACCGACAGCCAAAATTCTGGGTGCTGCGGCTGCGCGACGGCTACCGGACGACGCTATTCCGGCTGGAAGACACCGTGCTCGCCGTCGAAGTTGCCAACACCAGCCTGGACCATGATCGCACCGTCAAGCTGGTGCTCCACGCCTGCAGCGGCATTCCCGACGGCTGGATCGTCAACCTGGCGACGAAGACGGTGGAGGTTTACCGATCGCCCGCCGCGGACAGCCACACCGCCGTCACGCCAGCGGGACTTGCGGACGCACTGACGATCGAGCCGATCCCCGGCGTGGTCGTTCCGGTTGCCAGTATCATTGCGCAGCACCGGCAAACGCGGCGCCTCATACGGTCGGTCGCCGCACAAAGCCTGTGACGGGGTTGCGGGGGCGCGGAAGTCCCATACAATCGGCGTCTGAAACCACCAATGGACGGAAGCGTCATGTCAAAAGCCATCCTCGCCGAACTCGCACCGACCGGCGTTTTGCGGGCCGCCATCAACATGGGCAATTTCCTGCTCGTCACCGGCCGCAGCCCTTCGGGCGATCCCACCGGCGTGTCGCCGGATATGGCGCTGGCGATCGGCGCGCGCCTGGGCGTGCCGGTGCAGTTCGTCCCCTACGCCAAGCCGGGCGAGCTCGCCGACGACGCCGAGAAGGGCCTGTGGGACATCGGAAATATCGGCGCCGAACCCGCCAGGGCGGAAAAGATCGATTTCACCGCGGCGTACGCGGAGATCGAGGCGACCTACCTGGTACCTCCCGGCTCGCCGCTGAAGACCATCGCGGACGTGGACAAGCCCGGCGTGCGCATCGCGGTGTCCGCCCGCAGCGCCTATGACCTGTGGCTGGAGCGCAACATCAGGCACGCCACCCTGGTGCGCGCGAATGGCGGGCCGGCGACGTTGGACCTGCTGACCAAGGACCGGCTGGACGCCATGGCCGGCCTGCGCCCGGGCCTGCTGACCGATATCGAAAAGCTGCCCGGCTACACGATCCTCGACGGGCAGTTCACCGCCGTGCAGCAGGCGGTCGGCACCGCTCGCAAAAACACCGTGGGCGCGGCCTTTCTGAAAGCCTTTGTCGAGGAAGCCAAGGCGTCTGGCATGGTCGCCAGCTTCATCGACCGCCACGCTGTGACCGGGCGGCTGTCGGTCGCCCCGCTGGCCTGAACGGTGCGGATTGCGCGGTCTGACCGTCAGGCCGCACGGATCCGAGCCAGCAACGCATCGACCTCGCGCGAAAATCGTTCCGGCTGGCAGGAAACCTCGCCAGCCGCCTGAATGGTCTCAGCCCATCCCCAGCCGCCTGGAGGCGATCTGGGCGCCAGCCGCCATCGACGCCAGCTTCGCCCAGACAACGTCCGGCGCGACCCGGCCCCGGCCGGCCGAGGTATCGAACCCGCAATCCGTGCCGGCCAGCACGCGCGTCGGATCGCCCACCACCCGTGCCACGCGTTCCAGGCGGTCGGCGATGACCTCGGGGTGCTCGACGAAGTTGGTCAGCGGATCGGTCACTCCGGCGACCACGACCTGGCCATCGTCGAGCGGCAGACGGGCGGCGCAGCGATATTCGTGCGCGTGGCGCGGATTGGCGAAGGGCAGCACCCAGCCGCCCACGTTCGCCAGAGCGATCGCGGGCAGGATGTCGGCCAGGTCCACGTCGCAGTCGTGTGGGCCTTCATAGTTGCCCCAGCAGGCGTGCAGCCGCACCCGCTCGCGGGGAATGTTGCGCAGGCTGTGGTTGATGACCGCGACGACCCGTTCCACAAAACCGATGAAGTCGGCGGTCGGACGGTCCTGGTAAGAAACGTGCCGTTCCAGCGCCAGGTCGGGCGCGTCGATCTGCAGCAGGAACCCGTGGCCCACGATCGCCTCGTATTCGACCCGCAGGGCTTCGCCGAGGGCGGCCAGATAGGCGTCCTCGGTGTCGTAGAACTCATTGCGCATGGCCGCGGCGATGATCCCCGGCGATGGCGCGGTCATGAAGGGTTCGGCGAACCCGGCGGTTTCAGCCAGCGCGGCCTGGAAGTCGGCACACTCGGCGTGAACCGCTTCCGGATCCAGATAGCGCACCGCGCCGATCGCCTTGGGCACGCCATCGCGATTGCTCACCTGCGGACGATTGGACTCGATCACGTCGCCCCAGGCCCGGAATGCGGGATAGCGGAGCTGGTCGGCCATCGGCCTGCGGGTCCAGGCGCCGCCGAAGCCGCTCATGCGGTGGCGGACATACAGGAAGAAGGCCTCGCGCTGCTGTTCGCCGTTGTTGCCGACATCGATGCCGGCGGCGATCTGGCGGCGCACGGCGTCGTTTGTGGCGGCTTTGCCAGCGCGCTCGATCGCGGCGGCGTCAACCGCTTCGCCGCGATTGCGCGCGGCATACAGCGCGGTGAGCGCGGGCGGGCGCGGCAGGCTGCCGGTGTGGGTGGTCAGGACGCGGTGGGTGCTGTGCAGCATGGGGGCGGTTTCCTCGGGTGGTTTTGGCCGGCAGGCGCTGAACCGCGGATGCGGGGCGATGGTGGGGCAGGCAAGGCGCCTCGCATCCGTGAACGAACGGGACTGGCTCGTCGATGCATTCGTCTGGATCAACCGGCAACTCACCGGACGGGGCGGGCCGGCACATCGCGCTAAGGGGGCTTGCTGAACCGGCACTTATACGGCACCGCGGCAAAATCGACATGCGGCGTGCGGGCCCGGAAATCATCGACCGCCCGCCCCACCTCGGGCCAAACGACACCGGCCGCGTCATAATCGTCGGCGATCAACACGCCGCCCGGCCGCAGCAGTTGCCACCAGTGCTCCAGGTCCGTGGTCACCGACCGGTAATCGTGCCCGGCATCGATATGCAGCACGGACGGCCTGACCCCCTTGCCCGACAGCACTTCGAACGCATTGATCGAATCGAGCGGCAGCGGCAGCACGTAGTCCTGCAGCCCCTCGGCCGCCACGTTGCCGAGGAAGGTGAAATACAGCAGCGGATAGCCATGCACGACGTGCATCCGGCCCCGCAGCACCGGATCCAGCCAGTGGTCGGCCGAACCCAGCCAGGTATCCACCGCAATTACCACGCCGTGGCACCCGATCTCGCGCATGCGGCGCGCCATGGCCAGGACCGAGGCGCCCTTCCAGACCCCGACCTCCACCACGATATCGGGCCGCAGCCGATCGATCGCCTCCGGCAGATAAGCATGATCGGCGTTCCAGCCCTCCCGGTCGGGCGGCTGCGCGGGATAGCCCGCCATCGGGTCCTGGCCGTACCACAGCGTCTCGACCAGACCGCGCCGGATCACGCCAGGTTCGGCCATGCCCGTCCCCTTCAGGCCGCCATCGATTGTTCCAGGAACCCGGTGTAGCCGAACAGCCCGACCGCGCCGCCGGTGTGCAGGAACACGACCGTCTGGCCGGCCCCGATCGCGCCCTGGCGGATCAGGTCGATCAGCCCGGCCATCGCCTTGCCCGAGTACACCGGATCGAGCAGGATCCCTTCCTCACGCGCCAGCATCTGCACCGCTTCGGCCATGCCCGCGGTCGGGATGCCGTAGCCGGCGCCGACGTAATCGCAATTTGCCACGACCGACTCGCGGGGAATCCCGCCGCGCACGCCCACATAGTCGGCGGTGGCCTCGGCCAGGCGATGGACGTTGGCTTCCTGCTGCGGGCGCGGCAGGCGCACGCCGATGCCCAGCACGGGCACGTCCGCATTCATCCCTTGCAAGCCGACCACCAGCCCGGCGTGGGTGCCGGCGCTGCCGGTTGCTGTCACCACCTGGTCGATCCGCAAACCCATCTCGTCGGCCTGCTGCATCAGCTCCTGCGCGCAGGACACGTAGCCGAGGGCACCGACCCGGTTCGATCCGCCGCCGGGGATCACATAGACGGTCTCGCCTGAGGCCCGCAGGGCGGCACCCTTCGCCTCGGCTTCGGCGTTCATGTCCAGGCCGGCGGGCCGGTACTCGATGGCGCAGCCGAACAGCTTGTCCAGCAGCACGTTGCCGCTGTTCAGGTAGTCGCGGTCATTGGTCTCAATCCGATGCTCCAGCAGCGCGATACAGGTCATACCAAAGCGGCGCGCCACGGCCGCGGTCTGGCGGACATGATTGGACTGCACCGCCCCCTGGGTCACGACATGGGTGGCCCCCTGGGCCCTCGCCTCGCCGATCAGCCATTCCAGTTTGCGCACCTTGTTGCCGCCGGTCGCCACCACGGTGCAGTCGTCCCGCTTGATCCAGATCTCCGGCCCACCCAAATGCCGGCTCAGATTGTCCAGCCGCTCCAGCGGGGTCGGCGCGGGAAACAGCCGGACGCGGGGAAAACGGGCGAGATGCATGGGCGGGCCTCCGCAGAAAATTTGTCACCTCATCGCGAGGTCGCTGTAATATCTCTTACGCTGCCGGGTCCGACATGGCGAGACCGGGGTCAGGGTCACATCAGGGTGATCCCCGGGTGCCCTGGCTTCGTAAACGCCTGATCAGGGACGGAGTGGAGAGCATCATGCCGATCATCAGACGCCGCGGCTGGGAGATCGCCGAACAGTATGTGACCCCGGAATCGGCGGTCATGAACCGGCGCGGCATGCTCCGCGGCGCGGTTGCCATGACCATTCTGCCCGCCGCTTTCGCTCGGGCGGACGATGCGCTGGCGCCGAACCCGCTATACAAGGCGGGGCGCGCGCTGACCGAGGAAAAATACGCCACAACCTACAACAACTACTACGAATTCAGCGAAAGCAAGAACCTCTGGCGCGACGCGCAGGCACTGAAGCAGCGGCCCTGGAGCGTCCAGTTGTCCGGCATGGTCTCGCAGCCGCGCACCATCGACCTCGATGATCTGTTGAAGCAGGTCCAGGTCGAGGAGCGTATCTACCGCCACCGCTGCGTGGAGGCCTGGGCGATGACGGTGCCCTGGACCGGCTTCCCGCTGAGCCAGTTGGTGAAGCTGGCCGATCCGCTGTCCGGCGCCAAATATGTCGCCTTCGAGACCGTGCAGGACAAGACCATGGGCGGCCTGCATTCCCCGTTCTATCCATGGCCCTATGTGGAGGGGGTGACGATCGAGGAGGCGGCCAACGATCTGGCCTTCATTTCGACCGGCCTGTACGGCAAACCGCTGCCGCCGCAGAACGGCGGCCCCATCCGGTTGACCTTGCCATGGAAATATGGCTTCAAGTCTGCCAAGGCGATCGTTAAGGTGACCTTCATCGACAAGCGCCCGACCACCTTCTGGGAGGCGATCGGCCCGTCGGAATACGGGTTCTGGGCCAACGTCAACCCAGCGGTGTCGCATCCGCGCTGGAGTCAGGCCCGCGAACGGCTGCTGGGGAGCGATGAAATGGTGCCCACCCAGCTCTTTAATGGCTATGCTGACTTCGTCGCGAACCTCTATGCCGACCGAAAGAACGAAAAGCTGTTCATGTGATCCTCCAACGCACCCTGATTGTCCTGTCCGCCATCCTGCTGGTGGGGGCCGTCGCCCTGGCAACCCTCGGACCCGGGTCGGTCTCACTGGGAAGAGCGCTCTATCAGCTTGATCACGCCCTGCCGGACAACCTGCATGGCTGGCTGGAACGTGCCCTTGGCAGCTGGGCCTGGACCGAAGTCGGCCTGCCCCTGATGTTGCGCCCCGCCTGGCTGCCGGTTGCCTCCCTCGGCCTGGTCTGCGTCGGGCTGGCGTTTTCCGTTTCCAGCCGAAAACCGGCGCACCGGTCGCACCGGCGAAGCTGAGCCGTCTTCCGCGGCCATCGGCCATCCGGCGCTTTCCGTGACAGCGCGCTGGTGATCTAGTGGTGCCAGCATGGCCGATTCTCTGACAGATCAGACCGATGCGCCGCTCGCCCGAACAACCATCCGGGCGCGCACCGGCCGTACCCTCGCGGTCGCCTGTGCGGGCCTGATCGTCCTGGTGCTGCTCGCGGCCGGCCTGACGATCTGGGACCAGTACCGCACCAGCATCGTCAACTATCAAAAAAATGAGGCGATCATCGGCGTACTGCTGGCGGAACAGACCGCCAGAGCGCTGCAAAGCGTCGATCTGGTGTTGCAAGCCATCGAGGCGCGCATCCACGCGGACGGGATCGAGACGGCGGCAGACTTCCGCCAGTCGCTGGACAACCTGGCAACGCAACGCGACCTCGCGGCCCGCATGAGCAACCTGCCGCAACTGGAGGCGGTCGCGCTGGCCGACGCCAGCGGGACGATCATCAACACGTCCCGCTTCTGGCCGGCGAAAGCCACCGACGTGTCCGATCGCGACGTCTACCAACATTTCAGCACGACCGGGGACAGCGGCTCGTTTCTCGGCATTCCCGAGACGAGCCGGCAGACGGGCGGATGGACGGTCTATTTCGCGCGTCGGGTGAGTGGACCGCAGGGCGCGATGATCGGTCTGATTTATGGCGCACTCTCGCTGAAATATTTCAGCGACATCTACGAGGCGGTGCTGCAGGCGGAGGGCGGTGCCATCACCCTGGTCCGGCGCGATGGCACGATCCTGGTCCGCGAACCGGATGGCGCGCGCGTGATCGGCGTGCGGTTTCCCGCGACCTCGCCCTGGTACGATGTGGTCGCCCGCGGGGGCGGGCTGTACCGTACGCCGGGTTTTATCGCCCGGGAACGCCGTTCCGTCTCGGTGCATCCGCTATCCGCCTATCCGCTGGTGGTGAATGTCGGTTTTGCCGAACAAACGGAGCTTGCCGCCTGGCGACGGCAGACGGCCCTGATTGCGCTCGGCACCACGGTCATGATTGCGGCACTACTGCTGCTGTTTCGCCAGCTTGCCGTGCAGTTCCGCCAGTTGGCGGATTCGCGCCAGGCCATGGCGGACCGCGCCGACGAGCTGCAACGTGCGCAGACCCGCCTGACCAGCCAGACCAGCGAACTGCGCGCGACGACGGCGGCCTTGCGGCAAAGCCAGGTCGTGGCAGCCGAACAGTCCCGAATGCTGGAAACGACCCTCGAGCACATGGAACAGGGCATTATGATGATCAGCGCGGACCAGGTCATCGTGGTCTGCAACCGCCGCGCCAGGGAACTGTTGGACCTGCCGGAGACCTTGATGCGGGGCCGGCCACACGGCAGCGACGTGCGTGCCTATCAATGGGCCAACAATGAGTTCTCGCGAACCTCCGAGGATCTGAAGGCCTTCATCAACAGCGGGGACACCCTGCGCCAGCCATTCCATTACGAGCGCGAGCGCCCGAACGGCCGAATTCTGGACATCCTCAGCCAGCCTCTGCCGGATGGCGGCTTCATCCGCACCTACCTCGATATCACCGAACGCGCGGCAGCCGAAGCGCGGGCTGGCCTGGCGCGCGAACAGGCCGAGGCCGCCAGGGCCCAGGCGGAGCGGGCAAACAGAGCGAAATCGGAATTCCTGGCGAACATGTCGCACGAGATCCGGACCCCGCTGAACGGCATCATCGGGATGAACGAACTGCTGCTCCGCTCCCCGCTGACGGACGCGCAGCGGGAGCAGGCGCTGAGCGTGCGGGAATCGGCGGTGGCCCTGCTGGAGGTGATCAAGGCCATCCTGGATATTTCACGGCTGGAGACCGGTCGGATGGATCTGCAAACGACAGATTTCGATCTGGTCGGCCCGGTCGAACAGGCGATCGGCCTGCTGACCAGCGCTGCCGACGAAAAGCAGCTTGTCCTGCGCAGCGAAATCGACCCCGCGACCCGCCGCCGGGTACACGGCGATCCCCTGCGGCTGCGACAGGTTCTGGCCAGCCTCATCGGCAATGCGGTCAAATTCACCGAACAAGGCGAGGTGACCGTGCGGGTTTTGCCGATGCCGGACGATCCCGACAGCGTCCGGTTTGAGATCATCGACACCGGCATCGGCATGACGGCCGATATGCAGGCCCGCCTGTTTGAAAAATTCACCCAGGCGGACAGCTCGATTTCGCGACCGTTCGGCGGCACCGGCCTGGGCCTGGCGATCAGCCGGCAACTGGTGGCGTTGATGCAGGGCACGATCACGGTCGATAGCGTGCCCGGCCATGGCAGCCGGTTTGCCGTGACCTTGCGGCTGCCGCCCGCATACGGCGAAGAACCCCCACCGCCCGCCCCCGAACCGGCCGAGGCGGCGCCTGTTCGGCTTCTGCATGTTCTGGTGGCCGACGACAACCGGATCAACCAGCGCCTGGTCTGCACCTTGCTGGAGCGTGTCGGACACACGGCCGATGTGGCCAGCAACGGACGCGAGGCGGTCGAGGCCGTGCTGCGGACCCGGTATGATGTGGTGCTGATGGATGTGCAGATGCCGGTCATGGACGGGGTGCAGGCGACCCGCCGTATCCGATCCCTGCCGCCGCCGCATTGCGGCGTGCCGATTATTGCGCTGACCGCCGACGCGTTGTCGGGCGCGGACGACCGTTACCGCGCCGCGGGCATGGACGCCTACCTCAGCAAGCCGTTGACGCCGGCAACCCTTTTTCAGACCCTGAACGATCTGGCGCGCGACGGACGGCCGCAGCGTTCGGCCGCGGATGGCCTGCCGGTGGTGGACCCGTCCGCGATCGCGACCTTGCGTGGCTTCATGAACGACACGCAGTTCGAGCAGTTCATCACCGAGTCGCGGGCCGACCTGATGGGCCGGGTGGAACGGCTGGGGGCCAGCCTGGAGGCCGGCGACATGAGCAGAGCCGTGCGCGAGGCGCATGACATGGTCTCGGTCGCCGGCAATTGCGGTGCCAGCGTCATCAGCGCCCTGGCGCGCGAGGTCGAGCAGGCCTGCAAGCAGGGCGACGTGATCGGGGCCCGGGACCGGTTCGCCGCGATCCGCGATGCGTTCGGCGCGGCGATGGGCGCGCTCGAAACGTTGCGCCAAGGCTGACAGCAGGGAGCGGGACACGATGGCCGGGTTGAAAACCGATCCAGCGCGATTTGAGGTCGTCAAGAATGCGCTGTCCTCGGCCGCCGAGGAAATGAAGATCGTGCTGGCGAAGACGGCCTACTCGCCGCTGCTGAAAGTGGCGGGCGATTATTCCTGCGGCCTGTTCGACACCGCAGGGAACATGGTGGCGCAGGGACCTGACCTGCCGATCCACCTCGGCTCGATGCCCGATGCGGTGCGCGCCATCGTGCGGGCGTTTCCGGACGTGGCGCCGGCGTTTCATGACGGCAGGCTGCTGGGATTCGGCTGCGTGCGCGCCCACTGGCCGGATATCGGCAGTGCCACGCCGGGTTCCTATGGTGCGGTCACCGAAATCTACGGCGAGGGCCTGCGGCTGCCGCCGGTCCGGCTGTATCGCGACGGAAAACCCGATCCGGGGATCGAGGCCATCATCTTCGCCAATATCCGCACCCCCCACCGAACGGCAGGGCGATCTGCGCGCCCAGGTCGCCGCGAACTGGCGTGGCGCGCAGCGGCTGAGTGAGCTCGCGGCGAAATATGGCACTGAAATCTTGCTGCGGATCATGCAGGAGGTTCTCGACTACTCCGAAACCATGATGCGTGCCGCGTTGCGCGCGCTGCCCGATGGCTGCGCGTCCTTCGAGGATATCTTCGATGGCGACGGCGTGATCGCGCCGGGTGAGACCCGGGACGAAACCTTCAAGGTCCGCCTGACGATCACCAAGCAGGGCGACACGATCACCGCCGATTTCGCCGGATCGGATCCCGCGGTCGCCGGACCGATGAACGCGCCGCTGACGGTGACCGCGTCCGGCGTATTCTGCGCGCTGAAGATGATCGCCGATCCGCAGTCGCTGATCCCGCCGAACTCCGGCTGCTGGCGGCCGGTGACGGCGCCGCCGGGGTCGGTGGTGAACGCGCAGCATCCCTCGCCGGTGGTGTATGCGAACCACGAGATTTCGCATCGCGTCGCGGATATGGTGATGGCGGCGCTGTTCGCGATTTCACCGCGGACGGTGATGGCAGGCTCGCAGGGGACCTCGGCGGTGATCACCTTCGGCGGCGTCGATGACCGCAGCGGCGCGCGCTTCGTCAGCTATGAATCGGTGAAAGGCGGGTTCGGGGCCCGGCCGGTGAAGGACGGGATCAATGCGGTCGCCGCCACCGTGTCGAACATGAGCAACACGCCGATCGAGATCATCGAAATGAGTTTTCCACTGCGGGTGGAGGAATATGCGTTGGTCCCCGACAGTGGCGGCGCCGGCACCTATCGGGGCGGGCTGGGGGTGCGGCGGGTGTGGCGGGTACTGGAACACGAGGCGCATGCCGCGGTCTGCTGCGAGCGCGCGGTGACCCCGCCCTTCGGCCTGGATGGCGGGCTGGCGGGATCGGCCGCGGTGATCGAACTGATCCCGCCGCGGGGCAACGCTCGGCGCTTGAACAGCAAGGGCGGGTTCCTCGCCCCGACGGGATCGCTGGTCGTGGTGGAGGCGCCGGGTTCGGGCGGCTATGGCCCGCCCGCGGGACGCGACAGGACGGCCCTTTGCGAAGACCTGCTGGACGGTTACGTTACGCCGGCCGCGGCGCGACGGGACTATGGGTTCGACGCCGCTTGAACAACAGGAGAAGCGCCTATGTCGGACGTGTTGCCGGTCGTTGCCCAGAAGGGCTCCTACAAGGTCGAGGTTGAAGCGGGGAAGGCCTACTGGTGGTGCGCCTGCGGCAAAAGCGGCAAGCAGCCGTTCTGCGACGGCTCGCACAAGGGCAGCGGCTATGCACCGCTGAAATTCGAGGCGGAGCAGTCGGGGACGGTCAGCTTCTGCGGCTGCAAGCACACCGCCAACCAGCCGCGCTGCGACGGGTCGCATAAGAACCTGGCTTGATGTTCGGGTGGCCGTCCGGAAGGGCGGCCGGCTCTGCTTCGCCGTGGGCGGACTTATATTCGCCAACATCGACCCAAGGCGACCGATGCGGTCAGGCCCCGCTGGCCAGCACCGCCCCGATCGCCTGCGTCAGCTTCGGCCCGTCCGGTTCATCGCCCGATCCGAAAGTGCCGGCAATCCTGCCATCCCGCCCGATCAACACTTTGTTGAAGTTCCATGACGGTTCCCACTGGCGCTGCTGCTTCACCCAGGCATAGAACGGCGCCGCCTGCGGCCCCTTGACATGCGACACGCCGGCCAGCGGGAAGTCGATCCCGAACCGCGTCTCGCAGAAGGTCTTCACGGTCGCGTTGTCCGGCGATTCCTGGTTGAAGTCCTGGCTGGGCACGCCGATCACGGTGAGTCCTTCACCGGAACGAACTGCGTGCAGCTTTTCCAACGCGTCGTACTGGTAGGTGTAGCCGCAAAAGCTCGCGGTGTTCACCACCAGCAGCGATCGGCCCTTGAAGGCGCCGAGGTCGAGCTGGCCACCCTCGATCGCAGGGAAACTGAAGCCCCAGGCCAGGGTGTCGTCTGTTGCCGCCATTGCCAATCCTCCCATTGCCGCCAGGACCGAACGGCGCCGCAGGTCAACCATAGCGCTCCTCCGTCCAGGGGTCGCCGTTGTTGTGATAGCCGCGCACTTCCCAGAATCCGGGATGGTCGCTGATGGTGAACTGGATGTGGCGCAGCCACTTCGCCGATTTCCACAAATACAGCCGCGGCACCAGCATCCGCACCGGCCCGCCATGGGCCCGGCTGATCGGCTTGCCGTCCCATTGATGCACCAGGAACACGTCGGGCTGATCGAACTGGTCCAGCCTGATATTCGTCGTGTAGCCGTCGTACGATGTGAAGATCACATGCCGGGCGTCGGGCTTGGGCTGCACGATCGCGAGCAGGTCGCGGGCGGCGACGCCTTTCCAGTGGTTGTCGTAGCGCGACCACTGGGTGACGCAGTGCATGTCCGATACGCTGTCGGTCTGCGGCAGCGCCATGAACTCATCAAGGCGCAGGCTGAGCTTGTTTTCGACCACGCCATCGATGTCGAGGCGGAATTTCTGTTCGGTCACGTTCGGTTCGGCGCCGAGGTCCAGCACCGGCCAGTCGCGCACCAGAAGCTGGCCGGGGG
>Ga0302279_10002241_pt1 | contig 26090 bp, 24 predicted proteins | sample III_Bog_N3_3_FD_194541 | JGI IMG/M metagenome (GOLD analysis project Ga0302279, IMG submission 194541) | Peat permafrost microbial communities from Stordalen Mire near Abisko, Sweden - III_Bog_N3_3 | ecosystem: Environmental > Terrestrial > Soil > Wetlands > Peat | place: Sweden: Abisko... | reverse complement strand
CGACGCCGGTGTGGGTGAGGTCTGGATCGACCCGGGGATCGGCTTCGGCAAGACGGTGGACCACAACCTGGAGCTCCTGGCCCGGATCGACGCCCTGGTGGCGACCGGGCACCCGGTGGTGGTCGGCACCAGCCGCAAGGGGTTCCTCGGCGCCCTGGCCGCCGGTCCCGACGGGACCCCGGCGCCGGTGGACGAGCGACTGCCCGGCTCGCTGGCCACGGCCACGTGGGCGCTCCACCAGGGGGCGGGTATGGTCCGGGTGCACGATGTGGCGGCCACCGTGCAGGCCGCGCTCCTGGTGGGACGACCCGCCGGCGGAGCCTCAGACGCAGGACCGACGCTGGATACGGAGGACGGATCGTGAAGGGCAAGTGGGCTGCGGGGATCCCACCGCGGAACTTCACCTGGGTGATCAAGGACCGACTGGCGATCAGCGAGCGCCCCGGGGGCTTCGCCCCCAACCACCGCAAGGTGCGCCGTCAGGAGGAGATCATCTGGCTCCAGGTCCAGGGCTTCACCCGGGTGGTGTCGCTCCTCCCCTCGTCCCACAACCTCCAGGCCTATGAGGAGAAATCCCTGGCCAGCGTGCACTACCCGCTTCCCGCCTCCGGTGACGTGCGCGGCGTCCTCACCGAGATCTACCGCGATGTGCACGGTCGCCTGGCCGCCGGTGAGCGGATCCTGGTCCATCAGGAGGAGCTCGGTGACCGGGTCTCCGGGGTCATCGCCGGCTACCTCCTGTGGTCGGCCCGGCTCCCGAGCGGACCCCAGGCCGTCACCGTGGTCGAGCACCTGACCGGCCATCCCATGGGGCCGTCGGGACGTGAGCTGGTGGCCGAGGCCGGCCAGCTGGCCCCGGTGGCGGTGCCGCCGGCGGCCGGCTCAGCCACCTCCGCCTGATGACCGACGCCCCGGTCGACCGGATCGAACTGCGCGGCCTGCGCGCCGTCGGGACCCACGGCGTCCTCGTCGAGGAGCAGGAACGGGCCCAGCCCTTCGAGATCGACCTCGACCTGGCCGTCGACCTGCGTCCGGCGGGCGTGTCCGACTCCCTCGCCGACACCGTGGACTACGGATCGGTGGCCGTCGTGGCGACCACGACCGTCGAGGGGCCGCGTTCGTTCGCCCTGCTCGAGGCCCTGGCCTGGCACGTGGCCGATGCGGTCCTCGACGTCGACCGCCGCATCACCGGGGTGACGGTCGCCCTCCGCAAGCTCCGGCCGCCGCTGGCGGTGGACATCGACACCGTGGGCGTCCGGGTGGTCCGCACCCGGTGACCCTGCCGTCGGCGGAGGCCCCCACCCGGCGGGCGTTCCTCTCGCTCGGGTCCAACCTCGGCGACCGCGCCGCCCATCTGCGCCGGGCCGTCGACCAGCTGCGGGCCGGTTCGACCCCGACGGTGACGGCGGTGTCCCAGGTCTACGAGACCGACCCCGTGGGCGGTCCCGACGACCAGGGGGCCTTCCTCAACCTGGTGGTCGAGTTGGCCGTGCCCGTCGAGGTCGACCCCTATCGCGTCCTGGAGCAGTGCCGCCGGCTGGAGGCGGCCGCCGGACGGGTGCGCACGGTGCGGTGGGGACCCCGCACGCTCGACGCCGACGTCATCTGGATGGACGGGGTCACCCTCGACGACCCGGAGCTGACCCTGCCCCATCCACGCTGGCGGGAGCGCCGGTTCGTGCTGGCCCCGCTGGCCGAGTTGGCCCCCGACCTGGTGGACGAGGTCGACATCGCCCGCGCTGGCGGCGAGGTCCGCCCAGTGGGTAGTGTCTGACCAGCAGTTCCTGGATTTCCTGTAGCGAACGGCACCCATCCGGGGCCGGAACGTCGAAAGGGGTCTCGTGACCACATTCCGTGTACTCGGACCGGGCCGTGCCGGCCGGTCGTTGATGGCAGCCCTCGAGGCAGTCGGGGGTTTCCGCTCGTTGGGCGCCTGGGGGCGTGACCGCTCGCCGGTCGATGCCGCCCGGGGGGTCGACATCCTGTTCATCGCCACGCCGGACGACGTCGTGGCCGAGGTGGCCGCCCGCGTGCGTCCCGTGGAGGACACCGTGGTCATCCACCTGTCGGGCTCACTCGGGCTCGACGTCCTGGCCGGCCATGCACGGCGGGGTTCGCTGCACCCGCTCGTCCCGCTGCCCACCCCGGCCATCGGTGCCGAGCGGCTGCGCTCGGGGGTCACCCTGACCGTGGCCGGTGACCCGGTCACCCGGATGGTCGCCGAGGCCCTCGGGGGGGATGTCGTCGAGGTCGACGACGCCGACCGCGCCGCCTACCACGCAGCCGCCGTGATCGCGGCCAACCACCTCGTGGCCCTGATGGGCCAGGTGGAGCGCGTGGCGGCCACCGCCGGGCTGCCGCTCGGGGCCTTCGCCGGCCTCATGCGGGCGGCCAGCGAGGACGCGTTCACCCTCGGTCCCCGGGCCGCCCTCACCGGTCCGGCCGCCCGGGGGGACTGGGAGACGGTGGAGCGCCACCGGTCCACCATCGGTGCCATGCCCGCGCACCGCACGGAGCTGGCCGGCTACGACGCCATGGTGGCGTTGGCCCGTCGGCTCTCCCTGGACACCGCCACCGAACTCGAGCCCGGACCGGTCGAGCTCGTCGGCCAGCTGTCCTTCGGCGAGGCCGCTGCGGCCGTCGCCGAGCAGGTCGCGTGAGCGTCACCACCACCGCCCCCGGTGTCGCCGTCACGGGGACGGTGGCCGAGCTGACGACCCGACTCGACGCCGAGCGGCGGAACGGACGCTCGGTGGGTGTCGTGCTCACCATGGGCGCCCTCCACGACGGGCACGCCTCGCTCATCGAGCGGGCCGTCTCGGAGTGCGACGTCGTGGCCGTCTCGGTGTTCGTGAACCCCACCCAGTTCGCCGAAGCCGGCGATCTGGCCAACTACCCGAGGACGCTCGCCGCCGACCTCGAGGTCGCCGGCCGGGCCGGGGCCGACCTGGTGTTCGCCCCGTCCGTGGCCGAGATGTACCCGGACTGGCCGACGCCGGCGGCGACGACGGTGACGGTCCGGGCGCTGGGCGACCGGTGGGAGGGGCTGTCCCGTCCCGGCCATTTCGACGGCGTGGCGACGGTGGTGGCCAAGCTCCTCGTCGTGGCCGGCCCGTGCCGGACCTACTTCGGCGAGAAGGACTTCCAGCAGCTGGCCATCGTCCGCCGGATGGTCCGTGACCTGTCGCTGCCCGTGGAGGTCGTGGGGTGTCCCACCGTGCGCGAGGCCGACGGCCTGGCCATGTCGAGCCGCAACGTGCGCCTCGGACCCGACGAGCGTGTCGCCGCCGCGTGCCTCCACCGGGCGCTGGTCGTCGGCGCCGACACGTTCGGAGCCGGGGCCGACGCAGGTACCGTCGAGGCGGCCATGGCCCAAGTCGTCGACACCGAGCCACTGGTGACCCTCGACTACGCGGTACTGGTGGACGCCGTCGACCTCGAGCCGGTCCGCCGCCCCTCGGGCGGGGACGGCTCGGGTGCCGGGCGGCCGACGGACCCTGTCGGGCACGATCGTCCGCTGCGCCTCCTGATCGCCGCCCAGGTCGGACCGGTCCGCCTCATCGACAACCTCGATCCGCGGGGCGCCCGGGGCGCGCGGACCACCCCGTGACCAACCAGCCCGCGGCCGGAACGGTGCTCGACGTCCTCGTCCTGGGCAGCGGGGTCGCCGGGCTGTCGGCCGCGGTGCGCCTGGCCGCACCGTTGAGTCCGTCCGGGAGCGGTACCGACGAGGGCGACGGACTGCGGGTCGGGGTACTCACGAAGGCCGAGCTGTACCAGTCGGCGACCCGTTGGGCGCAGGGCGGAGTGGCCGCCGTGCTCGGAGGCGACGAGGACTCGACCGATCTCCACCTGGCCGACACGCTGGCCGCCGGGGCCGGGCTGTGCGACGCCGACGCCGTCCGTGTCCTCGTGGACGAGGGCCCGACGCGGGTCCACGAGCTCATCGCCATGGGCGCCGTGTTCGACCGTCAGCCGGGTGGGGCGCTGGCGCTCGCCCGCGAGGGTGGGCACTCCACGGCCCGGGTGGTCCACGCCGGTGGGGCGGCGACCGGCGCCGAGGTCGAGCGGGCCCTCGTGGATGCCACCCGGGCCTCGGCGGCGGCGGTCCTCGAGGAGTGGTTCGCCGTCGACCTCCTGGTCGAGGGCGGTCGCTGTCGCGGTGTGCTGGCCCTCGACACCCGGGACCGCCTCGTCGAGGTCCGGGCCACCCACACGGTGCTGGCGACCGGTGGCGCCGGTCAGATGTTCGCCGTCACCACCAACCCGGCGGAGGCCACCGGCGACGGGCTGGCCATGGCCCTGCGCGCCGGGGTGCCGGTGGCCGACGTGGAGTTCATGCAGTTCCACCCGACGGCCCTGCACCACCCCGCCATGCCCCGTCCGCTGCTGTCCGAGGCGCTGCGCGGTCACGGTGCACTGCTCCGGGACGCCCGGGGCGAGCGCTTCGTGGACGAGTTGGCCCCCCGGGACGTGGTGAGCCGGGCCATGGCCGAGCGCATGCAGGCCCAGGGGGTCGAGAGCCTCTGGCTCGATGCCACCGCGCTCGACTCGTTCGACTCCCGCTTCCCGACGATCAGTGCGTCGTTGGCCGCCATCGGTCTCGACCCGTCGACCGACTGGCTGCCCATCGCCCCGGCCGCCCACTACCTGTCCGGCGGCGTCCTCACCGACCTGTGGGGGGCCACGGCGCTACCCGGGCTGTGGGCGGCGGGCGAGGTGGCCTGCACCGGGGTCCACGGGGCCAACCGTCTCGCCTCCAACTCGTTGCTCGAGGGCATGGTGTTCGGAGCCCGACTGGCCGAGACGATCCTGTCCGGGGGCGACGGTCCGACGGCGACGGGCGTGCTCGCCCCCGTCGTCTCGTCCGACACCGAGCCGATCGCCCGTCCGACCGCACCCCGCGCGGACCGTTCGGTGGCCGGGGAGTCCGTCGTCGGCCCGGACGCGGGTGGCGCCCTCGACGTGGCCAAGGCCCGTGACGAGCTGCAACGGGCGATGACCGACGGCGCCGGTGTGGTGCGCAGCGCGTCGTCACTGGCCCGGGCGGGGGGAACGGTGGCCGCGGTGGCCGAGGCCCTCGGTTCGGGCATGCCGATCGACCGCGCCCGGGGGGAACTGGCCAACCTGGTGACGGCGACCACCAGTGTGCTGGCGTCGGCCACGTTGCGCGCCGAGACCCGCGGCGCCCACGCCCGGAGCGACTTCCCGGAGCTGTCCGCCGCATGGCAGTGCCGCATCGTCGACGGTGGACCCGACGGGACCACCGTGTTGGCGCGGACGCCGACCGGTTCCGCCCGGACCACCCACCCGTGACGCCGCCGACGGGGCCGGGCCGGGACGCTGCGTCGACCGCCGAGGGGGGCGGGGACTGGTCACCGGTGGTGGATCCGCCGCTGGTGGCGGTGGTCGAGGCGGTGACCCGGGCGATCGCCGAGGACATCCTGCCCCTCGGGGACCTCACCGCCGGATTGATCGCCGCCGGACGGACGGCCACGTTCGACCTGGTCACCCGGTCCCACGGGGTCGTGGCCGGCCGCGCCTGTGCGGTCGAGGCCTTCGCCCAGATCGATCCGACGATCAGCGTCGAGTGGTTGCGGGCCGACGGCTCCGTGGTCGCCCCCGGCGACGTGGTGGCGACGGTCGGGGGACCCCTGCGGTCGATCCTGACGGCCGAGCGCACGGCACTCAACTTCCTCGGTCACCTGTCGGGCGTCGCCACCCTGACCCGGGCGTATGTCGACGCGGTCCGCGCCGCCAACCCGGACACCCGGGTGATCGACACGCGCAAGACCACCCCGGGCCTCCGCTCCCTGGAGAAGGCCGCCGTGCGGGCCGGTGGCGGGTACAACCATCGCGGCAACCTGTCCGAGGCCGTGCTGGTCAAGGACAACCACCTCGGCGGGGCCACCATCACCGAAGCGGTGCACCGGGGCCGCGCGCTGTGGCCCGGCCGCATGGTGGAGGTGGAGTGTGACCGCCTGGACCAGGTGGACGAAGCCGTCGCGGCCGGGGCGACGGTGGTGATGCTGGACAACATGGGTCCCGATCTGGTCGCCCGGGCGGTCGACCGGGTCCGGGCGGCGGGCTCGGACGCACTCATCGAGGTGTCGGGCGGGGTGACCCTGGCATCGGCTCCGGCGCTGGCCGCCGCGGGTGCCGACGTCCTGTCGGTCGGCGCCCTCACCCACTCCGCTCCGGTCCTCGACATCGGGCTCGACCTACGGGCCTGACCGGGCCCCGACCGCTGTCCCCGATCACGGAAGGAACACCATGCTGTTAGCCATCGACGTGGGGAACACCGAGACGGTGGTCGGCCTGTTCGCCGACGACCCGGAGGCACCCGTCGACGAGTCGGTCCCCCGTGACGGGACCGAGCCGGCCGGGCTGGCCCATCACTGGCGACTGTCCACCGTCGACGTCCGCACCGCGGACGAGCACGCCCTGCTGCTGACCCAGCTCCTCGACCTGAACGGCCTGGACATCGACAGCACGGTCACGGGGATCGCCGTGACCTCGTCGGTCCCGCTGGTCACCGCCAATCTGCGCCAGATGGCCAGCCGGTGGTTCGACGTGCCCGCCGTGGTCCTCGAACCCGGGGTCAAGAGCGGTATGCCGATCCTCTACGACAACCCGAAGGAGGTCGGGGCCGACCGCATCGCCAACGCGGTGGGCGCCTACGACCTCTTCGGTGGTCCGTGCGTGGTGGTCGACCTCGGAACGGCCACGACCTTCGACGCCATCTCCGCGGCGGGGGAGTACCTGGGCGGCGCCATCACCCCGGGGGTGGCCATCAGCCTGGACGCGCTGTTCGCCAACGCCGCCGCGCTGCGCCGGGTCGAGCTGGTGGAACCCCGCAGCGTCATCGGCAAGTCGACCGTCGAGTCGATCCAGTCGGGTGCCCTCTACGGCTTCGCCGGCCAGGTCGACGGGCTCTGCCGACGGTTCGTGGGTGTGCTGGGCGAGAGCACCGTGGTGGCCACGGGGGGACTGTCCGAGCTCATCTCGCCCTACTCCGAGGAGATCGAGTACGTGGAGCCGTGGCTGACCCTGCATGGACTACGCATCATCTTCGATCGGAACGTCGGGTCACGCTGAACGCCGTCACCTGCAGCAGCCCCGGGGCACCCTGCGGCCCCGGGGGGTCGGCCCGGAGAGCCGGGTGTCCGGCACTCAGCCGAAGCGCAGACGGCTGACCGTGGAGAGCGAGCACCAGTAGACGGTGGCGTCCCACCCGAGTGCCGGAAAGACGGCAGACTGCAGTGGCCCCTCAGTGTCGGCACGGACCAGCTCCCCGCCCGTGGCGATGTCGACCACCACCACCTGCTCGATCATCCGGGCGGCGTCGTGGTCCCCGGTGACCAGTGCCCCCTCGCCGGGCAGGAGCAGCAGGTGGGAGGCGTGGTCATGGTCGCGGCGCCACCTCGGGGTGAGATCCCCGTCAGCCCCGATGTCGAAGGCGGTCATGACGCCGTTGCCGCTGTCGTAGCCCACGGCGATCCGTCGGGCCTCGTCGACCAGGGGCGGGTTGGTGATGAGGCCGCCGGTGGCACCGCACACCTCGGCGGTGGACACCGATCCGTCCTCGAGGTCGACCCGGATCAGCTGCAGGGGGGTGGTCGACACACCCTTGCCCCGGAACGAACCGTCGAAGTCGGTCGACCCGTCGCCGTCGTCGAGGAACCAGGCCGCCCCGAGGGCGAGGACGCAGTCCCAGCCGTAGGTCTGTCCCTCGGCGGTCCGGTAGGTGGCGCGGAACCCCGGATCGGCGACGAATCCGCCCTCCCAGCCCACCCGCAGCAGGCTGGTGTCTCCGACCACGTAGACGTGGGTGCCGTCGGAGGACAGGCGGGCGATGGACGGCTCGGGGAGCTCGATCCGGTCCAGGATCGTCAACCCCTCGGGCTCGAGGGCCACGAGTTCGCAGGGCACCCGTTCCTCCGGTGGCACCGGCGACCCGGGCAGTGAGCCGGCGAAGTCCTTGGTGACCAGCGTGCCGTCCGGGAGGATGACGAAGCTGTTGTAGGGACGGTGGCGGGGCAGTGTGGCGGACGCCAGGAGTTCGAGATCGGACGACAGGCGATGGGCGTGGTTGCCGAACACCACGTGGAGCGACCCGTCGGCGTGGGCCGCCAGGCCCCCCGGCCACATCGGCCCGCCGGGCAGCGGGCCCGAGTCGGCGACGGTGGTGAGGTCGTCCGGGTCGATCCGCTCGACGGAGCAGGTGACGTCGGGACCCATACCGTTGCGCAGCAGGAACACCTCGCCGGGGTCCCGGGTGACCACCATGGTGACGAGCGGGTCGGTGCGGGACACGACGTCCACCGGTGTCCCGGGTCGGAGGGAGGGGACCGGGCTGTCGTCGGCGGGGACGGCGAGGCGCCGTGGCCCGCCGTCCTCGCCCGGCCAGGGGCCGGACCAGTAACCGGCGTCCGGATCGGGGCTCACACGGGGGCCTCGAGGACCAGGCGCTCGGCCCGGACCGGGGGCTGTGCGTCCTCGAGTGCGGCCACCAGGTCGTCGCGCAGCGGGCGCCAGTCCGGGTCGTCCCAGCGGTTCACCTGCTGGAGCGGGTCGTCGACCAGATCGTAGAGCTCGCCTTCGGTACCGTCGTGGCTGGTGCCCGGACGGTACGCGGTGACCACCCAGCGGTCGCGCATCAGGGTGCGCAGATGGACGTCGGTGCCGAACAGCTCGCTGTCCCACTCGGTGAGCACCTGGTCGAACCCCCGGGACGCGGCGTCGCTGTCGTCCACGGGGAGTGGCTCGCCCTGCATCCATCCGGGAGGGTCGATCCCGGCGATGGCGCAGAAGGTGGGCGCCAGGTCGACCAGGCCGACCGGCCGTGTGACCACCGACGGCTGTGGAGGGCCGCCGACCGTGGCCGACGGTGCCGGACGCCACACCAGGGGGATCCGCATGAGGGCGTCCACGTGGTACGGACCCTTGAACAGCAGACCGAAGTCACCCTGGAGTTCACCGTGGTCGGTGGTGACGACCACGTCGACGTCGTCGTCCCAGCCGCGTTGGGCGACGCGGTGCAGGACCCGGCCGATCGCCTCGTCGATCAACTCGACCTCGACGGCGTTGCGGGCATTGACCTCCCGCACCTGGTCGGCGGTGAGGGTGGCCGGCACCCAGTCCGCCGGTGCCTCGTAGTTGGACACCAGGGTCCCGTCGTACCAGGCCCGCCAGTGGCGGGGCTTGCCGTCGATGATCGCCTCGCGCACCGTCCGGTCCTCGGGGTAACCGGCGGGCAGGGGCACGTCGTGCCAGTCGATGCGTCCCATCTCCGATTCGGGCGGGTCCCATGGATGGTGGGGGTCGGGGAAGCTCATCCAGCAGAACCAGTCGTCGTCGGCATCGAGGGAGTCGAGCCAGGCGATCGTCCGGTCGGCCACCCAGTCGGTGTGGTAGATCCCGCGGTCGATGGGATTGACCTTGACCTGCGGGGCCCCCGTGTCGCCGCCACCCTCGGCGCTGACCTGGAGGGAGTCGTCGATGGCCCGGCCGTACATGCCGAGTGCGTGCGGGTGCTCGCGCAGGAGCCACTGCGAGTAGTGGAGCGGTCCGATCGCCCCGTGGGTCGCCGTCTCCAGGTGCTCGAAGCCGCGACGCGACCCACCGTGGGGCGTGGTGCCGTTCATCGCCAGGGCGTTCTCCTCGAACCGGAGGAACGGGTCGAAGTACGGCTCGAAGTGGGACTTGCCGACGAGGGCGGTCCGGTAGCCCGCGGTGCGGAGCACCTCGGCGACCGACGGTGCGTCGGGCGGGAGCGGCACCCCGTTCATCCAGACCCCGTGGGTGCTCGGGTGCTGGCCGGTCAGGATGGTCGAACGCGAGGGCATGCACACGACCGACTGGGGATGGGCGCGCTCGAAACGCACACCGTCGGCGGCCAGGCCGTCGACCACCGGGGTGCGCGACAGCGTCCCGCCGTTGCAGGCCAGGGTGTCGTAGCGCTGCTGGTCGGTGGTCACGAGGAGGATCTTGCGGCCCATCAGCGGGCTCCTTTCACATGGCGGGAGGTCGTCACCGGTGGACGGTGACGCCCAACAGCTCGGGGAGGTGGCCGAGGGCCGCCCGGGCGGCCCCGCCGATCACCAGGGCGAGGACCGCGGGTTCGGCGTCGACGCTGTACACGGTCAGGCACGTGCCGTCGTCGAGGTCGTGCACGTCGATGGTGCTCAGGTGCTCGACGAAGAGGGGTGCCGTGATCCGGTACTGGAACCGGCGCTGGTTGTGATCGATGGTGAGGAGCTTCTCGGGCATCGGGAGTCCGGACCGGGTGACGACCGTCCGGCTGTCCCCGTCGACCTCGCAGGACTCGATGCCCCGCCACCACTCGGCCAGGCGCGCGGGCGCCCCCACCACGTCCCACACCAGATCGGCCGGGCAGTCCATCCGGATGGCGTGGCGCATGCTGCCCCGCTTGGCCGTCACCGGTCGCCCGTGGGGGCCAGCAGGCTGGTCAGGGTCCCGACCAGGATGGGCCGTGCCTCGTCGGCGCTGAATCCCCGGTCCCCGGTGAGGAGCTGGTAGGACTCGAAGCTGGTGAGGATGTCGGCGGCGGCCAGCGTGGCCTCGGCCTCGTCGTCCGGTCGTGAGGTCAGCTCGGCGGCGAAGAGTGACCGGACCTGGCCCCGGAGGAAGCGGCGTCCCTCGCGCAGGCTCTCGGCGAGGCGGGGCTGGAACGGGGCACGCAACCGGGACACGTGGGCGGCCTGGCCCACCGACGAGAAGAGCCGGAGCCGTTGGTCGACCAGCGCCGCCACGCGGGAGGCGAACGGGTCGTCGGGACCCACGCCGAGGGGGAGGAGGGGCATGGCCCGGCCGAGCTGCCGGCTGACGGCCTCGCCGGCCAGGTCGTCGGCGTCCTCGAAGTAGCGGAACAGCGAGCGAGGGGAGATGCCCGCCCGTTCGGCGATCTCGTCGGTGCTCGGGCGCAGGTTCCCTTCGCCGTACAGGTCGAGGAGCGCGTCGACGACGGCCTCCCGGTTGAGGGCACGACGGAGACGTCGACCGTCGGTCTCCGGTGGGTCACCTGCGGGACCGGTGGGCGCGTCCAGTGCGCCCGGGTCGGCGGGCCACAGGGCCTCGGGAGCGTCGTGGCCGGTCGTTCGGGGTCGGGCGTGGCGGGGGCGCGTCTCGGACATGGCGGGATCCTACGATCCGGCCAGGGTGCAGACGTCCGCCGTGCTGGGGTCGATCCGGCCGGCGAGCACGTCACGGTAGACGGCCTCGGTGGCGTCGGCACCGACGGCGTGGCGGACGGTCAGCCAGGTGTCGGTCCAGGGGATGAAGGTGTCCCACGCGGCCGCCACCGCCGACTCGAACCCGTCCCGTCCCCAGTCGGTCCGTCGCTTGGCGATCTGCACGGGGGCGAAGAGGAATTCCGGACGCGGTCCGGGCAGGGTGCCGTCCCCGGAAGAGGTGTCCTCCCAGTGGGTGTCGCCGACCACCATCGAGTAGCGGAGCTCGCCACCGAGCCGGCTGTGGACGCCATGGGTCACGTCCCGACGGCCGGCCACGTCGATGTAGACGCTCGGTCCGACGTCCAGGTCGGCCAGGTCGTCATAGGTGAGCACCGTGTCGTAACAGCCGAGGGAACGGACGAAGTCGAGGTTGCCGGGCGAGGTGAGCCCGACGACGTGGAGATCGGGTCGTCGGGCCAACAGGTAGGCCGCGCCGATCGCCGTCTTCGACGACGCGCTCGAGACGACGACGGCTCCCGACCTGAACAGGTCGTGGTCGCCCAGGAAGTCGTCGACCACGAACGAGGTGACGAAGAGGGGCCACAGGAGGATCTGCTGGTCCTCGCGCTCCGGCCGGTGGATCCGGTCCGCCGACGTCACCGCATAGCGGCCGTAGACCGTGGGTACCGCCTCACGGGACGGCTTCATGTCGGAGAACCCCTGGTCGTCGATGCGACCGGGCTCGACCACCAGTTCGTCGGCCAGGGGGAAGTAGCCGAAGACGCGGGTCCCCTCGGCGACACCGCCGACGGTCGACTCGACCACGTCACCGAACCCCCAGACCGGGACCCGGCCCCAGGACACGCCGTCCTCGACCGTCCCCGGGAAGCAGTCCCAGTAGCTCATGAGGTCACCGAAGACCGCGTAGGTGATGTTGTTGGCGGTGAGCCCGAAGGCGTCGATCCGGATGCGGGCCTCTCCGGCCTCGAGTGCCACCGGTGGACGGGACACGGCACGGACGTGGTGGAGATCGGCGCGGTCGACGTCGAGCTGCATGTTCTCTCGCTTCCCTCGGCCGGCCCGGTGACCCGCTCGCCCCCCGGGGTGGAGCCGCCGACGGTGGCCACCCGTCACCCTCCCCGGGGTGCCGGACCGCAGGACACCCAGGCCGGGTGCAGGCCTGAAGGGTAACAGTTGACAGTAATTATGACAAGTGTTTACATGACCGGGTGGCCCGGGTGTCGGGCCCCGGGAGGGAGCAGCCGTGGCTGATGCAGCGGAGTCGGTGGTGCCAGGGAGCGTCGGGGCGACGGAGCAGGGGAGCCTGGTGCTCGACTCGCTGCAGCGTCGCATGCACGCCCTCTTCTCGTTGTACTACGACGCCGTGGCCACCATGGATCTCGACCAGGTCAACCACTTCGAGCGCGAGGGCGTGCTGCCCATCGCCTTCAGCCTCTTCCACATCGTCAACATGATCGACGCCTCGTTCCTGCTGATGACGGGGACGGCACCCATCTGGGACGCCGAGTGGGAGGCCCGGGTGCATCCCGCGATCGCCGACCACGGCAAGCACCGGACCGTCGAGGAGATGGTCCACCAGCGGATCGGCGACTACGGGCAGTTCCAGGAGTACATGACGGCCGTCTTCGACCGGGTGGAGGCCTGGCTGGTCGACCTGGACCCGGCCGAGCTGACCCGGGTGGTGATCGCCCGCCCGTTCCCCGAGCAGATCGCCAGCACCTACAGCGCCCGGGTGGCCGGTCCCGACGGCGTCACCCTGCTCGACGCCACCGAGTGCTGGATCTACCAGCACGGGTTGCGCCACATGGGGGAGATCGAACTGGCCCGGGGTCTGGTCGGCCTGGGTGGCATGACCTCCTGACCGGGGTCGGGTGTCCTCGACGGTGAGGTCGGGTCGGTCGGAGTCCGTCCCACCCCGCCCAGGTCCAAGGACCGGTCGGCGGGCCCCGATGGGGAAACGCGCCACCGAGTGGGTACGGTGTGGCCTACAGCTCGTGGTCCCGGCAGCCGATGATCCACTGGCGGGACCGGGGTACATCCCCGAACGGGGTTGATCGCCCCGAACGACCTGAACCAGAAGGTCTCGAACAACGAGGAGGCAACGCCGTGTGGAACCTGAAGCTGTGGGGGACGAGCGTCGCCCTGTCGGTCGTCCTGGCCGGATCCGTGTCCGTGGCCGGAGCAGGCGTTGCCGGCGCGGCCACCACGGTGACCCGTCCGGCCAGCCACTCCTCGGCCGCGGCGAGCCAACGGGCGTGTACACGGCTCCGCCGGGATGAGGCGTTGGTTCTCAAGGACCACGGGATGTACGCCCGGACCACGGCCAAATTCGCCAGGTACGAGGCCAAAGCCGCCGAGAACGGCAACAAACGCATGGCTGCCTACTGGAAGAAGGTGATCAGCCATCGCGACGCCTTGGCGGCTGTCATGGCGACCCGTCAGTCGGCACGCCGGTCCGCCGCCGGACACCGGAACGTCGGGGTGGCCCGCACCTGCTGATCGGACATCGGTGACCGCCGGGCTGATCGGACGTCGGTGAACGCCGGGCCCGCCGCACGGAGGTGGAGGCCCGCAGCTCGGACGGGACGGAGCCGGCACGCGTCGGTCGGGCGCGGTGTGCCGGCCGTCAGTTCGTCGGGAGTCCGTCGACCAACGAGTGGGCCAGTCGGCCGAACGCGTCGGCCAGCTGCTTCGACGGACCGGCCTGGGCCGCGGCGACGGCATCGTCCGCGTAGCCCCGGGCCACGAGGACGGATTCGGCGATGGCTCCTGAGCCGGCGACGATCGAACGCGCCTTCTCCTGTTCGGGCAGGCCGAGCGGTTGTCCGAGCAGGTCGCGCAGTTCGGGCCCGTGGACGGGATCGTCGAGGGTCAGGAGCACGGGGAGGGTGTAGATCCCCTCGGCCAGGTCCTGGCCGGCCGGCTTGCCCAGTTCGGCCTCGGTCCCGACCACGTCCAGGATGTCGTCGCGCACCTGGAAGATCATGCCGAAGGACCGACCGAACTCGGTGAAGGCGTCGACCTCCCCCCGGGGCAGGCCTCCGGTGAGTGCGCCGATACGGCACGACGTCGCCATGAGCGACGCCGTCTTGCCGGCGATGGCCGAGGCGTACTGGTCCCGACTGCGGCCCACCTGGAAGGCGGCCTGGACCTCGGCCACCTGTCCCTGACAGAGCTCGCCGAGCGTGGCGGCCAGCAGCGCGGCGATCTCGACGCCGAGACCGGCCGCGATCTCGGCGGACCGGGCGAGTAGGAAGTCACCGGCGACGATGGCCACCAGGTTGCCGAACCGGGAGTTGACGCTCTCGACGTTGCGCCGCATCGTGGCCTCGTCCATCACGTCGTCGTGGTAGAGCGAGGCCAGGTGGACGAGTTCCACCGAGACGGCTCCGAGGAGGTCCTCCCGGGTGGCCGGGGCCGCGCCCGATGTGGCCGTGGCCAGGGCCAGGACGGGCCGGAGTCGCTTACCTCCGGCCGACAGGAGATGGGTCGTGACCTCGTCCAGGAAGGCGTCGCCGGTCACGACGGACTCCACCAGCAGGGGCTCCAGGAGGGCCAGTTGATCTTCGAGTGCGGGGAGTCCCAGGAGGTCGACGACGTTCACTGGCTACAGACGATAGGGCAGACTGCCGATGACCGGTACAAGGCCGCCGGCTTCGGAGACTGCGGGTGCGGGTCACACCGGCACCTGTAGACTTGGGTTTCAGTTACTGACCGCGGATGGAGGCGGTGGAGTGTTCGAACGATTCACAGACCGAGCTCGACGAGTCCTGGTGTTGGCACAGGAGGAGGCGCGCCTGCTCAACCACAGCTTCATCGGGACGGAGCACATTCTCCTGGGCCTGATCCACGAGGGTGAAGGTGTCGCGGCCAAAGCCCTGGAGTCACTGGGTGTCTCCCTGGAGGCCGTGCGGGAGAAGGTCGAGGAGACCATCGGTCTCGCCGGCACCGCACCGACGGGCTCACCCCCCTTCACCCCCCGGGCCAAGAAGGTCCTCGAGCTGTCCCTCCGCGAGGCGCTGCAGCTCGGCCACAGCTACATCGGTACCGAGCACATGCTGCTCGGTCTGGTGCGGGAGGGCGAGGGCGTCGCCGCCCAGGTCCTCCAGAGCCTCGGCGCCGACCTGCCCCGTGTCCGTCAGCAGGTGATCCAGCTGCTCTCCGGTTACCAGGGCAAGGAGGCCGTCGGTGGCGGCCAGCCCGGGAACCAGCAGGCGGACGCCCCGACCGGCTCCGCGGTGCTCGACCAGTTCGGGCGCAACCTCACCGCGCTCGCCCGGGATCACAAGCTCGACCCCGTGATCGGTCGCGAGAAAGAGATCGAACGGGTCATGCAGGTGCTGTCGCGCCGCACGAAGAACAACCCGGTCCTCATCGGTGAGCCGGGCGTGGGCAAGACGGCCATCGTCGAAGGCCTCGCCCAGCGCATCGTGGCCGACGAGGTCCCCGAGACCCTGACCGGCAAGCAGCTCTACACCCTCGACCTCGGTGCCCTCGTGGCCGGTAGCCGCTACCGCGGCGACTTCGAGGAGCGGCTGAAGAAGGTCCTGAAGGAGATCCGCACCCGCGGCGACATCGTGCTGTTCATCGACGAGCTGCACACGCTCGTCGGCGCCGGTGCGGCCGAGGGCGCCATCGACGCCGCCTCGATCCTGAAGCCGATGCTGGCCCGCGGCGAGCTCCAGACCATCGGTGCCACGACGATCGACGAGTACCGCAAGCACCTGGAGAAGGATGCGGCCCTCGAGCGTCGGTTCCAGCCGATCAAGGTCGAGCAGCCCAACGTGTCGCTCACCATCGAGATCCTGAAGGGCCTCCGTGACCGGTACGAGTCGCACCACGCCGTCACCATCACCGACCAGGCCCTGGTGGCCGCGGCCAACCTGGCCGACCGCTACCTGGCCGACCGGTTCCTGCCGGACAAGGCCATCGACCTGATCGACGAGGCCGGCAGCCGCCTGCGCATCCGTCGGATGACGACTCCGCCGGCCTACAAGAAGCTGGAGGAGGAGATCACCCGGCTGCGGGCCGACAAGGAGACCGCCATCGAGAAGCAGGCCTTCGACCAGGCCAAGAAGTTGGCCGAGCAGGAGAAGGACCGCCTCGACGCCAAGGAGGCCATGGAGGCCGAATGGCGTGCCGAGGGTGTCGACCTGTTCGACGTCGTCGACGAGGAGGTCATCGCCGAGGTGCTGGCCAACTGGACCGGCATCCCCGTCTACCGCCTCACCGAGGAGGAGACGGCACGGCTCCTGCGCATGGAGGACGAACTCCACAAGCGGGTCATCGGCCAGGAGCAGGCCATCGCGGCGCTGTCCCGCTCGATCCGTCGCACCCGCGCCGGACTGAAGGACCCGAAGCGCCCGAGTGGTTCGTTCATCTTCCTCGGCCCGACCGGTGTGGGGAAGACGGAGTTGGCCAAGACGCTGGCCGAGTTCCTGTTCGACGACGAGGACGCCCTCATCCAGCTCGACATGTCCGAGTACATGGAGAAGCACACGGTGAGCCGCCTGGTGGGTTCGCCCCCCGGGTACGTCGGCTACGAAGAGGGCGGTCAGCTCACCGAGGCCGTGCGGCGCAAGCCGTTCTCGGTCGTCCTCTTCGACGAGGTCGAGAAGGCGCACGCCGATGTGTTCAACACGCTGCTGCAGATCCTGGAGGACGGTCGTCTGACCGATGCCCAGGGTCGCTCGGTCGACTTCAAGAACACGGTGCTGATCATGACGTCCAACCTGGGGACCGCCGATCTCCGCAAGACCTCGGTGGGATTCGCCCAGTCGTCGGGTGCCGTGACCTACGAGCGGATGAAGGTCAAGGTGAACGAGGCGCTGAAGGCGCACTTCCGACCGGAGTTCCTGAACCGCATCGACGAGGTCGTGGTGTTCCACGAGCTGTCCAAGGTCGAGGTCATCGAGATCGTCGACATGATGATCCAGCGTGTCTCGACCCAGCTCGAGCTGCAGGGTCTCAGCCTGGAGCTGACTCCCGAGGCCAAGACGCTGCTCGCCGACAAGGGCTACGACCCCCAGCTGGGGGCCCGTCCGCTCCGCCGTGCCATCCAGCAGATGGTGGAGGACCCGCTCTCCGAGCGGATCCTCTGGAAGGAGTTCCGGGTCGGCCAGACCATCGTCGTCGACGTCGAGACCATCACGCCGGAGATGGCGGAGGCCTATGACGTGAAGGGGGCTCCGGCTCTGGTGGCCGGTGAGCAGCAGCTCACCTTCACGGCCATCGAGGGCATCGAGCCGCCGCCGATGGAACTGGCGGGAGCCGACTCCGCGGCCGACTGACGCCGGTCGGCGCGGCCGACCGAACATCGAGCGAATCCACGCCCCGCCCCACCGGCGGGGCGTGGTCGCGCCCGGGACCGGGATGACCGCGGCCGACGACGGACCGCCGTCGGCAGTCGTTGTGGGACCGGTCCGCCGGCGGGGGGTCGACCCGGGTGGCCGCAGCCCTCATTTGTGCACGCATCGTGGTCGCTCCCCGACGTTCCGTGGCGAAATGTAGCCGTTGAGTGCAGATCGCTTTCGGTCTAGCTATTTTGCTGTCGGCAGGTGCAGTAGCCCGGCGCAGTGCTCCGGGTGGCGTGTGCAATCCGACGAGACCCGGCTGGCCGTGTCCCTGCGAGGGAACGTGTGGGTCGCAACTGCAGAGTGGAGCCGATCGATGGCTGGAACCCCACGTCCGAACCGACCGCGACCGGTATCGGCGCTCTCCCGGGCGGTCCTCGCCCTCCTACTCGTCGCCGGTGCCGTACTCACCGCGGTGGCGGCCGCCGGCCAGACCCCCGCGGGTGCGGCCGTCGCCGGACCGGTGACGTACTCGTCCACCATCACGATCGGCGCCCCGCCGCCCTCGAATTTCGCGGGCTCCGGTGGTGGCGACGGGTGGGCGGTGGCGCTGAGTTCCTCCCAGGTGTTCAACGTGTTCCACCATGCACCCCAACTCCAGGTCGCCTGTCATGAGCAGTCCAATGCCGCGCCGTGCTGGTCGAGCCCCAAGATCATCACGGACGCGCAGGGCCACAACTTCTCGACGTCGATCGGGCCGGGTCTCTACCTCGACCAGTCCACGGGCAAGCTCTACGTGTTCGTGGTCCGCACGTCGGACTCGACGGCCGGCGTGGCGTGCATCGACACCACCAAGCCGGCTGGTGACACCGGGGCACAGCTGTTCTGCGGCTTCACCCCGCTCTCGGCCATTGGCGGAGCCGATGCGAGTGCGCCGGCCGTGTCGGTCTCGGCCCCGGTGCAGGTCGGCACCGACTGGTATTCGTACAACGAGCTGGTCGGGAGCAGCACCGACAAGCTCCTCTGCTTCAACCTGGTGACGGACACGGCGTGCGCGTCCCAGCCCTATGCCGTGAACAGCGGCGGGGCGCCACAGGCCAGCTACACCTACTCCTACCCGATCGGCGACGCGGGAACGGACATCTTCATCCCGGCCGTCTCCAGCGGTGGCGTCAAGCTGGCGTGCTTCGACACCGTGACGAAGGCGTCCTGCTCGGGCTCGTGGCCAGTCAACGTCTCCGACGCCCTGGGTTCGGTCTATCCGTACCTGAGCTCCCAGGGCACGGTGGAGGGGATCTGCGATCCCATCAGTGAGGACCCGTGCTTCAGTCTCTCGGGTGCATCGCTCAGCACTCCGCCCGGCATGACCGCCGCCATCGGCTCGGGTCAGGTCTACAACGGTCCGGCCGTCACCATCGGAGCCCGCGTCTACGTGCCCGACGCCGACACCAACGAGGTCGGCTGCTACGACTACACCGCCCAGGCCAGTTGCGCGGACTTCCCCAAGGCGTTCTCGGGACTGGATCTCCTCTACACGGTCAATACCGACCCGCAACGACCGAGTTGCCTCTGGGTCAACTCCGACAACGGGGTGTCGCAGATCCAGAACTTCGACGCCTATACCGGTGGCCCCTGCGGTGCCGGCTCGATCCGGGTCCTGGCTCAGAGCATCGTGGCCCCGCAGCAGGCGTGCATCCCCTCCAACTACACCTCGCTGCAGATCCTCTCGCCGACGCGGAACACGTACGGTAGCGGCTCGGTCCAGTTCCTCGACTTCGACGGGAACCCGATTCCGGGGCAGGCGAACGGCACCCTGGACGGTTCGGGATCGATCTCCCTGTCCGGGTTGGACCTGACGACGAAGAGTCCTCTACCGCAGTTCCTCATCACCTTGAGCGGCGTGTCGGGTACACCGTCCAAGGTGGTGGTGCGGCTCACGTGGACGGGCACGTATTCACCGGACTGCACCACCGGTGGGCAGGTGGTCCTCGGCAGCCAGGGGTACCGTCTGGCGGCCTCCGACGGTGGCGTCTTCGACTTCGGGACCTCGCAGTACCACGGGTCGATGGCCGGGAAGCCACTGGCCGCCCCGATCGTGGGGATCGCCGCCACCCCGGACGACCAGGGCTACTGGCTCGTGGGTAAGGACGGCGGCGTGTTCGCCTTCGGTGACGCCGGGTTCCACGGTTCCGAGGGCGGGAAACCGCTCAACGCCCCGATCGTCGGCATCGCCTCGACACCGACCGGCAAGGGCTATTGGCTCGTGGCCGCCGACGGTGGTGTGTTCGCCTTCGGTGACGCCGGATTCCACGGTTCGAAGGGCGGACAGCACCTCAACGCCCCGATCGTGGGGATCGCCGCCGCCCCGAGCGGCCAGGGCTACTGGCTGGTCGGCTCCGACGGCGGGGTGTTCGCCTTCCCGAGCTCCGGATTCCACGGCTCGAAGGCCGGCAGTGCACTGAACGCCCCGATCGTCGGTATCGCATCGTCCCCCTCGGGGAACGGGTACTGGCTGGTGGCCGCGGACGGTGGGGTGTTCGCCTTCGGTGACGCACCGTTCGAGTCGTCGGCCACCAACATCCACCTCAACGCTCCGGTCCGTGGGATCGTCCCGACCCAGGACGGTCAGGGCTACTGGGTGGGTGCGGCCGACGGCGGGGTGTTCGCCCTCGGTGACGCCAACTTCTTCGGCTCCGAGTCGGGTCAGCCCCTGGTGGCGCCCATCGTGGCCGAAGGAGGCTGACCCGCTCCGGCCCCGGCCGGCACCGCTTCGTCGACCACCCCGCCGGTGCTCCGGCGGGGTGGTCTCCGTCCGGGCCGGTCCCCCGTCGGTCCCCTGAAGGTCCCCTGCCGGTCCGTCCGCCGGCGTCCGCCACGGGTGGCACACCCGTTCCCTACGATCAGGGCATGGCAAAGACGGCCAAGCGCCACCGCTGCATCGACTGCGGCTCGACCACCGCCCGCTGGGCCGGTCGCTGCCCGACCTGCGGCGAGTGGAACACCCTGGTGGAGGACGCAGCCCTCGGCCCGCTGGTCCGGGCCGTCGACGAACTGGACCTGACCGGCATGCCGGTCCCCCTGAGCTCGGTCGACGTGTCCGAGGCGGCGGCCGTCCCGACCGGTGTCGAGGAGTTCGACCGGGTCCTCTCCGGGGGGCTGGTTCCCGGGTCGGTGACCCTGCTCGGGGGCGAGCCCGGCATCGGTAAGTCGACACTGCTGCTCCAGGTGCTGGCCGCCCGGGCCGGTTCCGGGGCCCGGGTCCTGCTGGTGTCGGCCGAGGAGTCCGCCCATCAGGTCCGACTTCGGGCCGAACGCCTCGGCCCGGTCCCGCCGGGGCTCCTCATCCTGTCGGCCACCGATGTCGGCCAGGTGATCACTGCCGTGGTGGAGTCCGACCCCGACCTGGTGGTCATCGATTCGATCCAGGCGGTAGCGGTGGGCCCCGCCACCCCGGGTGAACGTCGGGCCACCGGCGTCCCGGGTTCGATCGGGCAGGTCCGGGAGTGTGCCGATCAGCTGGTGGGCCTGGCCAAGGCCCGACAGGTCGCCACGGTGCTGGTGGGACACGTGACGAAGGACGGCTCGCTCGCCGGTCCCCGTGCCCTCGAGCACATGGTCGACACCGTGCTGAGTTTCGAGGGCGATCGCCATCACGCCCTCCGATTGCTGCTGGCCGTCAAACACCGCTACGGGCCCACCGGCGAGCTCGGACTGTTCGAGATGGGTGACAACGGACTCAACCGGGTCGACGACCCCGGGCGCCTGCTGCTGGGCGACCGGTTGACCGGGGTGCCGGGTGGTGTCGTGCTCCCCGCCCTGCAGGGCCGTCGGACCCTCATGGTCGAACTCCAGGCCCTGGTGGCCCCGATGGGCCAGGCCCAGGCGAAGCGCTCGGTGGTCGGCCTCGACAGCGGCCGTCTGGTGATGACCCTGGCGGTGCTCGCCCGACACGCCGGTCTCCCCCTGCACGCGGTCGACGTGTTCGCGTCAGTGGCCGGCGGCATCCGGGTGACGGAGCCGGCGGCCGATCTGGCCGTCGCCCTCGCCGTGGCGTCCGCCTCGACCGGAGTGGCGCTTCCCGCCGATCTGGCCGCCGTGGGGGAGGTCGGACTGGCCGGCGAGGTCCGCCAGGTGACCAATCTGCCCCGGCGCCTCGAGGAGGCGGCGCGACTCGGGTTCACCCGGGTGGTCGTGCCCGCCTCGGCACCGGGCGGGACACCGGGAGTCGAACTGATCCGGGCCGACACGGTGGCCGAGGCCGTCGGCCGCTTCGGCTGTCTCGACACCCCCTCCCGTTGATCTGCGCCCCCCGGTGTCCGGTGGCGGTGCCGGATACGATTCCGGGGTGACCACCCGCCAGAACGTGTCGATGAGCGAGGCACTGGCCATGGTCGCCCCCGGTCGCCCCCTCCGTGAGGGGCTGGACCGGATCCTGCGGGCCAAGCGGGGCGGCCTGGTGGTGGTCGGCGACGGCCCCGACGTGCTGTCCATCTGTTCAGGCGGCTTCCTGCTGGACTCCGAGTTCAGTCCCCAGCGCCTCAGTGAGTTGGCCAAGATGGACGGGGCGATCATCGTGGCCGCGGACGCCTCCCGCATCGCCCGGGCCAACGTGCACCTCATGCCCGATGCCACCATCCCCACCTCGGAGACAGGCACCCGGCACCGCACGGCCGAGCGGGTGGCCCGGTCGATCGATGTGCCCGTCCTCTCGGTGTCGGCGGCCATGTCGGTCATCGCCGTCTACCGGGGTGACCTGAAGCACACGGTGCAGCCGACCGGATGGCTCCACGACCGCACCGACCAGGCCCTGGCGACGATGCAGCGATTCCGGAGCCGTTTCGACGCCGCCCTGGGCAACCTGTCGATCCTCGAGGTCGAGGACACGGTGTCGGTGGGAGACGTGGTGCACGTCATCCAGGCGGCGGAGATGGTCCTGCGCATCGGCGAGGAGGTCGACGGCTACCTGGTCGAACTGGGCGAGGACGGCCGACTGGTGGGCCTGCAGTCGGCCGAGCTGGTCGACGGCGTGGCCCGGGCCCTCGACCTGGTCGTCCGTGACTACTGCGTGATGTCCGCCGAGGAGGCGGCCGACCGGTCCGCCTTCGAGGAGTGGGTCGTCGAGCAGCTGGCCAACCTCACCTCGGACGAGCTGCGCAATCCCAACCGGGTGGCGTCGATCCTGCGGCTGCCCGGCGCGTTCCACGACGCCGAGTCCGGCATCGAGCCCCGGGGCTACCGCCTCCTGCACCACCTCCCCCGTCTGTCCGCCACGATCATCGAGCGCATCGTCGACCGGTTCGAGAACCTCCAGCACATCATGCGGGCCTCGCTGTCCGAGTTGGAGAAGGTGGACGGTGTCGGCCAGACCCGGGCCACCTCGGTCAAGGAGGGACTGGCCCGCCTGGCCGAGGCCAGCATCTTCGAGCGCTACCAGTAGCGCCGATCGGGCCCGGTGACCCACCCCGAGGGGTGTTGGGTGTCGCCCGGGCGGACCCGGACACGGCGGCGGGGGACCCAGCTGGGGCCTGGTAGAATGGTGTGCTCTCCCAGCAGACCGGATGTCGCCCACCAGCCCCGGTTCCGCCCCGCAACACCTGGAGGAACGGTGTTCGACATCGGTGACAAGGTCGTCTATCCGCACCACGGCGCGGCAGTAGTCGAACGACGCGAAACCAAAGAGGCCTTCGGTAAGAAGCAGGAGTACCTGGTGCTCCGCCTCGCCTACGGCGACCTCACCCTCATGGTGCCGGCCGACAACACGGACGGTGTCGGTCTGCGTGAAGTGATCAACGACGAAGAGGTCGAGGAGGTGTTCGCCGTGCTCCGAAAGAAGGAGGCGCGGATGCCGACCAACTGGTCCCGTCGCTACAAGAACCACTCCGAGAAGCTGCGGTCCGGCGACATCTACCAGGTCGCCGAAGTGGTCCGGAACCTGTCCATCCGCGACAAGGACAAGGGACTCTCGGCGGGCGAGAAGCGTATGCTCAGCCGGGCCCGCCAGATCCTGGTGTCCGAACTGACCTTCGCCCTCGGTGTCGACGAGGAGACCGCCGAGGTCCGCCTCAACGAGGCGCTGCCCTGAGCCGAGCGGGGCCCGTGTGGGCCATCGTGGTGGCCGGCGGCTCCGGCCGGCGGTTCGGCGGCCGCAAGCAGTTCCTCCCCCTGGCCGGTCATCCGGTCGCCTCGTGGTCGGTGCGCGCGGCAGCCTCCGTCGCCGACGGGGTCGTCCTGGTGGTGCCGTCGGCCGATGCCGCCGCCGGTGCGGATCACACCGAGGCAGGGGACGACTCGGGCACGGACGCCGTGGCCCCCGCTCCCGGCTCGACCGGAGGTGCTGCACTCGGGGCCACGTGTGTGGTGTCGGGCGGGGCGACCCGCGCCGACTCGGTCCGCGCCGGCCTGGCCGCCGTCCCTGACGATGCCGCCGTCATCGTCGTCCACGATGCCGCCCGGCCACTCGCCGCGCCCGAACTGTTCGCCCGGGTGGTCGACGCCGTGCGCACGGGCGACGTCGACGGAGCCGTCCCGGTGGTCCCGGTGACCGACACGCTGAAGCGGGTCGAGGACGGACGGGTGGTCACCACGGTGGACCGCGACGGCCTGGTCGCGGTGCAGACACCCCAGGCGTTCGCCGCCACCGCCCTCCGGGCGGCCCACGCCGGTTCGGGCCAGGCCACCGATGATGCCGCGCTGCTCGAAGCGGCGGGATCGGCTGTGGCCCCGGTCACCGGGGACCCGCGCAATCTCAAGCTGACCCGACCCGAGGACCTGGCCCTGGCCGAGGCCCTGTTGGCCGGGGTGTGCCCGTGAGCCCCCGACCACGCCTGCGGGTAGGCCAGGGGATCGACGTCCACCCCTTCAGCGACGACCCGGGTCGGCGACTGGTCCTCGGAGGCGTCGACCTGACCGGCGAGGGCGCGCCCGGACTGGCCGGCCACAGTGATGCCGATGCCGTGGCCCACGCCATCGGTGACGCCGTCCTCGGCGCCGCGGGACTGGGTGACCTCGGCCGTCACGCACCCGACACCGACCCCCGGTGGCGGGACGCGGACTCGCTCGACCTCCTGCGGCGGGTGGTGGCCCTGGCGGCCGACGCCGGGTGGGTGGCGGTCAACGCCGACTGCACCGTGGTGGCGGAGCGTCCCCGGCTCGCGCCCCATGTCGACCGGATGGCCGCACTGCTGACCGAGGTGCTCGGCGCGCCCGTGAACGTGAAGGCCACCCGGGCCGAGGGCCTCGGAGCGCTCGGTCGGTCCGAAGGCATCGCCTGCACGGCGGTGGTGCTGCTGGCCGCCGACGACGGAACCGGGGATGGCGACCCCGGCAGGGGGGAGGTCCGATGAGCGCGGCACCGGCCGGCGGAGGACGCGGCAAGCGGTCCCGGGCACCCGCACCCAAGGGTGGCGCCCGGGGAGCGCCCCGGGCCAAGGGGAGCGAGGCCAAGGCGGCGTGGATGAAGGCCAAGGACGCGGGAGGTGGCGGGCGGAGCCCGCGCGGGGCGACGTCGGCCCGGGGGACCGGGCGTTCCCCGGTCAACGACCGCGGGCGGGGGCCCGGTGGCCAGTCGGACGCTCCTGTGCGCCGGGGGCCCAAGGTCGTCGGTCTGGGTGGCGACCAGGTCGAGGGTCGCCAGGCCGTCCGCGAGCTCCTGAGTGCGGGTCGCCGACCGGTCAACACGCTGCTGATGGCCGAGGGGATGGACGCCGCCGAGATCCTGGACGACATCGAGGCCCTGGCCACGCGCCGCCGGGTCAAGGTCGAGTACGTGTCCCGCAAGCGGTTGGACGGGGCGGCCCGCACCGACGGGTCCCAGGGTGTGGTGGCGCTGGCCAAGGCGATCCCCGAGACCCCGCTCGAGGACCTGTGCCAGCCGACCACCCGGGGACGGTTGCCGTTCCTGCTGGTGCTCGACGGCATCACCGATCCCCACAACCTGGGTGCGGTGCTGCGTAGCGCCGAGTGTGCCGGGGTGACCGGCATCGTGCTGCCACGACACCGCTCGGCCCACCTGTCACCCACCGTGGCCAAGGTGGCGGCCGGGGCGATCGAGTACCTGCCCATGGCCCTGGTGGCCGGGATCCCCACCGCGCTCCAGCAGTTGTCCAAGCTCGGTGTGGCGACCGTGGGGTTGGTGGGGGAGGCGACGACGTCGCTCTACGACCTGCCCCTGGGAGATCAGCCCGTGGCCCTCGTCCTCGGCTCGGAGGGCTCGGGACTGGCGGCGCTCACCCGCAAGCGGTGCGACGAGTTGGCCGCCATCCCCCAGCACGGCACCCTGTCATCGCTCAACGTGGCCACGGCCGGGGCCATCGCCTGCTTCGACGTCTCGCGTCAGCGGTCCGCCGCCGGCCACTGACCGGATCCGGGAGCCCAGCCCCGGCCTCGACGTGTCGGAGTGGAGATCGGTGCCGGCGGTCCGCCCGGTCCGCCCGTGAGACGGTGCGGTCGCGTCAGGCGGTGCGGTCGCGTCAGACGGTCTCGACCGTCACGCCCTTCCAGAAGGCCACGCGGTCGGTGATCTCCTTGGCCGCGTCCTTGGGCGCCGGGTAGTACCAGGCTGCGTCGGCGTTGCGGTTCCCGT
>Ga0302279_10002240_pt1 | contig 26104 bp, 13 predicted proteins | sample III_Bog_N3_3_FD_194541 | JGI IMG/M metagenome (GOLD analysis project Ga0302279, IMG submission 194541) | Peat permafrost microbial communities from Stordalen Mire near Abisko, Sweden - III_Bog_N3_3 | ecosystem: Environmental > Terrestrial > Soil > Wetlands > Peat | place: Sweden: Abisko... | reverse complement strand
TGGAACAAATGATTTGCTTTAGGCCCAATACGGGGGGCTGTTTGGGGCTCTTTGGGGCTGCTTTAGGGTACTTTAGGGGCGCATCAGGGGCGGATTGGGGGCGGATTGGGGCTCCGCCGGGTGCAAAGGGCGGGGTTGCGACTGGCTGGGCGAAGCGGACCAGGGGAGACGCCAAACTGGGTAGACTCGGCCTATTTCGACGGTACGCCTTTTGGCGGTAATTCTCTGCAAAGTGTCACGAAGAAAAGCGAAATTTCCTGGTGCTGTACCGAAGATGGGAGGCGGGTCTTCCTGGAGCCCGGCTGAGCGGCACGGAGATCAGTGCTTCCCGCCGGCGTATTTGGCGATGCTTTCGCGGATGGTTTTCTCGACCAGCGGGGGAATGTCGCGCTGGAGTTCGTCGCGCACGCGGTTTTCTTCGTCGCGCATGGTGTTGCGCATGGAAGCTTCGGCTTCGCTGACCTCTTGCTTGAATTCACTCTTGCTGGATTGGATATCGTGCTTGGTCTGGGCGATTTCGGGGGCGAAGTTCTGGATTGCGTCCTCCTGGCTTTTCTTCAGCGTAATAATCTGCTGGCCCTGCTGGAAGACGATCAGGAGAAGGACAACGGTGAGAATCAGGTTCGCGACAAGGAGCTTCTGGATCAATCCGAGTGCGGCTGCTGGCACGGGGTACTCTCCCTTGGTTTCGGCGGGTTGAGGCACGGTGGACTTGAGGTTGCTCATCTTCTCTTCCGGTGCGGGGGGAGGGAGGCTTGGCTCCGCCTGGCCGACGCCGACCCGGACCCGGCTCGCCGGTTCCGGCTGGGCGGCGATTTCATCCTGGCCGGATGTGGCGGGACGCCCTTTGGGGCGAAGCGTCTCGACGTCGCCGCTGAAGACGCTGGTGCTGTCCAAGTCGGATGACCGGGAAGAGGCGCCGGCTCCCGGAATGCGGGTGGAGAGGGAAGCGCCTGGCAGGGAGCGGACGGAGGTCGCGTCCGAATCGATCGGCGACGGCGCGCCGCTTGTTTTCGAGGGGCGGGTGGAGATCGGCGGAGGCGTTCGCGGGTCGAAGAGGGCGGTTCTCAGGTCGTCGCCGGGGACAGGGGAAGGGAATTCGACCGATGTTGCCGGGGACATCTGGATGGAGATGAGGAATTCCGGCCCGTTTTCTCCCAACCGGATGCGATCGCCGGAGACCAGCGTACGCTGACTGACCTTTTCCAGGTTGACGAACGTGCCGTGGGTGCTGCCCTGGTCGCTGACGCGGAGCGCGCCGTTGACCACTTCCAGAAGGGCATGGACGCGGGAGACCTGGGGAAAATCGATGTTGGAGAGGAGCACGTCGCAGGTGGCGTCGCGGCCGATTCGAATGACCGGCTGCTGGTAGGACCAACGTGTGCCCGCGCCGGAGAGCTGGATCTCAATGAGCATGCTTTTCCCTTCCTTTGATGGCGAGCACCAGGCTCATGGCCAGAATATAGGCCAGCGCATGAATGCCGAGGATGCCCAGGTAGCGCCAGAAAGCGGTGGGAGTGCGAGGGGGAAAAGCGAATGGAGCGCCGGTGGTATTGTGCCGGGCGAGAGCCTCAGCGGCGGCCTCGGCGCGCTTGTTGTCATTGGGGTGGAGCGTCAGGTTGACGCCGTTGACCAGTTCGCCGGAATACACCGGGTCGTCGTCGTGAACGAAGAGATCGGCGAGGGCCTCGATGCCCCAGCGGGCGGTCATGAGGGCGGAAATCGCCTGAGCGGGTCCATCGAGCGGCGGCGGACGCAGGCTGCTGGGGACGGGGCGGACTTCGACGACTTGCCCGGAGGCGTCCTGGACGGTGAAAAAGGGCGCGCCGAATGGATTGCTCTGGCCGATGTGACCGGTGGGCATGAGAATGCCCGCGAGCAGAAGCTGGGGAATGAGCGCGAGTGGAAAGGCATAGAGCGCTTTTTCGGCGGTGTTGAACGAGGCGGAGATGAGCAAGCCGACCAGGCCGCCTTCGACGGCCATGATCCAGGTAAGCAGGAGGCATTCGAAGAGGTGGTCGCCTTCGAGAGCGTGCAGGGCTGAGAGCAGGATGACCAGAGGAATGGCCTGCACGGCGGAAGTGAGCAGGACCCAGGCGAGTTTGCTGCCCAGGTAGCTGGTGAGTTTGAGCTTGCCCTGGCGCTCGCGGCGGAAGACGGGCAGTTCGTCGACGATTTCGCGGACCGAGGCCGAGCAGCCGAACCACATGGAGACCACGACCAGCATGAAGAGAGTCTGTGTGCTGTTGGCGTGGGTTTTCATCCAGCCGAGCAGAGCGCCGACCGCGAGGGGAGGAAGCAGGATGGCCGCGAGGGCAACTTTGTCCTTGAGCTTGATGGTCAACTGCCGTTCGAGGAGGGTAACCCATTGGCGGATGGCCGATTGCCCCGGTTTCTTTTGCCGGCCTGGCACGGCTCGCCCAGCGACCGTGTTGCTGGAGGCCAGTTGCGATTTGGAGCCGCTCAACTCGCCGGACTCCTGAAGGGGCCCTTCGACAACATCCCGGAAGATCTCGGAGGCGCGAAATGTGGAGGCCCATTCCTTGGGGCCTTTGTGCTGGAGCTTGCGGAAGATCTCCTGCGGCCGCTCGGCGCTGAAGTAGGGGAGCAGCTCTTCGCTGGGGCCAAAATAGGCGAGCTCGCCCTTGACCAGGACCGCGACCTTGTCCAGCAGGCTGAAGGAGCCGAGCAGGTGGGTATTGATCACCACAGTCGCGCCGCGGTTGGCGATTTCGCGGAAGGACTGCATCATTTGCGCTTCGGTGAGGGGGTCCTGGCCGGCGGTGGGCTCATCGACGAAGAGCAGGCTGGGCTTGCTGATGAGCTCTATTCCCAGACTGACGCGCTTGCGCTGGCCGCCGGAAAGCGAACTGATGGTGGTGCCGGCGCGCTCGGCCAGTTGCAGGTCGGCGATGACTTCGTTGACGCGATTGGAAATCTCCGCGGGAGTGAAGTCGTCGGGCAGGCGGAGCCGCGCGGAATAGGTGAGGCACTCGGAGACGGTGAGCTGACGATGGAGGACGTCTTCCTGGGGAAGGTACCCGATAAGGCTGCGCAGGGAGTCGAATCCTCGATAGAGGTCGCTGCCGTTGATGGTGACGGAGCCTGAGTTGGCGGGGTGCGATCCGTTCAATGCGTTCATCAGCGTGGATTTGCCCGCGCCGGAGGGGCCGAGGAGGGCGATGAACTCGCGCGGCTGAAAGATGAGGGAGACGTCGTCGAGGGTGCGCAGGGCGGCGCCGGTGTCCTTGTTCTGCACTTCGACGACGAGGTTGCGGGCTTCGAGGCGGATGCCTTTTCCGTCCGTCTGGCCCTCGAGCGCGTCGCCGTTGAAGACGAAGACCAGCGCGCCCAGGGCGATGCGGTCGCCGGGGCGCAGGAGCTGGCGGCTGATGCGCTCGCCGTTGATGTAGGTGCCGTTGGTGGAGCTGAGGTCGACGACCTCGATGCCGGCGGGAGTCTTGCGGAACTCGGCGTGACGCGTGGAGATGGTGGGATGGCTGAGAACCAGGGTGTTTGCGGCGTCGCGGCCGACGGTGGTGATGTCGGCCTGGAGGTCGACGTTGGCCAGGGCGCTGGACCGCGGCCGGGATTCGCGGTAGAGAAAGAGGTGGGTTTCGCAGTTGCCGAGCTGGACCAGGTCGCCTTCCTGGAGCAGGTGCTCCTGAATCCTCTGGCGGTTGACGAAGGTGCCGGCGGGGGAGCCGAGATCGCGGAGGGTGACGCCGGTGCGGGCGATGAGGACCTCGGCGTGGCGGGCGGCGACGGTGGGGTGATCGACGGCGATGCGGCCGGCGGCCTGGCTGCCGCCAAACTCGAGGCGGGTTCCATCGAGGGGAATGTCGCGGACCGCGTATTGATCGACGATGAGCTGGAGGCGGCGGCGCGGGGTCTCCTCTTCGACGTTCGTCTGGAGGAAGATGGTTCCGAGCGCGGGCCCGGTGGCGGCGGCGTTGGTCAGCTTGAGAACGAAGGCGTTTTCTTCGCTGATGCCAAAGCGAACGACCCAGCCGGACTGGAGAAGGACACTCTTGATGCGTTGGCCGTTGACCCAGGTTCCGTTGGTGGAGGAATCGACGAGGCGCAGCTCGGATTTGGTGGTGACTTCGAAGCGTGCGTGTGCGCGCGAAAGCTCGGGGTCGGCGATGACCAGGTCATTCTGACCGTGGGTGCGGCCGACGCGGAGGCCGCCGGCGCGAATCTCCACCTTGCGATTTTCGTTTGCGCCGCGCAGGCCGGTCAGTGTCGCTACCGGCTCAAGGGGCGCGCCACATTTGGGGCATTTCGCCGCCCCGGCCATGAGTTGAGTATTGCAACCGCCACAGACTGCCACATTGCCTCGTTCATCCGACTTCAGCGCCGATCGCTCGGCAAATGGATTGCATATGCCGGAACCGTCTCGCAAAGACCCCGGTTGCGCCCCGGCGCAATGCCTGAAGCTGCGAGATAGACAAACCTATGGATCGATGAAAACCGGTTCATCCGCAAACCGGCCACGAAGACTGATGGGGTCAGAACATTGAACACAGTTGCGCGCCGGCCCGATGAATTGTTATGCAAGAAGATGCGGTTGTGCAAAAGCGATGAAGCGAGAATCCAACTGGGGTTCCAAAGCTGAAGAGATTCATTTCCAGAAAGGTATCAAATCCGGTAGAGGTTCCGGTAGTGGAATCGAAGCTTTCACCTTAATACGCGGAAGCTTTTGGGACCGGGCTGGAGAAAGTGTGTATCGAAAGTGTGTATCACGGGCCGGAAACCCGGATCAGGAGGGCGGTAATGTTGTCGGGGCCACCGAGGCGGTTGGCCTCTTGAATGAGAGATGCGCAGAGCTGGTCAAGCGGGGCGGAGCGCGGCGAGCCCTCGCTCGGTGGGGCGCTGGGAGGGACGTTGGAAGCTGGCTGGTTGAGGATGGCCTGGAGCTGGTCGTCGGTGAGGACGCCGCAGAGTCCGTCGGAGCAGAGGAGGACGATATCGCCAGCCAGCAGGGGGAGTTCGGCGAGGCCGGGCTGGACATCTTCACCGGTGCCCATGGCCCGGGACAGGACGTTGCGGAAGGGCGAGACGCGGGCTTCGGCGGGGGTGAGCAAGCCGCGCCGCACCTGCTCCATCACGATGGAGTGGTCGCGGGTGAGGGCGCGCAGGACGCTCTCCCGGAGGAGGTAGGCGCGGCTGTCGCCGATCCAGCCGATGGACATGATCGGTTGGGCTTCTTCAGACGCGGAAGGGAGGTCGGGAACCCAGGTGGCGACGCAGGTGGTGCCCATTCCCTGGCGGACGCGGTCGGCGGCGGCATGGACGAGGATCTGTTCGTTGGCGAGTAACAGAGCCGCGCCGAGGACATTGGTGTGGGCCGAAAAGTCGGGATCTCCGACGGAGGCGGTTTCGACTGCGGCGCGCCAGGCGCTCGAACGGAAGAATCTCAGAAGACTATCAACCGCCAGCGCGCTTGCGACTTCACCGGCGTTGGCTCCTCCCATGCCGTCGCAGACGACGGCGAAATTCAGCTCCGGGTCGAGACCGAAGGCATCTTCATTGTTGCGGCGGTTTTGGCCCATGTCGGTGAGCGCGGCGTATTCCAACTGCAAGCCATTTTGCGTGTGTCCCATTCGTAGCCTTTCCGCTCTCATGGAGCGGTTTCCGGATAGATTCGCCAGGGTCAGCGGGCCTTGTTTGCGCCCCGCAGGCCAGTGTTTGGACTCTTTTTCAGGCGCGCCCGTTCTCTGAGCCCCTCCCATTTCTCGCGGGTATGTGCGTCGAGAAAGGGAAATACGGGGACGTGTGCGGCGATCCAGCGCCCGGCGGGGGCGTAGCCGCCGGCATCGAGCTGCTTTTCGATCTCCGCGGAGTATTTCTCAAGGGCCGCGCCGGCCACCTGGGCGCGGCGCAGGACGAGACCGGACTGCATGGAAGCGATCATCGATGCGGTCATGGATACGATTGAGCGAGGATCGCCGGCGGCGGGTCCGGGGAGGGGCGACCACTCCGCGGCGGGGTTGCGGGAGGCAAGGGAGCCGTAGGCAAAGCCTAGCTGGAGCAGGTGGCGCACTTCGCTGTCGTGGGCCTCGCGGGCGTTTCGAAGGGCCTCGGCGACGGCGGGAACGCGCTGCACGGCCGGGGCGAGTATCTCAAGGGTGGCGATGACCTGGGAGTGGGCGGCGCTGGCGGCCCAGGGTTCGACGCGTTTGAGGGCGGCTGCGGCTTCCCTGGTGACGGCTTCGAGGCGTGAGCGCGCCTGGTCGAGGACCGCGCGCAGGCCGGGTTCGTTGGCCTCGGCGAGGAGCGGTTCCATGTAGGCGATGGCGGCTTCGTAGTCCTCTTCGAGGAGGAGCTGATTGGCGTGAGCCAGGGTGGCGGCGATCAGGTCCTGCTGCTCCTGCTGCTGGGCCTCGCGGCGGGCGAAGCGCAGCAATTCGCTGATTTCGTGGGTCATCAGCTCGCCCTGGCAGGCCTCGAGGACGCGCACGGCTTCGCGATACTCGCGATTTTTCAAGGCGCGATGGGCTTGCTCGAGATAGGCGTTGCGCTGACGGTCGCGGTCCATGCGCACCAGGTGCTCGCGGATGCGGGCCTGCAGCACCAGCAGGCGATCCTCGGCGGGTAGCTGGAGCAGGACGCTGTTGACCCGCTCCAGCGCCTCGGCGGGCGCGGTCTCAAGCAGGGCCTGGCACTCCTGGATGGTCTTGTCGACCAGGGCGCGGGCCTCAAACTCGCGCAGGCGGCGGGTGAGCTCGGCCTGCAGGCGAAAGAGCGCCGGGTCGCGGAACTGATTCAGCGCCATTTCGACCATGGCGAGGGTTTCCGCGACATCTTCCTGGGTTTCGGCACGGCCGGCGCGGGACTCCATGTTTTCCAGGACGGCGCGGCGCTCTTCTTCGGCGAGGCCCGCTTCGGCGGCGGCGCGCAGGCTTTGCAGGTCGGGCTGCAACTGGTCGAGTTCTTCGGCTTTGCGCAGGAGATGGATGGCGTCCTGAAAGCGGCGGATGCGGAGCTTGGCGCGTGCCTGTTCGACCATCTCCCGCGCCGTCTCGCGCTGCTGGGCTTCTTCGGCCTGGCGGGAGAGGGCCTGGTGAAGCTGGCGGACGCGCGCGTCCTGCTCATCGAGGACGAGGGCGCGGTCCATGAAGAGGATGGCTGTTTTGAGATTTCCCTGATCGCGCGCGGCCTGGGCTTGGCGGAGCAGGCCCTCCAGTTGTTCGCGCCGGGCTTTTTCCTTGCGCGCGTCTTCGAGCAACGCGGCGACAAAGCGATCGTCGGGAACGCTGCGCGCCGCCTCCTCGAGCATCTCGACGGCGCGGTCGAAGTTCCGTTCGCGGAGCAGGTCCTTGGCCTGGGTGACCAACTGCTGGGTCTTCTCCTCGCGCTGGCGGCGGCCGAGCGAGAGATTCACTTCGCTGAGCAGGGAGCGCACTTCGGAGTGTTGCGGGTCCAGCTTCTGGGCCGACAGAAGAGTTTCCCGGGCGCGGATGAATTGTTCTTCGGCGATCAGGTCCTTGACGCCGGCGATCATGCTGGCGATATGCTCGCGTTTGAGCCCGTCGACGACGGTAAAGATGTCCGCGCCCATCTCCTCGGCGGTTGAGTAGCGTTCGCCTGGGTTCTTGGCCAGAGCGCGATCGAGAATGGCGTCGATCATGGGCGGGTAATCGGGGAGGAAATTGCCCAGCGGCGGGTGATGGTCGGTCAGAATGCGATTGATGATGACCGCAAACTCGCCGTCAAAGGGAAGGACTCCGGTGAGGAACTGGAACAGGAGCACTCCGGTGGCGAAGATGTCGCAGCGGCCATCGAGTTCGCCGCCTTTCAACTGTTCCGGCGACATATAGGGGACGGTGCCTTTGACCTTGCCGGCCTGAGTCTTGGTGACGTCGGAGCGGTTCTCCTGGCGGGCGATGCCGAAGTCGAGCAGTTTGATGACCCCGCTGGGCTGCACGATCACATTGGCCGGCTTTACGTCGCGATGAATGACGTCATTCTGATGCGCATAACCCAAGGCGGAGCAGAGCTGCTCGACAATCTGGAGTTTTTCGAGCAGCGGCAACGGGCGACGATCGTCGATCATGCTCTGGAGCGATTCGCCGGGCAGGTACTCCATCACGATGTACGGCGCGCCGTCCTGATCGCCGACATCGTAGATGGTGATGATGTTGGGGTGACGCAGCATGGCGGTCTTCTGCGCTTCGCGGTAGAAGTTCTCCAGCATTCGCGCGTCGGCGGTGTAATCCTGGCTGACCGTCTTGATGGCCACCTGCATGGCCATGCGCCGGTTGAGCGCTTTGTAGACCACGCCCATGCCTCCGCGGCCGAGTTCGCTGAGAATCTCGTACTTGCCGATGCGTTCAGGGACGTTCGGTTCCATGGTTCGCTCTCCCAACCGCAACCTATCCAGACGATTGCAGACCGGCCCCGCCGGAAATTCCGACCTTACCGCGCCGAGGCGCTTAGGTCAAGCGTGTGACGGAGGTTGAAGCGATCGGCGAGGAACTTCGAGGCTTCCTGCCGCTCCGGCGTGTCGCCCGCCGCGGTGCAGTTCAGGTACAAAATGTACTGCTCGCCGGCGGCGTCGAAGTCCTCGGTTGAAGCCAGTTCGCTGGCCTTGGCGAGGATCTTCGCGGGCAACTCGTGTACCTTGCCGTGAGCGCTCAGGACGAGGTCGTTGCGGGCCGCATCGTCGCTGTCGGTCTGGAGCTGGGCCTCAACGGGGGGAGCGTCCTTGGCATGGACTCCATCATGATCGGCCGCGTTGAGACCTTCCAGCACAGTGAATTTATGAGGATCGTTCCGCGTGATCCGGCCGGCTTCCCCAATCGGATTTCCCGCCATGTCGGTGATCCGGTAGGAGATATCCACAATATCGACAATGTCGATGTTGTGCTGCGCGTAGCTGTACTCGAGGATGGTGTCCTGCTGGAGGTGCTCCGGAATCGAATTCAGTTTCGTGTGGAGCTCCAGCTTCTTTTGATTCGCAAGAGCCATCTGTTTTCCGGCTTCGTCCATCTCCGTCTTCTTGCTCTTTGCCTGCGCCTCGCGGAAATCGTTGTTGTACTTCTCGTAGTCCGAGACGGCCTGCTCATATTGCTCGTCCACGGTAACCCACTCCGGGTTTCTCACGTCGTGCGTTCCGGAGACGTAATGGGACTTGAGGGTCTCGATGCCTTCCGTTTTCTTGTCGCGATGCTCGACGATCTGGCCGAGAAGGATGTAGTTGGGATCGATGCCAGGAGCTGAGTCGGGGAGGATCACCCGGACCCCCATTCCCGCGGTCTCCAGGTCCTGGGCGATGGCGTTCTGCAACTGGGTGGAGAAGCCCTCGCTGTCGCGCCGCGATGTCTGGTCGTGGAACTCGATCTTGATGCTCAGCCTGGAGCGCATCTGATAAGTGGCCCTGGCGGTGGTCTGGGCGTCGCGGATCTCCGGCTTGTTGGGGGTGTACACCGAAGCTTCACTCAGGTAATTCCAGCCGACTCCGATGCCTGTCCCCACGGGCTTGCGAATGTAATTCTTGGCCAAATCGACGTAATAGGCGCTCAACTCGTCGGCGATCAGATCGCGATGGAGTTTCACGTCCTCGTCGGAGTTGAGCTCGTAGACGCTTTCGAGATAGTCGTAGGCTTCGCGGAGAGCATCTTCGTTGCCGCGTCCGCGCAAAGGGGTATTGGTTTTCTTCAACTGCGCGGCGCGTTCGGTGGCCGCCTGGATATACGAGGGCCGGACCGCGTCGAGCTGATCGGTGACCAGAGCCTGCTGCTCCTTGGTGAGCGTGAGCAGGGTCTGGTAGGCGCGGATGTAGTCCTTGGCTTCAATGAAGCTCTGGCTGCGGGCGACCGCGGATGCGGCGGCGGTCTTGTTCTCCGCGGTGTGCGCGCCGGCTTTGGCGCGGGCCAGGTCGGCCGCGGCATCGGCGGTTTCGATGACGCCGAGGGCGCTCTGGTAGAGACGGATGGCGTCTTCCCATTTTTCGGCCGACTCGGACTGGGCGCCGGAGTCGATGTAGTAGTCGTAGACCTGCTTGGCCAGATCCTTGAGCCGGGGCTCTTCCTCACGAAAGGCGAGGTAGGGTTTCAGGATTTTGGCGGCCTCCTCATATTGTTTGCCGGCGAAGCTGGTGCGCGCCTGGGTGAGCATCTTGTCGTAGGCCTGCTGCTGCGCCATGGCGTCGGCCAGCAGGGCGATTCCGGGCGCGTATTGACTGTCGATGCCTGTAATGGCGTCGGCGAGCCGGCGGGCTTCGGGCAGGTTGGGGTAGCCGGGCTTGCGGTCGGCAAGCGCGGTCTTGTAAGCGGCCAGGTGCGCTTGAGCATTTTCAGTGATGGCTTTGAGAGCGGCGGCGATGCCGCCGGCCAACTGCGCGGCGCCAGCCTCGGCCGGCACCAGTTGCACCGACTCGGCGACGCGCAGAAAGGAGTTTTTCAGCGCATCGTAATCGGGCGTCGCAGTGGGGGACTTGCGGTAGTTGTCGAGTTGGACGCGGCCGTCGGCGACGAGCAAGCCTTCGAGGGATTTCTTCGCCTCAGCCAGGTGGGCGGGCGATCCCGCCGGGTATTTGTCGAGATAGGCGCGCCAGAGGTCGATGGAGGGCGCCCAATCGGCGCGGAGAAATTCAGCCAGTTCCACATCGGTCGGGGAGACGAGGTAGATTTTGCTTCCGGGAGCGAAGGCGGGCAGAACCACGCGTCCGGGCGGCTGGGAGGCGGAGACCTGGGCCAGGATGGACGACTTTTCGATGAGTTCCTTTACCGAAAGCTCATCCTCTTTTTCCCACTTGAAGTTACCGGGCAGGACGCACTGAGTCTGGCCGTCGCTGGATTGGGCGGCCATGCCTCCATCGGGGAGCCGCTCCAGGCTGGCGATGCCCGCAAAGGTCAGCTTGGCGGCGCTTTTGTAATCGGATTTGGCGATCCTGGGGGACGACCCGCAGGCGCGCAACTCCATCTTTCCATTCAGGAAAAGACCCGTGAACTGCACGTAGGCCGGCCCGGCCGGCCCCTGAAAAAGAAAGACCCCCGAAGCGCCGAGATCTTTGCCGCTGGCCGCGGATGGAAGGAAATCGAAAAGCAAGGCAAGAATCAGTGCAGCAAGAACCGTGCTTGCGCGCATCAGCGAAGCAGCGCGGGGATTGCGGGTTTCCATAAGTCAGCCCCATGTATCACAGACAGATAAGCCGGATTCTAATCAATGCGGGGAGGCTTGGGAAGTCTTATTTTGACCGGAGCGGCGGGAACGGCATCGGAAAAACCAACCGGGAGGGCCGGGATTGGGGCCGGGGCGAGGCCAGGCGAGCGGCTGTGTGCACAGCCCGATGGCGGAAACCGGCACCGGAACGCAACCACGCGGTTCCCGATTTGGCGATCGGTGGCGAGCCGAATTCCGGGGAACGAGGCACGCGAGAATTGGGGCGGCGCGCTTTCACTGTCCCGTGCAATAATGGTCGGAAGAAATCCGTTAGGCCAGAAATCCCCATTCGCCAAGCTTAATCGAAGGAAGCCTACCAGGTGACGAGTTCCCAGAGCGCGGTTGCCACCGGATCGACGTCGGTGGTGACCACAGGGCAGTTCGGCGAAACGACAAGCGCGGAGGTGAGGAAACCGCTGCGCCCGGTTTCGACCACGCTGCTGCTTCGGGTTTTCACTTCCGGGGAGGCGGCGGCGGACTCGCCGGGGCGCGCCAAGCCCGAAGATGCCGCTGTCGCCGGCTCCCAGGGCTCGATACGCCCACCCGCTGCGAAGTGGGCCGATCCGCTCCCAATCATCTCTATGCTGGCCGACGCGGTAACCGGTTCCGGCGGGTCGCTGTCCGGCGAAGAGGATGGCCTGTTGCTGGCGACGATGCCCGGGGCGGTGGAGGCGGTGCAGGTTGCCTCGCGCATTCAGCTTCTGGCCGCCGGCTTTGCGCGGTATGCGGGGGAGAGTGTTGCCGGCGTGGCGGTCGGGATTTCCGCCGCCGGGATTCCGGTGGTGCGCAAGAAGGGCGCGGATTCGGCTGGCCGGGCCGCCTTCCGCAGCCGGGCGCTGCCGGGAAAGGTTCTGGTGCTGGGGACTATTCGCCGCCAGTTGGAGGACATCCCCGGGATCTCGCTGCGCAAGATTGAAGAAGCGGGACCGGCGCGCGCCGGCGCCGTTCCGGGCGCGGAGATCATGGAGATCGTTCTGCCAGCGGTGGATGCGCAGGCGGCATCGTTCCTTCCCGCGGGGGCCAATGCGGCGGTTGCGGCGCTTCCGGCTTTCGAGGTTGCGGCTGCCGTACCGGGTTCGGGGGAGGCGATTGCTCAGCCGAACGACTCGATTGCCGGCGGAATGTTTGCCCGGCGCGGAGGCGCGGAGGACGATCCAGGCGATGGTTCGGGCTTCCTGCAAGGTCTGGCGCGGCGGCTTCCCACGCCGTTGCGGAGCAATTCCAAGTGGATCGCTCTGGGGGCCGTCTCGATATTGATTCTAGCGGTTGTGCTGGTGCTCGTTCCGGGCCGATCTAAACCAAAACTGGCGGATAACGGGGGCTCCGCAAAAGTAAAAGTGAGCCAGACACCGGTGACGCAGACGCCGGGCGGGCAAGCGCAGACCGGGCAGACGCCGGCGGGAGCGAGTTCGGCCGGAGGCTCGACGTCTTCCGGTCAGACGCCCGGGCCCGCGGCTGACTCGAACAGCGGCAAGGATACGAAGCAGAGCGCGCAGGAAGCCCGCCAGAAGACCGCGGAAATTGCTAAGAACAAGAAAAAGGAATTGGAGATTGCGGAAGCCAACAAGAACCAGAACAAACAGCCTCCGCCTCCGCCAACGGAGCAGGCCGGCGGAGATGCCCCCGGGCATGGTGGAGACAGTTTCTACAGTGCCGAGGATTTGAACAAGCTGCTGGATAAGGCCGATCGAGACTCCGATAATGGCAAGTATCAGGAAGCGATCCGCACGTACGATACGGTGCTCAAACACGATCGCGGGAACCGGCGGGCACAGGCTGGAAGAGAGAAAGCCGTGACCAACATGAATCTGCTGCATCGATAGAGCCGCCGAAGCGTCCCTGGGTACCTTTCTTTCCGTTGAATTGATTCGCAGAGGTTGCCGCGAGTGTCCGGAAATGGACACTTGTTCCCGCGAGCGGACAATTTCCCCACGGCGCGCCCACGCAAGTAATTGAAAACAAGACCCCCCGAATGGCCAGGAACGTGCAACTCCAGTGGCCGTGATGGATATTTCAAGACCAGATATCAAGCGCAAGAAGATTCGCAACCAGTGGATGCTGGGGGTGGTGGCGGTAATCGTGCTGGCCGGGGCCGGCGTACTCGTAACGCGGCTCAAGCCGGCTCTGCCTCCGGTGGAGCGCAGCACGATCTATCCGGACACGGTCAAGCGTGGGCCGATGATCCGGCAGGTGCGGGGGCCGGGGACGCTGATTCCGCGCGAGGACAGCATTCAGCTGATCCCGGCGCAGACCGACGCGACGGTGGTGCATATTCGCGTGCTGCCCGGGACACGGGTGACGCCGGACACGATTTTGATGGATCTGGCCGACCCGCAGCTCCAGCAGGAGCTGCTGAGCGCCGAGCAGGCGCTGAAGGGCGCCAAGGCGGACTACAAGTCGCTGCAGGCCACGCTGCAGAGCACCCTGATGGACAAGAAGGTGACGGCGGCGCAGATCGACGCGGACTACTCGCAGGATCAACTGCAGGCGCAAACGGACCAGAAGCTCTTCGATCTTGGAGTGGTCTCCGGGCTGGTCGCGAATGCCTCCAAGAGCAAGGCGGAGCAACTGACGACGCAGCGCAAGATCAGCCTGGAGCAACTGGACATGAACGCCAAAGCGATTGAGGTGCAGCTATCCTCCGCGCAGGCCAAGGTGGATCAGGCGCAGGCGCTCTACGATCTCTACAGGAAGCAGCAAGACGAGCTGCTGGTGCGCGCGGGGATCAGCGGCGTGCTTTCGACGCTGACCGCGCCGGTGCAGGTGGGTCAGCATGTGACGGCGGGAACATCGGTGGCGGAAGTGGTGCAGCCGGACAAGCTGAAGGCCGCGCTCGCTATCGCGGAGACCCAGGCGCACGACATTGTTGTCGGCCAGCCGGCGGAGGTCGACACGCATAACGGAATTGTCACCGGGCATGTGACGCGCATCGATCCAACCGTCCTGAACGGAACGCGGGTGGTGGACGTATCGCTGGATGGACAACTGCCGGCGGGCGCGGTGCCGCAGTTGAGCGTGGACGGGACGATCGATCTGGACCGTCTGGCGGATGTTCTCTATGTCGGCAGACCGGCCTTTGGGAACGAGAACAGCACCATTTCGCTGTTCAAGATTTCGCCGGACGGCAAGACGGCGACCCGGACGCAGGTGAAGGTCGGAAAGGTTTCCGTCAACAGCATTCAGATTCTCGGGGGGTTGCAGGAAGGCGACTCCGTCATCCTGTCGGACATGAGCAGCAAGGATACTGTAGACAAGATTCGCCTCGAATAGGGGCGCCGGATACGAATTCGGGACACGCAACACAAGATTGGGCACAAGGAGAGGAAATACCCGCATGAGCCAGAACATCATTGAAATCGAGCAGCTGACCAAGGTGTTTTACACCGACGAGATTGAGACTCACGCGCTTTCAGGCGTTCACCTGACCATTGCCCGCGGCGAATACGTGGCCATGAGCGGCCCTTCGGGCTGCGGCAAGTCGACCCTGCTGTCGATCATCGGCCTGCTGGATACGCCGACCGGCGGGCGGTACACGCTGAACGGCAAGGAAGTGGCGAACCTGAACTTCGCCGACCGGTCGCGCATCCGCAACCAGGAGATCGGGTTCATCTTTCAGAGCTTCAACCTGATCGGCGACCTGACGGTGGCCGAGAATGTGGAGCTGCCGCTGACCTATCGCGCCGGCATGCCCTCGGCGGAGCGCAAGAAGAAAGTGACCGAGTCGCTGGAGCGGGTAAATATGGCGCATCGCATGCGGCACTATCCAGCGCAACTGTCTGGCGGTCAGCAGCAGCGTGTGGCCGTGGCGCGCGCGCTGGCTGGGTCGCCCTCCATTCTGCTGGCCGACGAGCCGACTGGAAACCTGGACTCGAAGAATGGCGAAGCGGTGATGAAGCTGCTGCAGGAGCTGCACCAGGAGGGATCGACGATCTGCATGGTGACGCACGATCCGCGCTTTGCCGCGCACGCCGAGCGCCAGGTGCACTTGTTCGACGGCAAGGTGGTGGCCGAGGGCGAGCTGGCCCAGCTACTGGCCGAAATCTAAGCCGATTCATTCTCGCCTTATCCAGGGCCCCGTGGCCTTAAGCCGGAGGTTTGTCTCATGATTGCTTCGCTCATTCAGGACATTCGCTACGCGTTGCGCTCAAGGCGCAAGTCCCCGGGGTCTGCGATGACGGCGGGCGCTGTGCTGAAGGCTGGGCCTGAGGGTGGATATTCCGCCCTTTACGGGGGGCGGCGGAAATGCGCCGCGCCCGCTCCCGCCGAGCCGATGCAGGCGCCGCGGTCGGAATAGGCGCGGTTTTTGTTTGAGATGGAGAGGAATTAAGGATGCTGCAAACACTTCGCTATGCAACCCGGCAGCTTCGCAAGGCACCTGGATTTGCCCTGACAGCGGTGATGACGCTGGCGCTGGGAATCGGGGCGACGATTGCGGTCTTCAGCATTGTGGACGCGGTGCTGTTGCGCCCGCTGCCGTTTCCGTCTTCAGAGAAACTGGTGGCGGTCGATACATTGCGCGGCAATCCCCACGCCGGCAAGGGGGTGAGCTCCGCGGAGCCGGACACCTCTTACCCGAATTTCTACGACTGGCGCAGTATGGCCAAGTCGTTCTCCGCGATGGCGGCGTACAAGACGGATGGGTACACGCTTGCCGACCGCGCGGGAGGGCCGGCGCAGCGGGTCGTTGGAGTGAACGCGACCTCCGATCTATTCACGACGCTGGGGGTGAAGCCGCTGCTGGGCACGGGATTTCGCCGCGATGAGGAGCAGGCTGGAAACCGGTCGATCGTGATCGGGAACGCGCTCTGGCAGTCGCAGTTCGGGGGCGCGAACGACGTGCTCGGGCGCACGGTTCGGCTGAACGACGAGGACTACACCGTCATCGGGGTGATGGACAAGGGTTTTCAGTTCCCGATTGACGCGACCGAGGCGCTTTTTTGGACGACGCAGGCGCATGACGCGGAAGGAAAGAATTCCTCGGCTTCGCAGCGCGGATGGAACCAGGTGCAGGTGGTGGGCCGGCTGCGCGACGGAGTCACGCTGGCCCACGCGCAGGCGGAGATGAATGCGATTCAGGGCCGGCTGGCGGCCCAGTATCCGGACGATCTGCTCAACGACAAGGCGACCGCGCTTGCTCCCCTGGCCCAAGAGCTGGTGGGCGACGTGAGCCAGCCGCTGCGCATCCTGCTGGCCTCGGTGACGTTCCTTCTTTTGATTGCCTGCGCCAATGTGGCCGGTCTGCTGCTGACCAGGGCCAGTGTGCGGAGCGGCGAGATGTCGATTCGCGCGGCGCTGGGCGCGAGCCGGAGCCAGATCGTTCGCCAGGTGCTGACCGAATGCACGGTGCTGGCGATGGCCGGAGGCGGGCTGGGATTGGGTTTGGCCGCGCTGGTGCTGCGCCTCGCGCCGGCGTATCTTCCGGCAAACCTGCCGCGGGTGAGCGAGATCGCCATTCATCCGGGGATCGCTCTGTTTTCGCTTGGATTGTCGCTGCTGACGGGCCTGGTGTTTGGCGCGCTGCCGGCGTGGCGGATGTCGCGGCTTGACCCGGCCACGACGATGCGCGGGGGCGCGCGGGCGGCAACAGCCGGACGCGGACAGCAGAGGATTCAGCGCGTGCTGGTGGTGGCGGAAACGGCCGTGGGGCTGACCCTGCTGGTGGGCGCGGGCCTGATGTTGCGCAGCTTCGATCGCATCCTGCATGTCGATCCGGGTTTCCGGCCGGATCATGTCTTCACGTTTCGCATCGGGATGCCGCCCAAGCGCTATAGCGATGAGCAGCGGACTGCTTTCTTCGACCGGCTGATGCCGCAACTGCAGTCGCTGCCGGGAGTGCAGGCCGCCTCGGGCGCGTTTCCGCTGCCCCTGACCGGTGGGAATATCTCCATTACGTTCAGCATCGTGGGCCAGAAGACCGCGCCGGGCGATGAACCGGCCGAACGGCTAAGCATCGTGCAGCGGAACTTCTTCGCGACCCTGGGGATTCCGCTGATGCAGGGGCGGTACTTCGACGATTCAGATCATCGCGCGACCGCGCATCCGACGATTGTCATCAACGAGGCCTTCGCGCGGCGGTATTTCCCCGGGGAAAATCCGCTTGGACGGCAGATCGAGACCGACGTGGGCATCGGCGATACGCCCCCCATCCGCGAGGTGGTCGGCGTTGTCGGCAATGTGAAACGCGTGAGCCTTACCGAGCAAAGCAAGCCGGAGTATTACATTCCCATCGAACAGGCGCCGCTGGCGCCGCCGGCCATTGCGATGCGCGTGGCGGGCGATCCGGCGGCCTACGAAAATCAGGTGCGGGCGGTGGTGGCGCGGATGGATTCCTCCCTGCCCGTCTACCGGGTGCGCACCTACAGCCAGGAGATGGCCCGCGTGACGGCGCAGCAGCGCTTTGAGGCGATGCTGCTCACATCGTTCGCGGCGGTGGCGCTGGTGCTGTCGGCGGTGGGGCTCTATGGCCTGCTGAGCTACATGGTGGCGCAGCGCACGCGGGAGATTGGCCTGCGCATGGCTCTGGGCGCGCAGAGAAGCATGGTGCGCAACCAGGTTCTGCGTCAGGGGATGGGCTTGTGCGTCCTTGGCCTCGGGATTGGCGGCGCCCTCGCGGCTCTGCTCACCCGCTTTATCGCGAGCCTGCTCTTTGGGGTGGGCCGGTTCGACTTGCTCACATTTGCCGGGATGGCGCTGCTGCTGCTGGGGGTTTCGTGCCTGGCCAGTCTCGCGCCGGCCTGGCGCGCCTCATCCATTGAACCGATGCAAGCTCTGCGGGCGGAGTAGGAGGGTTTGATGCAGAATCTGTTGCAGAATATTCGCTTTGCGCTGCGCCAGTTGCTCAAGTCGCGCGGATTCACCATTACGGCGGTGATTACGCTGGCGCTGGGCATTGGGGCCAACACGGCCATCTTCACCGCGGTGTATGCGACGCTGCTGGCGCCGATGCCGTATCCGGAGCCGGATCAACTGGTGATGGTGTGGTCGAAGATCCAGGGCTTCCACAACGGCGTCTCGGCGGGTGACTTCGACGACTGGCGTCACCAGAGCACAGCCTTTCAGGCGCTGAACGCCTTCACCGGCGGCAGCTTCAACCTGGCCACCAAGGACCAGCCCGAGTATGTCGATGGCCAGCAGGCGACCCCCGGCTTCTACAAGATGATGGGCGTGCAGTTCCTCTATGGACGCGACTTCTTGCCCGAAGAAGGCACGCTGGGCAAAGAGCACGAGGTCGTGCTCATCAACAAGATGTGGAAGAAGCTGGGCTCGGATCCAAATATCGTCGGCAAACAGATCAAGATCAATGGCGAGCCCTACACCGTGGTGGGCGTTATGGCGGCCGGGCAGCCTGACCGGCTGGACGTGAGCATCGTCCTCCCGCTGGTCTTCAAGCCGGAGCAGCTCAATCACGACTTCCACTGGCTGCTGGCGATGGGGCGGCTGAAGCCGGGCGTGACCATCGCCCAGGCGCAGGCCAACATGGATATCGTCACGGCCAACATCACCAAGGCCTATCCGAAGAGCAATCAGGGCTGGGGATCGTTCGTGGAGCCCCTGAAAAACGACTTTCTCCCCAAGGAGCGGATTCAAACGCTGTGGTTTCTGCTCGGGGCGGTGGGGTTCATTCTGCTGATCGCCTGCGTGAATGTGGCCAACCTGCTGCTGGCCAAGGGGACGACGCGGCAGAAGGAAATTGCCGTCCGCATTGCCCTCGGCGCAAAACGAGGCGTCATCTTTGGTCAGTTTCTCACCGAAAACATTCTCCTCGCGCTCATCGGCGGCCTCGCCGGCGTGGGCGTCGGCTGGCTGGCCCTGCGCGGCCTCATTGCCATCATGCCCAATGGGACGCTGCCCTCGGAAGCGGACCTGACGCTGAATCTGCCTATTCTTGCCTTCTCGATCGGCGCGTCGACGCTCTCCGGGCTGCTCTTCGGGTGCTTGCCGGCCTGGTACGCCACGCGCGTCGACCCTGGTGAGGCTCTGAAGGAGGGAGGGCGGACAGGCTCCAGTTCCGGGCGGCACTGGGTGCGCCGGGCGCTGGTGGTGGGCGAGTTTGCCCTGGCGCTGGCGCTGCTGACCGGCGCGGGATTGGCCATTCACAGCTTCTGGAACCTGACTCAGGTGGACTTGGGCGCGAGCACCCAGCATATTCAGACATTCTTCTTGCCGGTGCCGGACGCGCGGCCCAAGGATCCGGCCCAGATCAGGGCGTACTACCAGCGCATGCTGGAGCGCATCCAGGCGGTGCCCGGTGTGCTGGATGTTTCGGCCTCCACGGGGCTGCCGCTGGAGGGCGCGGGGTTCGGGATGCCGTTCACCATCGTTGGGGCGAAGGAGATCACCGACCCCTCGCAGCGCCCGGGGGCGGCCTTTGGCATGGTCACGCCGGATTACTTCAAGACATTCGGTATCCAAGTCCTGCGGGGGCGCACCTTCACCGACGAGGATAAGGCCGGCGGGGTCGGCGTGGCGATGGTAAGCGAGAGCTTTGTCAAGAAGTACTTCCCGGACAAGGATCCTCTGGGTCAGCGGCTGATGGTCGAAGAGTTGATTCCCGGCGTCACCAAGCTCGGTCCGGCGATGGCCTGGCAGATCGTCGGCGTCTTCCACGATGTGAAAGGTGGCGACCTCCGGGATGGGCGTCCGGAGATTGAGATTCCGTTTTGGCAGATTCCGTGGCCGAGCGCGAACTTCGGCGTGCGCACGGCCGGCGACCCACTGCTGATGACGCGCAGCATCCAGGACGCGGTGCACTCGGTCGACCCGGAGATTGCTCTGGCGGAGTTTCGCACCATGGATGAGATCAAGAGCCGATCGCTCAATGGCGACAAATTCATCATGCTTCTCTACGCCTGCTTCGCGGCGGTGGCGCTGGCGCTGGCGGCGGTGGGTATCTACGGCGTGATGGCCTTTACGGTGGCGCAGCGGGAGCACGAGATCGGCCTGCGCATGGCTTTGGGCGCGAGCCGCGGCAACGTGGTGGGCCTGATCTTGAGAGAGGGCATGCTGCTGGCGGCGGTCGGCTTGGGCCTGGGGCTGGTCGGCGCCTACTTTGTGGGGCAGGCGATGACGAAAATGCTTTACCAGGTGGGAGCGCTGGATTTCGCGGCGGTTGGGGTGGTGGCGCTGGTGCTGTTCACGGCCGCGATGCTGGCCAGTTTCATTCCGGCGCGTCGCGCGGCTTCGGTTCAGCCGATGCAGGCGCTTAGGAGCGAGTAATTCACCCGAAACGGGCTACGGTACAGGAGCGAACGCGGATGAACAATCTGATCTACGACCTTCAATTCGCACTGCGGCAGTTGCGCAAGTCGCCGGGATTTGCTTTGACGGTGATTCTGACGCTGGCGCTGAGCGTGGGTGTGGCCACGGCGGTCTTCTGCGTCATCGACACGGTGATTCTGCGCCCCTTGCCCTACAACCATCAGGAGCGGATTGTGGCGATCACGAGCGCCAGCCGGGCGGGCGGCTATACGCAGCCCGCCTCCTGGCCGAGCTACCTGGACGAGCGTGCCCAGGTGAAACAGTTTGCCGCGCTGGCCGCATACTGGGATTACGACAAACTCACTCTGCAGACGCCGGACGGGAGCTCGGTTTCTCTGCCGAGCGTGGGGGCGACGGACAACTTCTTCACGATCTTTGGCGTGCAGCCCATGCTCGGTCGCACTTTCCTGCCCGGTGAGGAGCAGCAGGGGAAGAACGACATCGCGGTGCTGAGCTATGAGGTGTGGCAGAGCCATTTCAGCGGCGACCCAGCCATTGTGAACAAGACGGTCCGCCTCGATGGCCGGCCTTTCGCGGTGGTTGGCGTGATGCCCGCCGGGTTCCGCTATCCGTTGAACATCCGCAACGCCGTTTATACGCCCATCCACGTCGATCAGCCCTGGATGCTGCACCGGGGTACGCACTGGCTGCGCACCGTGGGCCGGCTCAAGGAGGGCGTGACGGTCGCTGAGGGCGAGGCCGATCTGACGCACGTCTTCGCCAACATCGGCAAGACCTACCCGGATACGGACGATGGGCGCAGCGTACACATTTCGCCGCTGGCCGACTCGGTCAACAGCACCAGCAAGGGGCCGCTTTGGTCGCTCCTGGGCGCTGTTCTGGCGGTGCTGGCCATCGGCTGTGTGAATGTAGCCGGCCTGCTGCTGGCGCGCGGCGTGAAGCGCGAGCGGGAGATGGCGATGCGGGTGGCGATCGGCGCGGGACGGCTGCGGCTGCTCGCCCAGGTGCTTACCGAGGGGCTGCTGCTGGCGGCCGCGGGCGCTTCCGGCGGAGTGGCGCTGGCCTGGCTGATTCTTCGGCTGATGCGCGTGTTTCTGGTGCATGCATTGGCGCGTGGAGCGGATATCCACCTGGATTGGACGGTTCTGGCCGCCGCCGTGGGCATTTCCGTTGCGGTGAGCCTGCTTGCCTCGCTTTACCCAGCGCTGCGCCTGTCGGGGATCGACCCGAATCGGGCGTTGAAGGCGGGCGGCGCGGCGGGCTCCGATCGCGCGCAGCATCGCCTGCGTTCCGGTTTTGTGGTGACGCAGGTGGCGCTCACCATGGTGCTGCTGGTGGTGGCCGGCCTGCTGCTGCGGGTGGTTTCGAAGTATCGCCACGCCGACCTGGGCTTCGACCCGGCGCATATTCTCTCCGAGCAGATTCAGATCTCGCGGGTCAAATATCAAGGCGGCGATGTTGTTTCGTCCTTTTACAAGCCGCTGGAGGAGCGGGTCCGCCATTTGCCGGGCGTGCAGGCGGCTGGCCTGATCAATGTGCTGCCTATCGAAAGCTGGGGCAACAACTCCGACCTTCACATCGCCGGGCAGCCGCCGTATCCCAAGAATCAGGAGATGCTGGCGGAGAGCCGGTTTGTGAGCGCGGGCTACTTTGACGTGATGAACGTTCCTTTCCATGAGGGGCGTAAACTTACCGCGGGGCTCGACCGCGCTGAAAATACGGGCGCGACCGTCGTTGTGAACGATGCCTTCGTAAAGAAATTCATTCCGGCCGGTCTCGATACGACCGCTCAGCGCATCGACGACGCGGAGAAGCAGGCAGACTGGACGCGGATTGTCGGCGTGACCGGCAACGTTCGTCAGGACATCTACGAGCCGCCGCTGGCGGAGCGCGACTGGCTGATGGATGAGATTGAGGTCAAGTCGCGCGCGGACACCTTTGACCACATGACCCTGCTGGTTCGCACCTCGGGCGATCCGAAGCAGGTGATTCCCGCGCTCCGGGCGGCGATCCACGATCTCGACCCGACCGTTCCTTTTGAGACGCCTCGCACGATGACCGAGGTAGTCTCGGAGACGATTGTTCTGGAGCGGATGGAGGGCTGGCTGTTTGGCATCTTTGCCGGCCTCGCGCTGGCGCTGGCCATGGTGGGCCTCTATGGGCTGGTGAGCCAGGAGGTGGAGCAGGGAAGGCGGGATATTGGCGTGCGCATGGCGCTGGGAGCGACACGCCGCCGCATTCTGAGCATGGTGCTGACCCGGGTTTCGTGGATGCTCGCGGCTGGTGCGGCGACTGGGCTCGTTCTGACCGTGATCGCGCGCAGGACGATCGGGATGGTGATCTACTTCGACGCCCAGCGGGAGGCGGGGGGATTTCTGAGCCTGGCCCTGGTTCTGATTGGGGCCGGACTGATTGCCGCGCTGCTGCCGGCGGTGCGCGCGGCCTCCACCGAACCGATGCAGGCGCTGCGGAGCGAATAGGTTCGCCCCGCGAATGACTGGAATCAGAACCGAAGAAAGGAGCCGACCCAGATGAGAAACCCGATCTACGACATTCGCGATACGTTGCGACAGTTGCGCAAGTCGCCGGGATTCGCTCTGACCGCGGTGCTGACGCTGGCGCTGGGGATTGGCTCGACTACCGCGATTTTCTCGATTGTGGAAGGCGTTCTCTTGCGGCCCTTGCCGTTTCCGGCTCAGAGCAGTTTGGTGATGCTGGGCGACCGTCTGGAGGGCGCGGACAACGGAGACGCGCCCTACGCCACTGCGCCGGGAATACGCACCTACGTCCGCGAGACGCATGCATTTACCGATCTGGGCGGCTACCGGCAGACCGCTTATGAGCTTTCCGGGATCGGCGACCCGGCGCAGGTCAACGCTTCGCGGCTCACCGCGCAAGTGTTTCCCGCGCTCGGCGTTGCCCCTTCGATGGGGCGCATCTTTACCCGTCGGGAGGATGAGGACAGCCAGAATGTCGCCGTCCTCAGCTACCAGACCTGGCGCGGCCGTTTCCATGGCGATCCGCACGTCCTCGGCCAAAAGCTGCTGCTCGATCGCAAGCCTTATGAAATTATCGGCGTCATGCCGCGCGCATTCGAGTTTCCTCTGGTCCCCGGCCAGTTGAACCGGAGCGAGCTTTGGGTGCCGATGAGCTTTACCCAGAGGGAACTGGTGCAGGGCGCAGGAAACTGGGGCTACAGCATGGTCGGCCGGCTGAAGCCGGGCGTGACTCCCGCGCAGGCGCAGGAGGATGCCGGCGCGGCTGCACAAGAGATCATGCGCAACTTTCCGCCGGCGTTATCGAGCCGTCGCATTCATGCGTGGGTCGAGCCGCTCGACGAGGTCACGGTGGCACAGGCCCGTCCGCTGCTCCGAACGCTTTTTTCCGCGGTCCTGGTGGTCTTGTTCATCGCTTGCGCGAACCTGGCCGGATTGCTGCTGGTGCGCGTGATTCGACGCCGGCGGGAAATCTCGGTGCGGCTTGCGCTGGGGGCGAGCGCGGCGGCGATTATTCGCCAGTCTCTTGGCGAGGCCTTGCTGCTCAGCGTGAGCGGCGGAGTGCTGGGCCTGATTCTGGCTTCAGGCGCCCTGAGCGCGGGTATCCGCTTTCTTCCGGAGACTCTTCCCCGCGTCAGTTCGATCGGTCTCGATTGGCGGGTGGTGGCCTTCGCACTTGGGCTTTCGATGATTACCGGTGTGCTTTGCGGACTTATCCCAGCATTCGCCGCTTCTCGCACCAGCATCAATGAAGCACTGAAGGAAGGTGGCCGCACCGGGGCCGCCGGATCCGGTCATACGCGCCTCCGCTCGGCCCTTGTGGTGGTGGAACTCGCGGTCGTCCTGGTGCTGCTCTGCGCCTCAGGCCTGCTGCTGCGCAGCTTTGAGAAAATGCGCTCGGCCGATCTTGGATTCCGCGCCGACCAGGCAGTGACGGGCTATTACAGTCTGCCGCGTCAGCAATATTCCACCCAAAGCTCGATCGACCAATTCAATCTGGCGTTGCGCGCGAAACTGGAAGCGATGCCGGGGGTGCGGGCGGTTGGAGTCACCTCCTTTCTTCCCGACGCCGGGGGAGACTACCGCGCCACCTTCACGCCCGAAGGCTATGTATCACCCAAAGGAAGCGGTTTGAACGTGGCCTGGGCACCCCAGGCGATGGGCAGCTACTTTCAGGCTCAGGGCATTCCGATCGTGCGCGGCCGCGACTTTACCGCCGCCGATGACCAAGTCGGCGCCCCGCTGGTGGCGATCGTCAACCGCACACTGGCCGAGCACTACTGGCCTGGGCAAGAGCCCATCGGCAAGCGCTTGCACCGTGGACCGGCGGAAGCGGATTTACCATGGCTGACCGTGGTGGGAGAGATTGGGGCCGTCAAAGATACTGCGGCCGACGCCCCGACTGTCAACCAATTCTACGTGCCGACCAGCCAATCCAAGGCCAATATTGGCTCGTTTGCGCCACCCAACATGCTGGTCGGCGGCGCGGGCTCCATCGTTGTGCGGGGCGCGCTGCCCCCGAGCCGGATGATGGAGGCGCTGGTGGCCGCGGTTCGCTCGCTCGATCCCCGGCTTCCGCTGACTGCCGTGGAAACGATGGACCAGATCGTGCAGGAGGGGCAGGCCCCGCGCCGCTTCAACGCGACGCTGATCACGGCTTTTGCCGCAGCAGCCGCCTTGCTGGCGATGATGGGCATCTACAGCGTCATCGCATTCTCCACCGCGCTGCGGTCGCATGAAATGGCGATTCGGCTGGCGCTGGGGGCGGGACGGTCGAGGGTGATGGGGATGATTGTCGCTTCGGGGGTGAAACTTGGACTTGCCGGCTGCGGGTTGGGCGCGATTGGCGTGTACTTTGCCGCAAGGGTGGTTCGTTCGTTCCTCTTCCAGGTGGATCCGCTCGATCCCGGAGTGATTTCCGTCGCCGCGTTCGGGATTCTCCTTCTCGCTGTGGCCGCGTCGGTGATTCCGGCGCTGCGCGCGGCCACCATTGAACCAGTTCAGGCCCTTCGGGGCGAGTAACCCGATCTCGTATTGCACCAGGAGTTGTCATTGTTCACCAGACTGATTCAGGACCTTCGTTATGCGCTTCGCCAACTGCGGCAGTCGCCCGGCTTCACCGCGACCGTGATTGTCACGCTGGCGCTCGGGATCGGCGCCAACTCGGCCATTTTCACTCTGGTCCAGGGCATCCTGCTCAAGTCGCTGCCGGTCTCCGATCCGAAGCAGCTCTACCGCATCGGCGACACCGACAACTGCTGCGTGAACGGCGGCTTTGTTGGAGAAAACGGCGACTTCGATATTTACTCCTACGCCCTTTATCTGCATTTGAAAGAGTCCGCGCCGGAGTTCCAGCAACTGGCCGCGGTGCAGGCCGGGCAGAACATGTTCAGCGTCCGGCGCGCCAACACCCAGGCCAAGGCCCTGCGGGCCGAGTATGTCTCCGGGAACTATTTCTCAACCCTTGGCGTCGGCTCCCTTATGGGCCGCGTCTTTGCGGAGAGTGACGACACGCCCTCTTCCGCGCCCACGGCGGTGCTCAGCTACCAGGCGTGGCAGACCGAGTTTGCAGGCGATCCCACGATTGTCGGCTCCACGGTGCTCATCCAGACCCACCCCTTCACTGTTGTCGGGGTCGCACCGAACGGATTCTTCGGCGACCGCATCTCCGATTCACCGCCCGCCCTTTGGCTGCCCGTCAATACAGAGCCGATCGTGCG
>Ga0302279_10002231_pt1 | contig 26152 bp, 23 predicted proteins | sample III_Bog_N3_3_FD_194541 | JGI IMG/M metagenome (GOLD analysis project Ga0302279, IMG submission 194541) | Peat permafrost microbial communities from Stordalen Mire near Abisko, Sweden - III_Bog_N3_3 | ecosystem: Environmental > Terrestrial > Soil > Wetlands > Peat | place: Sweden: Abisko... | reverse complement strand
GCGGGCGGCCCGCCTGCTCGAGCGGCCGGCCGCCGACGGATCGTCACCCGCCGGGCCCACGGCCGCCGAGCTGGCCCGGGCCGGCGACATCACCGACCGGGAGCTGCACCGCCGTGCCCTGGCCTGGCGGGACGGCGGGCCCGGGGCCTACGCCGCGCTGGTCGGGACCTGGGACCCCACCCCGGAGCAGCTGGCCCCGGGGCGCGAGCTGCTCGGCCCGTCGGCCCGGGCCCGGCGGAACCGCCTCACCGCCGGGGACGAGCAGCTGCGGCTGGGCACCGACGGCCACTGGTACCCGTACCGGCGGACCCGCAGCGGCTGGGACCCCGACGGACCCCGCCTGGAGGACACCGAGCTGGGCCCGCCGCCCGGTGACGGCTGACCGCCGCGGAGGACCGGCCGGACCATCGTCGTCCGTCGGGGCGCCGGACCTACCATGGTGACCACCCGCCAACCGCCCGCGACCCGTAGGGAGGTGCCGCCGTGCCGCAGATGATCGACGGGCCGCAGGCGGCCCTGGCCGGCCTGCCCGGCGACCTGGCCGATGCCCCGGACTGGTCCGACGAGGCGCTCCGGCGGGCCGGCCTCCCGGTCCAGACGGTCACCGTGACCTCGGTGGGCGGCGGACTGGCCTCCTTCGCCCTGGTCGACCAGTTGCGCATCCGCGGCCTGCCGGCTGCCGACGTCGCCGTGGTCACCGACCTGGCCACGCCGTACCAGGCGTTCCGCCGGTACGCCCGCAATTCCCAGCTCGGCGACACCGACCGCATCCGTTCCGACTCGGCGGCCCGCATCGACAACCCGTGGGGGTTCCCCAGCTACGCCATGGAGGAGGCCGTCGACGAGCTGCGTCCCGGCCCCCTCCTGCGGTCGCTCACCGAACCGGTGCTGGCGACGTACTTCACCCCCCGGGCCGAGCAGGTCTACGCGGGGATCGACCGCGAGGCCCGCCGGATCGACTGGCCGGCCATGGTGCGTCCCGGCACGGCGGCCGCCGTCAGGCGTCGGGCCGGCGGGGGGTTCTTCGTGGCCTGGCTGCCCACCGGGTCGCCGGGGCTCCGGGTACTGCGGTCCACCGTGGTCCACCTGGGCATCGGCCACAGCGGCATGGACTTCAGCGAGGCCGCACTGGACTACCGGCAGCGCACCGGTGACCGGGTCCGGGTGGTGCACGCCTACGAGCCCCACGAGCACGTCTACCGCACGGTGACCGACCTCGGCGGCGGCACGGTGCTGGTCCAGGGCGCGGGGATCACCAGCTCACAGGTCATCCAGCGTCTGGCCGACGACCGGCGCCAGCACGGGCTGTCCACCCGCATCGTCCAGGTCACCCGGTCCCGACCCGAGCCGGAGGTGGCCCACACCGGCCGGCGGCCCCGGCGCGACGGCATCGCCACCCAGCCCTTCTCGGCCCCCCGTTCGGCCTTCGGCGGCCAGCTCCACCAGCGCCTGGAGCGGAGCCGGGGCGACGACCGGCGGGCCCTCGACGAGCTCATCGCCCGACCGAGCACGGCCGACCGCCGGCGCTGGCGGCGGACACTGGCCCGGGCCCGGTCCGAGGGGTGGTACACCCACGTCACCGGGGAGCTGACCTCGGTCGAACCGTCATCCGTCGACACCGGTCAGGTCCTCATCGCCACCTGTTCCCCCGACCGCCACCCGGGCGACGCTCCGGCACCGAACGACACCGTCCTCGGGGTCGACTTCGTCATCGAGTGCACCGGTACGGCCAACCGGTGGGAGCACCATCCCCTCGTGACCGATGCGCTGCGACTGGCCGACGGGGAGACCGGCACCGACGGGGCCCTCCGGGTCGACCCGTCCTTCGCCCTGGCCGGCACCAGGGACCCGGCGACCGGCGGCGCCCTCTACGGGTCCGGAGCCGAACTGGACCGCGGTCCGCTCGGGCCCCGCGACTCGTTCTGGGGCATGACCTTCGCCGCCCACCGGATGGCCGACGACCTGGCGGCCCACGGCCTGTGCCGGTCCCTCGGGCCCCTGCGGTCCGTCGCCGCCTGGCTGCGCTGGGTACGGGAGCGACCGGCCTGACCCGTGCCCGGCCGTCCGGCCGTCTGGCGGACCCCCGGGGCACCACGTCTACAATCGTCACCACTGTCGCCGGATGTCGAGGCCCGCCCCGGGGGTGGTGGCCCGGAACCCGCCGGTTTCCCCCCGTCCCACCCCAAGCGAGGAATCCCCACCAATGAAGTCCCTGGCCAGCTGGTGCGTCCGCCACCGACGTCTCGTCGCCCTCTTCTGGGTCGTCGCCCTGGTGGGCATGACCCTCCTGTCCCGGGCCACGGGTACGGCGTACACCAACAGCTTCTCGCTCCCCCACACCGAGTCCACCGAGGCCATCGCCCTCCTCCAGGCCGCCTCCCCCAAGATCTCCGGCGACACCGAGCAGATCGTCTTCGCCACCTCCAACGGCACGCTGGTCACCGACCCGCAGGTGCAGTCGGACATCACGGCCATGCTGGGCAAGGTGGCCGGGCTCGACCACGTCACCCAGGTCGTCTCCCCCTACGAACCGGCCGGGGCCCACCAGGTCAATCCCACGAAGACCGTGGCCTTCGCCACCGTGACCTTCGACCAGCAGGCCCAGAACGTCTCCGACGCCGTGGCCGACAAGCTGGTGTCGACGGCCCAGTCGGCCGACTCCGCCGATGTGAAGGTGGCGGTCTCCGGACAGATCGCCGAGGCGGCCAACAAACCCCAGCTCGGGGGGACCGGGCTCGGCGTCCTGATGGCGGCCATCGTCCTGTTCGTGGTCTTCGGGTCGCTGTTCGCCATGGCCCTGCCCCTGGTCTCGGCCATGGCCTCCCTGGGCACGGCCATCGGGCTGATCGGCGTCCTCTCCAACGCCATGAAGATGCCCCAGTTCTCCTCGGAGCTGGTCCTGCTCATCGGGCTCGGCGTGGGCGTCGACTACGCCCTGTTCATCGTCACCCGGCACCGACAGGGCCTGATCGCCGGCATGAGCGTCGAGGACTCCATCATCAACGCCGTCAACACCTCGGGACGGGCCGTGCTGTTCGCCGGCATCATCGTGTGCATCGCCCTCCTCGGCATGTTCGCCCTGGGCGTCACCTTCCTCTACGGCCTGGCCGTGGCCGCCTCCATCGGCGTGCTGTTCACCATGATCGCCGCCCTCACCCTGCTGCCGGCCCTGCTCGGGTTCATCGGCCCCCGGGTCCTCAGCCGCAAGCAGAAGAAGGATCTGGCCGCCAACGGTCCCCGGGTGGTGGGGACGGGCTCCAAGGGCTTCTGGCCCAGATGGGCCGACTTCGTCCAGCGCCGCCCGGTCATCCCGGCGGTGGTGGCCCTCATCATCATCATCCTGGTGGCCATGCCCTTCTTCTCCATCCGCCTGGGCTCGTCCGACCAGGGCAACGACCCGGCCGGCACCACCACCCGCCAGGCCTACGACCTGCTGGCCGCCGGCTTCGGGCCGGGCTTCAACGGGCCGCTCCAACTGGTGGCCGTGGAGAAGGACGCCACCCAGACCCAGGCCATGGACACGCTGGCCGCCACGGTGAAGACCCAGCCCGGCGTGGCCGCCGTCACGCCGGTGGTCCGCATCCCGGGGAAGGACGGGGGCGACGTGGCCCTGGTCGAGGTCTACCCCACGACCTCGCCCCAGGCCGCCGGGACGACCGACCTCATCGACCACCTCCGCCAGGTGACCATCCCCGACGTGACCTCGGGCACCGGTCTGACCGTCTACGTGGGTGGGACGACGGCCATCTTCGCCGACTTCGCCGCGGTGCTCTCGTCGAAGCTGCCGCTGTTCATCGGCCTCGTGGTGCTGCTGTCGTTCATCCTGCTGGCCATCGTGTTCCGGAGCCTGCTCATCCCCCTCACCGCGGCCTGTATGAACCTGCTGTCCATCGGCGCGGCCTTCGGGGTGCTGGTGGCCGTCTTCCAGTGGGGGTGGTTGGGCACCGTCTTCGAGGTGAACAGACCGGGCCCGGTCGAGGCCTTCCTCCCGGTCATGCTGTTCGCCATCCTCTTCGGGCTGTCCATGGACTACGAGGTCTTCCTGGTGTCGCGCATCCACGAGGAGTACCTGAAGACCGGGGACAACCGGGTGGCCGTGCGCAACGGCCTGGCTGCCACGGGCAAGACCATCACGGCCGCCGCCCTCATCATGATCCTGGTCTTCGGCTCGTTCATCCTGGGCGGTGAGCGGATCATCAAGGAGTTCGGTCTGGGCCTGGCCGCCGGCATCCTCATGGACGCCGTCATCATCCGCATGGCCATCGTCCCGGCCCTGATGTTCCTCTTCGGCAAGGCCAACTGGTGGTTCCCGAAGAGCCTGGACCGCATCCTCCCTCGCCTGTCGGTCGAGCCCGACACCGAGGAGCTCCCGCCGGCACCGAGCGACGAGCCCGGCGGAGCCCACCGCGACCCCGTCCCGGTCTAGGTCCCCCCTACGGCGACGGCACCGAGCCGACGTACCCCTGCGTCGTGATCCTCTCGGCGTTCATCGCGTACATCTGCGGGTCGGTCGGAGCCCAGGTGGCCAGACCGTCGACGTAGCGGTTGAACATGCAGAAGGCCGCGGCGATCAACACGGTGTCGTGGATCTCGACATCGGTGGCCCCTTCGGCTCGGGCCCGGTCGACGTCCTCCGAGGTCACCGACTTGCCTCCGACGCGGACCTTCAGGGCGATGGCGATGAGAGCCTTGAGCTTGTCGCTGATGGGCGCCGTCTCGTAGTCGGCACGCACGGCCCGGACGACCTCGTCACCATCGTCGAGCTGCAGGCTGGCGAATGCGCCATGGGCCGAGGTGCAGAAGTAGCAGTCGTTGCCGGCGGAGACCGACGTGGCGATGAGCTCGCGTTCGCCACGGCTCAGGGTCGAGTCCCCCCGGAGCAGTACCTCGGCCAGCTCGTTGAGCGGTTTGGCCGTCTCGGGACGGAAGGCCATCGGTCCGAGGATCCCCGGAAGTCCCTCGGGAAGTGTGATGTGTGCCATCGCCGAACGGTAACGAGGGCTGCGGGCGGTTGCAATCGATTCCGGCCCGGTCGGGATCGTCGACCGGGCCGACGTCCGTCAGCCGGTGTCGGATCGACGGCTGTCGACCGTCGGTTGACGCTCGGCCATCCGGGCCCGCAGTCCGGCTCCGCCGTGGCGCATCATCAGGGTGTGGTTGGCCCGGAAGATCGGGCGGCCCACCGGGGCGAACCGACGGAGGACCGCCTTGGTGGCCACCACCTCCTCCTCGAAGACCACCCGGGTACCCACCGGTGTCCCACCCACCGTCCACCGCGAAAAGCCCTCGAGGTCCCCGGTCATCGTCGCCTCCAGCACCCCCAGGTCGGGGTCGCGCCGGGCGTGGGTGATCACGAACCGCAGCTCGATGGGGAGGAACGACCGGCACGCCACCTCGCACTGCAGATCGCCCACGGGCCGGGCGGCGCGGATCTCCGGCCACCACCGCGGATAGTCGAGGGGGTCCTCGAGCACGGCGAACACGCCGTCGGCCGGCGCCGCCAGCTCCCAGCAGGTGCGGAACCGGTAGAAGTTCGGATCGGCGCGTCCCACGGTGGTGACGTTAGACGCCGGTGCGCCACGGTCGGCCGGAGATCCACCGAAACGGGCGACGTCCCAGGTACCGTGCCCACTACGATGGTGTCCATCGGCCCAGGTCGGGCGACGACGGCACTGGTACCGTGAGGCACCCGCCGGTCGTACCGGGAGCACGAGTGATCGGGGAGAAGGTGAACGGCACCACGAGCACACGACCGTTGGACACCACCTCCTCCCGCCACGACAGCACGGCGGCGCACCGGTGACCTACTTCAACACCGCCGCCGGCCAGATCATCTGGCGCCCCCCGACCGATGTGGAGCGGGTGCGGCGCAAGGCCCAGACGTACCAGAACCGCCAGCTGGTCCTCGAGCTGCTCCAGGCCTCCTACAACAACGCCCACAGTTCGGGGAAGTCCATCATCCTGGCCACCGAACAGGGGTTCTGGCAGGCCGGCTTCGGCGACCCCCAGACCGCCATGGCCTGCTACTTCGAACGCCGTCACGACTTCCTCGACTCGGCGGTCAGCGTGGAGGGCATCCCCTTCGCCTCGATGAACCAGAACGGGTCGGTGATGGACGCCCTGGTCATCCGGTCGGAGAAGGGACACCAGGTCACCCTGACCGGTGCGCCGTGGGGGAACATCCAGCCCAAGGAGGCCGGCACCCTGGCCGCCATCCTGGTGGACCTCGGCGCCTTCGAGGACCTGGAGCGGGGCCGCTCCTACGTGATGTCCAAGCCCAAGACGGACAAATGGCGGCTCAACGTGGCCGCCCCGGAGCCCATCGTGGGGGCCGCCACCCCGGTCCGTCCGTCGGCCCACGTGACCCTAGTTGAGCGTTCGCGGTCCCAACCCGCGGCGCCGCCGACCTTCCACGCCGTGGAGTGGCGCGGCGACAACCAAGACGAATTCAAGGCCTTCGCCGTGGACGCCAAGGGGACCTGTCTGTTCCGCTCCGGCTCGGACGGCTCGGCCAACTGGATCTACTCCCACGGCACCAACCGCTGGGAGGAGCTGGAGCCCCACTCGTGGGTGGTCCACGACGACGACGGCTTCCACATCGCCGGGCCCGAGGACATGAAGGCCATCCGGGCGATGACCTCCCAGCACTGAGGGCTCCCGGGGCGGTGCCCGGTCCGGCGCACGGTCCGGCCCGGGTGGTGCCGGAGAACCAGCCGCTGGGACCGACGGCGGACGGCGGTGCGTCAGGCCCTTCGGGTACCTGACGGGCATCCGGGGCCTGCGCACCGGGGAGCCGACGCACGCCCGCGGCGCGTTCGTCCGCCACGGCGTCCTCGCCGCCCCCGAGGAGCTCGACGGCGTGGGCCGGTCCACGACCATGGCGCGGCCACGCAGGCGAACCGTGAGCGGCCGTCCGGGACCGCCGGACGGCCCGGCCCCGCACGGCCGCCGCCGATCATTCGGTACTCTAACTATGTGACCCCCGAAGCAACCCACGTGGAGACGCGCCGTTCCCTCGGCCGCACCGCGGCCTGGCTGGCCAAGCAGGTCGAGGTGGGCCTGGCCGACGTCGACCTGTCGCTTCCCCAGTACCGGGTCCTCGGGTTCCTCGACGAGAGCTCCGCCGTCTCCTCCGATCTGGCCCACCGTCTGGCCGTCCGGCCGCCCAGCGTCACCTCCATGGTGGACGGCCTGGTGGGCCGGGGCCTGGTCGAGCGCCGGGCCGTCCAGTCCGACCGCCGCCAGGTCGACCACGTGCTGACCGACGCCGGCCGGCGGGTGCTCGAGGCCGCCGACCGGGCCGTCGAGGCCCGCCTCGCCGACATCGCCGGCTCCCTGGACGACCCCGCCGAGACCGACCGGGCCTTCGAGGGCCTGGCCGTCTGGCGGCGGGCCCTGCGGGCCCACCGGGCGGCCCGGACGGCCCGGCCGTGAGCCGCCGCTCCGAACGCCGGTTGCGCCGCATCGCCGGCGACCCGCCCGTCCCCCCGTTCGTCCCGATGACCGAGGTGGCCCGCAACGAGCCCCCGCCGGCCTCCATCGACCCCGACCGGTCCAAGACCTGGCTCCGCCGGGCCATGCCCGTCATGCGGGCCCACTGGGGCATCTTCACCACGGCCCTGGTGCTGTCCTTCGTCGGCCTGGTCATCCAGCTGCAGATCCCCGACCTGCTGAACCACGCCATCGACAACTCCATCCAGGCCCACACCGTGCCGCTCAGCCACTACGTCTGGTGGGTCCTCGGCCTCGGCCTGGTGGGCGGGGTGACCGGCTACATCGCCCGCCTCTACCTCTTCGAGACGGCCTACGACATCGAGTACGACCTCCGCAACATCATCTACGAGCACCTCACCCGCATGTCCTTCGCCTTCTACGACCGGGTCCAGTCGGGCCAGCTCATCTCCCGGGCCAATTCCGACATCCGCAGCGTGCAGATGTACATGACCTTCGCCCCGCTCATCCTGGTCCAGGTGGCCGGGGCCGCGGTGGCCTTCGTCTACATGCTGTCCATCGACGTGCCCCTGGCCTTCGTGGCCATGCTCACCATGCCCTTCGTGTACTTCACCGGGGTGAAGATGCGGAAGTCCATGTTCCCGGTGTCGTGGCTCATCCAGTCCCGGCTGGCCGACGTGGCCACCATCGTCGACGAGAACGTCAACGGGGTCCGGGTGGTCAAGTCCTTCGCCGCTGAGGAGCAGCAGCTCCGGGCCATGTCCACGGCGGCCGACAAGGTCCAGTGGGGCTACATCAAAGACGCCGACCTCCGGGCCCGCTTCACCCCCCTGGTCCAGAACCTCCCCCAGGTGGGCGTGGCCCTGGTCCTGCTGTTCGGCGGGTACATGGTCATCCACGGCCACCTGCAGGTCGGGGCCATCCTGGCCTTCAACGCCTACCTGTTCATGCTCCAGGCCCCCTTCATGATGCTGGGCATGCTCATCATGATGGGCCAGCGGGCCGCGGCCTCGGCCGGCCGCATCTACGAGATCCTCGACGAGCAGCCCACGGTCACCGACGCCCCCGACGCCCCCGACCTGGTCGACTGCGTGGGCGACGTGCGCTTCGACCACGTGGACTTCGGCTACCACACGGCCGACGACGAGGACCCGCTCGACCACCAGGGTGTCCTGCGCGACTTCGACCTGCACCTGGCCCCGGGCGAGACCGTGGCCCTGGTGGGCCGGACCGGCGTGGGCAAGTCCACCGTGGCCCGGCTGCTCACCCGGTTCTACGACGTGGACGCCGGTGCCGTCCGGGTGGACGGCCACGACGTGCGCGACGTGACCCAGACCAGCCTGCGGGCGGCCATCGGCGTGGTCCTCGACGAGCCCTTCCTCTTCTCCGTCTCGGTGCGGGACAACATCGCCTACGGCCGGCCCGACGCCACCGGGGCCGAGGTCGAGGCGGCGGCCCGGGCCGCCGGGGCCCACGGGTTCATCAGCACCCTCGAGCACGGGTACGACACCGTGGTGGGCGAACGGGGCTACACCCTGTCGGGCGGCCAGCGCCAGCGCATCGCCATCGCCCGGACCCTGCTGGTCAACCCGCCCATCCTGGTCCTCGACGACGCCACCAGCGCCATCGACGTGCAGGTGGAGCAGACCATCCACGCCGGGCTGCGGACCCTCATGGAGGGTCGGACCACGCTCATCATCGCCCACCGGCTCTCCACCATCTCGCTGGCCGACCGGGTGGTCCTGCTCGACGACCGGCGCATCGTGGCCGACGGCACCCACGCCGAGCTCCTCGAGACCACCCCCCTCTACGCCGAGGTCCTGGCCCAGGCGGCCGCTCTCGACGAGGACCTCGACGAGGACGCCTCCGTCCCGGTGCCGGCCGGGACCAACGGCAACGGGCACGGAAACGGGCGCGGCCGCCCCCCGGCCGGCGTGGGCCGGCCCGGGTCGGGCTCCGGGGTGGTCCGATGAGCTGGGGCATGGGTGGTGGCGGTCCGGGCGGCGGCTTCGGCGGGCCGATGGGCGGCGGCGGGCCGGGTCGTCCGGGGGCCCCGGGCCTCCCCTTCGCCGGCATCCCCTCCGAGCTCCAGGCCGGCGTGGACACGCTGCTGGCCTCCGAGCCCGAGTCGACCCCGTCGGAGATCACCTTCTCCCAGACCAGCTCCGAGGAGGAGCTGCGCCGCCTGACCCTCTGGCGGCTGCTCATCGTCTATCCGGGCATGCTGGTGCTGGCCGCCGTGCTGGTGGTGATCATCGCCGTGGCCTCCCAGACCGGGCCCAAGCTCACCGAGATCGCCATCGACGACGGCATGACGGGCCACGGGGACTTCGGCATCGTCGCCCTGATGGCCGGGCTCTACGTGGTGTTCATCGCCGTCACCGCCCTGGCCCAGCGCTTCCAGGTCCAGGTCACCGGGCGCATCGCCGCCTGGGTCATGAACGACCTGCGCATCAAGATCTTCGCCCACCTCCAGCGGCTGTCCCTGGCCTTCTTCACCGAGGAGAAGGCCGGCGTGGTCATGAGCCGGATGACCAGCGACATCGAGAACCTCCAACAGCTCCTCCAGGACGGCCTGTCCCAGCTGGCCATCCAGGCCCTGACCATGGTGGTCATCACCGTGGTGCTCTTCACCACCAACGTGGTGCTGGCCGCCATCACCGTGGCCCTCATCGTCCCCGCCCTGGTGCTGGCCTCGCTGTGGTTCAAGCGGGCCTCCGAACGGGGCTACGACCGGGTGCGCGACGGCATCGCCAACGTGCTGGCCGACCTGTCGGAGAGCCTCCACGGCGTGCGCATCGTGGCCGCCCACAACCGTCAGCGCCAGAACGTCATCCATCACCGCAACGTGGTGGGCGAGTACCGCGACGCCAACAACTACACGGCCCACGTGAACGCCCTCTACGGCCCGGGCACCCAGCTCCTCGGCGTCCTGGGCCAGGCCGCCCTGCTGGCCATCGGCGGGACGATGGTGGCCCACCACACGCTGTCCATCGGCGCGCTCATCCTCTTCTTCCTCTACCTGAACCGGTTCCTCCAGCCAATCCAGCTCCTGGTGCAGCAGTACAACACGTTCCAGCAGGGGCAGGCCTCGGTGACCAAGCTGCGCACCCTGGTCGACACCCGGCCGACGGTGGTCGAGTCGCCCGACGCCGTGGAGCTCCCGCCCATCGAGGGGGCCATCACCTTCGAGGCGGTGGCCTTCGGTTACGACCCGGCCGTCCCCGTCCTCGAGGACGTGGACCTGGCCATCGCCCCCGGGGAGACGGTGGCCTTCGTCGGCCCCACCGGGGCGGGCAAGTCCACCCTGGCCAAGCTGGTCACCCGCTTCTACGACCCCTCGGCCGGACGCATCCTCATCGACGGCCACGACCTGCGCGACGTCACCCTGCACTCGCTGCGTCGCCAGCTCGGCGTGGTGCCCCAGGAGCCCTTCCTCTTCGCCGGCACCATCGGCGACAACATCGCCTTCGCCCGCCCCGACGCCACCGACGACGAGATCCGCGAGGCCGTCCGGGCCGTGGGGCTGACCGAGGTGGTCGACCGCACCCCCGAGGGCCTCGACACCGTGGTCCACGAGCGGGGCCAGACCCTGTCGTCGGGCGAGCGCCAGCTCATCGCCCTGGCCCGGGCCTTCCTGGCCCACCCCCGGGTGCTGGTCCTGGACGAGGCCACCTCCAACCTCGACCTCCGCTCCGAGACCATGATCGAGGCGGCCCTCGACGTCCTGCTGGAGGACCGCACGGCCATCCTCATCGCCCACCGGCTGTCCACGGCCATGCGGGCCGACCGCATCGTGGTGGTCGACGACGGTCGCATCGTGGAGATCGGCACCCACGCCGAGCTGGTGGCCGCCGGCGGCCGCTACGCCGAGATGTACGCCACCTGGGTCCGCCACACCGACGTGGCCGAGCACTCCTAGGGCCTGGGTCCCGGGCCCACCGTGCCGGTCACCGACGAGCTGTGGGAGGCCTGGCGGACCACCACCCTGCGGATCCACCTCCCCGGCGGAGCCGTCGAGGTGGCGGCCGTGCCGGGCGGCGGCGCGGACGGCCCCTTCCCGGCCGGGGGTCCCTTCCACCTGGTCACGGCCTGGAACCCGGGGGCCGAGGAGACGCCTCCGGCCGAGAACGCCCGCCGTCACGACCGCCTGGTGGCCGCGCTCGCCGCCGACGGCCGTCGGTGGTACCCGTCGGTGGGCACCTCGGCCGACGGTACGTGGCACGAGGAGGGCGTGGCCCTGACCGGCGTCACCCGGGCCGAGGCCGTGGCCGTGGCCGACCGCTTCGGCCAGCTGGCCCTCTACGAGTGGGCCGACGGACCCGACGGCCTGCGGGTGGTGGTGTGCGCCACCGGCGAAGTGGTCTCGTGGGGGTGGCGCTCCCGACCCGTCGCCTGATCCCCCGTCCGGGCGCCGGGCGCCGGGCGCCGGTCAGATCCCGACCCCGACGCCGATCGCCGGAGGCCTCCCGGTAGGGTGGGCCGATGGCCCAGCACAGCCCCGCCATGCAGGCGTTGGCCGCCCACGGCCCGCCCTCCCGCCGCTGGCGATGGATCGTCGTGGTGGTCGTGGTGGTCGTCGCGGTGGGCACCGGGGCCTTCCTCCTGGGCCGGACCACCACCCGATCGTCGGCCTCCGGCGGCGGCACCTCGGGCGCGTCGGGCGGCACCGGTGGGACCGCCGTGCCCACGACCGTCGCCCCGGCCCACCCGCTCACCCTGGTGTCGACCACCCCGGCCTCCAGGGCCACCGGCGTAGCCTCGGACAGCCCGGTCCAGGTGGTCTTCTCCTCCCCCGTCTCCCTGGCCAGCGTCCACCCCACCCTGTCACCGCCGGTTGCGGGCTCGTGGGCCCTGGCCACGCCCACCACGGCGGTGTTCCACGCCACCGCCCCGCTCGTGCCGGCGGCCACCGAGACCCTGACCGTCCCCGGCGGTCCCACCGGGGTCCGGGCCACCGACGGCGGCCGGCTGGCCGCCCCGGCCACCGTGACCTTCACCGTGGCCACCGGCAGTACCCTGCGGCTGCAGCAACTGCTGGCCACCCTCAACTACCTGCCCCTCAGCTTCACCCCGTCGGGCCCGGCGCCGTCCCCGGTCGAGCAGGCCTCGCCCCAGCCCGGGTCGTTCGCCTGGCGGTGGCCCGGCCTGCCGGCCAACCTCACGTCGCTGTGGACCCCGGGGGTCCCCGACCAGCTCACCAAGGGTGCGGTGATGACCTTCGAGAACCAGAACGGACTGACCGTCGACGGGCTGCCCGGGCCCTCGGTGTGGTCCACCCTGCTGGCCCACGCCACCGCCGGCACGGCGAACCCCGCGGCGTACAACTACGTGCTGGTGTCGAAGACCCTGCCGGAGAACCTCACGCTCTACTCCAACGGCAACCCGCTGTTCACCAACATCCTGGTGAACACCGGCGCCCCGGGGGCCGACACGGTGGACGGCACCTACCAGGTCTTCGAGCACGTCACCTCGTCGAGGATGCAGGGGACCAACCCCGACGGCACCACCTACGACGACCCGGCCGTCCCCTGGGCCAGCTTCTTCAACGGGGGCGACGCCCTCCACGGGTTCGTGCGGGCCCACTACGGCTTCCCCCAGTCCAACGGCTGCGTGGAGATGCCCGTCGCTACGGCCCAGACCCTCTGGCCCTACACCCCGATCGGCACCCTGGTCACCATCGAGGGCTGACGGCCGGGGGGGCCGGCCGGCCGGGGCTCACCCGGACGCCGACGCCACCGGGGACCCGTCACCACCCACGGCCACCGTCTCCCCGGCGGCCGCCACCACGTCACCCGGGTGGAGCTGCCGGCCCCGGCGGACCTCGACCTCCCCGTTCACCCGGACCCGGCCTCCGGCCAGCTCGGACTTGGCGTCGGCCCCGGTGTCGACCAGGCCGGCCAGTTTCAGGAACTGCCCGAGCCGGATCATCCCGTCGGCGATCGCCACTGTTCGCATGCCCTCAGTCTGACCCGGGGCCGACGGAGGTGCACCGTGGCCAGCAGGTCCCGTCCGGGCACCGCCCAGCAGAGGTGGACGCGGCGAGCACCCGGCCGGCCTCGTCCTTCCAGGCCGGTCGGACCCCGTCCTCCCCTCTGATGCAGACGGAGCACGTCGACTCCGGGAAGGGTCGACACGACCGTGCCGGTGCGCGTACACCGGTGTGACGGCTCAGGGCAGCGGGCGCACGCTCATGGACTGGCTGGCCGTGGCCAGCAGCGTCCCCGTCTCGGACCACAGCGTGCCGATCCCGTGGGCGTAGCCCCCGACCAGGGCCACGATGCGGATGTCGCAGAGGATCCACTCGGTGGGCTCGAGCTGCACCACCCGCAGCGTGTTGTCGAGGCTCCGGGACATGACCCGCCGGCCGATGGGCTGGGACACCCCGGCCGTGACATAGTCGCCGAGGATGGCCAGGGTGGCCGCCGACGGTTCGAGGTGGCCGGGGACCCGCGCCCAGAAGGCCGACGTGGCCTCCCCCGGGGTCGGCGTGCCCGTGGTCAGCTCCTCGAAGGTACGGCCCTTGGCCAGGCGCACCTCGATGCGGTCGAACACCGAGGACACCCCGAAGTTAGGCAGCTGGCGGGCCGGGCTCTCGTCGGGTCGGGGCACGTCCGGGGGGTCCACCCACACCCCGCCGACGTCCACCGGCCCGGGCGTGCCCACCGCGGCGTTGACGGTCAGGATCTCCCGGTCGCCCACGTGGCCCACCACCCGGCCCTGGATGAGCCGGCGCCCCTCGGCGGCCAGCGTGACCTTCAGGTCGAGCACCGAACCGGTGGGGGCGTAGGACAGGTACTGGGCCGTGGCCCACACCGTGGGCCGGCCCGCCGCCGCCTCCAGGGCCACCAGGGCCGCGCTCAGCGCGCACCCGCCGAAGAGGAAGTCCCCCGGCGTGGCCAGGTCCGAGCCCACGGCGAGGCGCCAGTGCAGGTCGTCGTCCAGCCGCTCGATCCCGAGGAACTCCCGGGCGTCGGTCACCGGGTCCCCCCGGCGTGCGGCACCCGTCCACGGTGCCGGGTGCTCAACTGCGGGGCACGGCCGACCACGGCAGCTCCTTGTCCACCCGCACGTCCCCGGGCAGTCCGAGGATCCGCTCCCCCAGGATGTTCCGTTGGATCTCCGACGTGCCACCCTCGATGGAGTTGGCCCGCGACCGGAGGAACATGGCCCGGGCCGCGCCGTTCGGCCCGATGAGCCCCAGCGTCTCGGCCCGCCGGTCGGTGTAGTCGTAGCCGGCCAGGGCCGCGGCTCCCAGCAGGTCGACGCACAGCTCGTAGGTGCGCTGGTTCACCTCGGCGAACATCAGCTTGGCGATCGAGCCCTCGGGCCCGGGGTTGCCGGCCTTGCGGTTCTGGGAGGCCCGGATGTTGGTCAGCCGGAGCACCTCGGCCTCGATCCACGCCTGCGTGAGCCGGTCCCGGGCCACCGGGTTGCGGTCGCAGGCCGGGTCGGCCCAGACCCGCAGGGCCTCGGCGATCGAGCCCGATCCCCTGACCGGCGGACCGGTCCCGCCCCCGATGCTGGTCCGCTCGTTGGACAGCGTGGTCATGGCCACCCGCCACCCCTCGCCGACGTCACCGACCCGGTCGGCGTCGGGGACCCGGACCTCGGTGAGGTACACCTCGTTGAACTCGGCCTCGCCGGTGAGCTGGCGGAGCGGCCGCACCTCCACCCCGGGGGCGTGCATGTCGAGGGCGAAGTAGGTGAGCCCCTTGTGCTTCGGCGCCTCGGGGTCGGTGCGGGTGACCAGCATCCCCCGGTCGGCGATGTGGGCCAGCGTGTTCCACACCTTCTGTCCGGTGATGACCCACTCGTCCCCGTCCCGTACGGCCCGGGTGGACAGTCCGGCCAGGTCCGACCCCGCCCCGGGCTCGCTGAACAGCTGGCACCACGACACCTCGCCGGTGAACGTCGGGCGGAGCAGGCGGTCCCGCAGCTCGTCGGTGCCGTGGGTCACCACCGTCGGTCCGGCCATGGTGTGACCGAAGAACTCCCGGGCCCCGGCCGCCCGGGCCCCGGCCCCGGCCAGCCGCCGGTCGACGTCGCGCTGGAGGACCGGTCGGGCCCCCAGACCACCGCGCCCCTCGGGGAACGAGACCCAGGCCAGTCCGGCGTCGAACTGGTGGCGTCGGAACTCCTCGACCTCGGTGGCCCGGGGGTCATGTTCCCCCAGCAGCCGGTCGATCCGTTCGTTCACCTCCGAGGCGTCATCGGGCACGTCCGCAACCTACCGTGCCACCCGGGCCGCCGCAGGTTCCCGCCGCCGCCCCGGCCGGCCGGTGCGGGAGGGCGGCCGGGGTGGCACCATGGGGCCATGCTCGCCGCCTTCTCCATCACCCCCCTCGGCGCCGGCGACTCGGTGAGCGGCCCGGTCGCCGAGGCCGTCCGCCTGGTCCGCGAGAGCGGGCTACCCAACGAGACCAACGCCATGTTCACCAACGTCGAGGGCGACTGGGACGAGGTCATGGGCCTCATCAAGGCCTGCGTGGAGGCGGTGGGCCAGGCCGCCCCCCGGGTCAGCGTGGTGATCAAGCTGGACCACCGGCCCGGCACCACCGACGCCCTGACCTCCAAGGTCGAGGCCGTGGAACGGCGGCTGGCCGACGGGGGCTGACCTCCCGCCACTCCCCGGCCGCCGGGCCGTCCGTCAGACCAGCATCCCCAGTGCCAGTCCGGCCGCCGCCGCCCCGAAGCCCACGACCACGCTGACCGCCACGTTGACCCCGGCCTCGCCCAACCGGCCGTCCTCCAACAGGCGCACCGTCTCGTAGGTGAAGGTGGAGAACGTGGTGTAGGCCCCGCAGAAGCCCGTGGCCAGCAGGGCCTTGGGCACCGCCGGCAGGTGATGGCCCAGGGCCAGGCCGGTGAGGAACCCGAGGAGCAGGGACCCGGTGAGGTTGATGACCAGCGTCCCCCAGGGCAGGTCGGACTCGATCCGGCCGCTCACCGCCCGGTCCACGAGGAACCGGCACGGCGCGCCGATCAGCCCGCCGAGGGCCACCACGGCGAACAGCTCGAGGTTCACGGCCGGCCCCCGACCCGTCCCCGTCCCCGTCCCGCGCCCCGTCCGGCGCCACGTCCCGAGCCCCTGCCCCGGAACACGGGGTCAGACCTCGACAATTTCCACGTCCTCGCGCACCACCAGCACGCCGTCGAGCAGCCCGCCCAGCTCGGAGAGGAAGGCCTCGACCACCTCGGGGCGGTCGACGACCACCACGGTCACCGGGGCGTCCTCGCTCACCAGGTGCGTACGGTGCGTCCGGCCCGATGCACCGAAGCCCTCCACCGCCCGGAAGACCGTGGCCCCGGCCACGCCGGCCCGCCGGGCCCGCTGCAGCAGTTCGGTGGTCAGCGACCGGTGGCCCGACCGGTCGTGGACGGTCACGTGGATGCTGACCCGGGTCCCCGGGTGGCTCGGGTACGACGCCGTGGGCTCTGCCGGCGGTACCGGTGGTCCGGTCATGCTGCCTCCTTGGTCCGGTGTCGTTCGGAGCGGGTGAGCTCCCGCCCGGCGGTGATCCCCACCCACACGGCCGCCAGGCCGGCCACGACGCTCGCCGCCAGGTAGACCACGGCGACCTCCGGGTGCCCGTCGCGGAGCAGGGTCAGCGAGTCCACCTCGAACGTCGAGAAGGTGGTGTACGCCCCGATGACCCCGGTGCCCAGCAGGGGCCGGGCCAGGCCGCGGGCCGGGAAGCGCTCCACCAGCACCACCAGCAGCAGGCCGAGCACGAAGCTCCCGGTCGCGTTGACGAGGAACGTGTCCCAGGGGAACCCACCGGTCGCCGTGGGCAGGGCCAGCGCCACGGCGTAGCGGGCCACGGCCCCCACGATCCCCCCGCAGCCGACGGCCAGGACGGTGGTCCACAGCCTCCGGGTCGTCGTGCGGGGGCGCTGTCCGTCACCGTCGGCCCCACCGCCGGACCGACCGCCGGGCGCCGCCGCCGGTTCCCCGACGTCCCCGGCCAGGTCGGGGTCCCACGGGAGGTCGGCTGGCGTCTCGTCCGGTGCTGCCACTGGCCCTTCCTCCGTCCCGGCCCGGTACCACTGGGCGTCCATCCGGTAGGAGCCATCAGCCAGTCCGGCACCGTCGGCGAGCCCCATCGCCGCTGGCGAGCGTAGCAAAGGCCGTCGGAACGGACGGGGGGACGGGGGTACTGTGGCCCCGGGACCGCGCCGAGACCCGGCGGTGTACCGGGGGACGACCATGGGACGGACGGACGAGACGGCGACGAGGCTGACGGTCTTCCTCAGCGAGGACGAACAGGTCGGCCACCGCGGCCTCGGCCAGGTGCTGGTCGAACGGGCCCGGGAGGCCGGCCTCGGCGGGGCCACCCTGTGGCGCGGGGTGGAGGGGTTCGGAGCGTCCACCACCGTCCGGACCACCCGCTTCCCCGACCTGGCCTCGGGCCTCCCCCTGGTGGTGGAGATCATCGACCGCCCCGACCTCGTCGAGGCCTTCCTCCCCGTGGTGGCCGAACTGGCGCCGGGGAGCCTGGTCACCCGGGAGCCGGTCACCGTCATCCGACAGCCCTGAACGGGAACGGCACCACCGGGACGTCCCGGTGGTGCCGTGCCCTCGGCCGACGGGTCGCTCGACCCCCGCAGTCGGCGAAGGAGGGTCGTGCGTCCCCCGGCGCCCCTCAGGCCGCCGCGGTGCCGCCCGGTGCCGACCCGGCCTCGGCCTCGTCGGCCCGGCGGGCGTGCAGGAAGCCCAGGATCACCAGCACCAGCATCAGCCCCGCCAGGATGAACGCCCCGATGGCCGCCCACGTGGCCACCTCACCGAACACGCTGAAGGCGTAGGCCTCGAGCAGCAGACCGCGCAGCGTGGTGCCTTCGAAGGACGTCGTGACCTCGGCGGCCAGCTTGGCGTTGGTCGGATCGGCCCGGGACGCCGTCGAGACGGCGGCGTAGTTGCCGCCGTAGGGCATCTCGCTCAGGTGCACGGCGATGAAGTCGTCGGCGTAGGCCTTGGCCTGGGGCCCGGTGAGCAGCTTCTGGCCGGCGTACATCGACACCGACGGGATCATGCTGGGGGTGATCTCCGTGCCCGGCGCGGCGTGGGCGAAGGCCGCGGCCGACGGGAAGGTGATGTCCTGCTGGGCCAGCTGGGTGTGCACGTTGTCGTTGACGAACGACGCAGCCCACAGGCCGAGACCTCCGGCGGCCAGGAGGGCGACGACCACGATGAGGCCTGCCGCGCTGACGAGTCGGTCGATGACCTTGCGGTCCATGGACGGTTCCTTTCCTCGGGGGACCACCGCGACCGGTGGCTCACCCCCAGTGTGGGACCCGTCCGGGACGGTCACCAGGGCCGAATGGCACAGCGGCCCGGGACCTTCGGCCCCGATCGCCGACTGCGGGAGACCGTCCTGACGATCGATGTCCGGATCGTGACAATCCGTACGCTTCGAACGACGGATTGACCGAGGATGGACCCTCCCGACGACCACGGGCCCCGCCGGGACCGGTGGTCCGCGCCGCCCGGACCCCGCTGCTCAGGTGCCGGTGAGCTCGGGGTCGAGGCTGACGGTCTCCTCGATGTCCTTCTGCGGATAGATGACGACGTGGAGGATGGCAGCCAACGCGCCGCCCACCAGCGGGGCCACGATGAACAGCCAGACCTGCTTCAGCGCCGTCCCGCCCACGATGAGGGCCGGGCCCAGCGAACGGGCCGGGTTGACCGACGTGCCGGTGAGCGGGATGCCGATCAGGTGGACCGCGGTGAGGGTGAGGCCGATGACCAGGCCCGCCGTGGTGGCGTTGGCGATCTTGTGGGTGACCCCGAGGATGACGAAGACGAAGATGGCCGTGAGGATGACCTCGGTCAGGAACGCCCCGCTCCAGGAGATGTGGGTCAACGACTTGGCCCCGTACCCGTCGGTCCCGAGCCCGGTCCCCTTGGTGCTGTAGAGCGGTGAGGCCTTGAAGATCAGCCACAGGACGAGGGCCCCGAGGATGCCGCCGATGAACTGGGCCACCACGTACCCGACGGCCTCCACCGGCTCGATGCGGCGGGTGAGCGCCGCCCCGAGGGTCACGGCCGGGTTCACGTGGCAGCCCGAGATCGGGCCCAGCACGTAGGCCAGGGCCAGCAGGGTCAATCCGAAGGCCAGCGCCGTGGCCACCACACCGGCGGCGATGCTCTTGCCGGCGAACCCGAAGCCCGGACCGAAGCTGAGCGTCGCCACACCTACGGCGACGAACACCAGCAGGAAGGTGCCGAGCAGCTCGGCGGCGAATTTGCGGGCCATGGTGAACCTCCGATCGGACCACCCGTGGCAGTTGCCACCGGTGGAGTTCCCAGAGGGTAACCGTGCGGCACCCGGGGATGGTGGACCGTCCCGGCGGCCCGGGGGCCCGATGGCCCGCCCCCGGACGTGCCGCCGGGGGTCGGTCAGCTGCCGCCGGTCGGCCCGGCCACCGCTTGGCCGTCCGTCGCCGCCTGGTCCGCCCCGGGCACCGGTCCGTCGTCCGATCCCCTGGTCGCCACCGTGTCCGGGGCCACGTCGACCGGGTCGCCACCACCGTCGCCACCACCGTCGCCGTCGGGGCCCGCACCGGCGGCGACGGCCGTCCCGGCCCGGGGCGCCGAGAGGCGACCGCGGAACACGTGGTACGTCCACCCCTGGTAGACCAGCACCACCGGGAAGAAGATCACCGCCACCACCGTCATCACCCGCAGGGTGTAGGACGGGCTGGCCGAGTTGGCCACGGTCAGGTTGTAGGCGTGGCTGGTGGTCGACACCATGACCCGGGGGTAGAGCTCGAGCACCAGCGAGCCCAGGGTGGAGGCGATGCCCACGGCCGCCGCGGTGAAGGCCCAGCCCTCCAGCTTGACGTTGGCCAGCCAGGCCGAGGCGATCACGGCCAGCACGGCCAGGACCTCGAGCGGGTTCGGGACGAAGCCGCTCCCCAGCCCCAGGTGCGTCCAGGTGACGAACCCCCAGACCAGTACGGCGGCGATCCACCCGATGACCCCCGACAGCCGGACCACCCGGTCGTGCAGGTCGCCGACCGTCTTGAGGGACAGGTACGTGGCCCCCATCAGGAGGGTCAGCACCAGCATGGTCACGCCGGTGTAGAGGCCGTAAGGGGTGAGCAGCCCGAAGAAGTTGCCGGTGTAGTTGTGGGCGGCGTCGATGGGCAGGCCGTGCAGCATGTCGCCGAAGGCCACCCCGACCAGCAGGGGGATGAGGGCGCTGCCGATGGTCAGCGACCACCGGAAGAAGGCCCGCCACCGTGGGTCGTCCACCTTGCGCTGGTACTCGAAGGCCACGCCCCGCACCATCAGGGCCAGCAGCACCACCACCAGGGCCAGGTAGAAGGTGGAGAACATGGTGGCGTACCACGACGGGAAGGCGGCGAAGATGACCGCCCCGGCCACGATGAGCCACACCTCGTTGCCGTCCCAGACCGGGCCGATGGAGTTGATGGCGATCCTCCGTTCGGTGTCGTCCTTGGCCACGAAGGAGTGCAGCACACCCACACCGAAGTCGAACCCCTCGAGTACGAAGAAGCCGACCCAGAAGAGGGCGTCGATCACGAACCACAACGTGCTGAGATGCATCTCGGCCTCCTAGTAGATGAGCGCGGGCACGCGCCCGGGCTCGTCGGCGTCGTCGGTACCGTCGGACCCGTCGGTCCCCTCCGTCTCCCCGGTGGCCGCCGGGGCGGCGTCACCCGAGCCCGACCCCCCGCCCCCCGGTGGCGGCTCGCCGCCGTGGCCCGACTCGGACCCGGCGTCGAGCTCCCGGCGGCCGTAGTGGACCATGAGGTAGGCGTCCGCCGCCCCGAGCACGGCGTAGATGGCCACGAACACCACCAGGGAGATCCAGATCTCCGTCGCCGTGACGCTGGGCGACACCCCGGCCGCCGTCTTCATCAGGCCCTGGACGATCCACGGTTGGCGTCCGTTCTCGGTGAGCATCCAGCCCGCCGTGTTCATGATGAAGGCCCCGGCCACCGCCCACGGGGCCACCCGGAGGAACCACTTCGACGTGTCGATCCGGCGCTTGCGCAACAGCCAGGCCCCCCACAGGGCGAAGAGGAAGCCCAGGGCGGCCAGGTAGGCCATCACCCGCATGGACCAGTACTGGATGAACACGTTGGGCACGTAGTTGCCCGGCCCGTAGAGCTTCACGTCCTCGGCCTGGAGCTGATTCATGCCCTTCACCTCACCGTCCACGTGGTTGGTGGCCAGGATGGACAGCAGGGCCGGGATGCTCACGATCTGGGTGGGCGTCTCGTCGTTGTTCCCCCCGCCGATCTGGGCCAGGGAGAACGAGCAGTGCGACGTGCAGGTGTTCCACTGGGCTTCGGCGGCGGCGATCTTCATGGGCTGGTACGTGCCCTCGATGACCCCCAGCTCGCTGCCCACGAACAGGGCCAGCAGCAGGGCCGGGATCAGCACCACCAGGGAGATGGTGGCCGTCCGGCGGAAGGCGTCGACCTCGTGCTTGCGCTTCAGCTGCCAGGTGGAGACGGCCAGCATGACCAACGAGCCGGTCACCAGCGACGCCAGCAGGACGTGCACGTAGCTCCACAGGAACACCGGGTTGGTGAACAGTGCGAAGACGTTGTTCAGCACCGGTTGGTGCTGGGCGTTCAGCACGTAGCCCACCGGGTGCTGCATCCACGAGTTGGCCACCATGATGAAGGCCGCCGAGATCATGGTGGCCGCGGCCACCAGCCAGATGCAGGCCAGGTGGACCCTCTTCGACAGCCGGTCCCAGCCGAAGATCCACAGCCCGAGGAAGGTGGACTCGAGGAAGAAGGCCAGCAGGCCCTCCATGGCCAGCGGGCCGCCGAAGATGTTCCCCACCTCACGGGAGTAGTTCGACCAGTTCATGCCGAACTCGAACTCCTGGACGAGGCCGGTGACCACGCCGATGGCCACGTTGATGAGCAGCAGCGTCCCGAAGAACCGGGTGAGCCGTCGGTAGACGGGCTCCTGCTTCCGGTACCAGGTGGTCTGCAACAGGGCCACGAGGAAGGCCAGCCCGATGGTCACCGGGACGAAGAGGAAGTGGTAGATCGATGTGGTGGCGAACTGCCAGCGTGCCAGGTCCGTGCTCACGGTCGGGTGCTCCTCTCGGACCGGGATGACCCGGTCGGTGGTCGGGGGTGTCGCAGGTCTCGGGTGGTGCGGTCGGTGGTGCCGGTGCGGTCGGTGGTGCGGGGTTCAGGCACGGTCGGTGGTTCCTCCCTCGATGGCCCGTTCGCGGTGCCAGCGGTCGGCGTACCGGCCGCCCCGGGCCAGCAGGTCGGCGTGGGTGCCCCGCTCGGCCACCACCCCGTCCTCGACCACCAGCACCTCGTCCACCGACTCCAGTCCGGCCAGCCGGTGGGTGATGAGGATGGTCGACCGTCCCCGGGTGACCCGCAGGAGGTCCTCGGTGAGGGCCCGGGCCGCCGGCAGGTCCAGGTGCTCGGCCGGCTCGTCGAGGACCAGCACGGGGAACCGGGCCAGCAGGGCCCGGGCCACGGCCACCCGCTGACGCTGGCCCCCGGACAGGTGGGCCCCGAACCGTCCCACCTCGCTGTCCAGCCCCCGGGGCAGCTCGGCCAGCCACGGCCCGAGCCCCACCCGACGGAGGGCGTCGACCAGGTCGGCGTCGGTGGCCGAGCGCCGGCCCACCCGGAGGTTCTCGGCCAGGGTGGTGTCGAAGAGGTGGGCGTCCTGGCCCACCAGGCCCACCAGGACGTGCACGTCGTCGGGGTCCAGCCGGTCGATCGGCGTGCCACCCAGGGTCACGCTCCCCGACTCGACGGGGAGGAAGTCCACCAGCACCGAGGCCAGGGTGGACTTGCCCGCCCCGCTCGGTCCCACCACGGCCACCCGGGTGGTGGCCGGCAGGCTGAGGTCGATCCCCCGGAGGGCCGCCGTCGGGGCCCCGGGGTAGCGGGCCACCAGGCCCCGGACCTCGAGGTCCACGGGAGGCAGCGGCCGCTCGGCGGGGTCGACGGGTCCGGGGACCGGCACCGGGGCGTCATCGACGGCGAAGAGGCGGGCCGCCGTCCGGCGGGCCCGTTGCAGGGTCTGGGTGGCCACGGGCAGCCCGGACACCAGTTCGAAGGCGGCCAGCGGTATGAGGGCCAGGCTGGCCAGCCACACCCCGGCCAACCGACCGGTGTGGACGGCGGGGATCCCCACCATGAGGGCCCCCCACATGGCCAGTCCGGTGAGCAGGGTGGTGAGCCCCAGCCCCACGCCGGCCGTCGAGGCGGCGGCGGTCGACACGTCGCGCAGGGCGGCGTCGCTCGAGGCGATGGCCTCCAGCTGGGCCCCGGTGGCCCCGTAGACGGCGAGCTCGGGGGCTCCCTCCACCAGGTCGACCACCCGGGCGGCCAGCTCACCCCGGACGTCCGCCTGGTCGGCCTCGTCTCGCCGGGCCAGTCGACCGGTCAACCAGGGCACGGCGGTGGCCGAGACGGCCAGGGCCACCAGCAGCACCAGGGCGGCGGCCGGCAGCAGCACCCACACCACGGCCACGGTGGCCGCACCGACCAGGGCGGCCACGCCGAAGGGCGGGACCACCCGCAGGATGAGGTCCTGCAGCGAGTCCACGTCGGCCACCACCCGGCTCAGCAGGTCGCCGCTGCGGAAGGCCGGCAACCCGGCCGGGGCCAGGCGCTCCAGGCGTCGGTAGAAGCGGACCCGCTGGGAGGCCAGCACCCGGAAGGCCGCGTCGTGGCCGACCAGCCGCTCGCCGTAGCGGGCGAACCCCCGGGACAGCCCGAAGAACTGTACGGCCACGATGGCCACGGCCAGGGCCGACTCCGACGGGTGCTGGGCCGCCCGCGAGATGAGCCAGGCCGAGGTGGCCATCAGGCCGATGGTGGCGCCGATGGCCGCCGAACCGAGGAGCGAGGCCAGGGCCAGCCGGCCGGCCGCCGGACGGGCCACGGCCAGGGTCCGTCCCACCGACGCCGCGGGAGGGGCCGGGGCCGTCACGTCGGGGGCCGCCGTCGGGGCCGTCGCGTCGGGGGCCGTCGTCGGGACCGTCATGTCCGCACCTCGTCGTGGGCGAGCGACAGCACCCGGTCGGCCACCGCGAGGAGGGCCGGCCGGTGGGTGACCAGCACCACGGTGCGGCCGGCCATGAGGCGACGGACCGAGACCACCACGGCGTCCTCGGTGTCACCGTCGAGGCCCGCCGTGGGCTCGTCCAGCAACAGGAGCGGGGCGTCGCGGACGAAGGCCCGGGCCAGGGCCACCCGCTGACGCTCCCCCTGGGAGAGACCCACGCCCCGGTCCCCGAGCGGAGTGGCCAGCCCGTCGGGCAACCGCCGCACCACGTCGGCCAGCCCGGCGTCCTCGACCGACCGCCACACCTCGTCGTCGGTGGCGTCGGGGCGGCCGAGGCGGATGTTGGCGGCGATGGAGGTGGCGAAGAGGTGGGGACGCTGGGGGACCCAGGCCAGGCCGGCCCGCCACACGTCGGGGTCCAGCGAGGCCACGTCGACACCGCCGAAGGCCACCGACCCGCCGGTGACCGGGGCGAGGCCCAGCACCGCGCCGAGCAGCGACGACTTCCCGCAGCCGCTGGGCCCCACGATGGCCAGTACCTCCCCGGGGGCCACGGACAGCGACACTCCGGCGACGGCGGGCACCGGGCGTCCCGGATAGGTGACCTCCAGGGAGTCGACGACCAGGGCGCTGGTCGACGGGTCGGGGACGGTCTGGCCGGTCCCCCGGGGGGCGGTCGGCCGCTCGAGCACCTCGAAGACGTCCTCGGCGGCCTGCAGCCCATCGGCGCTGGCGTGGTAGTGGGTCCCGAGGGCCCGCAGGGGCAGGTAGGCCTCGGGGGCCAGCACCAGCACGAAGAGCGCCGTCCGGTAGTCCAGGTGACCGCCGAGGAGCCGCAGGCCCACCGACACGGCCACCAGCGCCACCGAGACGGTGGCCAGCAGCTCGAGGATGAGCGACGACAGGAAGGAGATTCGCAGCGTGGCCATGGTCTCCTCCCGGTAGCGGTCGGTGACCTGGCGGATGGCCTCGGCCTGGGCCTTGGCCCGGCCGAACACCTTGAGGGTGGGCAGGCCCGACACCACGTCGAGGAAGTGGCCGCCCAACCGCTGGAGGGTGGCGGCCTGGCGTCGGGTGTGCTCCTTGGTCGAGGCGCCGACCAGGGCCATGAACACCGGGATGAGCGGGACGGTGCACACGATGATGACTGCCGAGACCCAGTCGCTGCCCGCCACGATGACCAGCACGGTGACCGGGACGATGACGGCGAGGAAGACCTGGGGCAGGTACCGGGCGAAGTAGGCGTCGAGGGCGTCGACGCCCTTGGTGGCGAGCAGGGCCACGGCCCCGCCGTCCTCCACCGGGCGGCCGCCCTCGCCCAGGCGGGCCACGTGGGCCACGAGGGCCGACCGCAGGTCGGACTTGGCCGACGCCGACGCCCGATTGGCCGCCCGCTCGGTCGACCACACCACCACGGCCCGGGCGGCCACCACGCCGAGGAGGGCCGCCAGGTCGGGGCGCAGCGCCGCCAGGTCCCGGTGGTCGAGGAAGGCCCCGGCGACGCACACGGCCACGAACCACGCCTGGGCGGCCACCAACGCCGCGGTGACCACGCCGAGGACCACCGACAGCTCGAGGAAGCGGCGGGTGTCCCGGGTGTAGCGGATCAGCCGGGGGTCGATGGGGCCGTGGCGTCGGGTCGTCGCCGTGGTCGGGTCCGGC
>Ga0302279_10002229_pt1 | contig 26174 bp, 23 predicted proteins | sample III_Bog_N3_3_FD_194541 | JGI IMG/M metagenome (GOLD analysis project Ga0302279, IMG submission 194541) | Peat permafrost microbial communities from Stordalen Mire near Abisko, Sweden - III_Bog_N3_3 | ecosystem: Environmental > Terrestrial > Soil > Wetlands > Peat | place: Sweden: Abisko... | reverse complement strand
ATGACCTCGTTGAGCGTAAGTCCGGTCGTGTCCAGGGAAATGGCCCCAACGGGGCAGGAGAGGGGCGCGGTCGCCCGCGAGGAGTCGATCCGGTCCCTCTCAGCCACGGCGTCGTGGTGGCCCTCGCGGGCGCGGCGCCGCGCCTTTTCCGAGGGATCTGCATGGAGAAAGAAGCGCAGGTCGGCATCCGGAAAGATGACCGAGCCGACGTCGCGGCCCTCCATCACAAGCCCGGGCATCCCGCGCTCGCGCGCCACTACGGCCTGGCCGCGCTGGTAGGCGAGCAGGAACGAGCGAACCTCCGGTATGGCCGCAAAGTGGGACACCGCGGCGTTCACGCCCGCGCTCCGGATTTCATCGCCGGTGGTCCGGCCGTCGATCTCGACCAGCGAGGTGCGGCCGGCTACCCGGGAGCCCAGCCCGAGCACGGCCAGCGCCGCGCGGACGGCCGGCAGGTCGCCCGCGGAAACCCCGCGGCGCAGCAGCTCGGCCGTGACGGCGCGGTAGTGGGAGCCGGAATCGGAGTGCAGCAGGTTGAAGCGCTCGCTGAGCGCGCGCGCGGTCGAGGTCTTGCCCGCGGCGGCTCCGCCGTCGATCGCGACAATGATGAAGGGTTTATCGGGCATCTGAACCCGACGATTCGCGGCGGAGCTTCTCCAGCAAATCAAAAAAGTTGGGAAATGTCTTCGCGCAGCAAGCGGGATTGCGTATGGCCAGCCAAGGGAGCCCGTCGCCGCGGAGATCCAGGCAGCCCAGGATCCCGAAACTCATGGCGAAACGGTGATCGCCGTAGGTCTCGATCTCGGTGGGCGCCACGGTTGGCAAGAGCGGCCGCGGATGGATTTCCAGTGAGTCCTCTGCCTCCACGACCTCCTGGCCGAGTCTGCGGAGTTCCCGGGCCATCCCGGCGACCCGGTCGGTTTCCTGCCTGCGGGTGTGGGCGATCCCGATAATCCGGGTCGGACCGGAGAGGAGTGGGGAAATCGCCGCCAAAGTGAGGAAGGTGTCGGAAAAGGGGCTGAAGTCTTGCTCGACGCCTCGCCGTGCCCCGCCGCCGTTGCGGGCGACCAGGAAGGGCTTTTCCGATACCGAGAGCCCGGCCCGGCGGAGCACGTCCACGAAGGCAATGTCGCCCTGGAGGACGCCCGCCCCGAGGCCGGGCACGGATATCTCGCCCCCGGTGACCAGGGGCAGCGCCAGGAAGTAGCTGGCCGCCGTTGCGTCCGGCTCGATCGGGTACCGCGCGGGCGCCCCGGGGGCTCCCCCGGGCGAATAGGGCCGCCGGGAGATGCGCTCGCCTCCGGGCACTGTTTGGACCGAGGCGCCAAAGTGCCCCATCATCGCCCGCGTGATGGCCACGAAGGGCTCCCGAACCGTCCCGGCGAGCTCGATGGTCACATCCGCGGCAGCCAGGGGCGCTACCATCAGCAGGGCTGAAAGTATCTGGCTGCTCTCGCCGGCGTCGATTCGGACAGCTCCCCCCCGGAGGCCGCGGGCGCGGATCTCCACAGGAAAAAATCCCTCCCTTGCGGTGCAGCGAATGTCAGCGCCGAGCGAACGGAGCGCCTCGATCAGGCCCTTCATGGGCCGCGTCCTCATCTGCGGGATCCCGTCGATCCGGAAAAGTCCGGCGGGCGCGGCCGCGCAGAGGGCGGTGAGGAAGCGGGCGGCGGTGCCCGCGTTGCCGACCTGGATATCCGCGGCAGCGCCGGGAATTGCGCCGCCCCGGCCCTCGATGCGGATACTCCGGGTCGCCTCGTCGAGAGCCACGGGGATCCCGAGGCGAACCAGGGCCTCCGCCATGATCCGGGTGTCCTCGCTGAAAAGGGCGCCGGTGAGAGTGACCGGCCGGTCGCAGAGCGCGGCCAGCAGGAGCGCCCGGTTGGTGATGCTCTTGGATCCGGGCACCGGGGCCTCGCCCCGGGCGGGACGCGTGAAGGGCCGGATGGGCAGGAGATCGGGCAGCGGCATGGGAGCGGTCGCGGCGGCGGTCACGGGGTCGGAAAACCGTCCCGGTACTTCTTGCCCTCGGCGATCCGGGCGGTGACCGCGGCCCAGTCCCGCCGCTCCAGCGCCGTCTCGAAGGCCTTGATCTCGGCACCCAGCCCCTGGAGGGCGCGCAGGACCTCGTCGCGGTTCTGCTCGAGAATGGTCCGCCAGAGTTCCGGGTCGCTCCCGGCAATCCGGGTCGTGTCCCGGAGACCGCCGCCCGCGTAATTTCTCCAGGCCGGGTCCTTGCCGGCGAGGAATGCGCACAGGCTGGAGGCCAGGACCTGGGGCAGGTGGCTGATATGGGCGACGATTTCGTCGTGCCTGCCGGGTTCGACGCTGGCCACGGTGCCCCCGAGCTGCCTCCAGAAATCGGTCACCGCTGCGAGCGCCCCGGGATCGGTCGCGGGCAGCGGCGTGACAAAACACGTCCGGCGCTCAAAGAGTCCTGGCGAGGCATTTTCCCATCCGGTTTTCTCGGACCCTGCCATCGGGTGGGATCCGACGAAGTGGGCGCGCGTGCCGAGAACCTCGTGCCCCTCCCGGGCGATCCGCCCCTTGGCGCTGCCAACATCGGTCACAACCGCACCGGACCTTAGGCTCGGGGCGATCTGGCGGAGGAGGGGAAGGATGGAATCCACCGGGGAGGCAATCACGACCAGTTCGGCCCCGGCGACGGCCGCCTCCGGGGTTTCCGCGACGGTGTCGCACCAGGACTGCCGGGCCAGCGCGGCCCGGGTCTCCGGCCGCCGCGCCCAGATCACGATCCGACCCGCGGCCTTGCGCTCGCGCGCGGCCCTGGCCACGGACCCGCCCAGGAGCCCCGGGCAGAGAATTGTGAGGGTGGGGACCATCTTCCGGCAGTCTTAGGACCCCAGCTTGACGATGCGGTCGAACTCCGCCCGGGTCAGCGGCATGACCGACAGCCGGCTCTGGCGGACGAGGGCGATCTTGGCGAGCGAGGGCTCGGCCTTGACCTGGGCGAGGGCTACCGGGCGGGCCAGGGCGCGCACGGGCTTGATCTCGACGGCGACCCAGCCCGGTTCATCGGCCGTCTCGTCGGGGAACGCCGCCTTGCTGACCTCGGCTATGCCCACGACTGCCTTGGTTTCCCCGCTAGCGTAGAAAAGAAACGCGTCGCCCCGGCGCATGGCCTTGAGGTTATTCCGGGCCTGGAAATTACGCACCCCGTCCCAGGTCGTATGTCCGTCGCGGACCAGAAACTCCCACGGAAAGGAGTCGGGCTCCTGTTTAGCCAGCCAGTATTGGATCGTGGGCATGGAATTGGATGGTTTTGGGTGGGGGACCGGCTGATTAAGGCTTTAAATCACCCGGCTTAAAGCCTAAAGCCGGGACCATGGATGATCTAAACGAAGCCCAGAAAGCCAAAGCCGCCCGCGCGCAGGCGCTCCTTTACGTGATCATGGCCCTCTTTGTGATCGCCCCCTTCATCCTCTACTGGTTTTCCCGCCGGCATCATTCCCGATGAGGAGGATTGACTTGCGGACCCCCGTTTTGCAAAACCTCACCCTTCACACGGGCCGGTAGCTCAGTTGATAGAGCGCGTCGTTCGCAACGACGAGGTCAGGGGTTTGATCCCCCTCCGGTCCAGTCTTCGCCTCCGCGTCCGACGGCGAAGACTGCCCGGCGGATGCCCGCGAACAGCGGCAGCAGACGGGCCGAGAACCACCAGAGGCGAAGCCTGGCAAGCCACCATTTTCGAATCGAAAATGGTGCCCGGCGGAGCAACGCGCAGACGGGCATTCCGACGGCGAAGACTGCCCGGTCCGTCTCCGCCAAGCCTCCGCCGGACAAGCTCCTGCCCGCGAACAGCGGCAGCAGACGGGCCGAGATCCACCAGAGGCGAAGCCTGGCAATCCACCATTTTCGAATCGAAAATGGTGCCCGGCGGAGCAACGCGCAGACGGGCCCTCCCCCTGCGCTGATGCCCAGCCCGATGGCCGTCCCGTCAGCCGACGCCTCAGAGCAACATTTGGTTCCGTACTGGTGTCGCTCAGCGCGCTCGGAGATCGCGCTCCACCTTCAAGCCTCTAACCCCTCAATCCCCCAACCCCTTCAGCTCCCTAACCCAAATCCTCCGAAACGAAACCGCATCCCCATGCTCCTGAAGCTCTAGCGGCAGCCGCGCAGCGTGCGGAGCGTAGTGCGGCACCCCGATCCAAAGCGTCGGCCCCGTCAGCTTCACATCATAAAGCACCAGCACCCCGTTATGGAATACAGTCGCCCGCGCCGGACTTATCAAAACGCCATCCTTCCCAAACCGCGGCGCGACAAATACGGCGTCATACGCCTGCCACTCCCCCGGGGGCCGGCTGGCATTCACCAGCGGGGCGTACTCCTTGTAAATCGACGCTGCCTGGCCGTTCACATAGGTCGGGTTCCGGTACGAATCCAGGATCTGCAGCTCATAAAGCCCCATGAAGAACACGCCGCTGTTGCCCCGGCCCTGCCCGTTTCCCTTCACGATCGCAGGCTCGCGAAATTCGACGTGAAGCTGGATGTCCCCGAACGACGCCTTGGTTCTCAGGTACCCGCTGTGCGGAACAACTGTGAGCACGCCGTCGGCGACCTTCCATCCCTTTGACCCCGGACTTACCGGCTCCCAGGCATCCGCGTTACGCCCGTCAAAGAGAACGATGGCGTCGGAGGGAATTCCTCCTTCCGGGGCGCTGACAACCGGTGGAACGGGCGTCCAAGCCTCTGTCTTTGCAGCCCGTGCCGCATCGCCGGGCGCCGCGATGGCCGCGGACAAGGGGGTGAGGAGCAGCGCTGCGAGGAAGCGGGGGTTCATTTCCTTGGGTTCAGGATTCCGGAAAAGCACCCGGCGGTCAACAGGTCCGATCCGCCGCCGGTCTGGACGATGGCGCCGATCCCGGGGTTTGCGGAGCAAATCGACCCAATCTCATCCGGGGCCAGGATCATCCACGCCGTTGAGAGCGCGTCCGCCGCTGCGGCGCTCGGCGCCATCGCCCAGGTGCGGCGACCGTTTCGCGCCGGTTCGCCCGTCCCGGGGTTGACGATGTGCTCGCCCTTTACGGCCGTCCCGGAGCTTCCCAGGGCCCTGTTCTCCAGCGCCAAGCTGCGGGGTGGGGTGACGCCGCCAAGCGACACCTCCCATCCCGGGATTCCCTCTCCGGGCCCGTCCAGCGCGAGAAGGCTGCTGCCGCCGGCCACCAGGAGGACCCTGCTGAGATCCCAGGCCCGGAGTTCCGCGGCGGCCAGATCCAGCGCGTAGCCCTTTCCGATCGCGCCAAGGTCGAGCGATAGGCGGCCTCCCTCCAGACCCACGAGGAGACCGTCGCGGTCCATGAGCAGGCGGCCCCGATCCGCACCTGCGGGACTCCCAAATGCGGGGTCGAAGGCGCCGCCGGTCATGAGCTGGAGGGACAGCGCCTGCTCAAGGCACTCGAAGACGTCGGGACAAACGCGGACGACCTCGCCGGGATGCAGCCGATTGATCTGGGATATCTCGCTTGATTCGTCGTAGCGGCTCAGAAGCCGCTCCGTGCGGTCCACGATGGCAAATGCGGCCTGCGAGGCCTGTTCGGCGTAGGCGCGCTCCCCGCCGGCAATCCGGACCTCGAAGAAGGTTGCCATGGCCTCATGGCGGAAAACGTGAATCGGGTCAGGCATGGGCCGGGGGGGTGCGCGTGTAGAGATAGACAAGGACGTCGGCACGCAGGCCGAAAAATTCACGGTGCCAGCCGGGACCGAGGACGGTTTCGGCCCGGGCGACCTGGTCCGCCGAGACAAGGACCACCGCGCCCACCCGATCTTCCGGAAGCCGGCTCCAGTAGCCCACCCTGGGAAATTTTCTCAGGTACCAGGGAAGGGGCCAATAGTCGGCCCCGGCGACCTCGATCACCAGGCTTCGTCCCTGCGGCGAACCGGCGGCGAGCGCGTCGAGCCGGGCCGTCAGGCGGCCGAGGTCCGGCGATGTGGGTGCGTAGGCGTAGGGGTTGCGGGGGTTGCCCGCAAAGCGGAAGCAGAGCTTTGCGGTCTCCCTGTCGAGGAGAGCAGCCACCAGGCAGGCCACGACGATGGCGGGCTTCCGGCCGGGCAGGGTCCCAAGGACCCGGGCGAGGCCGATTCCCGCGACAATCGTCACGGGACCGAGGAATTCGAGCATCAGCCACGGGGTCTTGTAGGGGGTCGCGGCATAGGCCGCGAAGAGGATTGCGCCCAGGACGGAAAGAAACCTCGCAAGCGGCGCATTCACGCCCGTCCTGAAGCTCCATGCGGCGCCTCCCACCCAGCCGGCCGCTGTCAGCCAGCCAAACCAGGGAAGGCAGAGCGGGCTGGGTCGCCCCAGCCACGAGACATAGGTCCACCACGGCTTTTCCTGCCCGGCGCCCGTCAGCGCCCGGGTCGAGAGGAGCGGGACGGACCGCAGCGCGTCCCGAAGGCCCGCAGGGTTTTCGCCAAATGAACTGTAGAACAACAGCGCCAGGGCCAGGGCGATCCCGGCGGCGACGAGGGCGCCGCGCGCCAATCGACTTTCGGAGAGGGCTGGCGAGCGCTGTTCCCGCCAGAGGCGCCGTGTCGGGGGATGCATCCGGCATATCGCCAGGGAAAGCAGGGCTGCGCCGGCGATGAGAGGCGCCGCCTCCTTCGTGCAGGCGGCCAGCCCCGCGCCGAGTCCGGCCGCAACCGCCCAGCCGAACCGGCCGCATTTCCAGAAACGCCACCCGGCGCCCAGCGCGAGCAGGATGGCGAAGACCAGGAGGCTCTCGTGGATCGCGGTGCGCCCGTAGCACACAAAGGGTGCGCCAAGCGCAAGAAGGAGCCCGGCGAGGAGCGCGCCGCCCGCCGCCTCCCCGGCAAGGAGGGCGGCCAGGGGGACCGTCGCCGCACCCGCGAGCGCGGCGCCCGCGCGGAGCTGCCAGGCCGCCATCCCGGCGAGCGAGCGGTCCCCAAGGAGGCGGCACAGCCCGGCGGTCAGGTAAAAGAATGAGGGTCCGTGGTGGTCGTGCGGGTCGTACCGGTAGGTCGCGCCCCCGAGCAGGTTCCCGACGATGACTGCGTTGACCGCCTCATCGGTGTGGACGGGACGGGCCCCGAGATCAAACAGGCGCAGGGCGAGCGCGCCGAGCGCGGCGCAGAAAAGCCAGAGACGGATCCGGCGGTCAGGCCCCGGGTTTGCCGTAGACTTCAACTTCGATGTAGTGATTCATCTCGGTCGAGCTGTTGCCCCGGCTGTAGAGCCGCACGTAGCGCCCGCGCACGCCCTTGGCGGCGATGAGCTTGCCCTCGTAGGTCTCGATGTACTGTGAGTCGGTTCCCACGCCCAGCCCGCAGCGGTTGACGATATCGGTGTTGAAGATCGTCCTCACGCCGCTGATGAAGTCGGGGTCGTCGGACACCTGGACGACGACGTCGAAATACACGCGGGCCTGCGAGTGGTAGTGCCACACGGCCACCGCGTAGATGGGATAACTTCTGCCGAGGTCGATCTGGACCCACTGCTTTCCCTGCCCGAGCTCGACGTAGTTGCCCTCGTCGGCGCCCTTCTCCCCGTCGGTGATCATGCTCAGATCGCCCACAACCGGCTCCGGATCGCTGCTGGTCACCTCCTTGTGGAGGGCGAGGTTCACGGTCCCGGCGGGGACCATGACCACGGGCCGCTTCTGGGGGACGATGTGGTACTGGTCCAGCGGCAGGGGAGTCCCGACGAGCAGCGGCTTGGGAAGGACCAGGCTGAGCGGCACGAGTTGCTCGGCCCGGCCTGCGACGGCGAGGGCGAGCGCGGCGACGACGGCCGCGGCTCGGGCCAGTGGGAAGAAGCTCAGGTGGGCGTGTTTCATGCGATTGTCTCCTCGGGTGCGATTTGGATCTGTTTCCTGGCGTAAACGGCCTCACAGGCCTTGAAAATTGCGATCTCGCTGTGGAAGGCCTCGTCGGCCGGACAGTTGAGCTTTCCCTTGCCGCGGACCGCGTTGAAGAAATTCTCGAGGTGGGGCTGGTGGACCGGCTTCCTGAGGACGACGGGCAGCCCGTAGGTGGCCAGCTCGGCCGTCTCGCGCGCGTCTGCGACCGCGTCATCGCTGTCGGTGGGCGCAAGGGCGGGTGCCTCCCAGGGCTGGAGGTAGTGCAGCCGGACCCAGGGTTCCCAGTCGGGGGCGTTCGCCTCGCGGAGAATCGAGGTGTACTTGGGGTTCTCGCTGATCTTCAGCGTTCCCTCGACCCCCATGAACTGCTCGAAATAGCCCCCCGCGCTCGTGGTGGTGGCCACCTGGTAGGAGGCTCGGGCGGTGCCGGTGGGAAGCCGGTACTCGAAGAGGACCATCGCATTGTCGAACCACTCGTGGTTCGTGTAGTAGTCGTTGCCACCGGCCGCCATGACCGACACCGGGGGCCCGCCGAGGAACCAGTTGAGGATGTCGATCTGGTGGGCGCCCAGGTCGGAGAGCGGGCCGCCGCCGCACTTCTTGAACCAGCGCCAGTTGCGGAACTGGTGCATGTCCTCGTAGCCGTAGCGCTTCAGGGTGTCGGCCGGGATCGCCGCCCGCGCCGGCCAGCCCAGGTCGGCGCTCACCGCGCGGTTCCACTGGCCGTTTGCCGTCGTGATCCGCCCCAGTAAATTCGCCTTCCCGAGCAGGTCGTTGAGGGCGACCAGGTAGCGGGGATTGCTGCGCCTCTGGTGGCCGATCTGCAGCAGGCGGCCGGTCTCGCGCATCGCGCGCACCATCGAGCGGGCGCCCTCGATCGTGTTGGACATCATCTTTTCGCAGTACACGTGCTTGCCCGCCTTCATGCAGCCGATCGCATGGGGCGCGTGCCAGAAATCCGGCGTGGCGACGATGACCGCCTGCAGGTCCTTCTCCTTCTCCAGCATGTCCCCGAAATCATGGTAGGCCCGGACGCTGTGACCGAACTTCCTGAGGTAGCGCTGCCCGTACTGGCGGTTGTAGTCCCAGATGTCGCAGACGGCCACGAAGCGGATGCCCGGGATCTTGAGGGTGTCCTCCATGAGGACGCGGCCCTGGGCGCCCACCCCGAGCAGGGCGACTGAAATGGAATCGGAGGGGGCCGCGTCCCCCGCCAGGAGCCGCGCCGGCCGGGCAAAGGCGATCGCCGCGCCCGCGGCCGCCGTTGTCAGGAATTGGCGGCGGCCCATCGGGGCTTTCGGCCCAGGGGAGTCGGGCGGGCTCAGCATTTGCGCGTCAACGCGAACCGGTTGTGGCGGGACAGCGCGAGGGCGAATGCGATCAGCCCGGCATGGATTCCCAGCCAGGCGACTCCGTCCTCCTGGTGGATCAGGAGGAGGCCGGCCATGAGCAGCGTGTAGAGAATTCCCATGAGCCCCAGCGCGCAGCGGGTGCAGATTCCCAGCAGGAGCATCGCGCCAAGGACGATCAGGGTGTAGCCAAGCGAGCCCAGGAAGGCCGTCGTCAGCGACTGCGGCAGGAGGGGCTCCTGGAGAAGCTTGGTGGTCAGCGCCTCGGGAATGGCGTGGTAGTGCGACAGCCCGTAGACTTTCTGCTGGATTTCGACGACGGCGCCGCTCGGGTCGGGCGCCCCGGTCGCATCGCGCAGCGGCTGCTCGATCGTCACCTTCTCGGAGAATTTTTCAATTCCGGAAAGGAGGGCCCGCGCCCCCAGCCAGAGGCGCAGCGTGAGGAAGGCCCAGGTCGCGCCCGGATCGCAGGTTTGGGATGTTTCGTTGGAGCTCATCGTGAGTTCAGAGCCGGGCCCGAAGGGCCTCGAGCTTGGCCGCCTGGGCGTCCGTTGCGTCGGTCTTCATCCGTCGGAGGGCCGCGATGATCGCGTTGCGCTCCTCGGAGCGGCTGGCGAGGGGCCAGGCGGCCGCGTAGGTCTCGCAGATCTCGGTCTCGCTGCGGCCGCTCGGCAGTTGCAGGGAGTCGAGGTAGCTGCGCAGCGCCAGGATCCGCTCGTTCGGGTCGGCGGCGTTCCGGGCGGCGGCCAGGAGCAGCGGGGCGAGCCGCGGATCGCGTGCCCCGGCGATCGCATTGATCGCCTCCCGGCGATCCTCCGCCGCCTGGCTCCGGGTGATATCCGAGAGGATGGCCCGGGAGTGATCTGTGCCCGCGAGGGCGAGGGCGACGAGCAGGGAGTAGCGGGCCGATCCCCGCGTCGCGGCGAGGGTCCGGTTGATCGCGTCCACCACCCGGTCCGGTTCGGGTGTTGCGCGGACGACCTCGAGGAGCGCGCGCTCCATCGAGCGCCGCTCGGCGGCGTTGCGGCTCTTCTGCAGGAGGGAGAGCACGGTGGGCAGGTCGTCGCGCCGGGCCGTCGCGGCGATGGCCGCAAAGGCCGCCGCGCGGGCCGCCGGCCCCGCGGTCTCGATCGCGGCCAGCGCGACGGGGAAGACCCGGTGATCGGCGCGCGCGCCGAGGATCCGCAGGATCGCGGTCTCAAGCCGGGGGGAGGCGCTGGAAAGCGCCGCGATCAGCGCCTCCACGGTGCCGGGGGCCCTCAGCCTCCCGAGGCTTTCCGACGCGGCCCGGGAATCGGCGGGGTCTCCGGCCAGTTGCGCAATGAGGAGGGTGGCGGCGCGCGGACTTGGAATCCCGCCCAGGGCGCCGATCGCCGCGAGCCGAACCGCCGCATGCGGGCTGGAGAGCCCGCTCTCGACGAGGGGCAGGGCGCCGGGGGTCTCGCGCGCGTCGAGGGCGTTGATGAGGACCGCCTGCACGTCGGCGTCCAGTGACGGCAAAGCCGTGGCGAGTGCGGCGATAGCGGTTGGATCAGCGATGCGGGCGAAGAGGTTGGCGGCCGACGCCCTCACCCGCGTTCGGGGGTCCCTCAGTTGCGCGAGGACGGAGGGCAGGGCGGCGCGGCCGGAGGCGCGCGCCAGGTCCTGGAGGGCGGCGATCCGGACCGTGTCGGGAAGGGTGCGGTTTCCGATGATCAGGCCGCAGGTGCCCTCAATCTCGCGGCGGGCGCCCGCGCCGGCGACCGGATCGGAGAGGACGGTTGAGATTGCGGAGAGTTGAGCCCGGGTCGCGCCCAGCGCGCCCCCCTGTGCGGCCACGCCCAGCGCCCGGAGCGATTCCGGCGTTCCGATGTTCCCCAGGGCCGTCACGGCGGCGGAGGCCGCCTGCGGATCGGTGGAATCGCCGGCGAGCCGGGCCAGTTGCGGAATCGCGCCGGCGAGCCGGCGCCGGCCGACCGCCCCGATCACGGACTGAAGGCTGCGACCCCTCGCCGTGCCGAGGGCCCCGCACAGGGCCCGTGCGGAGGCGTGGCCGGGTATTGCAAAGAGCGCACCGACGGCGGTGCTTCCAAGGACCGGATCATTGACCAGGCCCGTCAGCGCGGGCACGGAGGCGTCCGACCCGATGGTGCCGAGCGTGCGGATGCAGTAGTCCCTCGCGCCCGTCGGCAGGCTGGGGCGGGCGAGCAGGCCGAGGAGGTCCTGCTCGACGCGTGGGTAGACTTTCGGACCCTGGCTGCGGAGGTAGATGTCCACCGCAACGAGCGGGACGCGATCGGGCGTGAAGTCGTAGGCGGCGACCTTCTCGAGCGTGGCCGCGGTGAGTTCCCTGGGGTAGTCGCGGTCCTGGAGCGCGATTCCCGGGACGGTCGAAAGGGCGGGGGCGATCGGTGCGGAGGGCGGCGACGCGTCGGCCTTGAGATCGCCGATCGCAAACCGGATGCCGTCGAGGTAGAACTTCAGGATCTCCGGGACACGGGTGATGCTCGGGTTGTGCCCGATTGAGCAATAGAATACGCGGCCCCTGCCGTAGTCCCTGATCCAGGCGATCGGGAAGTCCGCGTCGGTGCGCGCCACCCGACCCAGGCGGACGTTTTCGGCCATGGACATGTCGAGGCTCAGCAGCACCCGCTGGCGGTCCCTCGCGTAGGGTCCCATGATCTGGTAGATTTCCTCGCGGATCCAGAAGCCCTTCCGCCCGAAGGCCGCGGCGACGGGATTCGCCGGGTCGTCGATCTTCACCGCCTCGGAGTCCAGCGAGATCCAGGGGTGGTCGTGGAAGAGCCCGCCGAGCATTTCCTGCGCCTCGGGCCAGGTGTAGAAATTGTCGCTGGCCGCGTGGATCCCGACGAATCCCTTCCCGGACTTCACGAAACCGAGGAGGGCGGCCCGCTGGGCGGGGTCCTTGAAGTCGAGGCGGGTCGTGTTGTTGAAGACAACCGCATCGTAGCGGGCGAGGTTCGCCGGGGTGAAGACGCCCATGTCCTCGCTGAAGTCGGCGCTGAAGGCACCCGTCCGGGCGCCGAGCTGGCGAATCGCCTCGTTGATGTAGGGGATCGAGTCGTGCACGAAGCCCTCGGTTCGGTAGAAGACGAGAATCGCCCGCGGCCGCGCGGGGGCCGCCGAGTCCGCGGCCGGCAGCGCGGCGGAAATGGCCGCGACGTCCGCCGGGGCGAGCGGATTGAAATGGTGGCCGGGCTCGGCGCGAAGCGGGCAGAGCGCTGCGGCGAGGGAGGCGGCGAGAAGGGAACCGGCCTTGATAAAACGGGTGATCATGGGGACAGGGGGAGTCAGCAGGGAAGCTGCCAGGGCCCGCGGTACGCGCGGGTCATGAGCCGGGCGGCATCCGGGGCGCCGATGATCTGCTCGTGGACCGGGTCCCAGCGAAGCTCGGGGCGGCCCGTCCGGAAGGCGAGATTGGCCAGGTGGGCGACCGAGGCGTCGCGGTGGGCCTCCTCGACCGGGCAGCGGGGTTGCTGGCGGGAGGCGACGCAGTCGAAGAAGTTCTGCCAGTGGCTGGCGTGCGGGTCGCGGATCCTGAAGCCGTCCGAGGGGATGGCGGCGGTCCTGAGGGTCGGCGAACTGAAGTCGGTCCTCCCGCGGTCCGCCCAGCACGACCCCTCCGTCCCGATGAATTCCACCCCGCCCCGGATCCGGGAGCTCACCTCGAAGACCGGCCCGCGGGCGTAGTGGGCCTCAAAGGAGTACTCCTCGGCGGTGTTGTAGAGGGGGCCCGTCGGGAACTGCGCCCACGCGGCCTTGATTGCAACCGGCCCGGTCGCGCTGACGCCGGCGCCCCAGGCGCCGATGTCGAAATGGTGCCCTATCCAGTCGGTGAGCTGGCCGCCGGAGTAGTCGAGGATCCAGCGGAACTGGTAGTGGCAGCGCTGCTTGGAGTAGGGCGCCCATTGGGCCGGCCCGAGCCAAAACTCGTAGTCAAAGCTGGGGGCGGGAACCTGGCCTTGAAGAGAGCCGGGCTCCAGCGGGCTCACCCCGCGGGGAAGTCCCACCCTCACCCGCTTCAGTTCCCCGAGGAATCCGTTTCGGGCCAGTTCCACGCAGCGCTGAAACTCGGCCGAGGAGCGCTGCTGGCTGCCGATCTGGCAGACCACGCCGGACTCCTGGACGGTCTTCACCATGGCGCGACCCTCGGGGATAGTGAGTGAAAACGGCTTCTCCGCGTAGATGTCCTTTCCCGCGCGCGCGGCCGCGATCATGATCAGCGCGTGCCAGTGGTCGGGCACGGCGATCAGGACGGCGTCGATGTCGGGGCGGGCGAGCAGCTCACGGAAGTCGCCGGTGGTGTCGCAGCCCTTGTAGATCCCCGAGGGGGCCGCCGCCGCGTAGGCCGTCTCAACGGTCTTCCGGGCCAGCTCGCGGCGCTCGCCGTCGACGTCGCAGATGCAGACGATGCGGACCTGCGGCTCGTTGACGAGAAGCCGCAGGTGGGCGCCGCCCTGGCCCCCGACACCGATGATCCCAAGGGATATCCGGTTGCTTGGCGCGACGGCGCCAAATGCCCGGGACGAGAGGACCCTCGGGACGACAACGGCGGCTGCGGTGGACTTTGCGGCGAGCTTCAGGAATTCACGGCGTTGCATGGAAGCCGTGACCTTATGAATCCCCGCCTTGATCTTTCAATGATCGATTTTCATAAGAAACAGACCCATCCGTGAACAAACCCGAACCAATCGCGGAGAGGCAATGGGGCGGCATGCTCACCGGCCCGGCCGCCGCGGCCCTCGTCCTCCTGCTCTTCTGGGCGGCCCTGATGGCGAGCCTGCGGGAGAAGAGCCTTACCTTTGACGAGGGGGCGTATGCGGTCGCCGGCTGCAGCGCCTGGCGGCTGGGGGATTATCGGTTGAATCCGGAGGGGGGCGCGCTGCCGCAGCGGCTGGCCGGGCTGCCGCTCGCGCTCGGCCCGTACCGGCTGCCCCCTGCGGACTCGGGGAGCTGGCGGCGCGCCGAGGCCCAGGCGCTGGGCTATGATTTCTTTTATTCCCCGGGCAACGACGCGGCGGCGATAGCCGCCCGCGGGAGGGCCGCGTGCGGACTTCTCGCGGTTGCGCTGGGAATCCTCGTGTGGGCGTGGTCGCGCCGGCTCTTCGGGCCGGCCGGAGGAATGGTTTCGCTCCTTCTCTATGTCCTGAACCCAACCGTGCTCGCCAATGGGGGCCTGATGACCTCGGATATGGCGGCCGCGCTCTTCCTCGCCGCGGCAACCGGGGCGTGGTGGAGGGTCCTGGAGCGCATGACGCCCGCCCGCGTGCTCGCCGCCGGGGTGCTCGCCGGCTGCCTCTTTGTGTCAAAGATGTCGGCGGTCCTGTTCGTCCCGGTGATGCTCGTGCTCGCGGGGCTTCGGGTGATGGAAGGCCGCCCACTTCGGTTCGAGGGGGGCCGGAAGGCCGGCGACCTGGTTTCGCACGCCGGTCGGGCGGCCGCGCTCGCCCTGAGCGGGCTTGCCATTGCGCTGGTGGCCGTGCTGGTGATCTGGGCCTTCTACGGATTTCGCTATTCCGCCTTCCCGGTTCCGGCAGGCGAGGGACATTTCCAGTTTTCCTGGGAGAGCGTCTTGTCCGGGGGTGTTCCCGGCGCCCCGCCATCCCCCGCGCTCGCATTCCTTGGTTTCCTCAGGGGGCACGAACTCCTGCCGGAGTCCTGGCTCTACGGCCTGGGCGTCATCCTCAACCGGACTCAATCCGGCGCTGCTTTCTGGAACGGGGCGTACAGCACCTCCGGCTGGCCCGGATTCCTGCCCTACACTTTCCTGGTGAAGACCCCACTCGCCGCGCTGGGCATCCTGGCCCTGGGGGCCTCGTTGGCCGGGCGGAGAATGTTCGCGCGCGGAACGCTCCCCATCTGGGCATTTCTCACCGTGTACGGGATGGCGGCGATCTTGAGTCATCGCGACATAGGCCACCGCTATCTTCTGCCCGTTTACGCACCCCTTTTCGTGCTCGCCGGGGCGGCGGGGACAATCACCGCCCGGAAGTCCCCGCGGGCGATCCTCACCGCGTTGTTCGGGGTGATCGTCGCGGAGACGGCTTGGTGCTATCCCGACTATCTGGCCTATTTCAACGGCCTCGTCCGGCCCGCGGAAGCCTACCGCCACCTTGTGGACAGTTCGCTGGACTGGGGCCAGGACCTCCCGGCCGTGCGCGATTACGTCGCCCGAAATCCGGGAGGGGCGCCGTTTTACCTATCCTATTTCGGCGCGGGCAGCCCGGGCTATTACGGGATCGCCGCCCGGCCGCTCTACTCATTCGGCGCGCGATACCTGGAGGGGGACACCGATGTCATCCTCGCCCCACTGCCTGAAGACGGGGTCCCGGCCGCGCTGGTGCGTCTGGCCCGGGAGCATCCCGGATTCGACCTGATGGGAATCGGGGGGGCGCGCGGGGACGTCGCCGTGCTCCTCAGGAAACCGGGGCAGATGAAGCTGTCGGCGGGGACCTACCTGGTCAGCGCGACGATGCTCCAGTCGGTCTGCGACTGGCAGGTCCACGGGGCCTGGAGCCCGGCGTACGAGGCGGCCTGGCGCGAGCTGAAGGGGGCGGCCGGGCCGCTGCTCGGCCCGGACCCCGCCGCCCGCGCCGCGGCGCTGGGAACCCGGAACCCGGAGGCGAGCCGGCTTCTCATGTATCAATTTGAACAATACAGAATGGCGCGGCTCGCCGCCTGGCTCAGGGGTCGGAAGCCGGATGCGACAATTCGGTATTCGATCCTCGTCTACCGGCTTTCGGATGCGGACATCGACGCGGCGCTTGAAGGGCCGCTGCCCGGGTCGGATTAGGCTGCGGATGGATTTCGATGCAGCCGGGGTCCTAAGTTGTAGCCGGGGTCCCAGACCCCGGACGGCGGAGCCGAATTCCAAGGCAACGGGGTCTGGGACCCCGGCTACAATAGGAAGCGGGCCACGGCGGATGGCAGATCTACGGCGCGGCGAAGGAGACGATCTGGTCGGCCTCGCGGTGGTTGGTCCAGAAATGCGTGCCGTCGAAGGCGAGGGCCCGGGCCGCGAAGGGAATCCTCAGGAGATCCTCGATCACCGGCGTCTCCGGGCGGGGATCCACGCGCGTCAGCCAGTAATCGGTCGTCTCCTCGTCATCGGTCGTGACCAGGTGGATGATTCCCCCGACGATCACCTGCCCGCAGATGCCATGCGGAACGTGGATCACGCGGAGCGCTTCCCCGTCGTCCCCGATGGTGATGACCTTCTTGGGGTACCATTGGCTCACATGGAGCCGGTGCCCGTCATAGCCGAGCTGGGAGCCGGTGTCGTCGGGGCAGGGTATCCCGAAGGCAGTGTCAAAGCCCCTTCCCGGGATGCAGCGCCGGATGATGCGGTGGTCCTCCGCCGTCTCGCCGCAGAGGACGCGCAGCTCCTCCCCGACGGCGGTCATTCCGAAGGGCGTGCCCGGCGCCGCGGTCTCCCAGCCGGCGGTCCAGGAGACCGGATCGATCGCGTAGATGCGCCGCGTCTCGCGGGAGCCCATCCAGAGGGTTGAGCCGTCCCAGGCCAGTGACTGGGGCTTGGGCGCCGGCGAGGCCAGGCGCCTGAATTCGCGGATGTCTTTCATGGGGAGTCTTGTCCGGGAAGTGATTGTTCCACCCGGGAAATTAGTCAACCCGCAGGCCCGGCGGGCTTCTCCATCAGGTAGTGGCTGACGAACCACTCCCCGCCGCCGCGGTATCCCCAGAGCTCGGCGCAGGACATGAAGAAGGTCCGCCAGTAGGCCCGCCATTTGGTCCCGTTCTCCCGCCCGTAGGTCGACTCGAGAATGGGCCGGATCGCGGCCCGGCCCGCGTCCATGTTCCGCAGCCAGAGCTCGGCCGTCCGCTGGTAGTGGCGGCCGTTGACCCGCCAGTGGCCGCGCAGCGTGAGGTCCTCCTGGAAAAGGGGCAGGAGGCCGTCGGCGGGCATCATTCCGCCCGTGAAAAAATACCGGCTCATCCAGTCCGTGGCGTCCCGCGCGACGAAGTGGTAGGCGAGGTCCCGGTGGGAAAAGACGTGCAGGAAGAGCTTCCCGCCGGGGCGCAGCCAGCGGGCGACGCCGGCAAGCAGCCGGGGCCAATTCTTCATGTGCTCGAACATCTCGACGGACACGACCCGGTCGAACCGTCCCGCGGGCGCGTCGAATTCATTCATGTCGCGGGTCACGATCGCCAGGTTGCCCAGCCCGCGCGCCCGCGCCTGGGCGTCGATGTGCTCCTTCTGGGTGCGCGAATGGGAGACCCCGACGATGCGGGAATCCGGGAAGCGCTCGGCCAGCCACAGCGACAGCGACCCCCAGCCGCAGCCGAGCTCGAGGATATCCTGCCCGTTGGCGAGCCCGGCCCGCTCGGCGTAGATCCGCAGCATCGCCTCCTCGCCCTCGGCAAGGGACTCGTCGCCGCGCTCGAACCAGCAGCAGGAGTACTTGAGCCGCGGGCCCAGGACCCGCTCGTAGAACGCGGTGGGCACCTCGTAGTGCTGCTCCCGGGAGGCGGTCGTGTTGATTGCGATCGGCATCTTCCGCAGGCCGGCGGCGAAGGCCCCGAGGCGGGCGTGCGGCGCCGCATCGCCCCCCGGGCCGACCTCGTCGGCAAGCCGCCGGGCGAGCAGGCGCCGGATGCCAAGACGGACCAGGCGGTCGGGAATCAGGTCTTTTTCGAGGAGGCGGTCGATCATGGTTGGGACGATGGCGGGGCCCCGCGGCGCGGCCAGGGAACGAACGCGCTGGTCCGGCGCTGGTACTCCCGGTAGGGCGCGCCCTTTGAGCGAAGAAGCTGCTCCTCGGTGTACGCGATCCCCGTCAATCTTGTCAGGAGCAGGAGCATGAGCAGGGGGCATCCGAGGGCCGCCCAGCCGCAGGGGGAGGGAAGGGCGAAGAGAGCGAAGGCGACCCACACGAGCCATTCAAAGAAGTAGTTCGGGTGGCGGCTCAGGCCCCAGAGACCCGTTTCGCAGATTTTTCCCCGGTTCGCCGGGTTGCGCTTGAAGGCGGCAAGCTGGGAGTCGGCCGCGGCCTCCCCGAGGAGCGCGACCAGCCAGAGGGCGGCCCCCGCCAGCTCCGGGATGCCAACGCCGGGCCTCGGGTCGCGCGCGGCGAGGAAAAAGGGAGTGGAAAGGAGCACCAGCAGCAGGCCCTGGCATTGGAAGAACCAGAACATCCTCACCCCGAGGTTCCCGGACCAGTCCCGGCGCAGTTGGACATACCGGGCGTCCTCGACCGGATGGTGCCCGATCACCCGGCGGCCCAGGTGCCAGGCAAGCCGCGCGCTCCAAAGGATTGCCATCGCTGCGACAAGCGCCCGCCGCTCGCCACCGCCGCCGGCGCAAAGGCAGTAGAGCGCCGCGACAGGGGCGAAGCCGGCGGCCCAGGCGATGTCCACGATCCCGAAATTGGCGATCCTGCGCGCCACGAGGAACACCGCGCCGAAGCCGGCGGAAGCGCCGGCCAGGGCGATGAGCGGAAGCAGGATCGGGTCCATGTCAGGCGAAGCGCAGGTTGTTGGGGCGGGTGTGGACCGTCTGGACCACGCTGATGTTTCGCATGGCGAAGGCGGCCTGGCAGTAGCGCAGGTAGTAGCTCCACTTGCGGATGAAGCGCTCCTCGAAGCCCAGCGCCCTCACCGCGTCGAGCCGCGCGGCAAAACCCTCGTGCCAGGCCGCCAGCGTTCGCGGGTAGTGCCCGCCCATGTCCTCAAGCGACTGGAGGACAAACCCGCCCTGGGACGCGAGAAGGCCGTTCAGGCGGTTGGCCGAGAGCAGCACGGAGCCCGGGAAGATGTGCTTCTGGATGAAGTCGACGCCGCCCCTCAGCTCGTCGTACCGGGCGTCGGGGCAGGTGATGAACTGCAGCGCCATGAGGCCCTCCGGCCTCAGGGCGCGGGAGACAAGCGCGCACCAGTCGGGGAGGTAGCGATGGCCGACCGCCTCGAGCATCTCGATGGAGACGAGCTTGTCGTAGGCCTCGCCCCGCGGAAGGTCGCGGTAGTCCTGGAGGCGCACGTCGATCCGGTCCGCGAGGCCGGCGGCGGCGACGCGCTCCCGGGCCAGCGCATGCTGCTCCCGCGAGATCGTGAGGGTCGTGACGTGGCAGCCGTGATGGCGCGCGGCGTGGATCGACCAGCCGCCCCACCCGGTCCCGATTTCAAGCACGCGGTCTCCCGCCGAGAGCCGCAGCTTGCGGCAGAGCGACTCGTTCTTCGCCGCCTGGGCCTCCTCCAGGCCGGCGTCCGGCCCCTCCCAGCGGGCGCAGGAGTACATCATGGCAGGGTCGAGCCACAGTTTGAAAAAGTCGTTTGAAAGATCGTAGTGGTCGCGAATGTTTCGCCGGGCGATCCGCGGGGAGTTGGGCCTGAGCACCTGCCCAATCCGGTTGAATGCCCTCAGGACGTTGACCCCCAGGGCGCGCGCGCGCGAGCCGGTCAGGGTCGGGGCGGCGTCGAGGTTGAGGAGGAACCACGCAATGACGGCGGCGGCATCCGGCGTTTCCCAATCCCCGTCCATGTAGGCCTCCGCAAATCCGACGTCCCCGTAGAGGACGCAGCGGATGAAGAACGACTCGCGGACGACGCGGATGGACGCCTCGGGGGCGAGTGCCAGGGCCCCCGGGGCCGCGGCTGCCTCCTGCCAGGGATCTCCCGAGCCGAGGAGGACAACGCCGCCCCCGGGCAATTCGAGGCGGAGGCGGCCGCGCCGCATCCGGCCCAGGGCGCCCAGGACGACTTTCCTGTAAAATCCCGAGGACGAGGACGGCTTCATGGGCGGGAGCGGCCGGCGATCGACCGGTGCGGGCGGTAAACGTCGCGCTGCAGACCGGGATCGGCGGCCTTGCGGATGAAGGGGGCCCGCTTCATCCGAAGGAGAAGGGCCTGCCAGTGAATGAGCGCGATCACCTTGAGCGTGATCAGGGGGTACTTCAGGAGGAACGCGGCGAGCCTGCGATCGGTGAGGGGCGCCTGTGCGCCGGCGAGCGCGGAGTGCAGGACGCGGTGCCCGGCCTGGTAGTCGTCGATGGTGATCCCGAGATTCCTCCCGGGCAGGCGGAGGTTGAAATCAAACTCCAGCCCGAGCCCCGAGAAGGGCGACACGTAGAAATCCTTCGGGACGCGCAGGTGGAAGAGCCCGCCGTCCGTCCCCCCGGAGAGAGGGACAACGTACGGCTTCACCTCGCGGAACGTGTTTGTCACCTCCGCGATCGCCCCGCGGGGGGCGCCCGAGGCGTCGACGCAGAAGTAAAATGACACCGGGTTGAACTGGTAGCCGAGGACGCGCGGGAGCGTGAGCAGGAGGACGCGCGGGTCCGGCCCCGGATCGATCCCGTGGGCCTTCCAGAGGGCCAGCGCGCGGCCCTTGAGGGTGGGCGCGTCCCCTCCCGGCACGGGGGTCCGCGGGTCGGCCCCGTTGTGCGGCAGGCCGCCGATCGGGAGAAAATCGGCCTCGCGAAGGCTCATCACGTTGCCCCGGTTGACGGAGAACAGTGAAAGCCGCCGGTCGAGCAGGGCCCGTTCGTCGAGGTCCACGAGGATGTAGAAGACCCGGTAGACGAAGCGGTGCGCGACGGGCTCCAGCCGCTCGTGCGCGACGGTGCACTCGTAGAGGCAGGAGCGCAGCGGCGCCTCCGTCCGGCTCACGACGCCCCCTCCGCCCCGGCCCGGGGCCACGGGTCCCCGCCGTGCAGCAGCGCGGCCAGATTCACCGCCGAGAGCAGGCCGTCCTCGTGAAAGCCGTAGCGCTGCCATGCCCCGGCAAAATAGGTCTCCGATCCCGATCGGGCCGCGGCGTTAAGCCCGGCGATCCCCGCCTGGGCCTCGACCGCCGCCTGGTCGAAGAGCGGATGCTCGTAGTCGACCGTCCGCAGGACCCGCTCCGGCCGGACCAGGTGGGCGCCGTTGATCGAGACGAAGTAGTCGACCTCGCCCGCGATACCCTGCAGCCGGTTCAGCCAGTAGTGCGTGGTCGGCGGGCGCCCCTGCGAGGCGTCGAGCCGGTGGTTCCATGCGGACCAGGCGAGCCGCCGCCGGGGCATGACCGAGCGGTCGGTGTGGACCGTGGCGGTGTTCGGCTGGTAGCGAAAAGGGGTGAGAAGCCGGCGCTCGGCCGGGGTGGCGTCGTCGCCCAGGAGCGCCAGGGTCGCGGGGGGATGGCAGGCCATGACAACCCGGTCGTAGAGGGTCGGCCCGCCGTCGGTCGTCACCTCGACGCCGGAGCGGGTTCTGCGGACGCGGCGCACCGGCGTGCGCATCAGGATCCGGTCGCGAAAATGCCGGGTCAGGCGCTCGACGTAGGCGCGGGCGCCGCCGACGACCGTCCACCACTGGTGCTGGGTGTGAAGCCCGAGAAACCCGTGGTTGTGGAAAAAGCGCAGGAGGGTCGCCGCCGGGAAGCGAAGCATCTGCTCCCGGGGGGCCGACCAGACGGCCGACGCCATCGGCACCAGGTAGAGGTCGCGAAAATCAGCGCCGTACCCGCCGCGCCGCAGGTAGGCATCAAGGTCCATGCCGCCGACTGCCGGGTCGCCCAGGGCGGCGGTTGCCTCCCGGTTGAAGCGGTCGATCCGCAGGAGCATCCGGATGAAGGACGGGCGGAGGATGTTTCGCCGCTGGGCGAATAGGTGGTTGAAGCTCGAGCCGCTGAACTCGATGTCCCGCTGGACATGGCGTACGCTGAAGGACATGTCGGTGGCCCTGACCGGCACGCCGAGGATGCCGAAGAGGCGGGTGAGGCAGGGATAGGTGACGGGGTTGAAGACCATGAAACCCGTGTCGAGCGCAACGGACCCCGGGCCCTCGCCGACGGGGATCGTGTTGGCGTGGCCCCCGGCGTGATCGTCGGCCTCCAGGACGGTGACGTCGTGGTCCCGGCGCAGGAACCAGGCGCAGCCCAGTCCGGCGATGCCGCTACCGATGATGGCCAGTTTGCGCACGGGGCCTCAGGCCTGGCCTCCCGGCGGGCGCGCCGGCTGCGATCCGGCGGGCCCGCGGGCCGCCGCCTCGGCATAAACCGAGGAGGGGACCGGGTTGAGCCCCCAGATAAGCCCGGTCCAGGAGAGCGCGCGCAGGAGGTAGTACGTGACGTCGATTTCCCACCAGTAAAATCCCTGGCGAGCGGCGCCCTGGTAGCGGTGGTGGTTGTTGTGCCAGCCCTCGCCGAGCGTGATCACGGCGAGGAGGGAATTGTTCCGGGAATCATCGTCCGTGCTGAAGCGCCGGCTTCCCGCTATGTGGGCGAGCGAGTTGATCGACGACGTGGCATGGAAGAGGACGGTCGTGCTGATAAAAAAGCCCCAGACGAGCATCTGCCAGCGGGTCACCCCGAGCGCGGGCGCGTGGAGCTCGAGCCACCAGCCCGATCCAAAGATCGCCAGGGCGAAGAGGACCGGCACCAGCAGGTCGAAGCGGTTGAGAAAAACGAGCTCGGGATACCGGGCCAGGTCGGGGACCTTGGAGTAGTCGGTCGGAAAGTTCCGCCGACCGGTGATCCAGCCGACGTGCGACCACCAGAACCCGTGCATCCGGGGCGAATGGGTGTCGTCGTGCCGGTCGGAGTGCCGGTGGTGATGGCGGTGGTGAAAGGCCCACCAGAGGGGACCCCGCTGGACCGCCGTCGCGCCCCAGAGCGCGAGGAGGAACTGGACCGGGCGGGAGGTCCGGTAGGCCTTGTGCGAAAAGTAGCGGTGGTAGATGCCCGTGACGGCGAACATCCTCGCGAAGTAGAGCGCGGCGGCGGCGGCGACCGCCGTCCAGCTCCAACCCGTCCAGAACACCGCGAGGCAGCCGGCATTGAGGATCACGAAGGGCAGGCAGCGGACCAGGTCGATGCGGTCCGGCCCGGAAGGGCCGGGGCCGGCTCCCTCCGCGGCGCGGTGCGAGTCGATCCATTGGGCGACTGACACCCAGGGCTTCATTCCGTTGAGAAGGTCAGGAACACCAGCCGGGACGGGCGCAGGCCCGGCGCATCGAAATGGCGGAAGATCTCCCGGCACCGATGGGTGAATATCTTCTCAAGGCTCTTCCTGACGAGGAGCCGGTTGACAAGGCTGCCGCCGGGCACGGCGTACTCGACATCGTCGCGGCAGAGCGTCCCGCCGTCCTGGGCGACGAATTCATGGGTGTGCGCCCAGAGCCGATAGGGGCCGCGGCGCTGTTCGTCCATGAACAGGTGGGGCGGCTTCCATGCGGTGATCTCGCTGGTCCACCTGAGGGGGATGCCCTTGAATCCAATCATGTAGTCAATACGCGCGCCGACCCTCATCTGGATGGGAGTTTTAGTCAAAATCCTGAATTTAAGCCAGCCTGGCGTAATGGCCTGCAGGTTCCCGGCGTCGGCAAAGAAGGGAAAGACGGCGTCGGGTGTCAGCGGAAGCCATGACTCGCAGGCGATGGTGTGGGTCTTCATTGGCTCTACCAGGCCGAACCGTGGGCGCGATCGTCAGAATCGTCAATAGATTGTCAAAGAATGAATAATAATTAAATCTATGTTACAAATTATGTAAATACCTGGTTAATAATTTATTAAAAAATAACATCAATCGCTGTTGATAAATAGAACAAATTGTCTATAAACTGTCTAAATAATTTATGGACTCACTTCTCGGGATCGGGCTCGTTTCCCGCCGCACCGGCCTCACCCAGCATGTGATTCGCATCTGGGAAAGGCGGTATGGCGCCGTGAAGCCCGATCGCACCGCGACAAAGAGGCGGCGCTACAGCGTTGGCGACTTGGAGCGGCTGAACCTGCTGTCCCTGCTGACCCGGTCCGGGCACGGCATCGGCTCTGTCGCGGGAATGCCGACCGCTTCCCTGAGGGAACTGGTGGGCGGCCTCTCGGGGAAGGCGGCCCCCGCGCCGGCATCGCCGGTCGAGACGAAGCTGGTCGAGTCTTTCATTGAGGAGTGCGTCGCGGCGATCAGGAGCTTTGACGGCGGGCGCCTCCAGGCGGCGCTGCGGCATCTCGAGACGCGCCTCGGGGCGCACGGTTCGCTGCAGCGCGGGGTTGCGCCGCTGGTTTGCATCGTCGGCGAGCTGTGGCGCATGGGCGATGTGACCGTGGCCCACGAACACTTTGCGAGTGTCGAAATCCGGCGATTTCTCTCCTCGGCCACCCGGTCATATGCTCAGGGAGAAAGCGCACCCCTGCTCCTGGTCGCGACGCCCGCCGGTCAGCTCCACGAGCTGGGCGCCCTGCTGGCCTCGTCCGCCGCTGGAAATATGGGCTGGCGGGTGGTCCATCTCGGGGTCGGTCTTCCGGCGGCAGAGATCGCCGGGGCGGCAGTGCAGTCCCGGGCGCGCGCCGTTGCGCTCAGCCTGGTGCATCCGGAGGACGATCCCGCCCTTGGGCCGGAATTGCTGAAGCTCCGGGAGCTTCTACCGGGCGAGATCCCGATCATCATTGGTGGGCGTGCCGTCCGGGGATATCGGGACACCGTCCGGCGGATCAAGGCGATCCACCTCGAGGACCTGGGGCGGTTCTGCGCGACTCTCGACAAGCTCCGGACGCTCCGCCCCGCAGGAAAGGGTTGTTGAGCGATGACTGGCGCGCCATTACCGGCGGGCGGCCCGGGCCGGACTGCGGTGCTGGTTTGGTTCCGGCGGGACCTGCGCCTTGAGGACAATCCGGCGCTATTGGCGGCGATCGAATCCGGCTGCCCGGTGATCCCGGTGTACATTCTCGATGCGGACGGGGAGGGTGCGTGGCCGCCGGGCGGGGCGTCCCGCTGGTGGCTGCACCAGTCGCTGGCAGCCCTTGGCGCGGCGCTTCGCCGGCGGGGCTCCGCGCTTGTCCTCCGCCGCGGCGGCAGCGCCGCCGTCCTGCGCGCCCTGGCCGCGGAAACCGGGGCCCGGATGATTTTCTGGAATCGGGGTCTTGAGCCAGCCGCTCTATCCCGCGACCGGGCCGTTCAGCGGGAACTTGCAGACCTGCCGATCGAGATCAGCCGGTTTAACGCCTCGCTTCTTTTCGAGCCGGACGCGGTGGCCAACAGCTCGGGAAGCCCGTTTCGCGTGTTCACGCCCTTCTGGCGGCACTGCCTCACTCTGCCGGTGACGCCACCGGGGCCGCCCACTCCCGGCCGCTGGGCCGGGCCGCAGACCTGGCCCCGGTCCCTTCCGCTGGCGGAACTCAAGCTCGAGCCCCGGCTGGGCTGGACGGCCGGACTGGCCGAAAGTTGGGAGCCCGGCGAGGCCGGTGCGCTGGTCCGGCTGAGGACGTTTGCGGCGGGCCGGGCCGCCGGCTACGCGGAGGGGCGCGACTTTCCGGGCGAGTCCGCCACGTCGCGCCTGTCGCCCCACCTTCACTTTGGCGAAGTCGGCGTCCGGCAGGTCTGGGAGGCCCTCGGGGCCGCGCGGGGCCGGGGTCCCGAGGTCTTTCGTACGGAGATCGGCTGGCGCGAATTCGCCCTGCATCTCCTCCACCACTTCCCCCACACGCCAACCGCGCCCCTGCGGCCGGAATTCGCGGCCTTTCCCTGGAGGACCGACGCGGTCGCGCTTGGAGCCTGGCAGCGCGGCGCAACCGGATACCCGATTGTCGACGCGGGGATGCGGCAGCTTTGGCGCACGGGCTGGATGCACAACCGCGTCCGGATGATTGTCTCCTCATTCCTGGTAAAGGACCTGCTTCTCCCCTGGACGGCCGGGGCTGCCTGGTTCTGGGACACGCTGGTCGATGCCGACCTGGCGGCGAACACGCTCGGGTGGCAGTGGAGCGCGGGCTGCGGCGCTGACGCCGCCCCCTATTTCAGGATATTCAATCCCGTCCTTCAGGGCCGGCGCTTTGACCCCGATGGAGATTATGTCAGGCGCTGGGTTCCGGAATTGTCCCGGCTGCCGGCCGACTGCATCCACGATCCGTGGACGGCGTCCCCTGAAACGCTCAGGCGGGCCGGCGTCGCGCTCGGCGGGAATTATCCGCACCCGATTGTCGAGCACGCCGCGGCGAGGAAAGCGGCGCTGGAGGCGTTTGCCTCGATTCGCCGCGGGCTGGATTGAGGTGGAGCGC
>Ga0302279_10002227_pt1 | contig 26214 bp, 17 predicted proteins | sample III_Bog_N3_3_FD_194541 | JGI IMG/M metagenome (GOLD analysis project Ga0302279, IMG submission 194541) | Peat permafrost microbial communities from Stordalen Mire near Abisko, Sweden - III_Bog_N3_3 | ecosystem: Environmental > Terrestrial > Soil > Wetlands > Peat | place: Sweden: Abisko... | reverse complement strand
CCAGCGCCGGCGTGCAGGCCACGATAAGCGGCCTGATGCGATCCCTGTCCGAGCACCAGCAGCAGCAGGGCGCGGTGGTTACCCAGGCCACGACGGCGATGATCGACGAACTGCAGCGGGCCCTGATCCGCATCGTCGCCGCCCAGCAGGATGCGGAAGCCCGGTCGCGGGAAGCCAGCGACTCCACGCTGCAGGCGGTCAACGGACATGTCGCCGCACTGTCCGCCGAGAACACCCGCACGATGGCCGCCACGCGTGACGCGCTGGACCGGATGGGCGAGGTCTCGTCCGGAATGATCGACCGGCTCTCGTCCGGCGCGATCGCGGTGGGTGCCGCGGTGGGATCCGTGCACCAGGCGGCCGAGAGTCTGGGGCGTGTCGCCACCGAAATTGCGACGCTGCAGGGACAGAACCGCGAGGTCGCGCAGGCGATGACCGAGGCCTCGTCGCAGCTCGCCGCCGGCGCGCTCGGGCTCGGCGATGTCGTAAAGACGCTGGCGGAGATTTCCGGCCAGCTGCAATCCGTCGCCGCGTCGGCCGCATCCGAGGCGGATGCGCGCGGTGCGCTGCTCAAGGACCTCGGCGAGGTCATGGACAGCGCGCGCATCGCCGGCGCTGAGTTCGGCCGGCTCGCCGGGGAAGTCCGCGAGACTCTCACCGTCGGCGTCGAGCAGTTCGGCAACGGCATCGGCAAGGTGCTGTCCACCCATCTGCTCGATTACCAGCGGCAGCTGGGTGGCGCGGTCGATATGCTGAAAGGCGCGCTGGAGGAACTCGCCGAGTACGCCACTCGGGGCGAGAAATAGTCCGTGTTCGGCGCAGGCATCAGACTGCGGAAACCGAGGTCCGAGGCGGAGCGTCCGTTCTGGATCTCCTATGCCGACCTGATGACGGCGATGATGACGCTGTGCCTGGTGGTGATGGCGGTCACGATAGTCGTGATCAGCCAGAAGCTGGAGCATAAAATCAGCGACGAGGTCCGCCGCGCCGAGGACATCACGAAGCTCTGCGAGGAGCTGCAGAGGAGCGTCGGCAACCAGGGCGGTATCAACGTCAACTGTCGCGACTATCGCATCGATTTCGGCGAGGCGGGATACTTCGGCGACAACGACTACAAGCTGCATCCGCAGGCGCAGGGCTACCTCGCCGCGCTGGTCCCGGCGGTGCTCGCGGCCGCGGATGGCGAGCTCGGCAGGAAGTGGCTCAAACAGGTGGTCATCGAGGGCTACACGGACACCCGCGGGTCCTACCTGTACAACCTGTACCTGAGCCTGCAGCGCTCCTACTGGTTGATGTGCACGCTGGTCGACCCGAAGATGAACGCCAGCCTGCACCTCAGCGACCTCCAGATGCAAAGGATCCGCGAGATCTTCCTCGCCGGCGGCGTGTCGTTCAACGATGCGAAGGAATCGCTGCAGGCCAGCCGCCGGGTGGAACTGCGGCTGCAGTTCCTCTCCCTCGAGGAACAACAGAGCGGCGCGAACGCGGCGCGACCGGCGATATCCAGTCCACCCCAGGACAGCTGTTCCCTCAAATGACGCTGCGTTCCGCAATCGAGGCCGTGGCGCAACGGCAGCTTGCCATCCTCAAATCCGGCCGGCAGGCGATCGCGGCGCCGCAGGCGCTGCAAGGGGCGGTGGAGCGCCTGCGCACGCGCTTCGGCGGCGGCCTGCGCGTGGTGGTCGATCAGGACCGGATCAACCGGACCGTGGAGAAGCTCAAGGACATGGGTGTCGGCGCCCTGGGCGGCAGCGAGCGCTTCGTGCTCGCCTATAACCTGGCAGCGCCGGTCAGGGCACTGGCCGGTCGCGCGATCAGCGACGAGCCGGCGTTGCTCGAGGCTCTGCTGCATCGCTGGTCGCGCGAGGTCGATGCCGGGACGCTGCGCGGCGTGATCTGGCGCGGGCTCTACAGGTCCTGGCTGCGGATGCCGGCGGGGCAGGGCACCATGCGGCTGCGCCAGCTGCTGCTGCAGGGGCTGCCGGGCATCACCGCGCGCTCGCGCGGCAATCCGCCGTGGCTGCGCACCGTGCACCGACACCAGGGGCTGCTTGGTGAGCGTCCCTGCCGGCTCTATGTTGCGGAACTGCTGGAGGGCCGTCGGGCATTGCTGGATGAACTCACGAGCGAATTTCCGCCGCCCGCCGGCAGCTGGTTCTGGGACGAACTCGTCCGGGCCATTGGCCGGCAGGCCGATCGGCTGGGCGATGAGGGTTTCAGGAGCCGGATTCCGTTGCTGCTCGGCGTCGTCGAACTCGATGCACTGGTGCCGCGACGCGACGCAATGCTGGCGATGATCCTCGAGCGCTACGCGCGCAGCGCAGATCAGTCATGCCAGGAGCCGTTGCGTGACTACGCGCTGGAATACTGGAAGAATCCGCAGCTCAAGTCGAGCTTCAAATGGGATCTGGTCGCCGAGTCCACGCGGCAGATGGTCGGCGGCTGGCTCGCCTTCGAGGATCTCGAGGACTTCTTCCGGCTGTGCCAGGACGACGGCCGCGCCGACACGGTCCGGTTGAATTACTGGCTGCGGTTCAGGCACCAGATCAGCTTCAGCCAGATCGTCATCGGGCCTGCACTCGAGCGCAGCGAGGATGCGGAAATCGTCAGATTCCGCGAGCGCAGACAGCACCGGCTGGCGCGCCTGACCCGTGCTGCCGAGGACAGCAACGCGCTGATCATGCAGATCGCGGACTGGGTGTTCGTCGTGTTCAGTGCGCAGGGGGGCGAATGTTACCCGTACCGCGTGGAGAGTCTGCCGATGGTGCCCGGCAGTCCGTCGTATTTCATCCACGAGCTCAGGAACAGGCGCGCCGTGGTGGCCTCCGACGCGCGCACCTTCCCGCACCTGCGCGAGTGGCAGATTGATTTCGACGACACGCTGCGATTCTGGGGTATCCGCCCGGACGTCCTGCGGCCCACCCTCAGCGACAATCCCTGATCCAGCCTGCCGTCAGCGGAGGGTCTCGCTGGCGTTGCCTGCAGCGCCCGGCGCCAACGAATCCAGGACCGACAGCGCGCCCGCCGGCGTGAGCCTGAAGACGACGCCGATGCTGTGCGCACCGCCCGCGCGCGTGGTGCCATAGAGGTTGCCGTCGGCGCCCAGGATCAGGCCTGGCGCAGGAGTGGCCGGCTCGCCGGATGCGCCGCCGGAAAATGCATACAGCACCGTTTCCACACCCGCCGGCGTGATCCGGAAAACGGTGCCTGCGCCGTAGGCGCCGCCCGCCGCCGACGTACCATAGAAGTTGCCGTCGGCACCCTGGATCAATGCCGCATCCGGCTGCACCGCGTCATCGTTGCCGGCACCGAAGGAATAAAGAACCGTGCGGCCGCCGGCCGGCGTGACCCGGTAGAACATGCCCTGGCCCCGGTTGGCGCCGCCGCTGGCGGATACACCGTAGAGGTTGCCGTCCGCGCCCTGCGTCAGGCCGACCGCAGGGGCGGCGACAGTGACGGCCAGCGCGGCTGCGCTGGTGACCGGTTCGGTCGCTGCCCTGGTGGTTGCGACAGTCGCGACGGCGGCCGCCGCCGCGGCCGGGCCAGTGGAGACCTCGACGTCCACGGATGAATAATAGGCCACGGTCGACCCGCCTATGGGGGACTGGCTGATGATCTCGCCTGCGGGCACGGTCGCACTGCTGGCGGTCGTCTGGGTGCCCAGCTTCAGGCTGTAGGTCTGCAGCTTCGTCGTGGCCGCAGAGACGGTGAGGCCCAGGACATCCGGGACCAGAATGCCGGTATGACTCGAATGACAGGCGGCGACCATCAGCAACAGGCTGGCCGAGAGAAGCGAAGCACACAGACGTTTCATGAAGTTCCTGAAGGGTGTTGTCGCAGTGACGTAAAGACCTCCGCCCGTATGGGAAGTCCCTGAAATTAAAGGTGAATTAGCCCTGTTAGAGCCGCCATCGGCCGGCTAAATGTATCACACTGCCCTTGCGTCAGACCTGATTATAAGGAGCGCGGCTCGATGCGCGGCGCATCGGTATTGACGGGCGTGAGCCGCTGCCGCCGCGCTCACCGTCCGCTGCGCTCACCAGTTGAGCCTGACGATTGCGCCGGTATTGTTCGCGCCGCCCTGCAGCGTTACCCCATAGAGGTTTGAGTCGCTGCCCTGGATCAGGCTCGTCAGGGGTCTTGTCCCGTCACCTCCGGGAGCAAACGAGTAGACGGTCGATGCGTTGCCGGCGGGCGTGATCCTGAATACGGCTCCCGCGCCGTTGGCGCCGCCATATTCGCTCATGCCGTAGAAATTCCCGTCGCCGGCCTGCACCAGGCTGCCGTTGGGCGAGAGACCATCATTGCCGTTGGTTCCGAATGAGTACAGGACCGATTCGGTGCCAGCGGGCGTGATCCGGATCACCGCGCCGTTGCCCTTGGCGCCGCCGGACGGCGTCAGGCCGTAGAGGTTCCCGTCGCTGCCCTGGATCAGCGTGCCTGCGGGGAAGCTGCCGTCACCGGGATTGCTCCCGAACGAGTAGATCACGGCTTCATCGCCGGCCGGCGTGATCCTGACGACCGCGCCATGGTCGTAGGCACCGCCGTAGCCGGTCATGGCATAGAAGTTTCCGTCGCTGGCCTGCACCAGGGCGCCACTGGGACTGCGCCCGTCACCCGGCGTTCCATCGAACGAACACAGGACTTCCTCGCTGCCCGCAGGCGTGATCCGCACCACCGCCCCGGCGCCGTATTTGCCGCCGGTCGGCGTCATCCCATAGAGCGCGCCGTCGCTGCCCTGGATCAGGCTGCCGATCGGCGAGGTGCCGTCACCGCTGGTATCGGAACCGAACGACCACACCACGGACTCCGTACCGCCGAGGGAGATGCGGAACACGGTACCGGATTTGTTCGCGCCGCCGTCGGTCGTCGTGCCGTACAGGTTGCCGTCGCTCGCCTGAATCAGCGTGCCGCCGTGGGGGACCTGGCCATCGCCGCTCGCGACGGTCCCGAACGAATAGAGGATTTCCTCGTTGCCGGCCGGCGTGATCCTGACCACCGTCCCATAACCGTTCGCGCCGCCAAACAGCGTCATGCCGTAGAAATTGCCGTCGCTCGCCTGCACGAGGTTCCCCTCCGGGTCATAGCCATCGCCGCTCGCAATCGCGCCAAACGAATACAGGACGGACTCGGTGACGCCGGCGGAAACGAGGTCGGCAGGCACGATGTGCAGGACGACGTTGGTGTAGACCCGGGGGCCGACCTGCACCGCGGGGATCGTCAGCCGGCCGGTCGCGGGGTCGTACTGGTCCGCAGCCGCGCCCGGCATGCCGCCGTTGACGGCGACGAGGTTCGCGACCCCGACGGCCAGCACGACGTTGTAGAAGGGCGCCGCGCCGACCAGCACGTAGGGAATCGTCAGCTGCGTACCGTTGAACGTATCCGCACCGCTGACACCGCCGATCGACGTCAGCTGGGCGACCGTGCCCACGACATTGTAGTAAGTCGTTGCCCCGACCCTGACCGCGGGCACCGTCAGCTGCTGGTTGGCAGGAGTGTAGGAGTCCTGCGCGGCGTCCGGCGCCGAGCCGCCCGGACCGCTGACGACCGACCCGATCGTCAGCACGACGTTCGAGTAGGTCGCGGCGCCGATCCGCAGCGCGGGAATCTGCAGCTCGTCCACCGCCGGCCCATAGGTGTCGATGCCATGGGCGGGGTGCGCACCCGCACAGAGCGCGAGCAAGCCGATCCACGACAATGCCTGACGGCGGATCGCTGCGACATCCAGCATGGGATCGCTCCTTGGCCTGAGGTCCGGTCGGGTCTTCCTGTAGGCAGCCTGCACCATAGGGCAGAATATGCTTGCGAAGCAACCGGCGCCGCCTGTACCTGCGCCCGGCACCAAGAGGTACCGATGAAGATTCTGCCTGCCATCGCTCTGCTTATCTGTCTGTCCGGCACCGGGAGCGCCTGCGCGGCAGCGACGGGGTACGCAGCGCTCGTGCGCAGGGTGGCCCCGAGCGTGGTCACCATTCTCGTCGTCGACGAGCCCGTCGGGGCAGCGGACCGCGCCGCGGCGCGCGAGGTGCGGCGCGCGGCAGACGACACCGACCCCACGGCCGTGAACGAGATCCTGCGGCGACTGCTGTCGGCGCCGGGCGGTCGCGGCAGCGGCGATGAAGGCATATCCGGTTCCCTCGGGTCCGGGTTCGTCATCCGCAAGGATGGACTGATCGTCACCAACCGGCACGTCATCGTCGGCGCCCGCTCGGTCAAGGCGCGCCTGTCCGACGGACGCGAATTTCCCGCACGGATCGTCGGCTCCGATATCGTGACCGACATTGCGCTGCTCAGCATCACTGCCGGTGAACTGGCACCGCTGCAACTCGGCTCCTCCGACAAGGTGTCGGTCGGCGACGCCGTCATCGCCATCGGCAATCCCTACGGCCTCGGCCAGTCCGTCAGCGCCGGCATCATCTCGGCGCGTGCCAGGACCCTGGAGAACGATCCTTACGTCGATTTCCTGCAGACGGATGCATCGATCAACCGCGGCAATTCCGGCGGCCCGTTATTGACTCCGGACGGAACGGTTGTCGGCGTCACGTCCGCGATCTTCTCCCCGAGCGGCGGATCCGTCGGGCTCGGCTTTGCAATCCCTGCCGAAACGGTCGCGACCATCGTCAGCGAACTGCAGGCGCACCAGCGCGTGGCGCGCGGCTACCTCGGGATCGCGGCGCAGGAGGTCACCGCCGCGCTCGCCGCGGCGCTGCACATGCAGGCGCCCGACGGTGCGCTGATCACCGGAGTCGATGCGCTGGGGCCCGCGGCCGGGACGCTGATGATCGGGGACGTGTTGCTGCGTGCCGGCACCGATCCGGTGACGTTCAAAGGCCTGAGCAAGACGACGGCGCGCCTGATCCCGGGAGCGCTCGTGACGCTGACCATTCTGCGTGCCGGCGTCCGGGATACAGTTGCGCTGAAGGTCGGCGAGCTCCCGGATCCGCCCGCGGAACCCGCACTCGCGAGCGGACAGGACACCTGGGTACCGTCCCTCGGGATGGGAGTCGCGGACACGACCGCGGAGAACCGCAGGGCCATCAAGGCCACCGATGAGCCGAGCGGCCTGATCGTCACGCAGCTGCGGCCGACCGGGCCAGGGGCGCTGGCGGGACTGCGGGTCGGCGACCTGGTCACCCACCTGGTCACGACGCAGTTGCTGCATGCCGCTGATCTCGCGACGGTGGGCAAGCCCTCGCCCCAGGATCCGGTGCTGGTCCGCGTCGTGCGCGATGGCGCGGCCTCCTTCGTCGCGATCACCGGCGAAATCCAGCCCTGACGGGCCGGGCGCGCTGCGCGTCGCAGCGTCTTGCCGGCATGTCGCCGCGCAGCGACAGTTTCGACCCACATCGAGCTGCGGGGCAGCTCTTGTTAAGCTGGCATTGAACCCATGCGGGTATTTCTGTACAGCTGCCACCCCGTGTCGCGGAACTTACCCGGCATCTGCGTCGTCCATAGTCGGGAGGAGGGTTTGACATGGAGCGGACGCTGCAGACATCGGCCCGGGCACGCGCGGCAAACCCGCTGCGTCAATACTCGCCGCACGACGACTCCAGCGAACTGTATCCGGATGATCCGGCTTATCGTGCGGTGACGGATTTCCAGCACGACGGTCCCATCACGGTACCGGCCAGCTATCCGCTCGATGCGGCGCAGGGCGACTTGCGCCGGCCCGGTGTGCATGCGCTGTTCGTGACGCGCGAGGAGCCGGGTGGCAGCGAGGCGCGTTTCATCGGCCTCGTCACCCGGCACGAGTTGCAGGCCGGAGGCGCGCCCCAGGCGGAACCCAGCCCGGCAGCGGGCGCCGCTGCGCAGAGGCGTGTTGCGGAGGTGATGACGCCGGTCGAGGCGCTGGCCGTGGCGCGCTACGCGTCGCTGCGCGGCATGACAGTTCAGGATGTCAGCGAGATGTTTGAGGAGACCGGGTTGGCACACCTGCTGGTCGTTGACGGCGATGGTGGCGACCTCGGCATTGCGCGCGGACTGATTTCGCGCGCGCTGCTCGCGCTGCGCCTGCGCGGGTCATCACCCATCCGGTGATGACCCGCTTGCCCGTCATTTGAGGTCGTAGCGATCGAGGTTCATCACCTTGGTCCAGGCTGTGATGAAGTCCTTCACGAAGGACTGCTGCGCGTCGTCGCAGGCGTAGACTTCGGCGATCGCGCGCAGCTGGGCATTGGAGCCGAACACGAGGTCCACCACCGTGCCGGTCCACTTCCGCGTGCCGCTCGAGCGCTCCCGTCCCTCGAGTACGCCGGGTTCTGCGGCGGAGGGCTGCCACTGCGTATTCATGTCGAGCAGGTTCACGAAAAAGTCATTGGTCAGCGCACCCGGCCGCGTCGTGAACACGCCGTGCGCCGACAGACCGGTGTTTGCGCCCAGGACCCGCAGGCCGCCGATCAGCACCGTCATCTCGGGCGCGGTGAGTGTCAGGAGACTGGCCCGGTCGAGGAGACGCGCGGCCGTGGCATCCTCCAGTCCCTGGTGCAGAAAGTTGCGGAATCCATCCGCCCTGGGCTCGAGCACAGCGAACGAATGCACGTCGGTCTGATCCTGCGACGCATCCATGCGGCCGGGAGAAAAGGGCACCGTGACCTCGTGGCCGGCCTTGCGGGCTGCCGCCTCGATCGCGGCACTGCCGCCGAGAACGATCAGGTCGGCGAGCGAGATCTTCCTGCCGCCCCTCTGCGACGCGTTGAAAGTCTTCTGGATCGTCTGCAGCGCCTGCAGGACCGCCGCGAGTTCCGCCGGCTCGTTGACCGCCCAGTCCTTCTGCGGCTCAAGGCGGATGCGGGCGCCGTTGGCGCCGCCGCGCTTGTCGCTGCCGCGGAACGTCGACGCAGACGCCCAGGCGGTCTTCACCAGCTGCGCGATGGACAGGCCGGAGGCGAGGATGCTGGCCTTCAGCGCTACGATCTCCGCAGCGCCGATCAGCGGATGATCGACGGCAGGGATCGGGTCCTGCCAGATCAGCGGCTCGCGCGGCACGAGCGGACCGAGATACCGGCTGATCGGGCCCATGTCACGGTGGGTCAGCTTGAACCAGGCCTTCGCGAAGGCGTCGGCAAATTCCTGCGGGTGGTCGAGAAAGCGCCGCGCGATCTTCGCGTACGCCGGATCGACCTTCAGCGCCAGGTCGGTCGTCAGCATGAACGGTGCGTGTCTGCGCGACGGATCGTGGGCGTCCGGTACGGTGCCGGCGGCCGCGTCGTTCTGCGGCGTCCACTGCTGTGCGCCGGCCGGACTCCTCGTCAGCTCCCAGTCGTAGGTGAACAGGTTATTCAGGTAATCGTTGTCCCACCGCACCGGGTCGGCGGTCCACGCGCCCTCGAGACCGCTGGTGATCGTATCGGCACCCATGCCGGAGCCGAAGCTGTTCTTCCAGCCGCAACCCTGTTCCCCGATCGTGGCGCCCTCGGGCTCCGCTGCCACGTACCTGCCCGGATCGGCCGCGCCATGCGCCTTGCCGAAGGTGTGGCCGCCGGCGATCAGTGCGACGGTCTCGACATCGTCCATCGCCATGCGCGCGAAGGTCTCGCGGATGTCGCGCGCCGCGGCCAGCGGATCCGGGTTGCCGTTGGGTCCTTCCGGGTTGACGTAGATCAGGCCCATCTGCACGGCGCCGAGCGGGTTCTCGAGTTCACGATCGCCGCGGTAGCGCTCATCGGCGAGCCACTTGCCCTCGGGACCCCAGTAAGTGTCCTCCTCAGGCTCCCAGATGTCCGCGCGCCCGCCCGCGAAGCCGTAGGTCCGCAACCCCATCGACTCGAGCGCGACGTTGCCGGCGAGGACGATCAGGTCCGCCCAGGAGAGCCGGCGGCCGTACTTCTGCTTGATCGGCCACAGCAGCCGCCGCGCCTTGTCCAGGTTGCAGTTGTCCGGCCAGCTGTTCAGCGGCGCAAAGCGCTGCGCACCGGAGCCTGCGCCGCCGCGGCCGTCCGCAATACGATAGGTGCCGGCGCTGTGCCAGGCCATGCGGATGAAAAAGGGACCGTAATGACCGTAGTCGGCCGGCCACCACTGCTGCGATGCCGTCATCAGCGCCTCGAGGTCGCGCACCACGGCGGACAGGTCGAGCCTGCGGAATTCCGCGGCGTAGTCGAACGCGGCATCCATCGGCTGCGGCAGCGGCGAGCGCTGGTTCAGGATCTTCAGGTTCAGCTGGTTCGGCCACCAGTCCGCATTGGTCCGCGCGCCCGCCCGGGCCTGCGCAGCTTCGCCGCCGGCAAAAGGGCATTTCATTTCTGCTGACATGGGATTCTCCGGTGAGAGGGGTTGTTGTCATCGACCATCGGCAGGAGTGTGAGTTCCGCCGGGCAATCGATCAAGACAATTGAAGTAATCGATCGGATCGATTCTATCTATGATAGGCCGCCGCCTAGAATTCGTAGTGCAGTCCGACGCCGAAGCTGCGCGGCTTCTGGTAGAACGAGACCTGCTGTCCCTCGCTGCCGGCGAATGCATAGGTCAGCGGCCGCGCGTCGGTCAGGTTCGTCGCCCACAGGCTCGCATCCCAGCGCCGCGTAGGGCTCTTCAGTCCGAGCCTCGCCTCCAGCGAGTGGCCGCGGCCGAAGGTCGTCGGATCCGCAAGGTAAGGATGTTCCGCGCCGGTGTAGCGATCGTGCGCCTCGGCGTAGAGGCGCAGCTGCGGCCCCGCGGCGGTCTCATAGCGTGCCGACCCGTTCGCAGCGAAGCGCGGCGCGTCGGGCAGCATCTGCCCGATCAGCACCGGCGTGTACAGCGCGAGGCCGTTGTCGCTGGTCAGCGTGCCGGTGACGCGCGCGTCGAGCCAGGTGGCGCCGACGTGCAGTTCCAGCGCCGGCAGGGGCCGCCACTCGATATCGCTCTCGACGCCGTCGATGCGTGAGCGCGGCACGTTGCCGAGGCCGGCGATCAGCGGTTGCGTGCCCACGGGTCCCGCCCACAGCGACAGGCTCGACTGGCGATCGCGGATCGCGGAATCGAACACGGCTGCGTCGATCTCGAGCGAATCGCCGAAATAGCGGCTCTTGATGCCGAACTCCCCGGTCAGCACGTACTCCGGCTTCACGTAACCCCAGTCTACAGCGACCTGCGCCGGCTGCCCGTAGAAGATCCCGGCCTTGTAGGCCGTCGCGGCGCTCGCATACAGCAATATCCTGTCGGTGACGTGGAAATCCGGCTCGATGCGCCAGCTGATGTCCTGGCTGGAGCGCGACTCGTCGAGCGCGGCGAGAACGGTGTTCGGGACCACAGGTCCGCTGAAGTTGTTGGCCGCATAGGTCAGCAGCCCCGTGGGGTCCAGCGTCCTGCCGCTGAAGGCGGCCTCGTCATGCGAGTAGCGCAGCCCGGTGACCAGCGTCCAGCGCGGCGCCAGGTGCGTCTCGGCATGGACATAGACGCCCGAAGAGCGCTGCGTCTGGATGAAGTTCGTCGCGGTGATCGCCTTGCCGCTGTCGGTGATCGAGTCTGCGAGTCCATACACAAAGGTCCAGTCGAGCGCGTCGCGGCAGTGGTAGCGGTTCTGGCTGTACCCGGCGCCGACGATCCAGTCGGTGAAGCCGCCGCTGCCGGAGGCGAGGCGCAGTTCCTCGCTGAATTGCTGCTGCTGGAAGTTCTTGGTCCAGTTGTTGTCGGCGGCCGGATAGCCGTCGTAGTTGTCGAGGCTGTGCGCGAAGAAGTCGTCGAAGTCGCTGATTGAGGTCAGCGTCAGTCCGCCGAGGTGTACGTCGAGCGTCGCGACCGCCCCCTCGCCGTTCTGGTTGTTGTACACCGGCAGACCGCCGACCCGGACCGCCGTGCCGCCGGGCGGACTGTCGAGGAGTCCTGCCGTCGGAAACGGCAGATCCGGCGGCACCAGCGCCTCGACGTTCGGCGTCGACGGCGAGGAGGGCGTCGAGCGGTCGTAGACGTAGTGCGCGATGACCCGCAGGTCGGCGCTGTCGCTGAGACGGACGTCGACGGTCGAGCGTGCGCCGCCGCGATCCAGCTTGCCGTATTTCACGCCCGTGTCGATATCGGTCTGGTAACCCTCGCCCTGGCGCGTCAGCGTCGCGGCAAGCCGTGCACGCACCGTGTCGCTCAGGGGACCGCTGACCGCGGCGGTGAGATCCGTCGTCTCCCAGCGGCTGTAATCCGCATCGACATAGCCTTCGAACCTGTCGGTCGGGCCGCGCGAGAGGATGTTGATCGCGCCGCCGGCGGTGTTCTTCCCATAGAGCGTTCCCTGCGGGCCTTTCAGGATCTCGACGCGGTCGACGTCGTAGAGTGCTGCGGTCAGGAAGCCGGGGAAGCTCGCGAACACGCCGTCGAGGTAAGTGCCGACGCCGCTGCTGTTGTTGTTGTTGAAATCATCCAGTCCTATGCCGCGCACGAGGAACAACGGCGTCCCATCCGTGGTCGAATTCATCGTCGACAGGCTCGACGTCAGTGCCTCGAGCGCGAGCGGTTGCTGGATGCGCTGCGCGCGCAGCGCCTCGCCGCTGGCTGCCGTGATCGCCACGCCGATGTCCTGGACGTCCTGGCTGTGACGCTGCGCCGTCACAAGGATTTCCTCGAGCGCGGTGTCGGCATCGGCGGCCGGTGCACCGCGTCCCGTTGCCGGGTAGAGGGCGATCAGGGCAAGCAGCGGGATCACTGCCCAGGGGGCTCGTGGCGATTTCATGGCGGTCCGTGGCGGGTGTCTTTGGTATCCTATAATAAAATCGCGGGGAGAGATTTCATGCGCCTGATCGTGGCTTTGGTGCTGGTTCTTGGGTCACACACTGTCTCTGGGTTTACCGCCGTCGAGCTTGCCGACCGGAATGTCGCAGCGAAGGGCGGCATCGGCAAGCTCCACGCGATACAGTCGCTGCGGCTGACCGGCAGGATGCTGGTCGGTGGCGATACGACACGGCTGCATACCGTCATGCTGGTGCGGCGTCCACAATCGATCCGCTACGAGGCCGAGTTGCAGGGGCTGACCCAGGTACAGGCCTTCGACGGCACGCAGGGCTGGCAGATTGATCCTTTCGAGGGTCGCAAGGATCCGGAGAAGCTCTCCGCCGACGATGCGAAGGGGCTTGCCGAGGATGCGGCCGACTTCGATGGCGTACTCGTCGATTACCGCGCCAAGGGCTACACGGTCGACTATCTCGGCACCGAGGATGTCGATGGCACCGCCGCCTACAAGCTGCGCGTGACGCGCCGCAACGGCGACATCACCACGGTGTATCTCGATCCCGACTATTTTCTGGAGATCCGTATCGTGAACCGCCGCATCCAGCACGGCGTACCGAGCGAGACGGTCACCGACTATGGTGACTACGAGCGAGTCAACGGCGTCTACTTCCCGTTCGCGCAGAGTTCGGGCATCAGGGGATCCAGTGACCGGCAGAAGGTGCAGTACGACAAGGCCGAGGCCAATGTCGTCACCGATGACGCGCCGTTTCACCTCCCCGCCGCGACGATCCGCGCCACGGAGGGCAAATGAGCGCGCGGCCGCTGCTGGGGACCTTGTTCCTGCTCGGCATGGCGGGCGTTGCCGCTGCGGCGAGCCCGGACACTGCGACGCTCGTCGATGGCGCTACGGTGTCGGGACTCGGTGCCCGCAACATCGGCTCGGCCGAGATGAGCGGGCGCATCTCCGCGCTCGCGGGCTACGCCGCGCCGTCCGGCAAGGTCACGCTGTTCGTCGGCGCAGCGAGCGGTGGGGTGTGGAAGTCGACGGACGGTGCGACGACCTTCACGCCGGTGTTCGATGACCAGCCGGTCCAGTCGATCGGCGCCATCACCATCGATCCGTCGAATCCGCAGAATGTCTGGGTCGGCACGGGCGAGGCCTGGACCCGCAACAGCGTTTCGATCGGCGATGGCGTCTACAAGTCAACCGATGGCGGCGAGACCTGGACCCACGCAGGGCTGCCGGATTCCGAGCGCATCGCGAAGATCCTCGTCGACCCGCGTGCCGCGGATACGGTCTACGCCTGCGTGCCCGGCAAGCTGTGGAGCGACTCGGCGGCACGCGGGCTGTACAAGACCACCGACGGCGGGGCGAACTGGCAGCTGGTGCTGCAGGGTCCCAACCTCTCGACCGGCTGTGCGAGCGTCGCGATGGACCCGAAGGATCCAGAGGTACTGTTCGCGAGCCTGTGGGATTTCCGGCGCAGGGGCTGGACCTTCCGCTCCGGCGGCGCCGGCCCCGACGCCCCGTCGGGCAGTGCCCTGTACCGCAGCGCCGATGGCGGCAGGACCTGGAAGGAGCTGACGCCGGCCGCGAATGCGGGCCTGCCGGCAAAGCCCTATGGCCGCATCGCGCTCAGCGTCGCGCCGTCGGACGCCAAGACGGTCTATGCGTTCATCGAGTCCGTCGACTCCGCGCTGCTCGTCTCCCACGACGGCGGCGCCACCTGGGAGCAAGGCGACAAGAGCCAGTGGATGGTCTGGCGCCCGTTCTACTTTGCGAACCTGATCGTCGACCCGAAGGATCCGCAGCACCTCTTCAAGACCGACGGCGCGCTGATCGCCAGCGACGACGGCGGCCGGAGCTTCGCGACGATCGGCGGCTTCAACGGCATGCATGGCGATGTGCATGACGTGTTCATCAATCCGGCAAACCCGCAGCAGGTCTTCGCCGGCGACGACGGCGGCCTGTGGATCTCGTACGACGGTGCGAACCGCTGGTGGCATGCCGGCAACCTGCCGGTTTCGCAGTTCTACCACGTCAGCCTCGATGGCGCGGACCCGTACCACGTTTACGGCGGTCTGCAGGACAACGGCTCCTGGGTCGGCGACTCAGCCTACCCGGGCGGCATCACCAATCAGCGCTGGGAAACCATGTTCGGCGGCGACGGCTTCTGGATGTTCCCCGATCCGTCGGATTCCCACCATGTGTATGCGGAGGCACAGGGCGGCACCATCGTGCGCGTCAATGTGCTGACGCACGAGACGCGGGACATCCAGCCGCGGCTGGACGCTGCGGACCTCGAGCGCTATACGAAGCTGCGCTTCAACTGGAATACGCCGATCGCGCTGTCGCCGCACGATCCGCAGGCGCTGTACATCGGCGCGCAGTTCCTGTTTCGTTCGCCGGACCGTGGCCAGTCCTGGGAACGCATTTCCCCGGACCTCACGACCAACGATCCGGACCAGCAGCTGCAGGAACTGTCGGGCGGCATCACCGTCGACAATTCCGCGGCCGAAATGCACACGACGATCTACTCGATCAGCGAGTCGCCGCTCGCCGCGGGACAGATCTGGGTCGGCACCGATGACGGCAATCTGCAGCTGACCCGCGATGGCGGTGCCCATTGGGAGAACCTCTCCGCCCATGTGCCCGGGCTCCCCGCCCGTTCCTGGGTGAGCTGGGTCCAGGCCGGCAACTTCTCCGCGGGCACCGCGTATGCGGCCTTCGACCGGCATACCGAGGGCGACATGACCCCTTATGTCTACGTCACCCATGATTACGGGGCGACCTGGACCCGGCTCGTCGGCGCCGCCGACCTGAAGGGCGTGCGCGGCTATGCGCATGTGATCAAGGAAGATACCGTCGACCCGCAACTGCTGTTCCTCGGCACCGAGTTCGGGCTGTGGATCTCCACGGATGCCGGAACCCACTGGGCCGCGTTCAAGGGCGGCCATCTGCCGGCGGTGGCGGTCCGCGACCTGGCCATCCAGCCGCGGGACAACGACCTGGTGCTGGCAACCCATGGCCGCGGCATCTGGATCGTCGATGACATCACGCCGCTGCGCCACCTGAGTCCCCTGCTGCTGGCGCAGGATGCGGCCTTCCTTCCGGGACGTCCCGTCCAGCAGCGCATCGAGGCGAATGGCGGAGGGGCGAATGGCGCCGCCGTGTTCGTCGGCGACAACCCGGCCGGCGGCGCAACGATTACCTACTATCAGCGCAGCCGTCACCTGTTCGGCAAGGTGAAGATCGAGGTACTCGACGCCAGCGGCGCGGTCATCGATGAGCTGCAGGCGAGCAATCGCCGCGGGCTCAACCGTATCTTCTGGTCCATGCACCGGCCCGCGCCGCACGTGCCGCCTGCAGCCCAGCTCGCCGGGGCCGGCACCCAGGGTCCGCGCGTGCCGCCGGGCACCTACACGATCCGGATGCAGAAGGGCGGCAAGAGCTATGAGACCCGCCTGGCCGTCGGGCTCGACCCGCGCGTCACGTGGTCGCTCGCCGATCGCCAGGCGGAATATGCCGCGGCCATGCAGGTGCATGACCTGTTCGACGACGAGTTCAGGCTGTACGGCCAGATCGCGGCGCTGCGCGCCGAGCTCGCGCAGGCGAGCGGCTCGCGTCCCGCGACGGACCCTGTCGCCGTGCAGCTGGCTGCCTTCGATGCCAGCGTCGATGCGGTGCGCCGGAAAATCGTTGCGACCAAGGAGGGCGGCGCCATCACCGGCGAGGAGCGCCTGCGGGAACACACCGACCAGCTCTACGGCGCGATCCTCTCCTGGGATGGACCGCCGTCCGCGTACCAGCTCGCGAACGCCGCTGCGCTGCGCGCGGAGCTCGCGGCGATTGGCGCCGAGTTCGCGCAACTCACGACGACGCAACTGCCGGCGCTCAATGAGTTCCTGCGCGGCCGGGGCCTGCAGCCGATCGGGCTGCCGCCGCCGCCGGCGCTGGACGATGACGACGACGGCGGCGCGGGCGCAGGCGGCGCATCCGGGCTGCGTGCGGACCAGGATGCGGGATTCACGGCGGCGCTACCGCGCCGGCTGCGACTCTGGCACTGAGCGGCCAGGCCACCGGCTCGACCCGGCGAACCACGAACGCATAGGCGAACACACCGCAGGAGGTGATAGCCGCCGCGACCAGGAAGGCATGCGAGAAGTCCTCGCCCTGACCGAGCGAGAGGCCGGTGACCAGCGGTGCGAGGACGCCGGCCATGTTCGCGCACAGGTTCTGGATGCCCATCCATTGGGCTGCCGCCCGCGGGCCGCCCAGCGTCTGCGTGATCGAGCCGAGCGGCGGGCTCTGCACGCCGAAGAACACGCCTGACAGCAGCAGCATCACGACAGTCCATGCGGCATCGGCAATGGCGCACAGTGCCATCGACAGCGCCACGCCGCAGAGCCCGGCGATCATCGCGGATTTCAGCACGCGCGTGGCGTCATAGCCACGCCGGATCAGCCGGTCGCAGGCCCAGCCCGTCACGGGGGCGCTGACCGCCTGCAGTGCGTAGACGCCTGCGCCGAGGACCGCCATCTGGTCGACGCGCAGTCCCTGCGCCCGGACCAGCACCAGCGGCAGCCAGGTCAACATGAAGTAGTAGGCATAGTTGCCGCAGAAGTGTCCGAGGCTGGTGCCCCACAGCGAGCGCTCGCGCAGCAGGATCGCGTAATCCACAGGCTCTGCGCCGGCACCGGACCCCAGGGTCACGCCGCCGCGGGTTACCGCGCGCCACGGCAACAGCCAGACGAGCGAGAGGATGCCGAAGACTAAGAAGGCGGGGCGCCAGCCGAAATGCGCCATGATCAGGCCGCCCGCGAGAGTCCCGCCGGTGGGACCGAGGGACTGACCGACCGCAACGAGTGCATTCGCCCGGCTGCGGCCGTCCAGCGCGATGCGCTGGCTCATGAACTTCGCATTGCACGGGTACGCGACGCTCTCGCCGATGCCGAGCAGCACCCGCAGGCACAGCAGCGCGATGAACCCGCTGACCAGTCCCGTCAGCACCGTCGCCAGTGCCCAGAGCGCGAGCCCGCAACCCAGCACGTAGCGGACGTCGAAACGTTGCGCGAGCCAGCCGGCAAACGGCTGCGCGGGCGCATAGGACCAGAAGAACGCCGAGAACAGCACGCCGAGTTCGACATTCGATAGCCCGAGCTCGCGCTGCACCAATGGACCTGCCGTCGACAGGGTGCCGCGATCGAAGTAATTGATGAACACGGCGGCCGCCAGCAGCCATACGACATGCCGTGAGCGGGCCGGGAACGGGTTGTGAGCTGGGCCGTCGATGCCGCTACGTTAGCATTGCGCCGACGCGAGCGGCGACCGTCGCGCGGCAGCGGTAGGACGGCCGCTGCCAGGCGTGGATTTAATTCGCTGCTGGCGCTGATTTAATGTCGCTCTGGCAGCCTGTCGGCCATGGAGGTCTCACGTGCAATCCATGGCGGCTGAGGCGCTGCCGGCCAGCCAGTCGGTCTTCGCATCGCGCCGCCTGCGCTTCCGTCTGTTTGCCCCGGCGGATGTCGGCCATCTCGTCGCCAGCGCGCGCGAGTACGGCGGCAGCGACGCGACTGCCGGACTGCCGCCGCCCTATGCATTGCAGTGCGACTGGCTGCGTCGCGGGCTGCCTGCAGTGCCCGCGGGCGTGGAACCGATCGAATGGACGACCTGTCGCGCGCATGACGGCAGAGTCGTCGGTTACGGCTGTCTGCATCCCGTCGACAATACCTGCCGCCACGCCCAGGCGCAGTTCTGGATCATCCGTGGCAGCGACGAGTCCATGCACGGCGAGGCCGCCGAGTGCGCCGGGGCGATCATCCGGTTTGCACTCGAGGGACGGCACTTCGAACGGGTGTTCGCGCTGCAGCTCGTACGTCAGCCGCGAGTCGCGCGCATCCTCGCGGCCAGCGGCATGTCCGAGGAAGGGATCCTGCGCAAGCGACTGCTCCGGGACGGCCTGATGGAGGACGTCGCCTGCTGGGCGACGACCGGCCCGCCGCGCGCCTGAGGGACCGAGGATTCCGCGCCCGTCAGTCCGCGGCCGCCGGCGGCTGCAGGGAATCGATGGAGGCGGAGGTGCCGGATCCCAGTCGCGGAAAGTGCATATGGAAGCTGGTGCCCTGTCCGGGGGTGCTGCGCACGTCGATCGTCGCGCCGTACAGCAGGCAGATCGACTTGACGATGGAGAGACCGAGTCCGCCGCCGCCCTGATCGCGGCCGCGGGCGGTATCGACACGGAAGAAACGGTCGAACACATGGGGAAGCGCCGCTGCCGGGATGCCGACCCCCGTGTCCGTGACTTCGAGGATGCTGCCCTGCGGGCTGCTCGCGCTGCTGATCCTGACGCGGCCGCCGCGGGGCGTATAGCGCAGCGCGTTGTCGAGGAGATTGACGATGACCTGTTTCAGGCGCGCCGGATCGCCGTTGACGATCGCCGGTGCGAGGCCCGACAGGTCGATTTCAATGCCGCTCTCCTCGGCGAGCAGGCGCATCTGTTCCGCCACGCTGGTGGCCAGCGGCGCAAGGTCCACGTCGATCCAGATGCCGTTGTTGTCACCGGCATCGAGACGCGAGATCGCCAGCAGCCCGGCGACCAGCTGTTCCAGGCGTGCGACTTCCTCCAGAACGCTGCCGACGCGATCGTGCAGTTCGCCGGGGTTCAGTTGTCCCGCAGCCACGATCTCATGCAGCTCGAGCTTGATCAGCGTCAGCGGTGTGCGCAGTTCGTGCGAGGCGTCGGCGACGAAGCGCCGCGACTGCTGTACCGCCTCGCTGAGCCGGCTCAGCATCATGTTCAGCGACTTCGACAGCCGCTCCACCGCATCGCCCGTGCGTACGACCGGCAGGCGCAGCGTATGGTTCTGCACGCTGATCTGTGCCGCGGTTTGCGCGATCCGGTCGACGTCGCGCAGGGCGCGGTTCACCAGCAGGTAGCCGCCGACGGTTGCGCAGGCCAGCAGCACGGGGAGCAGCGCGAGGAGCAGGTTGCGCAGCTGCACGAGGGCATCGTCGGTCCCCAGGATCGACACGCCGGTCTCCAGCCAGTAGTCGCCCGAGTGGGTGGATACCCGCGTCGCGCGCACCATCAGGTGCTGCGCGTCCAGGATCCGGCTGAACCCGGCCTCAGCTGTGGGTGTGGGCGGTATCTGCGCGGGATCGAAGCTGCCGTTGGCCGGCGGTCCGGACTGGTAGAGCCGCGTACCGGGGAGGCGGGTGACGCGCACAAAGCGGCTGTTGAATTCTGGCGAGAGGCGGGTATCGATCTGATCCGCAAGGTAGGACGCCGTGGCGCCGACGGGCGCGTCGCGCAGGATCCCCTCGGCCTGCTCCGACCGCCGCGCGACGGCGTTGTACGCGGTCGCCATCAGCGAGTGTTTGAGGATCAGGAAACTCGTCGCGCCTGCAAGCGCGAAGGCCGCCGTCAGCAACAGTGCATGCCAGGCACCGAGCTGGACGGCGAGCGAGCGGCGTTTCATTCAGCGATCGAGCGGCGCTCCAGCGCCGGATCGCGCACGCAATAACCGACGCCGCGAACCGTATGGATCAACTTCACCGGGAAAGGCTCATCGACCTTGCGTCGCAGATAGCGCACGTAGACATCGACGATATTGGTTACACCCTCGAAGCTCTGGTCCCAGACGTGGTTCAGGATCATCGTTCGCGACAGCACGCGTCCGGCCGAGCACATCAGGTATTCGAACAGCGCATATTCCTTGACCGTCAGCTCGATCCGCTGGCCGTCGCGGCGCACCTCCTGGGTCAGCCGGTTCAGTTCCAGGTCCGCGATCCGCAGCACATCGACATGTTCGGTGGGCTTGCGCCGCAGCAGCGCGCGGATGCGCACCAGCAGCTCGGCGAAGTCGAAGGGCTTGGTCAGGTAGTCGTCCGCGCCGGCCTCGAAGTGCAGGACCTTGTCGTCGATCGCATCGCGCGCGGTCAGCACGAGGACCGGCAGCGACGAGTGCGTCTTCCGTACACGTCGCAGCAGGTCGGTGCCCGATACCTGCGGCAGCATCAGGTCCAGAACCAGCAGGTCATAGGGGTAGGTATTGACGTAGTTTTCGCCATCCCGGCCATTATTGACCACATCCACGGCAAAGCGCTCGGCTCGCAGCCCCCGGGCGACGAACTCCGCCAGCTTCCGGTCATCTTCTACGACTAGTATCCGCACGGTGGTGTACCTCACGGTACCATTGGAACCGCGGCAGATTAGAGACTCATTAGTACGATGTTAGACCTCTTTTATATTGGGGTGAAACCCCGCAATGCAATATGCCCGCGGCGCCCCGCCGCGGGGGCACCGTCCCGTCCCCGCGTGCGTCTGGCCGCCGCGTGCCTGCTGCTGGTCGCCGCGCTGCCGGCTGCGCGCACGGCACCGGCGGCTGATACCGTCGTGCAGGCCCCGGACCCGTTCGGGTGGCTGGAGGAGGTGAACGGCAGGCGCGCCCTGGACTGGGTACAGGCACAGAACGCAGCCACCGAGCTGCGGCTGGATCGGGATCCCCGCTATCCGGCCCTGTACCGGCAGGCGCTCGCGATCACCGCTGCGACCAACCGTCTGCCATTGCCCGCACTGCATCGCGATGCGATCTTCAGCCTCTGGCAGGACTCCGTCCACGTCCGTGGCCTATGGCGTCGCGTCAGCCTCGCGGCCTACCGGCGCGAGCCAACCCCCTGGCAGACGGTGCTGGATCTGGATGCGCTGTCCGCACGCGATCAGGTCAACTGGGTGCTGAAGGGCGTGGACTGCGCCGAACCGGCTGCGCGCCGCTGCATGCTGCAGCTCTCCGCGGGGGGCGAGGATGCCGTGAGCCTGCGCGAGTTCGATCTGCAGACAGGGCGCTTCGTCGCCGGCGGCTTCGACCTGCACCGCGGCAAGCAGGGCAGCGCCTGGATTTCCGGCGACGAACTGCTGGTGGCGCGAGAATGGGTTGCCGGCGAGCTGACCGAATCCGGTTATCCGTTCGTGGTCCGCAGGCTGCGCCGCGGCGAGCCGCTTGCAGCGTCGACCGAGGTGTTTCGCGGTGCACGCTCCGATGTCGAGGTCATGCCGCTCGTGCTCAGCGACACGTCGGGCGCCCAGCTCGCCTTGATCCAGCGCGATCTGTCCTTTTTTACCCATCAGCTGTACCTGGTCCGCGACCACAACGTTGCGGCGCTCGCGCTGCCGCTGCAGGCCGACCTGCAGGGGCTGGTGGCCGGCCGGCTCGTCCTCAGCCTCAATGCGGACTGGGACGATGCGGCAGGCGCCCACTTCACGCAGGGCTCGCTGGTCGGCTTCGACCGGCGGGCGCTGGCGCGCGAGCCGGGCAGAGCCCGCGGCGAGCTGATCCTCGCGCCCGCCGGCGGCGAGGTCGTGCAGCAGGTCGGCGCGGCGGGCGGCCGGCTCGTCGTGACCTTGCTCGACAATGTTCGGGGCAGGGCCACGGTCCTGGCTCCTGCTGCGAGCGGGCCCTGGACCCGGCAAGCCCTTGCCCTGCCGGACAATGCGTCGGTCGACCTCGTCGACGTGGACCGTCCGGGCGGGCGTGCGATCATTGCCGTCACCGGCTTCCTGCAGCCGACCGCCCTGTGGCTCGCCGACCTCGCGAGCGGCCGGCTCGAGCGGCTGCGCCAGGCCCCGCAGAACTTCGATGCATCGCGCGATGTCGTCGAGCAGTTCGCAGCCACCTCGACGGACGGCACCCGCATTCCGTATTTCGTCGTGCACACACGGGACGCGCCGCATGACGGCTCGACACCGACCGTGATGACTGCCTATGGCGGCTTTCAGGTGGCGGTCACGCCCTATTACGGCGGTTATGAGTGGCTGCATATGCCGATGTACACGACGACCGGCAAGTTGTGGCTGGAACGCGGCGGCACGCTGGTGCTGGCCAATATCCGCGGCGGCGGCGAGTTCGGGCCGGCCTGGCACGAAGCCGGTCTGAAGACGCAGCGGCAGCGGATCTACGACGACTTCGCCGCGGTTGCCCGCGACCTCGATGCACGCGGCATCACGAGCCCGCGGCACCTCGGCATTTTCGGCCTGTCCAACGGCGGCCTGCTGATGGGCGTCGAGTTCACGCAACACCCGGAGCTGTGGAATGCCGTCGACATCGCTGTGCCGCTGCTCGACATGCTTGCGTTTGAACACATCGAGGCGGGTGCCTCCTGGGTATCCGAGTACGGCAGCGTCACGGTCCCGGCGGAGAGAGAGTTCCTGGAGCGGATCTCGCCGTACCAGAACCTGCGCGCGGGCGTGGATTACCCGGAGCCGCTGCTGTGGACCATGACCCACGATGACCGCGTCGGACCCGAACATGCGCGCAAGTTCGCGGCGCAACTCGCTGCGCTCGGCAAGCCCTATCTGTTCTACGAGGCGACCGATGGTGGCCATGACCCCACGGAGCTCGCCCCGGAGTCGGCGGCCGCGATGCAGGCGCGGGAGTTCGTTTATTTCCTGCAGCGGCTGCAGGACTGAGCGCCCTGTGACGGCTTTATCCCGGATCGACGCGCTGATCGGTCAGATGACCCTCGCCGAGAAGCTCGGCCAGTTGACGATGACGGCGGCCGGATATGCCGTCACCGGCCCGATCATTGCCGGCGACTCGACCGCGGCGATCCGTGAGGGCACGATCGGCAACCTCCTGAACATGGTGGGCGCAGAACATGTGCACGAGGTGCAGCGCATCGCCGTCGAGGAGTCCCGCCTCGGCATTCCGCTGCTGATCGGCTACGACGTGGTCCACGGCCATCGCACGGTGTTCCCCGTGCCGATCGCCGAGGCCGGGATCTTCGACCGCCAGGTCTGGGAACAGACGGCGCGTGCTGCGGCGGCCGAGGCTGCGGCGGACGGGCTGGCGATGACCTTCGCACCGATGCTCGACATCGCCCGCGATCCACGCTGGGGGCGCGGCGTCGAAGGACCCGGCGAGGACCCGTATGTCGGAGCGCAGTTTGCCGCGGCCAAGGTACGCGGCTTCCAGGGCGGGCAGCTCGCCGCTGCCGATGCGCTCGCGGCCTGCGCGAAGCACTTCTGCGCCTATGGCGCGGTGACCGCTGGTCGCGACTACGCGGCGGTCGACGTCTCCGTACGCTGCCTGCGCGAGGTTTACCTGCCGCCGTTCGCGGCCGCCGTGGCCGCCGGCGTTGCGGCCGTGATGCCCGCATTCACGGACATCGCCGGCGTGCCGATGACCGCGAACCGTGAGCTGCTCGCAGGCTGGCTGCGCGGCCGCCTCGGCTTCGAGGGAGTCATCGTCACCGATTACAACGCCATCGCCGAGCTGGTGCGCCACGGTGTGGCCGCCGACCTGGCGCAGGCCGCGGCGCTGGCGCTGCAGGCGGGAGTCGACATCGACATGATGGCCGATGCCTACCGGCGCGGGCTCCCGGTCGCCCTCGAGCGCGGGCTCGTCAGCATCACCCAGATTGATACTGCTGTCCGTCGGGTGCTGACGCTGAAGTCGCGGCTCGGTCTGTTCACCGACCCCTACCGGCGGGGCGCGACGCCGGAGTCTGCCGCGGCCATCGCAGCGCACCGGCTGCTGGCGCGACAGGTCGCAGCGCGTTCGCTCGTACTGCTGACCAACCGCAACGAGGCACTGCCCCTGGCGGCCGACATTCACGATATCGCGGTCGTCGGGCCGCTCGCCGATTCCTCCATCGACATGCGCGGTCCGTGGTGGGGCGCAGCGGCGGAAGTCGGCCACGTCACCGTGCTCTCCGGCCTGCGCGATGCGCTGCCGGGGGCGCGGCTCGTGCATGCCGCGGGCGTTGCCGTCGCGGAACCTGCGCTGGGCGGCATCGCCGCTGCGGTCGCAGCCTGCGAGCGGGCGCAGGCGGTTGTGCTTTGCCTGGGCGAGTCGGCTGCGATGAGCGGTGAGGCCGCAAGCCGTTCGGAGCTGGGGCTCCCCGGCGCGCAGCGCCAGCTTGCCGAGGCGGTACTGGCCTGGGCGCACAGCCGCGGCGTACCGGTGATCGTCGTGCTGTTCTGCGGTCGCCCGCTGGTGCTGCCGTGGCTGTTTGAAGCGGCGGATGCCGTGCTCGGCGCGTGGTTTCCCGGCAGCGAGGCAGGCCACGCGATTGCCGACATCCTCCTCGGGCAGGTGTCCCCCGGCGCGCGCCTGGCCACGACCTGGCCGCGCGCCCTCGGCCAGGTGCCGCTGTTCTTCAGTCAGCGCCCCGGCGGCCGACCCGAAGACCCCCAGGATCACTACACCAGCCGCTACATGGACGTCGCCAATACACCGCAGTTTCCGTTCGGCCATGGCCTCAGCTATGGACGCTTCCGTCTCGACAACCTGCGTATCACGCCCGCCCGCGCGACGGCGGATGACCGGATCCTGGTGCAGGTCGACGTGCAGAACGACGGCGCCCGGCCAGCGGAGGAGACGGTGTTTCTGTTCGTCCACGACAGGGTGGCGAGCGTCGCGCGCCCGATCCTCGAACTCAAGGGCTTCACGAAGTTGCAGCTCGCGCCGGGCGAGCGCGGCACCGCGACACTCGCACTGGCCGCGAGCGCGCTGCGCTTCGTCGGGCAGGACCTGGAGCTGGTATTCGAACCGGGTGAAGTCGAAGTCCTGGTCGGGTCCTGCGCGGATGCTGCGCTGTTGCTGCGCGCCAGCCTGATACTGGAGTGAGCGCTCACGGCAGCGTCAGCGGCACCTCGAGGTAACAGCCGAACTCGCTCGGGAAGTCCACGGCGACGCAGGCGTGGACCCGGCCCTGGCGGTTGTCGAACTGCGCCGGGGACGCGAGCGGAAATACCGGCTGGTGCCAGACGCCGGGATCGATGTGCAGGCCGAAGGAGCCATCGCAATGAAAGGCGACGAAGTCCTCCGGCTTGATGTCGTCGCCGGGCCTGGCGAGCAGCGCGACGAACGCGGCGCCGTCCCGCGGCCAGAAAACCTGTCCGCCATCCGGATGGTAGTTCGCCTCGTGGGTCAGGATCCGGCTGGTATCGACTGGGTGCTGCGTTGCCGAGGCGCTCGCCGGATCGGCAAACCAGCCGGTGATGTAACTGCGCCCGACGGCGTAGTTCACCGCATACTGGATTTCGCCGCGCCGTTCCATGACAAAGCGGTCTTCCACCACGCCGCCCTCGTTGCCGGTACCCGCGACGACGGGACGCCATCCCGGCTGTGGCCAGGTCACGATCGTCACCGTGGCTGTCGCGAAGTCCGCGACGACATGACCGAAGCCGCTCAGGCTCGCCGCCGTCGCGGCAACGGCGGGCACCCGCAGCCTGCGTACCTCGCCACGGTCGAGGGACGGCATTGCGTCGAGCGCGTGCGCGCCGAAGTTCGAAATTCCAGGTCGCGTTGCCATGGCTCCTTTATATACTAGGCGGCAATGAAGGTTTCCTACAATGCAATCGCCGGCGGCAGCCTCGAGCGCATCGCCGCGCTCAGCGATGGCCTGTTCGCGATTGCGATGACCCTGCTGGTGCTGGACCTGAAGCTGCCGGCTGCGGCGTCGATCCATGGCGAGGGTGAACTCGCCGCCGGACTGGTCGCGCTGGCGCCCCGGCTGGTGATGTTCGCGATGGGATTCCTGACGCTCGGGATTTTCTTGACCGGTCAGCAGACCCA
>Ga0302279_10002226_pt1 | contig 26216 bp, 24 predicted proteins | sample III_Bog_N3_3_FD_194541 | JGI IMG/M metagenome (GOLD analysis project Ga0302279, IMG submission 194541) | Peat permafrost microbial communities from Stordalen Mire near Abisko, Sweden - III_Bog_N3_3 | ecosystem: Environmental > Terrestrial > Soil > Wetlands > Peat | place: Sweden: Abisko... | reverse complement strand
CGGCGCGAAACCGCGCGCCTCGGCGATCAGCGCGGCATGGCCCAGGATGACGCCGATCAGCAGCGCCTTCTGCTCCCCGGTGCTGGCCAACGCCGCCGCGGTGCCGGTTGCCATATCCGCCAGCGCCATGTCCGTCCGGTGGGCGCCCCGCGCCGCGGTGCCGGCGGCGGCATCACGGGTCCGGTTCGCCGCCAGTTCGGCCCGCAGCCAGTCCTCCACCGCCAGAGCGGGGCTGTCTGCCAGGTGGTCGGCGATCGGGCAGACCAGACCGATCATGGCAGCCGGGAAGTCGCCGGCGACACCTCCGGCCAGCGCCGCATTCAGCTGCGCCACCAGCGCCCGCCGGGCCGCGGTGGCGGCCACCGCGTGGCGGGCCATGGCATCCTCCAGCCCCGCCAGCCAGGCCGGGTCGCGCGCGCCTTCGGCCAGCAGACGGTTGCGGCCGCTCATCGCCGCATCATGCGCCGCCATCTCCCGCGCGTGACCGGGTTCCATCGCCCAGACCAGCCGGTCGAGGAAACGGCGGCGGCCGGACAGCCCCTCCTGGAACAGCCGGTCCATCTGCGGGGTCAGCCACACGACCGCGACGCGGGCGGCGATCTCCGCCTGGGCCCGGGGGGCGGCGCCGTCCATCCGGAACACCCGCCGGTCGGTGGCACCACCCGGGACGGTGCCGGTGCCGATATCGGTCGTGCCGGCGATGGTCATCAGGCGGCCAGCCACCGCCCAGGTCCCGCTGCCGCCGCGGCGCGCCAGGTCCATGTTGCGCGCGCCACGCAGGCCGCGGCCGGGCACCAGCAACGAGACGGCCTCCAGCAGGTTGGTCTTGCCGCTGCCGTTCGGCCCGTACAGCACATTGATCCCCGAACCGAGACGCCACGTAAGCGCGGGGTAGTTGCGGAAGTCGGTCAGGAGGAGGCGCTGGAGGCAAAGCACGGCCGGACCATGGCAGCGGGGGGCGGGCGCGTGAAGGCGGGGCGGCTGTGAAGCGCGAAGACGAAACAACAAGCAGAACAGTATGGAATGCCACCCTGAGTTGAGATTTGCCTGTAATGCGTGCAGCACAGGCGATCAAGGTGACCGGCATAGCCGTCATTTGCCACAATCATGACTCATTTGGTCTTCCCGAACGGTCGCGACAATTAAGAAATTTTGCCTTTTTCCAGTATCAAGACCATGGTCAAAGTGAATGCTCACGCGAAAAATCGTCTGAAATCAACCATAGAGCAGGGCAATTGACTGTTCGGACTGGCCGCAAAACAGACTTGCCTGGCCTGATCTCACTGTGTATTAGGACATCATGCGAACCAGACGGCCCCATATGGGCCGCCCTCTGGCGCTCTGGGGCTTAGTACTCTGCACTGTTCTGTTTGGTGCGGGCCGTACTACTTATGCCGAGACGCAGTGGGCAGGCGATTCACAAAATGAAACCGCAATCGCGGTGCCGCGAGTCGCCTTGCGCGGCGCGCGGGAAGTCGGCTTGCCGCAGCCCTTGCCTCCCAGCGAGGCCGCGCTCATCCATCAGATCTTCACCTTGCAGGCCAGCGCGGCCTTTCCCGAGGCGGAGCGGGAAATCCAACGCCTCGATACGCCCTGGATGTTGGGACCGATCCTGGCCGACCGTTATCTGAACCCGGCGTACCCGGCGAGCCCGGCCGAACTTGCCGCCTGGCTGGCGCGCTATGGCGACGAACCGGATGCTGCCGCCATCCGCACCCTGCTGCACCATCTGGAGCCCAACCCCGCGACATCCGTGGCGTCCGGTTCGGCAGCCCCGCCCGCGCACCACGTTGTGGCAACCCGGGTCCGCGCGCTGTTCATCCAGAACCGCGACACCGAGGCCGTGGCCGCGGCCGCCCCGCTGCCACCGGACCCGCGCACCGGTTCGGCGTTGTTCACCGCCGGCCTCGCAGCCTGGCGGCTGTCGCAGGGCGACGATGCAAGCCGCTTCTTCGCCGCCGCCTACGACGCGGCCGATACCGCCCCGGCCCGCGCCGCCGCCGCCTTCTGGTTGGCGCGAGCGCGGGGGCAGGCGGCGGACCGCGGCGAGCAGACCGTCTGGCTGCGCCGGGCCGCGCAGGAACCCGGCACGTTTTACGGGCATCTGGCCCGCCGCGCGCTGGGACCATCCCCCCTGGCCTGCCGGACCGAGGGCACGATCGGCGGTGCCGACACCGACGTGCTGCTGGCCACCCCGCAGGGACGCCGAGCCTTTGCGCTGCTGCAGGCCGGAGAACGGCGGCGGGCGGAAACCGAACTGCGCGCGCTCTGGCTGGATACGCGGCCCGATCCGGACTATGGCCGAGCCCTGCTGCTGGTGGCGCGCGCGGTCGGCCTGACCCAGTTCGCGGCGGACGTGCAGTCGGACGGCCTCGCCGAGGAACAGGCAGCCGGCCAGCGCACCCTGCCGCGGCTGCGCCCCAATGGCGGGTTTATCGTCGATCCGCCGCTGGTCTATGCGCTGGTGCGCCACGAATCGAATTTCCAGACCGGCGCAGTCTCGCAGGCCGGCGCGCGCGGGTTGATGCAGATCATGCCCAACACCGCCGCCGGCATCGGCGCGGTGCCGGCTCGGCTGCACGATCCGGCGGTGAACCTGGCGGTCGGCCAGCGTTATCTGCTGCAACTCGCCGGCGACGAGGGCATCAGCGGCAACCTGCTGCGCCTGCTCGCGGCCTATGCCCAGGGTCCAACCGCGATGCGGCGCTGGGCCAATACGGTGCAGGACGGCGGCGATCCACTGATGTTCATCGAGGCGATCCCCAACCCGGCCATTGCCGGCTATGTCCAGGCGGCGTTGCTGACCGCCTGGGACTATGCCGCCGCCATGCACCTGCCGGCGGGCAGCCTGGATGCGCTGGCGGCGAGCGCCTGGCCGCAGTTGGAGCGCGCGCCCGCAGGCCAGGCCAAAGCCGAGGGCAGCACCGCCGGCTGCCAGCCGGACCAGCAGGCCATCCGGTAAACCGCCGGCAATTCTCATTTTGGCCGAGTGGAGTGGATCCAGGCCTCCGCCTCGGCGGTCAACGCGGCTTCGCGGACCACGTCCCATTTGTCCCGAACACCAGCGTCGGGCGATCCGTCCGTGTGCCGTGCTCCTTCGCCATCGCGGAAACTGCTTCGGAACAAACCAGGCCAGCAGCAAGCGTCTGCACCACGCGGAGCCGATGATCACGCGGCCCCGGGCGTGTCCCCAAACACCACACCCTCATGCAAGTCGGCCAGCGGGCCGCGATTCCGATCTCCGGCATCGCCAGAACCGCATGGCCCGAAACGATTTGGTCCCCCCAATCGCCGCCGGTCCGAGCAAAGACCGTCGCCGCCAGGCTCATCGGTTTGCGCCGGGTCGCGCCCGTAAAAAAGTCACCCCGCCATCCGCAACATCGCCAGGTCGCAGCCCTCATCGGCTTGCAGCACCTGTTCCTGGATCAGCCGGTCCCACCCTCGCGTCGCCTTCGCCGGCGGCACCCACGCCGCGCGGCGGCGCGCCAGTTCGGCTTCATCCACCAGCAGGTCCAGCGAGCGGTTCCGCACCGACAGCCGGATGCGGTCGCCGGTTTCCACCAGGGCCAGAGGGCCGCCGGCCGCGGCCTCCGGTGTGATGTGCAGCACGATGGTGCCGAAGGCGGTGCCGGACATGCGGCAGTCGCTCATTCGCACCATGTCCTTCAACCCGGATCGCGCCAGCTTCTGCGGAATCGGCAGATAGCCGGCCTCCGGCATGCCGGCCGGGGTCAAGGAGCCGGCGTTTTTCAGCACCAGGATATCCGCGGCCGTCACGTCCAGGTCCGGATCATCGATCCGGTCCGCCAGGTCCTCCAGCCCGTCGAACACCATCGCTCGGGATTCCGTTTCGAACAGCGATTCGGTGGCGGCGGACCGTTTCAGGATCGCCCCGCGCGGTGCCAGGGAGCCGAACAGCGCGACGATGCCGCCCACCGGCGATACCGGCTCCGACACGGACCGGATATAGCGGCGATCGACGAAGGCGGGCTTCGTCAGGCGTTCGCCCAACGCCACGCCGGTCACGTCGATGCACCCAAGGTGCAGCTTGTCGCGCAGTTCCCACAGCAAAGCGGGCATGCCGCCGGCGGCATGGAAGTCTTCCATGTAGCCCTCGCCGGTGGGTTTCAGGTCCACCAGCACCGGCGTGGAGTCCGACAGTTCGTTGAGCCGGTGCAGGTCGATCTTCACCCCCCGCCGGCCGGCGATCGCGGTCAGGTGGATCAGCGCGTTGGTCGATCCGCCCAGTGCGAGCAGCACCCGCAGCGCGTTTTCCACCGACTCCGCGGTGATAATCTGCGAGGGGCGGATCGGCGCGGTGATCAGCCGCACCGCCAGAGCACCCGCTTCCTCGGCCGCCCGCAGCCGGTCGGCGTGGACCGCGGGGATCGAGCCGTGGCCGAGGGGGACCATTCCCAGCGCCTCGGCGAGGCACGCCATGGTGGAGGCGGTGCCCATCACGCCGCAGGTGCCGGCGGTGGTGGCGAGCCTTCCCTCGATCTCGCCGATGCGGTCGCGGGTGACGGTGCCGGCGCGATAGGCGGCCCAGTAGCGGCGGCAATCGGTGCAGGCCGAGAGGCGCTCGCCCTGGAAGGGGGTGGCCAGCATCGGGCCGGTGACGAGCTGCACCGCGGGGATGTCGGCGGAGGCGGCGCCCATCAGTTGCGCCGGCACGGTCTTGTCGCAGCCGCCGATCAGCACGACCGAATCCATCGGCTGCGCGGTGAGCATTGCTTCCGTGTCCAGCGCGGCGAGGTTGCGGTAGTGCATCGAGGTCGGGAACAGCGACGGCTCGCACAACGACACGGTGGGGAAGGCAAGCGGCAGCCCGCCCGCGGCGAGCACGCCCCGCTTCACCGCTTCGACCAGTTCGGGGACGGTGCGGTGGCAGTTGTTGTAATCGGAGCCGGTATCGACGATGCCGACCACGGGCTTGTCCAGCATGGAATGCGAGTAGCCCATCGACTTGGCGAAGGACCGGCGGAGGTACAGCGCGAAGTCGCGGTCACCGTAATTGGCGGTGTTGCGCGCGAGGCCGCGCTTGGGGGGAAGGGGCTGGGTCATGCGGCGGATGTTAGGTCCATTGGCGGGTTGACCGCAAACCGGATGACGTGGGCGATTGGCGTTGCGAGAGTGCGGGCATGCTCGACCGGATGACCATCGCCAATTTCAAGTCGTGGGGGCAGGCCGATCTGCGGTTCGGCCGGATCACGGGTCTGTTCGGGACGAATTCATCGGGCAAGTCGAGTCTGATCCAGTTTCTGCTGTTGCTGAAGCAGACGCGCGAGGCGACGGACAACAATGTGGAGTTGGCCCTCAATGGCTTGTATCTGCGGTTGGGCGACTTTGCGGCGATGATCCATACGCACGACGATGCGCTTCGTTTGCAATGGGGCCTGACCTTCACCCGGCCTGCCGAGCTTGCGCTGCCTGATCCTGCTGCGGCTCCTGGCGCAACGATCGTGCGCGGCAGACAGGTTAGCGTTCGCGGCAGCGCCAGCGCCAGCGTCAGCCGCGAGTCACTGATGTCATTTGGACCATTCGCCGAAGAGCTTGAATACGTTATCGGTGGTGCACGGTTTCAGCTGGCGCTGAGGCAACCGATGGGTTTTGAACTGTCGGCCTCCGGCACGAGTTTCCAGTTCCAACGCACCCCCGGACGGCCATGGCATCTTCCGGGGCCAGTCAAGTCCTATGCATTTCCGGACCAGGCTCGCACCTACTTCCAGAATGCGGCGTTTCTCTCGGACCTCGAACTCGCCTTCGAGGAGCAAATCGACCAGGTCTTCTACCTCGGTCCGCTGCGCGAATTCCCCCAGCGTGACTATGTGCGGGCACCCTCACGTCCGCGCGACGTTGGCCAGCGTGGCGAACGTGCGATCGACGCGATCCTGGCGGCCACGTCGGAGGGCTTACAGAGCCCGGGGGCCGATGGCAGGCAGCAATCGTTCCAGGAAGCAATCGGCGACTGGTTGCACGCTATGGGTCTAATCGAAGCTTTTACCGTCTGTGAAACGGCGCGCGGATCCGGTCGCTGGGAGGCTTTGATGCTTACACGTCAAAGCCACATCACCGTGCCGCTTACCGATGTCGGGTTTGGCGTCTCGCAGGTCTTACCGGTCATAACCTTGCTGCTGTACGTGCCGGAAGGCTCGACCGTGATCCTGGAGCAACCTGAGATCCACCTGCATCCACTGGCCCAAGCGGAATTGGCCGATGTGATCATCAACACGGCACGGAATCGGAACCTTCAAGTGATCGTGGAAAGCCATTCGGAACACCTCCTGCTTCGCCTTCAGCGGCGCGTGGCGGAAGCGTCACTATCCGCCGATGATTGCAAGTTGTATTTTTGTCGGTCCGCGGATGGCGAATCACTGTTGGAGCCGCTCGCGCTCGACGAATATGGCAACATCGGCAACTGGCCCGAGCACTTCATGGGTGACGCGTTCGGCGAGACCTATGCGGCGGAGAAAGCCCGCCTGATCAGAATGGCTGCCGCGCAGTGATACCGCGCGTGGTCGATACGAACGTCCTGGTTGTGGCGAACGGGCGCGACACAAACGCGAGCATCCAGTGCCGCCTTGCCGCCGGCGAAGCGCTGAATGAATTGTTACGGAACGGACGCATCGTGGTTGATGAGGCGAGGGAGATTCAAATCGAGTACCGCAGGTATTGTGAACCAAAGGGCCAGCCGGGTGTCGGCGACCGATTCTACCGCGAAGCGCTGAACAACTATGGCGGAAAAGTCGAGCGAATCCCCCTGGCAAAACGCGGAGATGGATCGTTCGAAGACTTCCCCGACGATCCCGCCCTTCACCGCTTCGACCCGTCGGATCGCAAGTTTGCTGCCACCGCCCGGAAATCGGGCGCCGCAGTCATGGTCTGCATAGAACGCGGCTGGCTGCGCCACGCAGACGCGATGCGCCGGCACGGCATCGAAATCGATTTCGTGTGCGGCACCGACCCGAAGACCTGGATCGCACCGTAACGCCCACCTCCATTCTCACGCGACCCCCACCAGGCGCTTACGGAGGAAAAACCGTTTCTGCCCCGGTGGGTAATCCTCCAGCTCCCCGAACACCGCGTATCCCAGCGCCTCGTAGAACCCGCGCGCCTGGAACGTGTCCAGCCACACCGCGTGGCAGCCCCGTGCCGCCGCATGCGCCTCCGCCCGAACCATCAAAGCGCGTCCGAGACCCCGCCCGCGCCAGGCGTCGCCGATCCACACCGCATCGATGAACAGCCATCCCCAGGCCATCACCCCGCTGACCCCGCCCGCCAGCTCCCCGGCGGAATCCAGCAGCCGGAACGCGAACCGCTCCGACTGGAACGGCACCGTCCGCGCGTGAAATTCGTTGATGTGCCGGCCCAGCGTCGCGCGCAGGTCGGGGGACGGATCGGGGTCCATGACCACACGCAGCCCGTCCGGTATATCGTCCGCATGATCTTGCATCACCGGCCTCCACGCCCGCTATTGACCCGCCGGAACCTCAGCCAAACCGCGCTGGCCGCGGCCTTCGTGTCACCGGGCGGGGCGCCGGTCGAGCCGCATATGCGCCTCGCCAGCCCCGAACCCGGCAGGCTGACCGTCGCGCTGACCTTCGATGGCTGCCCCGGCGGGTTCGATGACCGTATCGCCTCGGCTTTGGCGGCGGCTTGCATTCCGGCGACCCTGTTCCTCACCGATGTGTGGATGCGCCGCAACCCGGCCGGCCTTGCCTTCTTCCTGGCCCATCGCGACCTGTTCGCGATCCAGAACCATGGTGCCCGCCACATCCCCCCAATTCTCGGCTCCGGCACCCTCTACGGCCTGCCGGTCGCCGGCGATCTGGCCACGGTCCGGCAGGAGGTGCAAGGCGGGGCGGACGCCATCCAGGCGGCAACCGGCACCGCACCACGCTGGTACCGCGCCGCCGCGGCCCGCTACAGCCCCGCCGTGCTCCCGGTCATCCGCGACATGGGGTTCGCCATCGCCGGTTTTTCCCTCGCCGCCGACCTCGGCGCCTCCCTGCCCGCTCACGCGGTCGAGGCCCGCATCGCCGCCGCCAGCAATGGCGACGTCGTGCTCGCCCACATCAACCAGCCGCACCGGCCCTCCGGGGCAGGCGTGGTCGCGGGGGTGCTCGCCTTGCAGCGCCGGGGAGCGCGGTTCGTGCAGTTGGACCAGACCGCCGTCACACCGGCCGGTTGAGGCCGCTTTTCAGCCACCGGCTGGATGCGCTAGCAACATGGGCCTCACAGAAATCGGGTGGATCGCCTTGGTTTTGCGCCGTGTCGTCAGTGTCGTCCTGGTGTCGGGTCTGGCCGGCTGCGGACCCAGCTACTCGCCGGACACCTATGCCAGCAACGCGGTGCAGCAGGCGGCCAAGGCAGAGCAGGGGGTCGTGGTCGGGGTGCGGGCGGTGTCGGTGAGTGCCGCGGGGACGGTCGGCACCGTGACGGGTGCGGCGGCGGGCGGGATCGCAGGGTCTCAGGTCGCGCCGGCGCCGGCCAGCGCCTTCACCGCGCTGGGCGGCAGCCTGATCGGCGGGATCGCCGGCAACGCGGCGGAGCACGCGATCAGCGACACCAAGGCCTTCGAATACATCGTCCGCAAGCCGAACGGCGAGCTGGTCAGCGTGACCCAGAAGGACACGGTGCCGCTGGCCATCGGCCAGAAGGTGCTGGTGATCGCCGGCGCGCAGGCGCGCGTGGTGCCGGATTACACCGTGCCGGTGCCAGGCGTGACAAAGGACAAGCCAGTGGAGCCGGTGGCCGCGCCGAACCCACCGCCAGCCGAGGCTGCACCCATGCCGGATCAGCCGAAAGTGGAAACGGGCCCGTGATCTGCCTTGCGTGTTACACGGCGGGCTCAACGGGCAGTTCGACCTGCGCGTAGAGTTCGTCCAGCGGCACGGTGATGCCGGCTTCCGGCAAGTCCAGAGCGGCGTTGTCGCCTTTCAGGATTTCGGCGAGCCAGTCCTCGCCGCGCCGAACGAAGACGATCGCGGCCTTGGCGGTCTGTTGCAGGATCACGTAGCGCTGGATGGACGGGGTCGCGCGGTATTCGCGGTTCTTGTCGATCAGGTCCACCCTGCCAGTGCCGTTGCTGGTGACCTCGTACACGATCACAGGGTGATCGACGATCGTGGCATCGGGGGCGACCGGCCGGCAGGTGACGATCCCGTCGGGATAACGCGCGCGCCCGTCCGCGAGAATTTTCACGTTCGGTCCAAGCGCCCGGCGGGGTTTGCCGGCCAGCCTGGCATCCAGCGCCTTGCGCAGATTGAAGGTGATCTGGTCATGCGCAATGGTTCCACCGGTCATCGCGACCGGCTCGAAGCCGTCGAACTCGTAGCGCAATTCCTGGCGTTCCTCCCAGTCCAGGAACTGCGCCAAAGTCATCGGGGCTCGGAGGGCTGCATTCATGACGCTGAGTCTAGCAGGTCTGCGCCGGCTGGGCGAGTGTTTCCACCGTGCTGGATCGGCCGCAGGCCGAAACCGGTCCCTGTGGACCCGTCAAGCCGCCGCGTCCGGCGGAAACGGCGGCCCCTTCAATTCGACGACGTTCCCCTCGGGGTCCGGCACATAGATCGACGGCCCCTGTCCTTCCGCGCCGTAACGCGACGACACCGGCCCCGGTTCGCAGCCGTGCGCCGCAAGGTGCGCGATGATCGCATCGGCATCGAAGGGGTCAACACTCAGACAGAAATGATCCAGGTTGCGCGCCTCCCGCCCCGGCGCCGCGCCGCCCTTCTGCCCCAACGGACCATCGACCGGCACCAGGTCGATCAGCCCGCTGCCGGCGCGCAACTGGTACAGGCCCAAATTCTCCTGCACCTTCTCCACCGAGCAGCCCAGCACATCGACGTAGAAATGCAGCATCGCCCGCAGGTCGGAAACGCGCAGGACCAGATGATCGAGTTGCTTGATCGTCAGCATGGCAATTCCCCCGGGGCGGATCAGCAGGAGCCGGACGCGCCCCCCTCCGGCTGTTCCGGGCAGCATAGCATGCAACGCCGCCGGGACCGCTATAAGCTTCGCCCATGCCCCTGATCTACCTCATCGCCGGCGAGCAAAGCGGCGACACCCTCGGCGCGCGCCTGATGCGCGCCATCGCCGCCAGCCGCCCCGACATCGAATTCGCCGGCATCGGCGGTGCGGCGATGGCGGACGCCGGCCTCGCCAGCCTGTTCCCGATGCGCGACCTCGCCTTGATGGGCCTGCTGGAGGTCCTGCCCCGCCTGCGCCAGCTCAGCGGACGCCTGCGCCAGACGGTGGCGGACATCGCCGCCCGCCGGCCCGATGTCGTGGTCACGATCGACTCGCCCGGCTTCACCCTGCGGGTGCTGCGCGCCATCGCGCCCAGTGGGGTCAAACGCGCGCATTACGTCGCCCCGCAGGTCTGGGCCTGGCGCGAGCACCGGGTGAAGCACTATCCCGGCCTGTGGGACCGGCTGCTGTGCCTGCTGCCCTTTGAGCCCGCCTTCTTCGCCCGGCACGGCCTGGCCGCGACCTTCGTCGGCCATCCCGTGCTGGAAAGCGGCGCCGACACCGGCGATGCCGCGCGCTTCCGAGCCCGCCACGGCCTGACGCCGGACGCGCGCAGCCTGATCGTGATGCCCGGCAGCCGCCGCACCGAGGTCTCCCGCATGCTGCCGCTGCTGGGCGCTACCCTGTCCCGCCTGCCACAAGGCCTGATCCCGGTGGTGCCGATCGCCGCCCCGGTCGCCGAGGCGGTGCGGGCCGGCACGGGAAGCTGGCCGGTCAAGCCGATCCTGGTCACCGACACCGCGGACAAGCACGATGCCTTCGCCGCGTCCGCCGCGGCGCTGACCAAATCGGGCACCTCCGCGCTGGAGCTGGCGATGGCCGGCCTGCCGATGGTCGTCGCCTACCGGGTCAACCCGCTGACGGCGGCCATCGCGCGTCGGACGGTGAAGGTGCGCTACGCCTCGCTGCTGAACATCATCCCCGACCGGCTCGTTGTGCCTGAGTTGATCCAGGCCGATGCGACCCCGGACCGGCTGGCCGCCGCACTGGCGCCGCTGTTGACCGACCCGGTCCAGGCGGCGGCGCAGCGCGCGGCCAGCCGAACCGTGCTCGACTCGCTCCGCCCTCCGTCCGGCCTGCCGTCCCAGGCCGCCGCCGCGGCCGTGATCGCGCTGCTGGCACGCCCATGAGCGGTTTCACGATCCGGAGGCGCAAGCCCGCTTCGCCACGATCGGCCCGATTTCGACCGAGGACCCGACGCCGCCCCCGGTCCGGCGCTGAATGCCACGGTGCGCCGGGACCGGATCTGAACCACCCGGCCGTTCGCCGACCTGGTGCAGGGTGACGCGGTGAAGCTGTCCCGCGGTTCGTCTCCAGGAGGAAGCGTGAAGCGCCCGCAGAGCCGCGGCGGTCAATCCTGCCGGACGCTCGCCTGATCGGATCCTCGAGCGCACGCGGTTCGGATCTCGGACTGCCTGACATCGTGGGCCCCTCCGTGGCGCTCCGTGCGCTTCATTCTTCCTTGCGTGCTGAAAATGCGGACTTGCGAGCATCCCTGGCGCCGCAGGCAAATTTCCGGAGGTCGTTTGGCCGGCATAGCCAATAGCGAACGCGATAAGGACCCGGTTTTTCAGCGCCGGGTCACGACAGCGATGCGCTTGGCCGGTATCACGCTGGAACGTCGGGAGGATTTTTACCACCCGCCGCCGAAGCGGTGCCCCTCCGCTCCCCGGCTGATTCCCGGCCAGAATGACAGCCGGTGCCGTGGCCGGGAAGCGGCGTTTCCGGCAGACTGCGGCAGCCCCGAAGGACCCGCTCATGCCCATCATCCCCGACCTGACCCACCGCGTCGCTCTGGTCACCGGCGCCTCCCGCGGCATCGGCCAGGCCGTGGCGCTCGCGCTGGCCGAGGCGGGTGCGGATGTCGCCGTCAACTACCGCGAACGCGCCACCGACGCGCAAGCCGTCGTGGACACCATCCGAACCCTCGGCCGCCGCTCCGTTGCCATCGCCGCCGACGTGTCCGACAGCGAAGCCGTCACCCGCCTGCTCGCCGAGACCACTGCCGCCCTCGGTCCGCCCGACATCCTGGTGAACAACGCCGGCCTCGCCATCATCCGCGGGATCGACGACCTGACCGAAGCCGAGTTCGACCGCACCATCGCCGTCAACCTCAAATCCTGCTTCCTCTGCACGCGTGCGGTCCTGCCGCACATGCGGGCGCAAAAATGGGGCCGGATCGTCAACATCTCCTCCGGCGCGGCGCGCGGCGCGGGCGGGGTCGGCGTGCATTACAACGCGTCCAAAGCCGGGATGGAGGGCCTGACCCGCGGCTATGCCGCCCGCCTGGTGCAACAGGGCATCACCGTCAACGCCGTCTCGCCCTCGTTGATCGACACCGACATGGTCCGTTCGGGGCTCGCCTCATCGCCCGCGCGCATCCCGCTGGGCCGCTTCGGCGCACCCGAGGAATGCGCGCAGGCGGTTCTCATGGTGATCGGCAACGGCTACATGACCGGGCTGACCATTCCCTTGAATGGCGGGATGTCGTTCAACTGAACCCGGCGGACGCACCATTGTCGCCGAATGTGACGCTGCTCCGCTGTCCGGGCTGCGCGTCCGACAGACGCAGCGCCGACCATGCGGGCGATCAGGGCACGACCGGTTCCGACGGCACGCTGGACCAGACCGCAGGGTTGCACTTCGGCGGCCACTGATCGGACGCCTCAGGGTCCGGTACCCCAGGGCCGGCCACAAGCCGGCCCTGTGCGTTCGCCGGTTGCGGCTTCCGGTTCTGGATGAAGTCGCCGTCGCGTTTGCGCTTCATTAACCTTTCCGACCCCATAATGCCCCGAAGTCCGCGCCGTTTCAGATGCGGTATCTTGTTTCGAGGAGAGTTTCATTGACCATCCAGTGGCGCGAGGAATTGTCGATCGACCGCGGACCGATCGACCAGGACCACCACACCCTGATCGCGATCATCAACAGTTTCGAGACCATCGAAGCCGGCCAGAAGTCCGCGGCGAAGCTCGCCGCCGTACTGGCGAAACTGGAGCAATATGGCCACGCCCATTTCGAGCGCGAAGAGAAATTGCAGCGGATGGTCGGCTTTCCCGACGCCGCGTCGCATCACCAGCAGCACCGGATCCTCCTGCACAGCCTGGCCGGCGCTCGGGCGGAACTGGCAGCGGTGACAAGCGACGAAGACCTGGCGACGTTCCGCGCCCATATGAGCGGGTTTCTGCATGACTGGCTGCTGGACCACATCATGCAGAACGACCTGCTGATGAAGCCCTTCGTGCGCGCGATGGCACCGCAGGCGGCCTTGATTGCCAACCTGCACGCGGCGGTCAGAGCGATGGCGGGCTAGGCCGAACCAGGCTGTCGCCTCAGTGTCCTGCGTGAGCGCCGGAGAAATCCGGCTCCCCCAGCCCCGACGCCTTCAACTGGGCGACCAGCGCGGCCTTCAGCCGTTCCAGTCCGGCCGCCGTCGCGGCCTCGGCCCGGGCAACCAGCACCGCCTGGGTGTTGGACGCGCGCAGCAGCCACCAGCCGTCGCCGGTCAGCACGCGCACGCCGTCGGTTTCCGCAACGGTTGCGCCGTCGGCGCGCAGGCGGGCCGCGACCTCCCGGATCACGTCAAACTTGCGGATGTCGTCGCAGTCGAACCGAATCTCCGGGGTGTTGATCACCTGCGGCAGGGCCGTGCGCGCCGCCGATAGCCGCCCCCCCCTGCGGGCCAGAATGCCCAGGGTGCGCACCGCGGCATACAACGCATCGTCAAAGCCATACCATTTGTCGGCGAAAAAGATATGCCCCGACATTTCGCCCGCGAGCGGCGATCCCGTCTCGGCCATCTTCGCCTTGATCAGCGAGTGTCCGGTCTTCCACATCAGCGGCACGCCGCCGGCCCTGGCAACCTCGTCGAACAGCACCTGGCTGGCCTTCACGTCGGCGATGATCGTCGCACCCGGATGGTGCTTCAGAACGTCGCGGGCCAGCAGCACCAGAAGCTGGTCGCCGAACATGATGGCGCCGCTGTCATCCACCACGCCGATCCGGTCGGCGTCACCGTCGAAAGCGATGCCGATGTCCGCGCCCCGCGCCGCGACTTCGCCGATCAGTTGCCGCAGGTTGGCCGGCACCGTCGGATCCGGATGGTGCGCCGGGAAGGTGCCGTCGATCGTGCCGTTCAACACCGTGTGCTCGCCCGGCAACTGCGCCAGCAGCTTGGCCAGCACCGCGCCGGCGGAACTGTTGGCGTTGTCCCACACGATCTTCAACCGCCGGTCGCCGCCATCCCAATCCGCCAGCAGGCGCGTCACATAGGCATCGGAGACATCAATCCGGCGTTCGACCGTCCCGGTCTGCTCCACCACGTCGCCGTCCCGCGCCATCTGGCCGAGTTGCTGGATCTGGCTGCCGAAGAACGGCTTGCCGTCGAGCACGATCTTGAAGCCATTGTATTCGGGCGGGTTGTGGCTGCCGGTGACCATCACCGCACCGCCGGTCTTCAAGGTTGCCGCCGCGTAGTACAGCATCGGGGTCGGGCCGCACCCGATGTTGATGACTTCGATGCCGCTGCGGCGGATGCCGCGGCTGAGCGCATAGGCGAGATCGAGGCTGGACAGGCGGCCGTCATAGCCCATGGCCACGGTGCCGCCACCGTTGCGCTGGACGATCGACCCGAAGACCCGGCCGATGGCGTAGGCATCGTCCACCGTCAGCGACTTGCCGACGATGCCGCGGATGTCATATTCCCGCAGCGAGGTTGGCGCGAACTTGTGAGAAAACGACATCATCAAGTGTAGGACTTCAAAAAAGCGCGCACATGCTCAGCGAGGTCGGGACGTTTCATGGCGAAGGCGATCTGCGCCTCCAGGAACCCGACCTTGTCCCCGCAATCGAACCGGCGGCCCTCATAGCGCAAGCCGTGGAAGGGCTGGGTCCCGATCAGGCGGGCCATGCCGTCCGTCAACTGCACCTCGTTGCCCGCGCCGCGCTCCATCAGAGCCAGATGGCCGATGACCTCGGGCATCAGGACATAACGGCCGATGATCGACAGGTTGGATGGTGCCTCGGCCGGGGCGGGCTTTTCAACCAGACCCAACACCTCGACCAGCCGTCCGTCATCGCGGCCGACCTTCAGGATGCCGTAGCGGTTGGTGTGTTCACGCGGCACTTCCGTGACCGCCACGACATTGCCGCCGGTATCCTGGTACACCTCGGCGAGCTGGCGCAGGCAGGGGACATCCGCCAGCACGAGGTCGTCGGGCAGCAGGATGGCAAAGGGATCGTCGCCAATGAACGCGCGGGCGCACCAGATCGCGTGCCCCAGCCCATGCGGCACCTGTTGGCGCACCGTCACCATCGAGCCTGGTTCGACCATCGTGTCGCGCAACACCGCCAGCGCTTCGGTGCGCTTGCGCTCCCGCAGGGTGGCTTCCAGTTCGAAGGCGATATCGAAATGCTCGACCAGGGCGGTCTTGCCGCGACCGGTGACCATGCAGAACTGCTCGATGCCGGCGGCTCTGGCCTCCTCCACCGCGTATTGGATCAGCGGCTTGTCCACCACCGGCAGCATCTCCTTGGCCGTGGCCTTGGTGGCGGGCAGGAATCGCGTGCCCAGCCCGGCGACGGGGAAGACGGCCTTGCGAAGGGGCTTTCTCACAGGATGGCTCCAGGTTGTGTTTTTGGGCAAGGCCACATCAGATGGGTATAAATAAGGCAGAATTCCAGCTTCATGCGTGCCGCCCGCCGAGCAAGATATCGCGCGCCTGGTTGATGCGCGCGGCCAGCCAGTCGGAGCCACCGCTATCGGGGTGCGCCCCCCGCATCAAGCGGCGGTGTGCGGCCCTGATATCAACTTCGGATGCGTTCGGGGCCAGGCCGAGGACCTCATAGGCCTCCGCCCTCGTCATTGGCCCAGCAGAACGAGGGGGCGGGCGGGCAGCCCCGGGTGAGGCCGGCGTCTGGGCCGCCTTCCATTTCTGCCACAACAGGGGGCCGAACATCACCATGGCACCGAGGGCAATTCCGCCCCGGCCCGACAGGATCAGCAACAGGGCCAGACTGATGCCGCCCAGCGCCGCGATCCAGGCGATCAGCGATTTGACGGTGGTCACGGACGCGCGCTCGAAGGCCCGCAGGCCACCGAGGAAGACGAACAGGACCAGGCCGCCTAAGACGAGCCATAACATGGAAGGCGGTTCCTCATGACGCGCCGATGGGGGGGAGCGCTGGGGCAGCATAGCGCGGATTGACGGCAGGCGCGACTGTCCTGGCGATGGGACCGCTGTTCTGGCGTCAGGCGCAGCCAGGCCTACCGCGCCCGCCGCCATTTCTGCGCGGTGAGGCGCCGCAGCGCGCTGAAGTAGGCGTGGTTCGGGTCCGGACTGGCGGGCTTGCCTTTCATGGGTCCAAAGATATTCGTCACCAGCACCGAGATGACCGCGTGCAAGGCGTCGTGCCGGTCCAGACCTTGCGCCATCAACTGGCGCACCTTCTCCCGCACCGGCAGTTCGTCGCCCATCGCGATCTGGGTCTCGACCACAACGTGGAACGTGGCGTGAACCCTCAGGTTCGGCAGCTTGAAGCGTTCGGCTTCATGGTACGCCTCGACCGCGCTGATGCGTGCGGATTCGTCCAGCGCCAGCCAGGCCTCGGCATCGGGCGCCAGCAGGGGATCGTAACCATCCATCGCCGTCCTCCGTCATACTTGCACAGGGCATGAAGCTGCCGCAGCATCCTGCCAAGCAATCCCCCAAGGAGGGTCCCATGGCAGAACTCGATCTGGTCATTCGCGGCGGCACCGTCGTCGATGGCACCGGGCGCGAACCCATCGAAGCCGATGTCGGCATATCCGGCAACCGTATAGCCGCGGTCGGCACCATTACCGCACGCGGTGCGGCGGAAATCGATGCGCGTGGCAAGCTGGTGACGCCGGGCTTCGTCGATATCCACACGCATTACGACGCCCAGGCGGTGTGGGACGACCACCTCGCCCCGTCGTCCTGGCACGGCGTGACCACCGCGGTGATGGGCAATTGCGGGGTCGGCTTCGCCCCCTGCAAACCTGGCGATCGGGACAGGCTGATCGAGCTGATGGAGGGGGTGGAGGACATTCCCGGCGCGGTCATGCATGAAGGCCTCAAATGGGAGTGGGAATCGTTCGGGGAATATTTGTCCGCGCTGGAACGCAAGCCGCGCGACATCGACATTTGCGCGCTGCTGCCGCACGCCGCGGTGCGCGTCTTCGTGATGGGCGAGCGCGCCTTGAGCCTGGAGAACGCCAACCAGGGCGACATTGCCCAGATGCGCGAGATCGCGCGCGAGGCGATGGCGGCCGGCGCCTTCGGGTTCTCGACCTCGCGCAGCCTGTCGCACAAGACCCTGCGCGGCGATCCCACACCGACCTTGCGCGCGCAGGAGGAAGAGCTGGCCGGCATTGCCCAGGGGTTGAAGGATGCCGGGACGGGCATGCTGGAGTTGGTTTCGGAATGGGCGCCCGACCATCACGCGGAATTCGCGATGCTGCGCCGCGTGGTGGAAGGCTGCGGGCGGCCCGCTGTCTTCACCTTGACGCAACGGATGTCGCGCCCCGAGGTCTGGCGCGACCTGCTGCGCCACGCCGACCAGGCGGTGGCGGATGGCCTGTCGATCCGGCCGGTGTTCGCGCCGCGCGCCATTGGCGTGCTGCTGGGGCTGACCGGCAGCCAGAATCCCTTCTCCGGCACCGCCACCTACAAGTCGATCGCGCATTTGCCGCTGGCCGATCGGGTGATTCGGATGCGTGATCCGGCGGTGCGGGCGGCGATCCTCGGCGACGATCCGAAGGCCGGCAACAGCTTTCCGCTGTTTCATCGCCTGTCGTGGGACATCATGTACCGGTTCGGCAATCCGCCGAACTACCAGCCGCGGGCCGAGGACAGTCTGGCCGCGATCGCCGTGCGGGAGGGGCGGACCCCGCAGGAGGTCGCCTACGACGTGCTGCTGGAAAGCGACGGCACCGACTTCATCTATACGACGTTGTCGAACTACGCCTATCACGACCTGTCGATGTCCGAAACGTTGCTGGGCAACCGCAACGCGATCATGGGGCTGGGCGATGGCGGGGCGCATGTCGCGTTCATTCTGGACTCGGGCTACCAGACCTGGCTGCTGACGCATTGGGGCCGGACGATGAACCGGTTCCCGGTGCAGGAGCTGGTCCGGCGGCTCACCTCCGATACCGCGACCGCGGCGGGGTTGCAGGACCGCGGCGTGCTGGCGGTGGGCAAGAAGGCTGATGTCAACGTGATCGACTGGGACCGGCTGGGCGCGGACAAGCCCTATGTGGTGCATGACCTGCCGGCGGGCGGCAAGCGACTGATGCAGACGGTGCATGGTTACGAGGCGACGATCGTTTCTGGTCAGGTGACGTTCCGCGAAGGCGAGGCGACGGGCGTGCTGCCGGGCAGGCTGGTGCGCGGGATGCAGGCGGCGCTGGCGGCTTAGTACGTTCGGTTGGGGCATTCGTGGGGGCGGCCGGCGGGACACTGTGCCGCCCCCGGCCCCACTTTTGCGCAAAAATTACAAAGATTGAGGCTCTCATCGCGTTCAATATTGGCAACATCTGTCGAACCGTCGCCGGAAATTTGCTTGCACCGCCTGGTTATTTTTCATGGTCGGAAGAACGAGGGCCACGAAGCGCCACGGCGGTGCCGTCGATGTCAGATAGCGTGCTGCCCCCGGGTTCGATTACCGCCCAGTGGAATTGAACTCCGTGGCTCTCTGTGGCCCTCGTTCTTTCTCCGTGCTAAAAAACTTGCGGACTGGCTGACGTCGCCGGCGATGCCAGACGGCATCCTCCGACGCGGCCAACCGGCAGCACCGCCAACGAACGCACTATGAGCCAAGATCATCGTCTTTCTTTGCGAATTCTGTGCAAATGCCAGCGTGTCCCACCGGCGGTGCCGCCCCACGGTGCAGCCTGAAGCGAAAGGAGCCGCCCCTTGCCCTATGCCCACACCGCCGGCGGCACACGCTGCGTCTTCCCCGACCTGCGCACCCTGCTGGCCAAAGCGACGCCGTTCCGGTCGGGCGACGCTCTGGCCGGGATCGCCGCGGCCAGCGGCACCGAACGCGTGGCCGCGCAAAGGACGCTGGCCGATCTGCCGCTGGCGGCGATCCTTCAAGAACCGGTGGTGCCGTATGAAACCGATGAAGTCACCAGGCTGATCCTGGACACGCACGACACCGCCGCCTTCGCCCCCATCGCGGCGATGACGGTGGGGTCGTTCCGCGAACATCTGCTCGCCGCCGAACCGGAAACGCTGGCCGCGCTCCGCCCCGCTCTAACCCCGGAAATGGTCGCTGCGGTCAGCAAGGTCATGCGGTTGCAGGACCTGATCGCGGTGGCCGCGAAGTGCCGGGTCGTGACCCGGTTCCGCAACACCATCGGCCTGCCGGGATGCCTGTCGGTGCGGCTGCAACCGAACCATCCGACCGACGATCCGGCCGGCGTCGCGGCCTCGACCCTGGATGGGCTGCTGCTGGGTTCGGGGGATGCGGTAATCGGGGTCAACCCCGCCACCGACAATGTCGAGGCGGCCTGCACCTTGCTGAGGATGCTCGACACGATCCGCGACCGCTATGCGATTCCGACCCAGACCTGCGTGCTGTCGCATGTCACCACCACCCTGCGCGCGATCGAGCGCGGCGCGCCGGTCGATCTGGTGTTCCAGTCGATCGCCGGCACCGAGGCCGCGAACAGAGCCTTCGGCATCTCCCTGTCGCTGCTGCGGGAAGCGCAGGACGCCGCGCTGTCGCTGCGGCGCGGCACCACCGGGACCAACGTGATGTATTTCGAAACCGGCCAGGGCAGCGCCTTGTCCGCTGACGCGCATCACGCGGTCGATCAACAAACGATCGAATGCAGAGCCTATGCCGTGGCTCGGGCGTTCGATCCGCTGCTGGTGAACTCGGTGGTCGGGTTCATCGGTCCGGAATACCTGCACGACGGCAAGCAGATCACCAGAGCCGGGCTGGAGGACCATTTCTGTGGCAAACTGCTGGGACTGCCGATGGGGGTGGACGTCTGCTACACCAACCACGCCGAGGCCGACCAGGACGACATGGACGCGCTGCTGACCCTGCTGGGTGTCGCCGGCGTCACCTATGTGATGGGCGTGCCGGGCGCCGATGACATCATGCTGTCCTATCAAAGCACCTCGTTTCATGATGCGCTATACCTGCGCGGCGCACTGGGCCTGCGGCCGGCGCCGGAATTCGCCGCCTGGATGGAGCGCATGGGCATCGGCACCGATCCCGCAATCCCCGACGGGCTGGCACCCGCTCTGATCGGGCTGGAATGAACGTCCGGTAAACGGTGCCCTTCACCCTTCGCTAACCTGGTTCGGCTAGGGATCCTGGCGCGCCCCCGGATCAGGCACGCCGCATGAGCTATCCCACCGCAACCGAACCCGACCTGGCGATCGAGGCCACCGTCCTGGAAGCCCTGCAAGACGCGGTCGCCCTGGCGCGTCACGGCGACCGCCGACGGGCCCGGGAGCGTTGCGCGGCGGTGATTTTCCAGGCGCAACCGCTGATCGCGGCCCGACCGGTGCTGCTGCGCGCCACCTTGCACGCGCTGCTGGCCGCGGGGCAGTTCCGCTTGCTGGCCCGCCTGATCGGGGCGATCAGCGGACGCCGCATCGAACTGGTGCTGCTGCCGGCCAATGCGGACGCGATCGGACTGCCGCGGGCCCGGGAGGGGCCGCGGCACACGACCTACACGCTGGACCCGCACTGGCTCGAACGGCTGTCGCCGGATGACATTTTTGTCCGCCATCTGTGCAACCTGGCCTTGCCGGCGCGGGACGCGGTTCAACCGCCAAACCAGGATTCCCAGGGCGGCGGCCCTGGCGCGACTCGCAAGGCGCGTGTGGGGGTCGCGAATACGGCGTGGTAGGCGCGATAGAGCTGCTGCGCCGCTTCGACATCGATGGCGGCGAAGCGCAGCCGGGTGCCCGAACGACTTTGCGCCAGCCGCGGCAGGTCGGGCGTGATGACGGTCGCCAGCTTCGGATACCCCCCCGCGGTCTGGCAATCCATCAGCAGCACGACCGGCTGACCCGAACCGGGCACCTGGATGCAGCCGGCGACGAGGCCGTCCGACACCAGGTTGAAGCCCCTGGCATGTGCGATCGGCGGCCCGTCCAGCCACACGCCCATCCGGTCCCCACGATGGCCGACCCGCCAGGTTGCGGCGAGGAAGGCGGCAATCGTCTCCGGCGCGAAGTAATCCGCCTGGGGTCCCAGGACGACCCGGATCGGACCCGGCGTCCAACGCAACGGCGGGACAAAGTGCTCGCGCCCCGCCGGGGCCCGCTCCAGTCCGAGCGGCAACGCATCGCCCGCTTCAATGCGCCGTCCGCCAATACCCGAACGCACATGGGTTGCGCGGCTGCCGAGTTGTGCTGCGATCGCGAAACCACCCGCGACGGCCAGGTAACCCCACATGGCATCCCGAGCCCCGCCGATCGTCAGACGCTGCCCCCGCCGCAGGGTGTGGCTGTGCCACGGCGCGAGCGGGGCCCCGTCGGCCGAGACCGAAAAGGATCCGCCGGTGACCGCGATGCGGCAGGACCCGGTGTCGATCTGCCAGGTGCCGCCGGTCTGGGCGAACTCCACGGCGGCGCCGTCGGGCGGGTTGCCGGCGAGGATATTGGCCAGCGCCAGCGCCGGCGGATCCATCGCACCGGACACCGAAACGCCGAAGCGTCGCCAACCAAGCCGTCCCGAATCTTGCACAGTGGCGTGCAGCCCCGGGTCGATCACGCGCAGGACGCCGGTCATGCCAGGGTTCGCACCGACGCGAGCAGGTCGTCGCGCTCCAGTCCCATCAGCCGATCGTATTCGGTTCGGTTGACCTGGCGGAAGCGGATCCGGTCGCCGGGGCGGAACAGGAACGGGTCCTCATGGCCGAGGTCGAAGGGCCGCAGCGGCGTTTGCCCGAGTTGATACCAGCCGCTGGGCACCTGGACGGGGACGATGGTGGCCTGGATGCCACCAATCAAGACCGCGCCGGCCGGGACCGCCGGACGCGGGGTCTCGCGGCGGGAGATATGCAGGGCGGCCGGCAATTCGCCCAGGTATGGCAGGCCGGGGGCAAAGCCAACCGTGTAAACCTGGAACTCCGTGCCCGTGTGGACGGCGATGACCTGCTCCCGCGTCAAGCCGAGACGGTCGGCGACCTCGGGCAGGTCCGTGGCGAAGGGCGGGTCGTAGATGACGGGCACCGACCAGGCGGTCGATCCTCCGAACCGGGGGGCGCCGCGGCCGGATAGCAGCCGGCCGATTTCGGAAACGATCTGGCGGTGGGACAGCGCCATCGGATCATAGCAGACCAGCAGCGAGCGGTAGCTGGGAATGGTCTCCGCGATGCCCGGCAGTTCCGCCGCCGCCAATGCGATGTCGAGCGCGATGACCCGGTCGTTCAGAGCCGAACTGATCGTGTCGCCGAATTCGACCGACAGGGCGCAATCGCCCACCGGCAGGAAACGCGGGTAGGACACGACTAGCACGCGGGACGCCTGTGTTGCCTGAATGACACTAGGGCCGGCGCATCTGGCTGGATGGCCCCAGTTTGGGCGGGTAGGTCAAGGCCAGCAGCAGGGCGAGCACCGCCAGGGCGGCGGTCAGGCCATACGCGTGGCGCATGGCCGAGCTCACCGCATCGGTCAGGGCGGCCAGATCCGGCGGCGATTGCAGCGCCCGCCACGGCAGGTCCATCAGGTGGTCCAGCGCGCCGGCCGCGCCATCGAGGCTTGCGGTCAGCACCGAAGCGAACATCGCCGCGCCGAGGGACTGCCCAAGGAAGCGCAGGAACATGGTCGATGACGTGGCGGCACCGCGCTGGTCGCGGGCGACAGAGGTCTGCACCGAGACCATGAAGGTGGTGTTGCAAAATCCCATGCCGGCCCCGATCAGAACCGACCCCGCGCCGGCCCAGATCGGGCTGCTGTGGGGACCCATCGCCACCAGCAGCGCGGCACCGGCGATCAGAGCGATGGCGCCCATCGCGGCGGTGCGGCGGTACGTCGTATGCGGCAGGCAAAGCCCGGCGATGGTGCTGCCCAGCACCCAAACGACCGCCATCAGGGCCAGCACGACCGCCGAAACGTTGGCGCCTCGGCCCATCACACCCTGGATGCAGGCGGGCAAATAGGCGGTCACGCCCATCATCAGCATGCCCGTGACCAGGCTGCCGGCGTTGCTGCTGACGATCATCGGGTTGCGCCAGAGTTCCAGCGGCAGCATCGGTTCGGCGGTGCGCCGCTCGTGCAAGACGAGCGCCAGGCCCGACAGCAGGAACGCCACGCCGAGGGCCAGGGTGACAGCCCGGTCGAAGCCAGCACTTTGAAGCAACAGCATCAGGCTGGTGACGGCGGCCAGCAGCAACACCGATCCCGGGATGTCGATGGAACGGCGGCGGGCCGAGGCAGGTTCGGGCAGGAACAGCGCGATCATCGCGATCGCCGCGGCGCCGATCGGCAGGTTCATCCAGAACACCAGCGGCCAGGCGCCGTACTGCACGATAAAGGCACCCAGCGAGGGCCCGATCACGGCGGAGACCCCGAAGACGCCGGACAGCATGCCCTGGACGCGGGCGCGCTCGACCGGGCTGTAGATGTCGCCGACAATCGTATTGGCGATCGGCTGCACCCCGCCAGCGCCAAGGCCCTGAATGGCACGAAACACGACTAGTTGGGCCATGCTGCCCGCGAGACCACATAATGTGGACCCCAGGAGGAAGATCGCGGCACCGGCGTAGAACACCCGGCGACGGCCGTAGAGGTCGGCGAGCCGGCCATAGATCGGAATCGTCACCGCCTGCCCGAGCATGTAGGCGGAGAAGACCCAGGCGTAGAGGGAGAAGCCGCCGAGACGGGCGGCGATTGCGGGCATGGCGGTTGCGATGATGGTGGCCTCGACGGCCGCCATGAAGGTCGCGGCCATGCAGGCCGCCAGGATCAGCGGGCGGCGTGCCAGTGGGACTCCGGACGCTGTGGCAGTGGCGATTTCGGACATCGCCGGCAGGATCGCAGCGGGGCCGGGCGGTGTCCAGCACGACGTTTCAGCGGCAGTCGGGTTGGGCCGGTCCTTATGGATCGGCCGGGGAAGAGGGGACCTCGGCGAACCGGCTGATCTGGCATGCCGGCTCCTTCGCGTGACAGCCGCTTGAGTGGGCGACCGCGCCTGGACGTCGCCCTTTGCGGGATCCAGAATGCAGCGCGGTGCTTGAGGTGGGGCCTTGGATTGAGTCTGTCCGGGTTGATGCAACCGCGATCATCGCCCGAATGTCTGAACCATTCCCTAACGCCGCCGGATTTGCCACCATGCCCCCCATGCCCCCCATGCCCCCCTTGACCGACCCGATCACCGTCGCCGTGCTGCAAAATCGGCTGAACGCCATCGCCGAGGAAATGGGCGAGGCGATGCTGCGCACCGCCTATTCCCAGATCCTCAATTCCTCGCGCGATTTTTCCATCGCGCTGATCGATGCGCACTGCCGGCTGGTGGCGCAGGCCGATCACATTCCCGTCCATGTCGGCGCCATGCCCTGGGCCGCCAAAGCCCTCGCCGCTCGGTTTCCCGATCCGGTGGCCGGCGATGTCTATCTGCTGAACGATCCCTACCGCGGCGGCTCTCATCTGCCGGACCTGACCGCCTTTGTGCCGGTCTTCGCTGACAGAACCTTGATGTTCTGGTCGGTGGTGCGCGCGCACCACTCCGACATCGGCGGTGCGACGCATGGCGCCTACAACCCCGCCGCCACCGAAATCTGGCACGAGGGCCTGCGTATTCCGCCGATGCGCCTGACCGAGAACGGCGTGCTGCGCGAGGACCTGCTGGAGATGCTGGCGCTGAACGTGCGCCACCCGCGGGATTTCCGCGGCGATCTGGCCGCGCAGATCGGGGCGGCGAAGCTGGGCGAGCAGCGCCTGGCCGCGGTGATCGCCGAATTCGGCGCCGCCACCTTGTCGGCTGCGGTCGAGGCGATGCTGGATGCCGCCGAACGCCATGCGCGTTCGATCGTCGCGACCTGGGCGGACGGGGTCTATGACGGGGAAGCGGTGCTGGACGATGACGGTTTCGGTGCCACGAACATTGTGATACGCGCCCATGTGACCAAGCAGGGCAGTGACGTGACGGTCGATCTGAGTGGATCGGATCCGCAGGTGACCGGGTTCATCAATTCGTCGCACGCCAACACGCAGTCGGCGGTGGCGATGGCGTTTGCGTTCCTGCTCGATCCGGACCTTAGCAAGAATGACGGTGCGTTCCGCCCGCTGCATGTCATTCTGAAAGAAGGAACGATCGTGTGGGCGCGCGAAGGCGCGCCGGTGACGATGTGCACCAGCCACTGCGCCAACGAGATCATCGAGGCGATCATCGTCGCGCTGTCCCCCGCCTGTCCCGATCGCGCGATGGGCGGCTGGGGCCGGCGGCTGCGGATCGCGCTGAACGGGACCGATCCCCGATCGGGCCGGCGTTTCATCTGGCACATGTTCCAGGCGCGGCCCGGCGGCGGCGCCTCGGTGGCCGGCGACGGCTATGCGACGATCGGCGAGTGGCATTCGGCCGGCGGGATCAAGTTCGGCTCGATCGAGGTGGCGGAGACGCGGTTTCCCTTGTTCTTTGAAACGCACGAATACCGGCCGGGCTCGGGCGGCGCCGGACGGCACCGCGGCGGCGACGGCGGGGATATGCGGCTGCGGGTGGAAACCGCTGGTCCGGCGCTGGCCAATACCGCGGGCGAGGGGATCGTGCACGGCGCCCGCGGCGTGCTGGGCGGGCAGGACGGCGCGCCGCATGATTACACGTTGCTTGCACCGGGGGCGGAGGCGAGGACGCTGAAAAGCAAGGAGGTGGGCGTGGTCGTGCCGTCCGGCAGCGTGATCCACGTGCTGTCGGGCGGCGGCGGCGGGTGGGGGAGCGTGGACGGGTAGGGGGCAGATACAGACTACAAACAGCAAACTCCCCCTCCCCTTGAGGGCGGGGGTTGGGGGGAGGGGGCTCTGCCAGGAGAAGCTCCGGGTTCCGAGACAGACTCCCACCGACCCCTCCCCCCGACCCCCTCCCTCAAGGGGAGGGGGAGAAAAGGTTCAGACCGCGGCGCTATCGCCCCGTCCGGCCCAACCCCCTCCCTCAAGGGGAGGGGGAGAAAAGGGGCGGGACCCGCCTAGCCCCGCAGCAGC
>Ga0302279_10002218_pt1 | contig 26285 bp, 28 predicted proteins | sample III_Bog_N3_3_FD_194541 | JGI IMG/M metagenome (GOLD analysis project Ga0302279, IMG submission 194541) | Peat permafrost microbial communities from Stordalen Mire near Abisko, Sweden - III_Bog_N3_3 | ecosystem: Environmental > Terrestrial > Soil > Wetlands > Peat | place: Sweden: Abisko... | reverse complement strand
TGCCGGCCTCGATCGCGACGGCGACCGATTGAATGATGGCGGCGAAGCGGACCGCGGTCTGGATCGACGCCGACGGCACGCCCGCTTCGTGCAGCGTCTTTTCGTGGGCGTCGATGCAGGCGCCGCATCCGTTGATCGCGGATACCGCCAGCGACCACAGCTCGAAATCGGCCTTGTCGACGCCGGGATTGCCGATCACGTTCATGCGCAAGCGCGCCGGCATCGTCGCATATTCCTTGTTCGATGCCAGGTGCACGAACCGGTAATAGATGTTGTTCATCGCCATCACCGAGGCGGCCGCCTTCGCCGCGGCGAGTGCGGCGGGCGTCAGCTTGTCGGTGGCCAGCCCTTCCATCGTGGCGATCACGACCGGATTGCGGGTCGCGATCGCGCAGGCGAGGAACAGCCCGTATTTGGCCTGCGGCTCCAGCGTCTCGTCCGATGCCATCGACGTCAGGTTGAGTCTGACGTCCTTGGCAAAGTCCGGAATGCTGTCTTTCAATGTCTCGATCGACATCGGGCCTCACGCCACTTTCAGGGTGGCGCCGCCGACTTCGCGGTTGCAGGGGCACAATTCGTCGGTCTGCAGGGCATCGAGCACGCGCAGCGTATCCTTCGGGTTGCGGCCGACGTTGAGGTTGGTGGCGTAGACGTGCTGGATCACATTGTCCGGATCGACGATAAAGCTGTAGCGGTAGGCGACGCCGTCGGGCGACCGTACGCCGAGCCCGTCGACCAGCGAGCCCGTGCTGTCGGCGAACTGCCAGATCGGCAAATGATGCAGATCCTTGTGGTCGCGCCGCCAGGCCAGCTTGCAGAATTCGTTGTCGGTCGAGCCGCCGAGCACGACGGCGTCGCGGTCGGCGAAGTCCTTCGACAGTCGCGCGAACTCCGCGATCTCGGTCGGGCAGACGAAGGTGAAATCCTTCGGATAGAAAAAGATGATTTTCCACTTCCCGGGGAAACTATCTTGCGTCAGCGTCTCGAAGGCGCTCTGTCCCTTCTCTTCCTGCAGGTGAAAGCCGGGCTTTACACCGACAATGTTGAATGAGGGCAGCTTGTCTCCGATTCCGAGCATCTCTTGAACTCCGTGGGTATTTGATTCGAACAGGGCCTGCTTCTAGCGAAGCAAGCGATATGCCAGCAAGCAGTTTGATGGGCATGGCAGGATTGTCGGTAATGCGACAATGGCCTTGCTGGCGTTGACGTCACCGACTGGCGCTCAAAGGTGCTTGGATCGATTGATCATACGCAATAAGAACGTGGCATATAGCGACAGCAGTCGCCCTCGAAGAGCAAGGACCGGAAAGATGAAGCTCAGCGCACGCAATATTCTTCCGGGCAAGGTGGTGGCGGTGACCAAGGGATCGACCACGGCGCACGTCAAGATCGAACTCGCCTCCGGGCTGACGGTCACGTCGTCGATCACCAACGAAGCGGTCGATGAGCTCGCCCTCAAGCTTGGCGACAGCGTCTCGGCCGTGATCAAGTCGTCGGATGTGATGATCGGGAAGTAGCTTCCGAGCGCGCAGTTGCCTGCATGGCGGCGCGTGCTCCGGCTCGCCGACGCGAGACCTCGCGCCACCATTCCTCGACCACGTGAGGCGCGCACAGCAGGAGGGTGCCGTGATCGCCGGTAAACTCTCGCCAGGCATCCAGGCATTTTTCGGGCACCGCGGTCAGCACCGGCAGGCCTGCGACGATCGCCTCGGCAAGTTCGCTGCGCAGGCCGTGCCCGGCGGCTTCCTGCTTGGAGAACTTGTTGACGATGACGAGGTCGGCATCCTCGGCGATGGCGCGCGAGACGGCGATCGAGGCCTCGGCGAGACCTGCGGGGTCGAGCTTGCACGCGGTTGCGCCGCTGCCGAGCGGCTGGCAGATCGAGATGTTGCGCCCGGTCGCGAGATCGATGACGTGCATTCCGTTCGACCGGCCGGCTTCGTCCTTGAGGTTTCGCTGCACCACGCCGCCGATGCGTTCGCCGTCGCGCAGAAGCGCGCTGGCGAAGTCGGCGAGCAGCGCGTCGACGTCGTCTTCGGGTCGATAGAGAATGGCCGCCAGATGGTTGGGGTTGATGTCCTGATGGTCCGATGTCATGACGCCTCGTATCGATGGTTCGGCAAATATCTTCCGGCAGTCCGCTCCAGCAGGCGCCGTTCCGACATCGGCCAGCGCGGCGATCGGTGGCGATATTTCCGCGGGCAGCGCCTGCGAATCCTGGCCGGCCGCGCCGGTGACCAGCGATACGCCCTTGACCTGGGTGAACACAAGCATCTGTTCGGCGAGCCCGAGCAGGTCCCAGGAGCGAAGCGTGATCCGCGCCAACAGCCCGGCGCCGCCGCCATCGGCCCCGAGCGCAAGCACGACAATGACCTCGCTTTGGCCGAGCACCGCCTTGGAAACGATCCGCGCCGGCAACACGTTGAGGATCGAGCTCGCTGGCGGGGCGGTTCGAGCAAGACTGACATCACTGGCCGATATCCGCAGCCGTTGCCGGGCGCCGACGGGGGCGGAGGCCGCCGGCACTGACAGCCGGCCGCCGTCGACTTTAAGGCCCAGCAGTCCATAGGCGGAATCATACGTTTCCACCGTCGCGTCCAGGCTGATCGCGGCATCGCGGCTGCCGGCGAGCGGAAGCGTCGGGTCGCTTTGCAACACCGGCAGCGGCCCGGCGCCGATGACGCGACCGTGCTGCATCAGGATCAAATGATCGGCGAGCCGTTCGATCTCCGCCATGTCGTGGCTGATGTAGATCACCGGCAGCGAGAGGCGGCCATGCAGCCGTTCGAGGAACGGCAGGATCTCGTCCTTGGTCAGGCGGTCCAGCGCCGACAGCGGCTCGTCCATCAGCAACAGCTTCGGCTGCGACAGCAGAGCGCGGCCGATCGCGACGCGCTGGCGCTCGCCGCCGGAGAGATGTTGCGGTGACCGGTCCAGCAGCCTTGCAAGCCCGAGCAGCTCGATCACCTCGTCGAGGTCGACGCCATCGGGACCCGATGCGCCGCTGTTGCGCGGCGCGCCGTAGAGCAGGTTGCCCTTCACCGAGAGATGCGAGAACAGGCTCGCTTCCTGGAACACATAGCCGACTGGCCGCTGATGCGCCTTGCGAAAGGTCGACGGGTCTTGCCAGACCTCGCCGTCGACCGCGCAGAAGCTTCCAGGCAGGTATTGCAGGCCAGCCAGACAGCGCGCCACGCTGGTCTTGCCGCAGCCGGAAGGCCCGAAAATCGCGGTCACGCCGGTTGCCGGAACGGAGAAGCTGGCGTCCAGCGCAAATCCACCGAGGCTGCCGTGGAATGCGGCCTGAATCAGACCTGAAGCGCTCGCGGTCATCGCCGGATGCCCCGTTTCTCGATCAGCGTCATGGTCAGGATCACCGCGAAGGCGAATATCACCATGCCGCCGGCCAGGATGTTGGCCTCGCGCCACTGCGAGGCCTCGACGAAGTCGAAGATCGCGACCGACAGCACCTTGGTGCGGCCGGGGATGTTGCCGCCGATCATCAGCACCAGACCGAATTCCCCGACAGTGTGGGCGAATCCCAGCACGGCGCCAGCCAGAAAACCGGGCCGCGCCAACGGTATGGCGACGGTCCAGAACGCGCGCAGTGGCGAAGCACGCAAGGTGGCCGCGACTTCCAGCGGCCGGTCGCCGATCGCCGCGAACGCATTGCGGATCGGCTGCACCACGAACGGCATCGCGTACAGCACCGATCCGAACACCAGTCCTTCGAAGGTGAACGCCAGCGTGCGTCCGCCCCACAGGCCGGCGACCCAGCCGCCCGGCCCGTTGGGGCCGAGCGTCAACAGCAGATAGAATCCGAGCACCGTCGGCGGCAGCACCAGCGGCAGCGCGATCACGGTCGAGACGATTTCCTTCCACCAGGCGCGGGATCGCGCCAGCCACCACGCGATCGGCGTCCCGATCAGCAGCAGGATCACCGTCGTGATCGCGGCCAGTTCGATGGTCAGCCGGACCGACTGCCAGAGATCGCTGGACAGGCCGCCCATCCGTCAGCTCTGCCCGTCGAGCGCGTAGCCGTATTTCAGGATGATGGCGCGCGCTTCTGGCCCTCTGAGGAAAGCGATGAAGCCGGTCGCTGCCTCGTTGCCGGCGCCGCTCTTCAGCAGCACTGCATCCTGCCGGATCGGCGAATACAGTTCCTGCGGCACCAGCCAGCGCGAACCGGTCTCAGGCCCCGTCAGTTGCGACAGCGCGACGAAGCCAAGTTCGGCGTTGCCGGTTTCCACGAACTGGTAGGCCTGCGTGATGGTCGCGCCCTCGACCAGCTTCGGCTGCAGCGTTTCGTAGATCTTCAGCGCCTTCATCGCCTGCACGGCGGCCGCACCATAGGGGGCCGCGGCAGGGTTGCAGATCGATAGTTTCGAAAACGACGCGGCCTTGAGGGTTTCGTCGCCCTTCACCAGGCCGGGGGTCTTGCTCCACAGCACCAGCTTGCCGGTGGCGTAGGTGAAGCGGCTGTCGGCAACCGCCAGTCCGTCCTCGATCAGCTTGATCGGCCGGGCATCATCGGCGGAGAGCAGCACCTGAAACGGCGCGCCTTGCGTGATCTGGGTATAGAATTGTCCGCTGGTGCCGAAGCTGAGCACGGCCTCATGACCGGTCTTGGCCTTGAAGGCCGCGGCGATCTCCTTGGCGGCGTCGGTGAAATTGGCGGCGACGGCGACGTTGGTCTCGGCTGCCGGCACGCTGGTGGTGGTGAGAACCCAGGCCCCGATACCGGCGGCTAGCCCGACAAGCTTGGTAAGTCTCATCGTCAACTCCTGGTTCCGCTGTGGCGAGCCCTGGGATCCGCCCCGAGGTCGTCTTCTCAGCAAGCCGCATGCCGCCGCGGAGTGGTCCGGGGCTTGCTTATCTTTCCTGCAACGGGCCGCTTTCGGTGACGGCTCGATCAAGCCTACGCGTTTTTGTCGTGGTTCCGACATCGATGTCCTTGATACGACATGACGCGCGGACACCAGCAGAAGGGTTTCGATATGCCCCAGTTCGCTACGCTCGCCAGGATAGCCGAGCCATTCCCGAAGCGGCGCACCGTCTCCCCGACAGCCGCGTCCCGTGCGGAGCTCGAGCAACTGCTCGCCGACGACGTTCCCTACGGCGACCTGACGACCGATGCACTGGGGATCGGTGCCGCCCAGGGCGCGATGGCGTTCACCGCCCGCGGCAGCATGGTGCTGGCGCTGGTCGAGGATGCGGCGGCCATCATTGAACTCGCCGGCGGCAAGGTGGAACTGAATGCGTCCTCGGGTGATACGCTCGCACAGGGTTCGCCGATCCTGACCGCGCACGGTCCGGCGTCGGCGCTGCTGCGCGGCTGGAAGGTGGCGCAGACCCTGATCGAAGTCTGGTCGGGAGTTGCGACCGACGCCCGTGCGATCGTCGATGCGGCCACAGCCGTTGCGCCCGCCATCACGATCGCCTGCACCCGCAAAAATATTCCCGGCACCAAGCGCTTCGCGGTCGCAGCGGTAAGAGCCGGCGGCGCGGTGATGCATCGCCTCGGGCTGTCGGAGACGGCGCTGGTGTTCCCGGAGCACCGGGCATTCCTCGGCGGCGAATTGCTCATCGAATCGGTCGAGCGGCTGCGTCGCGCCGCGCCGGAAAAGAAGCTCGTGATAGAAGTCAACTCGATCGAGACGGCGATCAATGCGGCGGCCGCCGGCTTCGATGTGATCCAGGCGGAAAAATTCTCGCCGACGGAAATCGCCGCGCTGGTGACACGGATGTCCCTGATGGCCTCGATTCGATCGGCACCCCCTGTGGTCATCGCCGCCGGCGGCATTCACGCCGGAAATGTCGGGGCCTATGCGCAGGCCGGCGCGGGCATTGTGGTGACATCGTCGCCCTATCTGGCGCGGCCCCGCGATGTCCAGGTGCGGATCGGCCCATCATCCGGGAAGCAATAGGTCGTTCCGACTGGCTGCAGCTTCGTCAAGCCAGCCCGCGAGGAAACGGAATTGCCGAGTCCGTGCCGCCGATCCACGGTCATGACCGCAATCTTGCCAATTGTGTGGCGGCATATGTTGTAGCACGCACCATCGAACTGAGGAGAACTTTACATGTTCATTGCCATGAACCGTTTCCGGGTCGCCAAGGGGTCGGAGGCCGATTTCGAGCAGGTTTGGGCCTCGCGTGACAGTCATCTGGAGAAGGTCCCGGGCTTCGTGGAGTTCCATCTGCTCAAAGGCCCGGAAGCCGAGGATCACACGCTCTACGCTTCTCACACCCTATGGGAAGATCACGCCAGTTTCGAAGCCTGGACCAAATCGGAGGCTTTCCGCGCCGCGCACAGCCGGGCGGGGAGCAACAAGCCGCTGTATCTGGACCGCCCGCAATTCGAAGGTTTCGAGGTCCGCCAGACCGTGGGACGAACGATCCCGTGAAGGCGAGGCGCGCGACGGGATCGTCGTCGGTCGGCTACTTTAGTGCGCTACTGAAGCCTAAGGCAGTGTCGAGAACCAGGTATCGACATCCTTTTTTGCCTGATCCTTGGCGTAGCCATAGCGCTTTTGCAGACGGCCTTCCAACTGCTCGCGTTGGCCATTGATTGCCGCCAGATCGTCGTCAGTCAGCTTGGCCCATTTCTCCTTGACCTTGCCTTTGACCTCTTTCCAGTTTCCTTCAACTCGGTTCCAGTCCATGGCTCTTCTCCGGCGTTGACCCGGTATCAACGCTGGCCTGCCGGTCGCGTTCCCATTGTCCGCCATCAAATGTTTCGTATCCAGATCATTCTGCATCACGGCAGCGATTCGAACCTCCGCGGTATCGCGCCTCGATCGCAGACCGCGCACCGTTGGACGACGCGCATTCCGTCGGCGCCTGACCGCGCGCGCAAATTGCTCCCGGACGGTTCCTTCGGAACCGGTCTCGTTGTCCAGCGTTGAATTTCCGGCCTGCACGACTCGGAAAGGTAGCGATCATGAACAATGATAACCTGGCCCGGCTGCGCGTCGCCGGCCTGATCTTCTTGATGGTGAATGCGGTGATCTTCGGGGCCGGATTGATTACGGTCCTGACCGTGCCGGCGCTGTCCCAGCACGCGTTTTTCTGGATTCCGGTCGTCGTGCTGGTAAGCTTCGTGCTGTCCCCTCTGCCAGCATGGTTCATCGCGCCGATGATGATGCAGCGGTTCATCCAGGCGCGCCGGATCGACTTTCATGGTGGAAAATCCGCTTGGTGAGGCGTGGCGCGCACGCGCGTTGTTTGACGTGAGGTCTCCCCCGGCTGATCCATTGAAAAGACATTGGACAACAAACATAGGCCTGGCGGCGGGACATCCGGCCGCTTTCCTTGTCGTCATCATCTACGCTTTGCTTTGGCTGAGCTTCGACCGGTCTACGTTCGGCTGGAACGCGGTGGCGACACTGGCGGTATTTGTCATGACGCTGTTCATCCAGCGCGCCAACCGGCGCGACAATCTGGCGCTGCACGCCAAGCTCGACGAGTTGCTGCGGGTCGACCATGCGGCGCGGTCGGAACTCACCCAGCTCGATGTGCAGGAACCCGAAGCGATCGCGCGCCACCGCGACGAAGAAGTACGCAAGGCCAGAGCTTGAACCAAGCGGGGCTTGAACCTGACGGGCGATGCCGGAGACCAAGCAGGATAGCCCCGGCTGCCTGAGATTTCGGCACCGGATCAGGCATTTGGGCGGGAACGAATGCCGGGTTTCGGCTATTAAACCGCCGCAACCCGATTGACAGTCCACCCACTTCATCCGCAGCGGAGACACGACGTGGAAATACGTGCCGGCTACGACATCGCCTTTCAATGCCTCCAGGAAACCCCGATGCTTCTGATGCTCAACATCGAGTCGGCGCGTTTGTCCGATCTGTTGAGCGAGCACGTCATCACATTTTCGCCGAACATCGAGTCGCGCGATTATGTCGACGTGCTTGGCAACACCTGTACCCGGATCGTCGCGCCGCCCGGGCTGCTTGAAATCCGCAACGATTTTCTGATCTCGGACAGCGGCCTGCCTGACGCCGTCGCGCCCGAGGCGCGGCAGCTGGAGGTCGGCGAACTTCCCGATGACGTGCTGGTCTATCTGTTGGGCAGCCGCTATTGCGATACCCAGAAGCTGTCCGACCTGGCCTGGTCGCTGTTCAGCGGGGTCGCGCCGGGCTGGCAGCGCGTGCAGGCGATCTGCGACTATGTCCATGGCCGCATCTCGTTCGGCTATCACCATGCGCGCAATGATCGCACGGCCTGGGAAGGCCACGAGGAGCGTATCGGCGTCTGCCGCGACTTCGCGCATCTTGCCGTGACGCTGTGCCGATGCATGAATATTCCGGCGCGCTACTGCACAGGCTATCTCGGCGATATCGGTGTCCCGCCCGATCCGGCGCCGATGGATTTTAGCGCGTGGTTCGAGGTCTATCTGGACGGCCGCTGGTTCACCTTCGATGCTCGCCACAACCATCCGCGGATCGGCCGCGTCGTGATGGCGCGCGGCCGCGACGCCGCCGACGTCGCGATATCGACCAATTTTGGCGCGGTGCAGCTGGTGAAATTCTCCGTCATCACCGAGGAAGTCGCGTCGGGGGCGGCGCGGGCGTGCAGGGCCGCGTGATCCGTCTGGTGCTCCACCGCGGCGTCAACGGAGCTGGCATTCCGAAATCGGGCCGCCTTCGAAAACGCAAGGCGTCCCTCACTCCTTCTTCTGCCCCGACAGTTCCACCACCTTGCGCCAGCGCTCGGCTTCGGTCGTGAGCATGGCGGCGAATTCGCGGGCGTTGCCGGTAATCGGAATGGCGCCGAGTTCGCCGAGCCGCTGCTTGATGGTGGGGTCGGCGAGCGCGGCGTTGATTTCCGCGTTGAGGAGATCAACGATCGCCTGCGGCGTGTCGTGCGGGGCGCCGACGCCGTAGAAGGAACTGGTCTCGTAACCGTGCAGGGTGTCGGCGATCGGCGGGGTGTCGGGCAGCGTGTCCGACCGTTCATGCGTGGTCACCCCGAGCGCGCGCAGCTTGCCGGAGCGCACCAGTTCGAACGAGGAGGTGACGTTGTCGAACATGCCCTGGATCTGCCCGCTCATCACGTCGGTCAGGCCAGGCGCCGAGCCGCGATAGGGCACGTGCACGAACTGCACGCCGGCCATCGCCTTGAACAATTCGCCGGACAGGTGCAACGAGGTGCCGATGCCGGAGGAGGCGATGCTCATCTTGCCCGGATTGGCTTTTGCATAGGCGATGAATTCGGCGACGCTGTGGATCGGCAGCTCGTTGTTGACCACCAGCACCAGCGGAATGCGCGCGACCCCCGCCACCGGCAGGATGCCTTTGGCGAAATCGAACGGCAGCGTCGGATCGAACGAGGCGTTGATCGCGTTCGCCGTGGAGGTCAGCAGCAACGTATAGCCGTCCGGCGGCGCGGCGATCACGGCCTGGGTGCCGATGTTCGAGCCCGCGCCCGGCTTGTTTTCGACCACGAAGGGCTGGCCCAGCCGCTCCGCCAGATGCTGGCAGATCAGGCGCGACAGCACGTCGGTGGCGCCGCCCGCGGCGTAGGGCACGATCCAGCGCACCGGATGGTTCGGGTAAGCCGCCTCAGCCCGCGCCGTTGCCGTCAGGCCGGCGCCGGCCAGCGCCATTCCGGCACGCGCCGCCATGTGAAGGAACGCCCGTTTGCTGATCATCGCGGCCTCTCGTCTTGATGTTGAGGCCAGCCTTGCAGGAATCGTGCTGCACCGCACGATGTTCCTGCCGGAGTGGTAAAATTCCGGTGCGGACGAGGCCTGACCTGCATTCGGGGCCGCGGTTGCCCGCGAATTAATCAATCGCGAATTAAACTCAGCCGCAACGCGGTCTTTAACTTTCCCGATTAACACCTGATCAGCCAGCTCGGTCTATGGATGGGTTCACTCCGGGGGTCACAGGATCGATCCGGGATCAACGAGCGGTCGGCCATGAGTGCAGACGTTATCGAGCAAACGAAACTGGCGGCGGCCAGCCAGCCCTTGCGCGCAAAACCGTCCGCCGCCAAGAGCTGGTTGAAGGCGATCGAACTCACCTCGCGCATCGAGGCCAATCCCTCCCGGCTGTTTGCCGACGTCGTCGAGGACTGGTCGGAGCGCCAGCCGGACCGTCCGGCGCTGATCTCGGACGCCGCGACCTTTAGCTACCGGACGCTGGCCGGGCGGATCAACCGCTACGCGCGCTGGGCGTTGTCGGCGGGCATCGAGGCCGGCGACACCGTATGCCTGATCATGCCGAGCCGGCCGGATTACATCGCCGCATGGCTCGGCATCACCAGGGTCGGCGGCGTGGTGGCGCTGATCAACACTAAGTTGGTCGGGCTGTCGCTGTCCCACTGCATCAACGTCGCCGACGCCGACCATGTCATCCTCGCCGACGAACTGGCAGGCGAGTTCGATACGGCGTTGCCCTATCTGAACCGCGCGCCGAAAATCTGGATCCATGGCGGCCCCCGCGACGAAGCCAGTATCGATGCCGCGCTGGATCGAATGGATGAAAGCCCGCTTTCGCCGGCCGAGCGGCGCGGCGTCACCATCGGCGACCGGGCGCTGCTGATCTACACCTCGGGCACCACCGGCCAGCCAAAGGCCGCCAGCGTCAGCCACCGCCGCATCCTGAACTGGGGCGGCTGGTTTGCCGGGTTGACCGGCGCTTCGACCGAAGACCGGCTGTATGATTGCCTGCCGGTCTGTCACAGCGTCGGCGGCATCGTCGCGCCATGCAGCATGCTGACCGCGGGCGGCTCGGTGGTGCTGGCCGATAAATTTTCCGCCAAGAGCTTCTGGCACGACATCGCGCGCCATCACTGCACGGTGTTTCAGTATATCGGCGAGCTCTGCCGCTACCTCCTGAAGGCGCCGCCGTCTGAATTTGAAACCCAGCACCGGCTGCGGCTGGCCTGCGGCAACGGCCTGCGCGGCGACATCTGGGAGGCGTTCCAGGCGCGTTTTGCGATCCCGCAGATGCTGGAATTCTACGCCGCGACCGAAGGCAATTTCTCGCTCTACAATGTCGAGGGCCGGCCGGGCGCGATCGGCCGGATTCCGCCGCTGCTGGCGCATCGCTTTCCCGCTTCGATCGTTCGCGTCGACATGGACACCGGCATACCCGTACGCGGCGATGACGGCCTCTGTATCGCCTGCGCCCGCGGCGAAGCCGGCGAGGCGGTAGGGCGGATCGGCACCGCCGACGAGGGCGGCGGTCGTTTCGAGGGCTATACCGACGCCGGCGAGACCGAAAAGAAGATTTTGCGCGACGTATTTGCCAGGGGAGATGCCTGGTTTCGCACCGGCGACCTGATGAAGCTCGACGAAGCCGGCTTCTTCCACTTCGTCGATCGCATCGGCGACACATTCCGCTGGAAGGGCGAGAATGTCGCGACCTCCGAAGTCAACGAGGCGGTCATGGAATGCCCCGGCGTCGTCGACGCCACCACCTATGGCGTGGTCGTTCCGGGCTGTGACGGCCGCGCCGGAATGGTGGCGGTCGTGGCCGGCGACGGCTTCGACCTCGCGGAGTTCAGGGAGCGTCTTTCGCGTCGCCTGCCGGTCTACGCCTGCCCTGTGATGGTGCGATTTTGCACGGCCCTGGATACGACCGAAACCTTCAAGCTGAAGAAGCAGCAGCTGGCGCGCGAGGGATTCGATCCGCGGCTCGTCACCGATCCCCTGTTCTACAAGGACCCGAAGTCCGGCGCCTACCGGCCGGTCGATGCGGATGCCTATGCCCGCATCCTGGACGGCGCGATCCGGCTATAGACCTGCGGCAAGGTTCCGCGAATGTCTGACATGCCGGCAAGCATCGCATTTACCAATGCGCGCGAAAGATCGGCGGATGACCGGTTTCCTTCACGGTTTCGCCCTATCGTGGCCGCTCCCAATTCGGTCAGAAGGCGAGAACGATCCATGTCGGTAAGGTTAAAGATTATTTCGGCGATGCAGCAGGTCGCGCGCGAGCAGCAGGTCACGTTGCCGCCGCTCGATGACAATCTGTCGCTGCACGAGACCGGGTTCGATTCGCTCGGCTTTGCGATCCTGGTGGCGCGGCTCGAGGACGATCTCGGCATCGATCCGTTTACCATATCCGAGGACGCCGCCTTCCCGCTCACGGTGGGCGACTTCATCGGGGCCTATGAAAATGTCCCCGCGTGAAATCTTCACGCTCCGCGACTATCTCGGTCCGGAGCTGAAGGGGCGTACCATTTCGGATGCGCGGCAGCTGGTGTCGCTGACCGATGTCCTGGAACAGACCTGCCTGGTCGCTCGCCGTGATGCGCTGTCCGGGCGCTCGGTGCTGCTGGCGGTCTCGGACCAGTTGACGTCGGCGCTCGCAATGACGGAAATCGACGGCGTGGCCCGGCGCATGCTGTTGTGTCCGCCCGATTTCAACGCCGATCACGCCAAAACCCTGATCGACGACGCCGAGATCGATGCCATCGTCACCGATGAACCGGCACGTTGGTCGGATGCCGGCGTCTATCTGGTGGTGGTGGCGCGCGCGCCGGCGCATGCCGCCGGCAAAGCGAAGGCCGAGCGCGCGACCGAGTGGCTGATGCTGACCTCGGGCACCTCGGGCGTGCCTAAAATCGTCGGCCATACGCTGGGAGGGCTTACCGGCGCGATCGTCGCCGACGGCCCGGCCCGCGGCGCCCCGCCGGTGTGGGCCACCTTCTATGATATCCGCCGCTATGGCGGCCTCCAGATCTTCCTGCGCGCCATCATCGGCGGCGGCTCGATGGTGCTGTCGCAGCCCGGCGAGGCGCTATCGGATCACGTCGCGCGGCTGAACGCGCGGGGCGTCACCCACATTTCCGGCACGCCGTCGCATTGGCGCAAGCTCCTGATGAGCGGATCGGCGGCAGGCTTCGCGCCGCGCTACGTCCGCCTATCCGGCGAGATCGCCGACCAGGCCGTGCTCGACGGCCTCCGCCATGCCTTTCCGCAGGCCTCGATCGGTCATGCCTATGCCTCGACCGAGGCCGGGGTCGGCTTTGCCGTCAATGACGGCCGCGAGGGCTTTCCCGCATCCATCATTGGGGCCAACCGCGACGGCGTCGAGATGAAGGTCGTGGACGGATCGCTGCGGATCCGCTCGACGCGGACCGCGCATGCCTATGTCGGCCGCAACGCGGCCGCCCTGACCGACGGCGATGGATTCGTCGACACCGGCGACATGGTCGAGCTGCGCGGCGACCGTTACCACTTCGTCGGCCGCCGCGGCGGCATCATCAATATCGGCGGCCTGAAAGTTCATCCCGAGGAAATCGAGGCCGTCATCAATCAGCACGCCGAAGTGCGGATGTCGCGCGCGCGGGCCCGCCGCAGCCCGATCACCGGTTCGATCGTGGTCGCCGACGTCATTCTGGCCGACGGCTGCGATGCCAGCCAGGCCGATGCCATCCGCGCCAGGATCCTGGCCGATTGCCGGGCAAAGCTGGCGCATCACAAGGTGCCGGCCATGATCAAATTCGTAACGGCGCTCGATATCACGGCGGCCGGGAAACTGGCGCGATCAGATGCATAATGTGGTGGTGACCGGTGGCAGCCGCGGCATCGGCGTTGCCATCGTGCAAAGGCTGGCATCCGCCGGCTACAATGTGATCGCGGTGGCGCGGCGCGAGAGCGACGAACTGCGCGCGGCCATCGCCGAGGTCGTCGAGCAGGGCAAAGGCGGGCTTCATTTCCGCGCGTTCGATCTCAGCGGGGTCGAGGCCATTCCGGGCTTCGTGAAGACCCTGCGCGACGAATTCGGCGCGATCTACGGCCTCGTCAACAATGCCGGCATCGGCACCGAAGGTCTGCTCGCCACCATGCACAATACCGAGATCGAGGCGCTGCTGCGCTTGAATGTTCTCTCGCCGGTCATCCTGACCAAGTATGTGGTGCGGCACATGATGGCGGACGGGGCGGGGCGCATCATCAACATGTCCTCGATCATCGCGACGACCGGCTATAATGGCCTGTCGGTCTATGGCGCGACCAAGGCCGCGGCGACCGGCTTCACCCGCTCGCTGGCGCGCGAGGTCGGCAAGCTCGGGATCACCGTCAATGCGATTGCGCCCGGCTTCATCGATACCGAACTGACCGGGAACCTCTCGGACGATGCGCGCAAGCGCATCGCCGGCCGCGGTGCCTTGCGCCGGCTGCCCGAAGTCGACGACGTCGCACGCATGGTGGAATATCTCCTGGGCGACGGCGGTCGCAACATCACCGGCAGCGTGCTGACGATCGACGCCGGCAATACCGCCTGATTGCGTTTCATTCCTGCTTGCAGTTCGCGGCAATTCGTCGACGCCGCTTGATTTCCCTCAAGCCCGGCGCAGGCGTTTTCGGCGACAAACGCCGCGAAACCGCACCGGCAGGGAACAAGCGATGTCGTTCGAACGCGTCCTGCGATGGACCCTGGTGGCGATCGCCGTCACCGGGTTGGCGGCCGGTATTGTCGCCCACGCTGTCGGCCGTTCCGACCTTGCCGATCTCGCCTGGACGCTTTCGACGGCGCCCGTGGTGGCGGGGCTAGCGTTCCAGATCGTGCGCGATTTCCTGGCCGGCCGATTCGGCGTCGATGCGATCGCGCTGGTGTCGATGAGCGCGGCGCTGGCGCTCGGCCAGCCGCTCGCCGGCGCCGTGGTCGCGCTGATGTATTCCGGCGGCAACGTGCTGGAGGATATCGCGGTGGCGCGCGCCGAGCACGATTTGCGCTCGCTGGTCGATCGCGCGCCGCGCGAGGCCCATCGCCGCACCGGTGACCGCATCGAGGAGGTGCCGATATCCGAGGTCGCGATCGGCGACCGGCTTTTGGTGCGGGCCGGCGAGATCATTCCGGTCGACGGCATCGTCGGCTCGACCGCGGCCACGATCGATGAATCGGCGCTGACCGGCGAGCCGATCCCGGTGGTCAAGACGCGCGGCGCCGCCATCCTGTCCGGCTCGCTGAATGCCGGAGAGACCTTCGAGCTGACGGTGTCGGCGGCGGCGGGCGAAAGCACCTATGCGGGCATCGTGCGCCTGGTGACCGCGGCGCAGACCGCCAAGGCGCCGTTCGTGCGGCTGGCCGACCGCTATGCCCTGATCTTCCTGCCGGTGACGCTGGTGCTGGCCTTCGTCGCCTGGCTGATCTCGGGCGACCTGATCCGCAGCCTCGCGGTGCTGGTGGCGGCGACGCCGTGTCCGCTGATCCTGGCAGCTCCCGTTGCCTTCATTGCCGGCGTTGCCCAAGCCGCCCGGCGTGGCATCCTGGTCAAGGGCGGCGGCCCGTTGGAGGCGCTGGCGCGCGCCCATACCGTGTTGTTCGACAAGACCGGAACGCTGACCGTCGGAGGCGCGCGGCTGCTTTCGGTCGAGGTCGCGCCGGGAGAATCGGCGGAGGAAGTGCTGATGCTGGGAGCCTCGCTGGAGCAGGCTTCGCATCATGTGCTCGCCGCCGCCATCGTCGAGGCCGGGGTCGAGCGCGGCCTTCGCCTCAGGGTGCCCGACGAGGTGCGGGAATCAATGGGATCCGGACTCCAAGGCGTGATCGACGGGCGGCAGGTGGCCGCCGGCTCGCGCGACATGATCTATGGCAGCGCCCGCGCGAGCGAATGGGCCTCGCGGGCCGTCCGCCGTGCCGCGTGGCGCTCGGCGCTGGTCGTCTTCGTCGCGGTCGAGGGACGGCCGATCGGCGCCCTGCTGCTCGCCGACGAACTTCGCGCCGACACGCCGCGGGCGATCCGGCTGCTGCGCGAGGCCGGCATCGCGCGCATGGTCATGGTCACCGGAGACCGTGCCGCCGCCGCGCACGCGATCGGCGCCGCACTCGATCTCGATTCGGTGCTGGCCGACCGGATGCCCTCCGACAAGGTCGACGCGGTACGCTCCGAGCAACGGCTGCATCCGACCATCATGGTCGGTGACGGCATCAACGATGCGCCGGCGCTGGCCTCGGCCGATGTCGGAATAGCACTCGGCGCCCGCGGCGCCAGCGCCTCGTCGGAGGCGGCCGATGTGGTGATCCTCGCCGATCGGCTCGACCGCGTCGGCGAGGCCATCGTGATCGCGCAACGGGCGCGGCGGATCGCGGTCGAAAGCATCGTCGCGGGAATGGGGCTTTCGATGTTGGCGATGCTGGCGGCGGCGCTGGGCTGGCTGCTGCCGGTGCCGGCGGCGATCGTCCAAGAGGTGATCGACGTGGCCGTGATCCTCAACGCGCTGCGCGCGCTGACGCCGGGCGTCGGCCACGCCGGCCGGCGCATGACGGCGGCGGACGGGCGCGCGCTGCATCGCGACCATCTGGCGCTGATCGGCAATCTGGACCGGCTGCGGGGGATCGTCGATGCGCTCGACGATGCCACCGCCGAAACCGGCGCCGGCCTGATCGCGGAGGCCAACCGGCTGGTGCAGGAGCAGGTAGTGGTGCACGAGCGCGACGACGAGGGCAGCGTCTATCCACGGCTCGCCCGGGTTTTGCGGGAGAATCACAGCCTTTCCGCGATGAGCCGCGCGCACCGCGAGATACTGCATCTTTCGCGCTTGCTGGAGCGCGTGGTCGAGGACCTGCCGACGGAGAAGGTCGATCGCTATCTCATTCGCGACGCCCAGCGGGTAGTCGAGGCGATCGAGACCCTGGTGCGCATGCACACCGCGCAGGAGGAGGACATCTACGAAGCGGTGGCGGCACGGACCGCGACCTGAGCGCCACCCGTCCACCCCGCGGGCTCACAGCTTCTGCGAAATCCCTGCAAAGAAACCGCGGCGCGCGCCGAATTGCGGCGCGAACACGCCGATACCCGATCCGTTCCTGATGGCATAGATCTTGTCGAACAGGTTGACGACGTCGAACCGCAGTGTGAGCGGCTTGGCGCCCGGAAAGGCCTGGACTTCGTGCGCAATGCCGAGATTGGCCGTCGCATAGGGCTGGTTGAACGAAGAGTTCGCAAAGCCGGTCGGCAGGCCGCTGCCGTATTTCATGTCGACCGCAAACAGCGTCTGGTTCCAGCGGTACGACGCGCCCGCCGACCCCGTCAGCATCTGCATGTCGTCGGTGTAGTGATAGTTGGTGAGCAGATAGGTGTAGGTCGCACTGTCGAGCAGATATTGATTGGCGACCGGGTCGGTCGCCCTCGTGATGTTGAAGGCGAAATTGGCGTAGGCGCTGAAGTTGCCGCTCTGGTACTTGATCTTGGCTTCCACGCCTTCGCTGTAGCCGCGCGCCCAGTTGAACTGGGTCAGCACCACCGCCTGGCCAAACTGGCCGTCGTCGATCTGATCGGTGGCGATCTTGTAATAGGCATCAAGGCCTGCGGTGAGACCCGGAAGCAGTTTCTGGTCGACGCCGACGTCGAAATAATGCGAACGCTCGGGCTTGACCGGATCGTTATTCGTCTGGTCCGGCTGGTTCGTCGTGCCCGTGAACAACGCGAGGTTCGATTGCGTCGCCTGGGCCTGCATCGGCGGGGTGAAATAGCGGGCGTAGCCGGCATGGAAGGCCGTTCCGTCAAACGGCTTGTACACCAGCGCGGCGCGCGGGCTGAACTGGTTGGCGTCGACGAATTGATACAATTGGTCGAAACGAATCCCGTAATTGAGCGTGAGCTGACTGGTCAGCTTCCACTCGTCCTGGACGTAGGCGCCGAGATTCCAGCCCAGCAGCGAGTTGGCATCGGTGACGGTGAACGGCGGCGACGTGACAGCGCCGATGTCCCCCTGGAGTACGGTCGATACATTGGTGACGTCGGTCTTCTCGGCGGACACCATGAAGCCAGCCCGCAGCGTGTGCGCGCTGTTCACCTCATAGGACGCGTCGAATTGGGTGCCATACATCTGGCTGGCGCGGGTCACATCCGAGGCGACGTCGTTGAAAACAAGGTCGCCAAAGACATCAGGGATGAAATGCACCTTGGCGTAGCGGGAAAACACCGAGAACTGGGTGTCGACATCCTCACCCTTGGTCTGAAGCGCGACGATGTTATAATAATACTGATCGACCTCTCTCTCGTTCAGTGTCGACGAGTCGTAAGTCGCAGGCCCGAAATCGCCGAGCGGCACCTGGCTCGGATTGTTGGGGATCTGGAAGGTGCTGTAGGAGGCGCCGGAGATCACGCTCAGGCGGGTTGAGTCGTCGAGCAGGGTCGACACGTAGGCGAAGAACTTTCCCTGATCGGTGTGATCGTGGATCGCATTCACCGACGAGGTCGGATTTTCGATTCCGAGATTGTTCCAGTTGCCGCGCCCGGAGAAGAAATACTGGGTATTGTCGACGCTGCCGCCGTAGTCGAAACTCGGCGTGATCGTTCCATGGCTACCGCCATAGAGGCTGACACTGCCGCCGGGCGTGGAAAAGGCCCGGCTGGTGATGTCGAGGACGCCGGCGGTGCGAAGCCCGTACTGCGCGGGCAGCGTGCCCGTCAGCAAGGACAGGCTGCCGATGAAATTGGTGTCGATCACCGGCCCCAGGCCCGAGACGCCCTCCGGCAGCACCAGTCCGTTGATCCGGGTCTGGACGTTGGCGTATTCGCCGCGGACGTGGAAATTGGGATTGGAGACCGCAGAATCGTAATTCACGCCGGGCATCTGCAGCACCAGCTTGTCGACCGGCGTATTGTCGCCCTGCGGCATGGCTTCGATCGCGGTCCGGTCGATCGTATAGGATGACGCACCCAACTTGGTCAGGACATGGTCGCGCGACTGGTCGAAGCCCTGCATCTTGCGGTCCAGCGCGGCCTGTCCGGCGGTGGTCGCGCCGCCGCCGGCAACAGATGCTTCCTGCCCGGCCTGGCCGGCGCGGCCGGTGCCGCGATTGGCAGCGGCCCGCGTTGCGGCCGGGCGACTGGCCGGCGCGCGCTTCGGCTTTTCGGTTGGCGCGGTGACCTCGATTGCCGGCAGTGCGGTCGTTTCTTTCGGCGCGACATCCTGTGCCATCGAGGCGGTGGGGCCCGCAAGGCAAAGCAAGCTCGCCGCCGTCCCGAGTAGCGCCGCCGTGCCGCGTCGTGGCGTGCAAGATCGATCGGCGGTTGCGCGACGATGGCCGTCGAGGTGCGGTCGGCGCGACAGACTCCTCGACATCACTCAACCGGCCCCGCTCACTCGTTGCAATGTTAGATAACGCTGGGCTTTTCCTAGCAGCCGACAGCGACTCGCAACAACAAGCTGACTCGCGTATTCGAGCGTTTCTAGATTGGAATGGCTCTAGATGGCGTGCTTCGCGTTCAAGTCCGACGGCTGTCGCTTGCGGCGGTCTGCCGAAGGCAGCGCATCGCCAACAGATGACGCGTCGTCACCGACGCCGTCAGACCGCGACCGAATGCCGGGCGGTGGAATCGCGCAGGTAAGTGTCGAACACCGCTGCGACCACCCGCGCCAGCGGCAGACCCTCGGGCGCCAGCGCCAGTTTTCCGATCTCATAGGTCAGAAGACCGTCGCGCTGCATCTGCTCCAATTCGGCTATCTCGTCGGCATACCAGTCGTCGGCAAATCCGAGCGCGCGTCCCGCCTCGGCAAGATCGACCGACCCGTCGCACATGATCCGCTCGATCACGCCGCCGCGCAGTTGATCCTGTCCGCGCAAGGCGTGGCCGCGCGCCACCGACAGCTTTCCCGCCGCTACCGCGCGCGACCATGCGCCGGTTTCGCTGGCGTTCTGGACATAGCCTTGCGGCGTGCGGCCGATCGAGGTCGCTCCGATGCCGATCAGCGTCTGCGCGGCATCGGCCGTATAGCCCTGGAAGTTGCGGTGCAGGCGCCCCGTTGCCGCCGCCACCGCGAGGCTGTCGCCCGGCAGCGCGAAATGGTCGATGCCGATCTGAACATAGCCGTTGGCGACCAGCGTTGCCGCGGCCAGCCTTGCCTGCTCGGCGCGCTCGGAGGCGTTGGGCAGGGCGGAATCCTCGATCATGCGCTGGTTCTTCGCCACCCACGGCACGTGCGCATAGCCGAACAGCGCCACCCGATCGGGCTTCATCGCGACGCATTGCTCGACGGTGCGGCACAGCGCGGCGGCGGTCTGATGCGGCAGCCCGTAGATCAGGTCGAAATTGACGTTTGGCACGCCGGCGGCGCGCAGGCCGGATATCGCGCGCTCGACCATGTCGGGCGGCTGGATCCGGTTGATCGCGGCCTGGACCTGGGGGTCGAATTCCTGCACGCCGAAGCTGGCGCGGTTGAAGCCGAGCGCCCCGATCTGTCGGATCATCGCATCGGCAAGCGTGCGCGGGTCGCTCTCGATCGCGATCTCGGCGTCGGGCAGGAACTGAAAGCGAGCCCCGAGACGGGCCATGACGGTCGCGAGGTCCTCTGGCTCGAGCACCGTCGGGGTGCCTCCGCCGAAATGCAGATGCGAGACCGGCATCCGCGCAGGCAGCGCATCGGCGACCAGTTCGATCTCCTGCAGCAGATGCTGGACATAGGTGGCGACCGGCGAATAACGCGCCGCCAGCTTCATGTTGCAGCCGCAGTACCAGCATTGTTGCTTGCAGAAGGGCACGTGCAGATACAGCGAGATCGGCTCGCCCGGGTCGAGCCGGCCAAGCCATTCGCGATAATTGTCTGCCGGAAAATGCGTCGAGAAATGCGGCGCGGTGGGATAGCTGGTGTACCGGGGTACGCTGGCCCGGGCATATTTTTCGAAGGCGGAAGGCATCGCAGTCTCTTTCAAATCCGGCCCGGCCATTCGCCACCGCCGCCCAGATATCATCCGCAATCCGGGCCGGCTCTTTGCGATAGCTCAAGATAAGCGATATTCGTCGAATTCGCCGGTTGAGCGATTGCGCCAGATCAAGGGCGGTGGGGCATGACAACCCCCCAAGGCAGGCCCGAGCCTGCCACCGGGGCTCGTTCCGAGCGCGACCGGCGCTCAAGATACGCCCGGGCTAGCCATATTCCGCCGGCACCTGCCCAAACCGGCGCAGGACGTGCTTTTCGCCGTAATTTCCCTGGCCGAAATCGCTGGTGTTGCTGAACGCCACCGCGCCCGCATGGCCAAAAAGCTTCCATTGTCCCTGCGCGGTCTCGACGGCGATCGCGGGCGTGGCGCAATTGACGGGCTCGCCGGCCACAAGCCCTCCGTCGATGAAATCGAACGCCAACGCCACGAAACGGGTGATTTCGGTCATTCCTCCCTCGCGAAGTCAGGCGTTTGGCCTTTGATACGCAGGATCGCAGAAGTGGCCGGCCGATTGTTGCGATAGGTCAAATCGCAGCCCGCCAAACGCGGCACCGGCTCAATTCAATAGCCGCCGTTCGTATTCCAGCATGAGCTTCTTGATCTCGGCCAGATTCAACAGCGCATCCGCAACCGTCAGCATCCTCAGCCGCTCGGGCCCGGTTGCAATCCGCCTGGCTTGGGCGATCCGTGTTTCGGCGAGCCGTTTCAGTTCATCCGGACTCAACTGACTGGGTCTTTCCATCGCAGACTTCCCTGCCATTTCCTCGATGAAAAATACTTCTTCAAGACCGCCTTGTCTGTTCGGCTTCCGACAGATCCCAGGGGTTTAAACCTGGGGTTGATAACTTCTTCCGGTAACCAGCACCGTTCGTTCCAGGCCAGTCAGGAAGACGCCATTCGGAAACAGGCGAATCACGTTCTGCTGCTCGAGCTTGGCCAGCGTGCGGCTGACTGTTTCGAGCTTCAGGCCGAGAAAATCGGCGATATCCTGGCGGCGCATCGGCAGCGGTACGGTTTCGGAAAACACCGAAAGTCGCGCCAGCCGGTTGCGCCAGTTGACCAGAAATATCGCAACCTTTTCTTCCGCCGATCCATTGCCGAGCAGTAGCAATTGATCCTGCGCGGTCGCAAGCTCGCGGGTGGCAAATTCGATCAACAGCCGCATCATGTCCGGGCTGGATCGAACGTGCCTGGTGAGTTCGCCGCGCGGGAACCGGCACAACACCACCTCGCCGACGGCGTCGGCCGAAAAGCTGCGGCGCTCCGCATGCGGCAGGCCCAGGAAGTCGCCCGGCAGTGCAAATGACAAAATCTGACGGCGGCCGTCCGGCAACAACTTGTAAAGACGTACCACGCCTTGCGAGACGCCGAAGACGTCATCCGCCGGATCGCCTTCGAGGAATATCGTCTTTCGCGGACGGAGATAGACCTGGGCCGCAAGCCTCCGGAGCCCGAGTACCTCGGAAGCAGCGAGGGCCTCTCCGCAGAACAGGTCAAGGAAGAGTGTGCGCGACATTCGACCCCCAATATCGACTTTCACAACTCAGCGCTGGAAGGGTTTTGTGGTGCCGTATCCGGGAGCGTCACGCTGAGGGATGCTGCACATGAAAATCTATGACCACTGTCGGAAGGAATCTTGATGCAAGTCAACAATATTGAGGGACGGCGCCAATGCCTTTCGAAATCGCATTCGCGGATGCGGTGATGGGTAACCTGATCCCGCTCGCGAGGCCAAGGTAAGCCGAGCATCGGCTGAATGGATCGCGCAGGCGATTGATCTAGCGCAAAGCCCGCCGCTTCGGGCCGGCGCTACGCTGATCAAACAGCGATTGGTCGAGGGTCTGTCGATGCCAAAGATCGTTGATATCCTCCTGGAAGAACATCAGAACATCGAAAAGCTGCTTCTCGTGCTGGAGCACGAGCTTGAGATCTTCGACCGCAGCGGGCGGCCGGACTACGAAATCCTCCAGACGATCATCCAGTATTTCCAGGACTACCCCGAAAGCTGCCATCATCCCAAGGAGGAGATGATCTTCGAGAAGCTGAAAGCGCGGGATCCAGCCGCGGCGAAAAACTTCGGCAATGTCGAGGCCGAGCATGAGGTGGAAGCCGGCCGCCTGCGCAGCTTCGCACGGGCCGTCGACTCCGTGCTTGCCGACCAGGAATTCCTGCGCGAGAGCTTCCATCTCGCCGTGCACGATTTCATCGAGCATCAGCGCCGGCATCTGCAGAAGGAGGAGCGGCTGTTGTTTCCGGCCGCCGCGAAGGCCTTGCAATCCGAGGACTGGGCGGAAATAGACGCCCGGCTGGACGACAGGAAGGACCCGCTGTTCGACAGCGTAGTCGAACAGAAATTCAAGAACCTGCAAAAGACGATTCTGCGCTGGGAGCAGGAGACCGAGGAAGCCCGCGCCGCGATGCTCCGTCAGACCTGAACGCGATCATCGGGAGGCGCGGCCCCATGCTTGCGCCCTGCAGGGTGCAGACAGCCGGGCCAATTCGTGCGCGAATGAGCTACGTCAGGAGCACTCCCCGATTGATCCCCATCAATGCGGAAGCGCTGGCGATGTCCTATCTGTCGGGGGCCGGGTAGTTGTGTCGCGTCACCACACGAGATGCGAGGGAGCTGTCCATGTTGAGGTCAAACGCCGCCCTGATCCCCCCGAAATCCCCGCAACAGAAGGAAATGGTCGCCGACAACGGAGCCCAAGGCCCGATGTCGCTGCAAAATGCCGCCGATTGCCATGGCCATGAAATGCATCCGCAAGGATTCGTCCGGCTGGTCGGCTGCCATGAATCGAACCCGGAAATCCACGACGACATCCGTCATCTGCACTGATTCGCTCGCCGGCAGCGCCGGCCTTCGCCCTTTCAAGCGCGTCCGAACTGGCTGATCTGCTCCTCGGTCACGACGCGCTCGACCTTCTCGGCCTGGCTCTTGATCCGGTAACGCGGTCGTCCGTCCGCCTCGATCGGCATGCGCGCGGTGATCGTGTAGACGTTTTGCTGCTGGGGAATGTCACGGCGGCCCTGCGGTCCCTGCAAGTGCAGGAGCACGTTGTCGTTGATCGCGTAATTGAAGGTCATGCTCGGCTCATTTTCTCGGTTTTGGCAGGTCGATTCGTTCGTCGGAGAATTCCGGAGGTCCCTCGGTGAGCCTGCGGATGCGGCGTTCGCGTTCCGCCGTGGGAAGCGACGGATCGAGCAGCCGGTCGATCTGCCTGACCGCCAGATCTTCCAGATCGCCGGGATCGCAGCCGACCGGCACGGGTGCTGCGGTCGCTACCGTCGCGCGGAGACCGAGCTCGACGAGCTGGCGAATGGCATCGGAGCGGACGGTATCATGGGCTTCGGCCCAGGCGTCGACATCCGCCGTCAGCCGTTCCGACAACTTCACGGCGCTGATCGCTTCACGGCCGGATGTCGGGCGGCGGATCAGGTGGTCAGGATTTTTCCTGGTGGAGTCGGTCACATCTCAGGTCCGCCGATCGACAAACCGTTAGTTAACCGCATTTTTGGTCTGGCGATTTGACACTGATCAATGATCGCGGAAGGAACCGGCCCGGGCTGGGGTACCGGCGTCCGATCGGGAGGTCCGCTCAGTTCCCGTGGCGGGCGTATATTTCGTAGAAAGCGAGAACGACCTCGAAGGCGATCAGGAAGATGACGATCATTTCCAGCCGCAGCGAGCGTTTGGTATCGACGATGTCGGCGAGCGTGCTGGCGGTGTCGGCGATGACCGCGAGCTTGCGGTTCAGGGTCTCGACGCGCTCGCTGAGCTCGTATTCGTCCTCCAGGCGGGCATAGAGCCGCTCCAGGTCGGGCCGGTCCCACAATACGTCCGGCTTCTCTCCGACCGCGACCCGGCCCGACACGCGGTGCTGAACCAGGAGCGCGTTGCCCATCAGCTTGAGAAGGCCGGTTCTGCTTCTCGAGGTCTTGCCGAATAGCGCGAGTTCGCGGGCGAAAGGCTCGATGGTGTCGAATACGTTGGCGACCTCCCTTTCGTCGTGCCCGAGCACGACGCTCTTGGCCAGCGCGTCGGACACCACCAGCAGCCGGTCGAGCGAGAATTCCCTGACCAGGATGGGACCGCCGACCGGGATCGGTTCTTCGGCTTCCCTGGCAACCTGGATTTTCGCCCATTCTTCCTCGGGAGGGGTGATCGCGCCGAAGGTGCGCGGGCGCAGCCGCTCGAGAAAATCGGACTCCTGCTCGGCCGACAGGCCAATGAACACCGCCACGCCATAGCGAAACAGCACCGCTACCCCGCTGGCGCCGACGCGCACGGCAAGCGGCGTACTCGACAGCACCTCGCCTTCGAACCCGGCCGTGTTGATGCGATCGCCGAGCTGGAGGGCGTGGGCGGTCAGTTGCTGGGCCGTCGGATCAGGGTTCATCATTCCCTGAAAGTATCAGGCGGCAACGGATTTTAGATGACGCAAATCAAGAATCTGGAGCCCCGTTTCGATTCAAACGAAAACGGGGCTCTAGCCTGAACCGGCCGTCACGAGGTCGTCGATGCCGATCGGGAAACGGCGCACCCGGATTCCGGTCGCGTGCCAGACCGCGTTGGCGACCGCCCCGGCCGAGCCGGTGATGCCGATTTCACCGACGCCCTTGATGCCCAGCGCGTTGACGTGGGGATCGTGCTCCTCGATCATCAGGGCATCCAGCGACGGTACGTCGGCGTTCACCGGGACGCGGTACTCGGCAAGATTGGCGTTGAGCGTGCGGCCCGAGCGGCGGTCGGTCACGGCCTGTTCGTGCAAGGCAAAGGACATGCCCCAGATCATGCCGCCAAAAATCTGGCTGCGCACCATGCGGGGATTGATGACCCGTCCCGCCGCGAAAGCTCCGACCATGCGGGTGACGCGGATCTGGCCGAGATCGGGATCCACCTTGACCTCGGCAAAAACGGCGCCGTGGGCATGCATGGCGTAGGTCGATTGTGCCAAGGGATCGGCGGCGCCTTTGCCGCTGGCCTCGATCTGCGCGATGCCGGCGCGCTTGAGAATATCGGCATAGCTGTCGCTGCGCGCCTCACCGTCGCGGCGGAACAGGCGGCCGCCGCGCGCGACCACGCCGGCATTGCCGGCGCCGAACAAGGGCGAGCGCTCGTCGCCGGTGGCGAGATCGGCGAGCTTGGCGATGGCCGCAGCGCCCGCATGGTGGATCGCCATGCCCGCGGTGGCGGTGTGGGCCGAGCCGCCGGCGATGCCTGCGTCCGGCAGGTCGGACGTACCCGATCTGAACTCCAGTCGATCGATGTCGAGCCCGAGACCGTCGGCGGCGATCTGGGCGAGCGCGGTCCAGGCGCCTTGGCCCATGTCGTGGGCGCCGATCTCCATCAGGCCTGAGCCGTCGCTGCGCACCACCGCGCGCGCCTCTGCCGCAAACATCAGCGCCGGAAAGGTCGCGGTGCCCATGCCCCAGCCGACCAGCAGGCCCGCCTCGTCACGCATCTGGCGCGGCTGAAGCGGCCGACTGGCCCAGCCGAAGCGCTCGGCGCCCTGCGCGTAGCACTGGCGCAGCGCCTTGGAGGAAAACGGCTTGCCGGAAATCGGCTCGACCTCGGCGTAGTTCTTGAGACGGAAGCTGAGCGGATCCATCCCGCAGGCCCAGGCCGCTTCGTCGATCGCGCTTTGCAGCGC
>Ga0302279_10002216_pt1 | contig 26297 bp, 22 predicted proteins | sample III_Bog_N3_3_FD_194541 | JGI IMG/M metagenome (GOLD analysis project Ga0302279, IMG submission 194541) | Peat permafrost microbial communities from Stordalen Mire near Abisko, Sweden - III_Bog_N3_3 | ecosystem: Environmental > Terrestrial > Soil > Wetlands > Peat | place: Sweden: Abisko... | reverse complement strand
ATAGGAATTTAGGAATTCTTTTGATCATTGGACTCCTCCCCGTAGTATTTCCCACCGTAGTAGCCGTACGCATAGTAGTACTCAGAGGATTTGGTATTAACCATGTTCAACACCACGCCGAGTATCTTGGCATGATGCCTGCGCAGGTTGCGCAGGGTGCGCATCAGCGCCGTGCGCGTGGAGCGTCCCGCGCAGGCTACGATCACCACACCATCCACCGAACCGGAGATGATGCTGGAGTCGGAGACCATCAAAGCCGGAGGGCTGTCGATGATCACCATGTCGTATTTCTCCGACGCAAGGTCGATCAAGCGGGCAAACGGCGGCGCGGTGAGCAGTTCAGCGGGATTGGGCGGCAGGGGGCCGGCGCCGATGAAAAAAAGATTTTCGACCCCTGGCACCGGAAGCACCAGGTTCTCCAGATCGACCGGCGAGGTGAGAATGGTACTCAGCCCCTTGCTCGGACGTATCCCGGTGCGCTTGTGCAGAGACGGCTTGCGCATGTCGGCGTCGAGCAGCAAGACCCGCTTGTTGAGCAGCGCAAAACCGGCTGCGAGGTTGTAGCATGTTGTGCTTTTGCCATCTCCCGGCAGCGGGCTTGTGACCAGAAGCCTGCGGGGCGGTGATCCGGCCTGCGACAGCTGGATGGTGGTGCGCAGCTCACGATAGGCCTCTCCGGCCTCGGAGTTGCGCTGCCCCATGACGCTGCTCTGGTGACCTGTCGTCTGTTCGCCGGCCGCCGCAACTGGTTTGGTGGCTTTGGACAGAGCCGACTGCTCGAACCTTGGAATGATGCCGATCACCGGCGCGTGGGTAAGATTTTCAACTTCAAGACTTGTCGAGATAGTTTCGTCGAGGCTCTCCCTGAGGAAGGCGAGCATGGCGCCGAAGACAATGCCGACAAGAATGCTGAGAACGATATTCATGCCCCAGTGGGGAAATGTCGGGGTCGCGGGACGGAAGGCCTCGCTGATGACTTGCACATTCGACGATTGTGTCTCTTCGCCCAGCTTGGATTCTTCCAGCTTGGTGTACAGGTCCTCATAGAGCGAGCGGGAAGAATCGGCTTCCTGCTGCAGGATGGCCAGACGCACGCCCGAGTCGTTGATGGCGCCGGCGTCGCGCTCCAGGCCTGCCACTTCCTTGCGCGCGTCGTCCTCTGTCTGCTGGGCAATGTCGAGCGTGGTCTTGGCAGAGGAAACCGCCCGCGCGGTCTCCGCCTTGATCTCCGAGTCCAGCTCGTCGATCTGGTTGTGCAGATCGATGACGTGCGGGTTCTTGGCGCCGTATGTCTGATAGGCGGCCGCGAGCTGCTGCTTGAGCATGGTCTGCTGCTGGTGCAGCGCGACCAGGCCGGAGAGCGAAGTCGACTGCTGCCCGCCGCTTCCCGCGCTGCCCGACCCCGACGTTGCTCCGCTGCCCGACGGCGAGCTGGAGGTGGCGCCCGTGGAGAGAGCGCTGGTCGCAAAGGCGTCGATTGCCGCCGCATCGCCGGTCTTCAGGACGCGATACGTTGCTTCATCCGTGATTCTGGTGCCCTGCGCCTGAACCAGCGACAGGTTGAGTGCCAGCAGCCGATCGAGAAGCGTGCTGTGCAGTTCAGACCCTCCGCCCGATGCGCCGGCGCCCCCGCCTCCTCCGCCGCCGGCCGCCGGAACCACAATGAAGCCGCTGCGCTTTTGAAATTCGACCAGGTTGGTCTGCGCGGCTTCAACCTGCTTGCGCAAGGCCTCCAACTGACCGGCCATCCAATCGGTCGACTCAACGGTCGACGCATTCCTGCGCCGCAATGAGTCCTTGATGTATTGCTCGACAATCGCGTTGGCGATTTCGGCGGCGAAGTTTGGGTCCTTGTCCTTGAAGGTCACCTCAAGGAGCCGCGTTCCCGCAATCTCCTCTACGGCCAGATGAGACTCGAATCCCGCGAGCAGTCGCTCCCTCGCCTTGGGATCTTCGCGCAGCGGAGCGCTCGGGGAGTTGGCCTGGGGCTTGAAAGCGAGAAACGACGAATCGGCCGGCGCTTTCAATTCGCCGGAGCGTATGCGCTCGAGCACTTCCACCCCGAGCGCCGTATCCTGAAACACCGACTTAGCCGTCTTCAGATCGACTTTGAGGTCGTCGCTCCCCGTGATGGAGCTTGCCACTGCGCCCAGCTGACCGCTCAGTTCGCTCTGTTCCTGCTTGAGCTGAATGGTGGATGTCGCTTCATACTTGACAGGCAAAATAAAGGAAGCCAGCATGACCAGACCGAAAACGAGCAGCGCGACCAGCAGAATGAAACGATAGCGCGAGCGAAGAACCCTGATTGCCTGGCGCAGAGACAGATCCTGATCCTCAAGACCATCATCGATCGAGGGTTGATCCGGCTCCAATGAATAGGGCGTGTTTGATTGATTGGTGGGCATTGCGGCTGAGCTGGCTCCTGTCTGGAAACTAGGCATCTACCTGTTGGCAAGTAAAAGCATCAAGAACACAATATTTTCAGTGTGTGCGCCTGACCTTAAGATATCACAGCGAGGGCATTGGAATGCCGGTAGTCTCCGCGCCATCCGCATACGAACGGGCTCACCAACAGGCCCGGCACTAACTCGGCGGACAAGACGATATCCCACGTCTGGGCGACAATGAATTGAGTGGTTGATTCGGATCGCACGGTCGCGGCAGAATCGCATGCTTGTTGTCATTACTTGGCGGGCCGGGCTGGAGTTAGACGGCACCCGCGGAATCATGCTGCTGCGAGCATGTCCCAGTTACAAGCGCTTTGGCACGGCGCGAGCCGTGGTTAGACGCCCTTCACCGCGAATGCAAGCGTGTGCAGCAGAATGGCCAGGTCCATGAAGAATCCGCGGTTGCGGATGTAATAGAGGTCGTACTGGGGATTCTCGTGAATAAGAAAGGCGCGATCGGCACTTAGCTGCCAAAGGCCGGTGATGCCGGGAAGCACCGACAGGCGCAGCCGCTCGCGCGGGCCATACATCTTGACAATGAAGGGCATCTCCGGCCGCGGGCCTACCAGGGACATATCGCCCTTGATGACATTCAGAATCTGGGGTAACTCATCGAGGCTTATCTTTCTAAGAATCCGGCCCACGCGAGTAATTCTCCAGTCGCCGACTGTTGTGGGTGAAAACTGATAAGTGGGTGCATCGATGCGCATGGTGCGGAACTTATAAATCTCAAACAGCTTGCCGTTCTTGCCGACGCGCTGCTGCTTGAAGATGATCGGCCCCTGGGAGTCGAGTCGAACGGCCGCCGCAAGCATGGCGAAGATGGGCGACAGAAATACCAGCGCAGTTATACTGACTAACAGATCCAGCGCCCGCTTGGCCGCCTCGTAGAGATACATGGTCTCCGGCGGACTTACCGTGGCCAGCATGATACCGTCTATGTCGACATAGTTGACCCAGGCATCCTCATAGATCGTCTGGCTGGGAACGAACGCCACCATGGCTCCAGCCTTTCTGGCCTCGGCGGCAATGGCATAGAGCTTGTCCTGCGAAAGGGACGGAATGGCGACCACGATCATGTCGGCGCCGCAGCTCTTGATCATCTCCGCCGTGACCGGTCCGTGAATCACCTCGGCGCATTGCTCGCGGTGATAGCTGAGCGCATAAATGGTTTTGCCCACCTGCTTCTCGTCGTCATCTACGAACACAGTGGGATTGATTCCCAGCTTCCTCGATCGGAGCAGCACCGAGAGCACCCGTTTGCCGGTAAAGCCGGAGCCGTAGATCATCGCCTTGCGCACGCCGCGGCCGCGGGTATGGAGGCGGCGCACAATCGAGAACATCAACTGCTTTTCGCAGACCACGGCGATGGGCACCAGCAGCACGCCCAGAAAGATGACCCAGCGGGAGATCAGGTGCGCGGAGAAGATGGACACGGGGAGCAGAATCAGAAAGGCCTGCACGGAGACGCGCAGAGTGCGCTCCGTTTCGCTCACCCGCAACATGCCGGAGCCCTTGCGATACACGCCTTCGCGGTCCAGCAGAATGACGAACAGGAGCCCGAAGACCAGCACCGCCTCGTACACCACCGGATGCGGGTAGATTACGTACTTTCCCAGGTCGAAGAAATGATAAAGCCGATAGGCGCCCATGAGGCCGAGAGCGGCCGCGACAAAGTCACCGATCACCTCGGCGGTCGTGGCCAGGTGTTCAAATCGGATCTGAAACAGGAGCCGGTCCGCACGGGCGCCGCTGGCCGCAGTCCTCAGGCCTTCAAACTCAGCGAAGTACGGCTTGTCTGTATTTGTACTCATGGCATTTCTCCCGGGATGGCCTCAAAGACTGGTCGCCAGTGATTAGTGCATGTCAGCGCGGGTTTGTGACATTCACCTGGGGATGGCAACCGACAGGCCAGATTGGGTTGCTGGCTGTTGAACTGCGTTGAAGCTCGTGCCCTGGCCGGAAGGCGAGGGCGCTTGCTGGAAGTTCAAGGCAGGGCAGTAATCAGGAATCAGGTGTTCAAATAACTCGGTCAGACGCATGCGGTCGCGGCTTTTGATCGCCTGCCGCAGCGCGCGCAGATGACTCTCCATGCGGGTGCGGCTCAACTGCCGGGGCTGGCGAAAACTTCGAATTCCGGGGTGCGCCGTAGGAGCCAGATGCTCTCCCTCGAGATTCAACTCTTCAAACAGCTTTTCCCCCGGCCGCGCCCCTGAAAATTCGATCTTGATACTCTGTTCGCGCTGAAGGCCGGACAGATGGATCAGCTTTCTGGCCAGGTCGACGATTTTGACCGGCTCTCCCATGTCCAGAACGAAAATCTCGCCGCCGTTGCCCAGGGCCAGTGACTCGAGGACGAGCTGGCCTGCCTCAGAGGCGGTCATGAAATAGCGTCGCATCTCGGGATCGGTAACGGTCACCGGACCGCCGGCCGCAATCTGTTCCATGAAGAGGGAGACGACACTTCCGCTGCTTCCGATGACATTGCCGAACCGTACTGCGATAAATTGCGTTCCGCTCTTCTGCTGCAGCGCGCAAATCGATAGCTCCGCGATGCGCTTGGTGGCGCCCATCACGCTCGCCGGGCGAACCACCTTATCTGTCGAGATCAGTACAAAGTATTCCACTCCGTGGGCTGCCGCGGCAAGCGCAAACTGCCATGTGCCGAAGATGTTGTTCTCGACTGCGGCGAAGGGGTCGCGCTCCATCATGGGCACGTGCTTGTAAGCAGCCGCGTGAAACACGACTGAGGGCCGATACTGCGCCATCACCGCCTGCGCATCGTCTGGCCGGGTTATGCTGCCGATCAGCGGCTGAAAGGCCAAAGCGGGGAACTTGGCGGCCAGCTCGCGCTCGAGGTAGAAGAGCGGCGTCTCGGCCTGGTCAAAACCCACCAGCAGCTGCGGGCCGAAGGCGGCAACCTGGTGGCAGAGCTCCGACCCGATCGAACCCGCTGCGCCGGTGACCAGCACCACCTTGCCGCGGACGCGCTCGCTCGCCCGCTCCCTGTCGACCACGGCCGAACGCCGCGGGATGAGATCTTCCAGGGCGAAGGTACGAAGCGGATCATCGAGCGCAGCGGGGGGCATGATTTCTTCCTGGACAAGTGAGCAGGGATGCGCCGTTCTCGCAGATTCGGAATTACCGTAGACCGGAGCCGCGCACTCAAGTGGCTTTTTCCTCAAGAAAAAGTCACCTTGCAGGCCGTCGATAAGGACCACACAAATTCCGAGACTGCTCTAATCGGCGCCGACCTCGCGCAAGGGGGTAATTGCCGCCGGGCTGCTGGTGGCCGCGGGCTTGGCAGTTTCTCCGCGATCGATGAAAGCAAAGCTCGCGTAGGCCTCGAACATGCGCTCCGGGCCCAGCTCCTTGCCCAGAAAGACGCGCTGCAGCGCATTGTGGCTGAGGACAATGCCCACCAGGGTGAGGACCACGGTCTTGGCATTGGTGCAGCGCAGTTCGCCGTTGTTGATCCACGGCTCCAGATACCGGGCCACCACTTCAATCAGCTCGCCCAGGTGGCGGCGCACCAGCGGATCGAAGTTCTCATTGAGCTCCAGAGCGCTGTACTGGAGCAGGCGGAGGATCTCGGGTTTGTGCATCAGCGTCTTGGTAAGCAGCTCAAAGGCACGCACCAGCGCTGTGCGTCCGTCGGACGCCTCGGCGATGCGGGCCAGCAGGTCGCCGCGAAAACGCAGTTGCTGCAGCTCTGCCTCGAGGACCGCGATGTAGAGATCGTGCTTGCGGGGGTAATGCCGGTAGACGGTGACCTCATTGACCTGGGCCGCAGAGGCGACGTCGCGGGTGCTGACGCCGTTGTAGCCGAAGCGGGCAAAGAGCTCCGTGGCCGTGGCGAGGATGCGCTCGCCCGCGCCACGCCCCTTGGGATGGGGCGTGGCCGCCTCATGCCCATCGCCGGACGGGGCGGCTGGGCGAGGGGTGGCATGGCTTTGGATGGACGGTTTGGGCATGGGGAAGGCTCGGGAATCGCGGGATCGTTTCGCTACCGCGCGCCGGGGGCGCAGGGGCTTTGGCCGCGATGAGGAGTTGAAATGCCGGGAGGCCGGATGGCCAGGTGCATGCACTTGCTTGCACGCAGCAGGGGGAGACAAGCCCGGACGAGGCTTCGCCATCCTCACTTGGGTGAGCGTGCTGTTCCCGCCGGTTTTGCGGGATTGGTGATTGCCTTGCTTGAAGTGGAGCAGTGCCTGCGAGCGAGAAATGCAGCTTAATGGCCTGTTTTGTGCGGCTGCGGGGATCGCGCTGGGACCCCTGACGTGCACAGCAACATTCCTGTAACATATCACAGGATGGGGCTGGCGCAATGGTTTTCTTGCAAAAACCTCACCGCGCCGGGTACGCAGGTAATGCGCAAGCTGGCGCTTGCACACATTGCATCAGGTTTCCGTAAAGATTGGGAAAACGCCTCAGCTGGAGGGTTGACAGCACTGCCAAACACACTGCTTTACACCCAGGCGGTGACCAGCATGCCCAGGCCGGGGTCGGGGAGTTTCAGGCCGTCGCTGCGTCCCTCAAAATAGAGCGCGTTGAGTTCGGCGCCGCCCAGCTGCTCGATTTGCGCAAAGCCGGCCAGGCGCAGCTCGCGCTCCAGGTCGTTGGGCGCAAAGAGCAGTTTGAAGGGCTCGCCGGCTGAGGCTACCCGCACGGACAGCGCGTGCAGGGCCAGGCGGCGCAGTGGTCCGAGCACCTCCGGGGAGAGCCCGTAGTCGAAGCCCAGGCCGCTGCCGGCAGGCATGCCGGCCACGTCGCGGAGCGTGGCGCGAAAGGCCTCCAGGGTCAGGTAAGGGACGACTCCGAGCCAGCCGAAGAAAGCGGGCTGGGCAGCGTCGAGTCCCGCTTCTGCCAGGCCAGCGGCCAGCGCCTTGTGCTCAAAGTCGAGAGGCACAAAGGTCAGGTTGCCGGGCTGCTGAAGACCGGCGTCGGCCAGCATGCCGCGCTTCCACTCCTGGGTGGCGGGAAAGTCCACTTCAAACACGCGCAGCTGGGGAAAGGGATTGCGCCAGGCGAAGGTGTCGAGGCCGGCGCCGAGGACCACGTACTGACGGACGCCGCGGGCGACGGCGTGGGCCAGCTGGTCTTCCACATATCGGCTGCGCGCGGCCATGAAGGCGCGGAAGTCGCGGGCCACCTTGTGCTGGGCGCGCTCCATGTCGCGGGCCGATGCCTCGCCGACGAGACGGACAGCGATGGGATCGTTGAGCACGGGGGGATGATCCATGAGCTGATGCGCGGCTCGCCGGATGGCGACGCGGAGAGCGGTTTTGCTGGCCCGGCCTGTCTGCATTGCTTCGAGTGTACGACGGCAATTTGCGAGAGCGCTGCTGCCGCGTACCATGATGCACATGAGCTGGATTGGATGGGCACTGCTCTCCGCGGTCTTTGCCGCCGCCACGGCCCTGCTGGCCAAGGTGGGCGTGGCGCATGTGGACTCAAACCTGGCCACTGCGCTGCGCACCACAGTGGTGGTGGTATTTGCCTGGGTGATCGCACTGGCATGGACTCGCTCGGGCGTGAGCCTCGGCGCAGAGCTGCGCGCGCTCGACCGGCGCACGATTCTGTTTCTCACACTCTCCGGTCTGGCAACGGGGCTCTCGTGGCTGTGCTACTTTCGCGCCCTGCAGCTGGGGCCGGCCTCGCGCGTGGCTCCGCTGGACAAGCTGAGCGTGCCTCTGGTGATGGTGCTCGCGTGGCTGCTGCTGGGCGAAAAGCTGAGTGCATCAACCGTGGCGGGCGGGCTGCTGATCACGGCGGGGGCAATCATCATGGTGCTGGGCTGACGGGACCCGAAGCAATCGCGGACAGAAAGTTTCGCGTACACGGAAGATTCGCGCGCGGCTGACGGCATCGGAGTTTTGATGCTCCGGGTGGTGCGCGTCCGGGCAGGCAACGGCCGCGGCAAAGGGCCTGCGCACTGCGGTTCCACGCATCGTTGCCATGATATTCTTCTCCCTTGCCGCCCGATCTAAATTGAGGAGAAAAAGCATGACGGAATCGATCCCGGAGTCGGGCCGAACTCTCTCCCGGCTGCGGATCGCCGCGATTGCGTTGTTTGCTTTGCTCAATCTTGCGGTGTTGCTGCTGCGCGCGCTGAGCGTGTGGAGATACGGCGACATGTTCTCGACCGGGAGCGGCGATGTGCTGGTGGAGTATGCCGTGTGGAAGGGCATGCATCATCTGCCGATCTATGAGTGGCCGGTGAGGTATCCGTTTTCTCTCACCCTCTACAATTTCATGACCTACAAACTCTACGCCGTTGTGTTGCACTCAATCGGCGTCTGGGATGGCGGAATCCTGGTGTGGGGCCGCTACCTGACCGCGCTGTTTGCCGTGGTGGGCGCCGTGGCGCAGTGGCGATTGATCGCGGACCGGCTCCATCTGCGCGGACGGCTCAGCCTGTTGTCGCTGCTGTTCGCTTTGGGCATGTGGGTGTGCACATCGATGGTCCACTACTGGGCGCTGACCGTCCGCGGCTCCCTGCCTGCAGCGGCCATGGTCATGGTTGCGCTGTCGCTGGTGGTGCGGGATCGCCGCTCTAGCTTCGCGCTGGCCGGTGTGTTTTTTTATCTTGCCTGGACCTTCAAGCAGTCGATCGTGCTGACGCTGGTGGGGGTATGCCTGTGGCTGCTTTTTCACAAGCGGTGGCGTCCGCTCGTCACGGTGGCCGCTGTGTTTTCCCTGCTCGCGGCGGCAACGTTGATGCTGGGCACCGCACAGTATCGCTTCGATGTGCTGACCGCGCCGCGGCTGATGCATGGCGCATTCTGGCTGCAGGTTTTGTGGCGCACCTCAAGAGGACCTGTACTTGCCAATCTGTATTGGCTTGCGGCTCCGCTGGCGCTCCTGCACGCGGGCGGGCGCCGGCGGCCCGAACCTGCGATCCGCCTGCTCGCCACCGTGATGCTGGTGGCGCTTGGCGGAGCGTTGGCTGGCATGGGGACCATCGGCGCCGGTGAGGACTATCTCTTCGAGGCCTTCGTCGCAGGCGCTACGCTGTTGCACATTGCGGCCTTTTCCGTGCCGTCGCGGCTGGTCTGTTCCCTTCTCCTGATCGGCTGCGTGCAACCGGCCCTGCAACTGGCCACGATGCCGCTGCTCAGCCGCGATCACTTTGGAACCATTCGGCTTGCCACGGCCGGCCAGTACGCCAATGCGAAAGCGGTCCAGGTACAGCTCGGGTCGCTGCGCAAGCCGATCTTCACCACCGATCAGACCTTCTCGCTGCCCTGGTTCTCAAGCGGCGGCCAGGCCCCGGCGCTGGTGATCGATCACCAGTTTCAGGAGGCGGTACCGCAGCTACTTGACCGCGGAGGCCTGGACGGCCTGCTGCAACGCGGCGATATTCCGACCGTGATTCTCGACCGCGGCAGCAAATATGAGAAGGAGTTGAACCCCGGCTACACCAAGACGGGATCATTTGTGCATCAGGGCTTCCCCTATGTGCAGGATGTTCCTTACGATATCTACTCGATCGGAACACTCGCGCCGGCTGCGTCCACTTCGCCGCGGTAACGAGTAGTTAGCCGGGATAGCGTGGAGATTCGTGAGTTATCGGGATGAGTTACTGCGCGACGGCATCGCGGCATAACTCCCGAATAACTTGTGCCGGGGAAGATGGAAAGGATGGCAGGCATTCGATGAACGCGAAGCTACCTGCACAAACCGGTTCCGCTGCTTGCGCCATGGCGGCGCGGCGCATTGTGCTCACCGGCTTCATGGGCTCGGGCAAAAGCACCGTGGGGCCTCTCGTCGGCGCGCGTTTGGGCTGGCGCTTCCTGGATGTGGACGAGGTGATTGAAGCCGAGGCCGGCGCAGCCATCACCGCACTGTTTGCACGCCACGGCGAAGCGGCATTCCGCGACCGCGAGCATGCGACCATTGCCCGGCTGGCCGGCGGCGACGCACTGGTGCTGGCGCTGGGCGGCGGGGCCATTGAACGCGCTGAAACCCGCGACCTGCTGCTCACCGCGCCCGGCACGCTGCTCGTTCACCTGGAAGTGGAGCTCAAGACCACGCTGGCACGCTGCGCCGGGACCGAGGGCACGCGCCCCATCCTCGCCGACCAGGCCAACCTGGCTGGCCGCTACGCCCGCCGCCTGCCGCTCTATCGCACTGCACATGTGTCGATCGCCGTGGACGCTCTGACGCCGGACGAGGTTGCCGACGCGATTCTACGGGCTGCCGGGCTGGCATAACCGCAATGCGGACCGGCACCCACTTCCCCGCTTGCTATCATCGATGGAGGACGTTCCAGATTCCCGCGCACCCGGCGTCCTGTCGAGGACATCAAACCCGCACATGACACCCGCCTCCCAGGCCGCAGCTCCAGCACACGCAGTGCCAGCAGAACTGGCCTCATCGCCGGCCGAAAGCCACGCGAGCGGCCAGGCGCACCTGCACGCGCCCAGCCCTGGCGCCACGGCCACGCTCATCCACGACCTGCGCGAGCTGTTCAAAGTTAAGGTTGTCGGCTTGGTGCTGGTCACCGGCTGGGGCGGCTTTTACCTGGCCTCCATGCAGTCCGGCATCTCCAGCGTGCAGCCGGGATTGCTGGACGCGCTGTTCGGCATCGGCCTTGTCTCGGCCGGCGCGGGGGCGCTGAACGAGGCCCTCGAGCGCAAGTCCGACGCGCGCATGATCCGCACCGCGCAGCGCCCACTGGCCTGCGGACGGTTCCCGCTGGCCGTGGGCATCCTGGCCGGGCTGGGCGCGCTCACCCTGGGCGCGGTGTGGCTGCTGCTCCGAACCAACCTGCTCACCGTGGCGCTGGCGCTGCTGACCGCCTTCTGCTATGTGGCCATCTACACGCCGCTCAAGCGCGTCACCACCCTGGCCACGTTCATTGGCGCGTTTCCGGGAGCCATGGGGCCGCTGCTGGGCTGGACTGCCGCCCGTCCTCACATCGAGTGGCCGGCGGTGGCGCTGTTCGCCATTCTGTTTGTCTGGCAGTTTCCCCACTTCATGGCCATCTCCTGGCTCTATCGCGACGACTACGCCCGCGCCGGCATCCGCATGCTGCCGGTGGTGCAGCCGGACGGATGGTCGACCGTGGCCGAGGCGTTGTTTTTCGCAGTAGCCATGATTCCGGTGAGCCTGGCGCCCTGGTACCTCGGCGTGGCCAGCAATGTCTATGCTGTCCTGGCCGTGTTGCTGGGCCTGCTCTACCTGGCTTACACCGTCCGCTTCAGTGGCATCCTGCGCACCAAGGATCTAACCGAGAGCCGCATGCTGGCGCGCGACCTGCTCAAGGTGAGCGTGCTCTACCTGCCGCTGTTGTTCACCACGCTCATGCTCTGCGCCACACAAAAGCACTGAGGGTAGAAGCTCTAAGGAAGCTCGAATGACCACCGCCGTCCAACCGCAATCCAGCACCCGGGGGCCGATCGCCGCGATCCTCGTGATCAGCACCGCGGCCACGCTGTTTCTGTTCTGGCTGATCTATATTCATCCGGCTGCGGCCACGAGCACGCAATATGCATTTCTGCCCGCGCTGAACGCCATCCTCAACGGCCTGGCAGCAACCGCACTGCTGGTCGGCTATACCTTCATCCGCGCGCACCGCATCCAGGCCCATCGCGCCGCCATGATCACGGCCTTCGCCTTCTCCACGCTGTTTCTGATCAGCTATATCGCCCACCACGCGCTGCACGGCGATGTGCGCTACCCGGTTGGCGCGCCGCTGCGCATGGTGTACCTGCCTCTGCTGGCCACCCACATCGTCCTGGCCATTGTGGCGCTGCCGCTGGTGCTGGTCACCTTCTTCTTCTCGCTCTCCGGCCGCATCCGCCAGCACCGCAAGGTGGCGCGCTGGACGTTTCCGATTTGGCTCTATGTCTCCGTCACCGGCGTGATTACCTTCGTGATGCTGCGCCTGGCGCAGGGATGACTGAGCCCATGGCCGCACGACCGCCGAACCCGATCCGCACCCAGCCTGACGACGGCACCCGCGAACTGTTGCGCTGGGGCGGGACGATTCTGGCATCCGGCGCCGTGGCCGGCGTGCTGCTGGTCACGGTGCTGGGCGGCTTCACGGCCACCGGCGCGCACACCAATGGCGGCTGGTTCGCGCTCATCGTTACGCTCGCGTGCATTCCCTTCGGCGGCCTGCTGCTGGGCCTCGGCATGGCCAAGTGGTTCCGCAACCGGCGCCTCGCGCGCCGAAGCTAACCGCAGACGCCGGCCCTCTGCTATTCTTTTCACTTATTGGAGCAAATGACCATGGCAAGAAGTGTGAACAAAGTCACCCTTTTGGGCAACGTAGGCAAAGATCCCGAGATCCGTTCCACCCCCGGCGGCACCATGGTGGCCAACCTGACCCTGGCCACCAGCGACCGGCAAAAGGACGCGCAGGGCAACTGGCAGGACCGCACCGAGTGGCACAACCTGGTGGCCTTTACGCGCACCGCGGAGATTGTGCGCGATTATGTGAAGAAGGGCTCCAAGCTCTATATCGAAGGCAAGATCCAGACCCGCAGCTGGGACGACAAGGAGTCTGGCCAGAAGCGCTACCGCACCGAGATCATTGTGAATGAGCTGGTGCTGCTGTCGGGTCGCGAAGAAGGCGCGGGCGGGGGCCAGGGCGGGTACAGCAAGTCGTCCGGCTCTTCGGGCGGGTTTGATCAGCGTACGCCCGCCGCGGCCGGCGGCCACGACGAATACGCACAGTCGGCGGAGATTTCAGACGACGATATTCCCTTTTAGAGCAGTTCTCCAATTCATGTGCTCTATTGAGTTCCGTGCAAGGTGGCTTTTTCTTAAGGAAAAAGCCACTTATCATCGTGCTTTCGGTGTACAGCAATTGGAGAACAGCTATAGGCTCGGCGACGTTTGCTTTCCTTCCACCCCAGAGCTTCCTCTGGGGTGGAAGCCCCGGGGGGCATGTGGCGCACGGGAGAGGGTGATTTAATTCCAGGACAAAACTAATTGCCTTTAATGACGCGCAAGCGGCTGAACTCAGCCTGTGCGCGCGCCTCAAAGTCGCCATGCAGCTGAACGGCGTGCCCCAGGTAGCGGCGAGCCGCGGCAGCGTCCTGGTCTGCAAGCGCAATCTGCGCCAGGTAGTAGAACGCAGCTTCCTGCTGCGGTGAGTCGCCGGCGTTGGCCACGGAGCGCAGCCGCTCCGCTGCGCCAGCCATGTCGCCCTGTTGCATCAGGCAGACGCCGCTATAGAAATGCGCGCCGCGGCTATCTTCATCCTCTGCGGGAACCTTGGCCAGGGCCTTCAGCGCATGAGCACAGTCCCGGCCGGTATAGGCCGCCATGCCCGCTTCGAATTGCGGATTTCTGCCTTCGCCGCGCAGCTGCGAGGCCTGGTATGCCGGCAAAGTCAGGTCTGCCAGCCGGGCGAGCGCTGCAGGCGCCGAGGCGGCAGCAGCCGCGTTGGACGGAGCGCCGCCAGAGGGACTTGCATTGGATGGAGCCGTGCCCGGCTGCTGGGCCGGCGAGGCGGCAATGGACGGCCGCGCGGCATCGTGCCGGGCGCGCAGCACAAACAGGCTGATCATGACCATGGCGGCGAGAGCCAGCAGCGCCCCGAGCCGGATGGGCCACGGCGCCGGCGCCTTCAGCCGGGGACGCGGCTGATTGCGCAACTGGAGCGCGACCGCCTGAAGCGCCTGCACCTGGGCCAGGCACTCCGGACAATCAAAATAGTGCTCCTCGAACTGGAGAGCCTCGTCATCGGCAAGTGTCCCCTCGACGTAAGAACCAAGGTGCTGCTCGGCAAGTGTTTCAGTGCAATGAATCATTTTTTCGTCCTGAAACTATGTGGACCCCCGCATCGGATTGTGACTGCCGGCGAACAAATTCGATTACCTTGCGGGTGGCGCGGAGCTTGCGCTGCCGGACCACATCGGGACTGAGACGTAGCCGCTCCGCAATCACTCCCGGCTTAAGCCCATCCATAAGAGTCAGTTGCAGAATGCTCTTGTCAAGCGGTTCCAAACTGGCAATGGCCCGGAGCGCTAAAGCTTCGCGCTCCTCGTCTTCCACCCTATGATCGTTAGACGGCAAAGCGGGCAAATTGTCTGGCAGTTCCAGCGAGGCAGGACGGCGCACTTCGCCGCGAAAGTGACTGTTGAGCACGTTGCGGGCGATGGCGATGACAAAGGAGGAAAGTTTTCCCGGTTCGCGGAGTTGGTCGCGGCGCAGCGCGCAGATGGCCTCGATCATGACGTCCTGCACCAGGTCGGCGGCCAGATCAGGGTTGCGCGAGCGGGCTACCAGCAGCGCCCGCACTGGCCCCAGGTAGCGCTCGACGAAGGCGCGCTCGGCCTCCCGGTCCCCGCCCACGATCGCCGCAACCAGCACTACTTTCTCGCGCGCAGCTTCCCGGGCAGCTTCCTGGACCAACGAATCAATTTTCGCTTCCGGTTCGTCGCTCATCGAAGTGTGTCCACACCTATTTGCTGCGGCAATTTTCTCACATGTGTATCCCGCTGTCGCACATTGGCTTGCGCGCGGGGTTAAATCCTCACTGCGCACCCGCGCCCCGCTCCAGCACAGGGCGTGTAGAAGCGCCCTTTCGCGTTTTTCGAGCGAAAGGGGGAAAACGACGAACCCAGGTGACGCGCCAGCGCTCCGCCGCGGCGGACCCCACCGCAGGTGGCTATTCAGTTTTCATCAGGGTCGCCATCAGCGCGTCGCGGCGCTGGTAGGCGATGGCGTCGGTGTTGCCGAGAACCTGGCGCCACAGAAAGAAGGCTCCCACGGCCAGGACGAGGAAGACTGGCGTGGCCAGCCACATATCGTTCAGGTACCAGCAGACGGCGAAGACCGCCGCGCCCACGGCCAGCACAGCGAGCTGCACCAGCAGGCTGAGCAGGGCGTTGGCCTGCGAGCCGCGCTGGCGGGAGATGCGCCCCGGGTTGACGCGGTACGGCATCTTGAGCGAGAAGATGTTGCCGGCAGCCAGATTGCAGGGCAACGCGAGCAGCAGCCAGGCCGCTGTGGCGGCGATCACCGGGGGATCGGGAACACCCAGGCGCAGCGCGGCCAGCACTCCGGCCACCAGCGCGACCAGGGCAAAGAGACAGGAGTGGAGCAGGTTTTTGGCCAGCAGCACGGTGCGGATGGGCGTGGGGGACAGGAAGTAAAGCTGAATGCCGGCTCCCTCCGCGCCCAGGTTGTTGTAGAAGATCTGCGTGAACCCCAGCTGCGCATAGACCATGCAGACGGGCAGGCTGAGCGGGAACACCGGCGCGTTGGAGCCGCCGCCGTGGATGAAGACGCCAGAGAACACCAGCACCAGCAGCAGCGGCGCTCCGATGGCGTAGAGCAGCGGCAGCGTGCGCAGCAGCGAGCGAATATCCTTTTCAATAATCGCGGCAATGGGCCCGGAGCCCACCAGGCTGGCGGCAACACTCGCCTCATAGCCGGAACCGGCGGCCAGGCCGCTGCGGGTTTGCGCGGCCTTGACGCGCGCCGGAGCCGAGCCCAGATTTTCACCGCGGTACTCCCTTCTAAGGCGCAGCGCGAGCAGACCGCCGACCAGCACTGCATAGAGCCCCAACGCATCGAGCGAGGTGAGCGAGCCCAGGGGGTCGTGCTGCTCAGCCTGGCGCAGAGCCTGCGCGGCAAGACCGGGCGGGAGCCACTGCTGGAAGCCCTCGGCCTGCCGGAGCATGGGCTCATAGTGCGCCTCGGCCTGGCGCAGCTGCTCGGCGCGCTCATCCACCCCGCTATGCCGCGCGTGGCGCTTCTGATAGAGGGCCGGGTTCAACAGCTGCAGGCTGAGCAGGCCCAGCATGAAGACCGCGCCCAGAATCTCGCGGGTGCGGCGCTGCGCCAGCCAGCGGTCGATCCACGCAAAAACGGTGCGCACCAGCAGGATGTTGAACACGGCAAACACGGCGAGCGAGAGCGTGGTCCAAGCCAGCAGGTCGGGCCGCGCCGCGGCCACGGCGATCCAGATGCCGAGGCAGGCCAGACTGCCCAGGATCGTCGAGACATCGAGCAGGCCGAAGACCAGGTAGAGCATCATGTACGAGCTGAAGCGCACCGGAAAGCGCAGCAGGATGCCGAGGTCGAACTGCTCCTGAAACGAAGCCAGCATGATGGGGATGGCCTGCCACAGAAACGCCAGGAACCAGAAGAGAATGGGCACCAGGCGCCACTTGCCGTTGGAGACCAGGAAGTAGGTTGTGAACCCCATGCCGGCGCCAAGACCAAGGCCCATCGCGCCGTACACCAGGTAGGAAAGCGTGCGGGCGCCGAGCTCCAGGGCTCCGGCATTGGACCGCATCCCATTCGAGAACATGCGCCAACGCAGGCGGGCGAGGGCGCTGTATTGCGCGCGCGCCAGGCGGCCGAGCGGTCCGCCGCCCAAGCCGATCATGCCGGCAGTAGTATCCGAATCAGGCACGCCTAAGACAGCCATGACAGCTCCTGCGTGCTCTCCTGCTGGCCGCCGACGATGGACAGAAACATCTCTTCAAGCGTGAGCCGCTGCTCCTGCACTTCGCCCGGCAGCGTGGAGCGGACACCGGCGCGCAGCTCTTCAAGCGAGCCATTAGCGACCAGCCGTCCCCGGCTGATGATGGCCACGTGACTGCAGAGCCGCTCCACGATCTCAAGCACATGGGTGGTGAGGAAAATCGTCGCCCCGCGGTGGATCATGCCTTGCAGCATGGTCTTCAACATGCCGGCCGCGATGGCGTCCACGCCCTCGAAGGGCTCGTCGAGAAAAAGCACCTTGGGCCCGTGGATCACGGCCGCGGCCAGAGCCAGCTTTTTCTGCATGCCGTGCGAGAAATCGGTGACCAGTTTCTTGTTTTCGTTGGCCAGCTGCATGAATTCGAGCAGTTCCTGAGTGCGCTGGCTGGTGGTCGCGCGGTCCAGACCATACATGCGGCCGACGAAGTTCAGATACTCGGTGGCCGTGAGCCGGCCCATGAGCGCCATGCCTTCAGGAACAACGCCGATCTGCCGCTTTAACTCCAGCGCAGCGGCGGTGAAGGGCTGGCCGAGAATCTCGACCGTTCCAGCCGTCGGCTCAAGCAAACCGGTGAGCATCTTGATGGTGGTCGACTTGCCCGCTCCATTGGGCCCGAGGAACCCGAAGAACTGCCCCGGAGCCACGCTGAAGGTGACATCGTCAACAGCGGTCAGCGCGCCGAAGCGCCGCGTGAGGCCGTGGGTTTGAATCGCCGCGGTTTCCATGTGGGGCAAGGATACCAAGGTTTGGTTGGGGAACGAAACGCGGCAATCCGGGCAACGTTGCTACAGCTCTGAATCCCAGCGCAAAGGCACCTTGCTTATGGCTGGAGCCAAGGCGAATCGCAGTTCAGAGGCACTCCCAATTTTCTGGATCGATGTGTGCCTGGTTGAGGATGCTTCGCAAGGTGCCGACCGGAATTTCGCTCTTTCTCGGCACGATGGCCGTATCGACGATCTCGCCCAAGCGCCTGACAAACTTTACATGGCTGCCCTTCTGCGAGACTTCCTCGAATCCAGCGGCCTCAAGCCTGCGCTTGACCTCCCGGAAGGACTGAGGGATAAGCCGACCCAACTTCGACCTCGATCAGCCGAACTTTGGGCGGCCGGGTCGCCTGGGGAGGCTCAAAGTAAAGGTCCAGCGCCTCGCGAAGATTTTCGAGCGCTTCCTCTTCCGTCACCCCCTGGCTGGCAACGTCCAATTCCAGACACTGAGCTACATACCAGTTGTCTTCCTTCCAAACCGTTGCGGCGAATGGGCGTTTCATGCCACTATTCTTGCACAGTTTTTACCGCTAGCGGATCGTTACCCCGGTCGGTCATCTCAATCAGCACCGCAAGCCGCGCGGCGAGTTCTGGCGTCCAACAGCCATCTGGCGCGCGCCAGCCCCAATTGCCTGCGCCTACGGCGGGCGTGTTCATGCGGGCCTCGGAGCCGAGCTCGAGCAGGTCCTGCGCGGGCACCACGGCCAGTTCGGCCACGCTCCCTTCCGCGGCGCGGATCAGCGGCCAAACCGGCCTGCCGTCAACAGGGCCCACGTAAGCCTCGACAGCTGCCCGCGTGCTGTCGTTCATCGTCGTCCACCAGCCCTGCGTGGTGTCGTTGTCGTGCGTGCCGGTATACGCCACGGTGGCGGACGTGAACCGGTGCGGCAGGTGCGGGTGTGCCGCCACGCTGTCGAATCCGAATTGCAGCACCTTCATACCCGGCATTCCGAGTTCGAGGCGCAAGGCATCGACTTCCGGCGTAATCAGGCCCAGGTCTTCGGCAATCAGCGGCAGCGGGCCCAGCGCGGCCTCAAGCGCGCGAAACAGCTTGAGGCCCGGCGCTGCAATCCACGTGCCGTTGATGGCTGTCTCCTCCGCGGCCGGAATGGCCCAGTAAGCCTCAAAGCCGCGGAAGTGGTCGAGACGCACAAGGTCGAAGTGCGCGCACGCGCGGCGCACGCGGTCGATCCACCACGAGAAGCCGCTGGCCTCGAGCACGTCCCAGCGGTAGAGCGGATTGCCCCAGCGCTGGCCGGTGGGCGAAAAATAATCGGGCGGGACACCGGCGATGCGGATTGGCTGCAACTCATCGTCAAGCTCGAACAGCTCCGGATGCACCCACACGTCCGCCGAATCCATGTTGACGAAGATCGCAATGTCGCCCAGGATGCGAATGGCATTGCATGCAGCAGCCTTTCGGAGTGCATTCCACTGGCGCGAAAATGCGAACTGCAGCACCTGCTCGACGGCCAGTGCGCGGCCGTGTTGCTGCGCGATCTGCGCCAGCGCTTCCGGCTGCCGCTTGCGCACCGGCTCGGGCCACGCTGTCCACGCGCCGGTATTGAACACGCGGCGCAGCACGGCGTAGTAGGCATAGTCGATCAGCCAGGCCGCTTCTGCCTGGCAGAAGGCCTCAAACTCCGCCCACTGCGCGGTCAACTTGGAATCATGCGGCGCGCGATCAAGAAAGTTTCCCGCCGCCTCATAGAGCAGTGGGAGCTTCTGCCCTTCTACCTGCTCGAAGTCCACGGCGCCCGTGTGCCCGGCCAGACCAGCAATGCGCTCGCCCGCGATCCAGCCCCAGTCCGAGAGATATTCCAGGCTGATCAGATACGGATTGCCGGCGAACGCCGACGAGCCGGCATAAGGCGAGTTGCCGTATCCCGTGGGGCAGAGCGGCAGCACCTGCCAAATGTGCTGTTTGGCCGCGGCCAGAAACTCGACGAACGCGTGGGCAGCCGGACCCAGGTCGCCGATGCCGCCATAAGACGCGAGCGAGCTGACATGCAGAAGAACGCCGGAGGAGCGCGAGAATTCCATGGCTCCATTATCGGCGGAAGCGGGGCGATTGGTCGATGCGGCGCCGCTCGCGCGGCTATAATCCCTCTGTTCAGCACACAGAGCCGCAGCGCGTTTTGAGAGCAGTTGCTCAGCGTTGATTTCAGGAGCCAATCCTTTGCCTTTTTCTTCGACCTCCGTTTCATTTGTTCGCTCCGTTTTGTCTGCCTCTCTTGCCGTCGGACTCGGGCTCACTCCCATGGCCGCTTCAGCCCAATCCGCAACAACCGCGCCCACACCTCTGGCCGCTGGCTGGCAGATGCAGGATGCTGCAAAAGTGCCGCAGGCGGGCGCAGCGGTCTCCGCTGCCGGCTTCAGCGCCGCGGGATGGTACGCGGCCCAGGTGCCGGGCACGGTGCTGACCACGCTCGTCAACAACAAGGTGTATCCGGAGCCGACCTACGGAGAAAATAACCGGCCGGAGACGATTCCCGAGAGCCTGGCGCGCACGTCGTGGTGGTATCGCACACGCTTTACCGTTCCCCGCTCCTATGCGGGCCGCCGCGTGTGGCTCAACTTTGATGGCATCAACTACGCGTCCACGGTGTGGGTGAACGGCGAGCAGGTGGGCACGACGCGCGGCGCCTTCGCGCGCGGCGTCTTCGACATCACCGCACAGGTCAAGCCGGGCAAGGACGCAGTGCTGGCCGTGCAGGTCGATCCGCAGCCGCATCCCGGCGTCTCGCATGAGCACACGCTGCGCGCCGGCATCGGCCCCAACGGCGGCGAGTCGGCCATCGACGGGCCTACATTCCTATGCACCATCGGCTGGGACTGGCTCCCCGCCATCCGCGACCGCGACACCGGCATCTGGCAGAAGGTCTATCTCTCGTCGACCGGGCCCGTGGTGGTGAAAGACCCGCTGGTGACCACCGACCTGCCGCTGCCGCGCACCGACTCGGCTGACATCGGCGTGCAGGCTACGGTTGAGAACGCGACCGATCAGCCAGTGACGGGCGCGCTTGAAGGCAGCATTGGCGAGGGCGCGGCCATTGTCTTCACCAAGACTGTCACGCTGGCCGGGCACGGCTTCCAGGTTGTGAGCTTCAATGCCAAGACCACGCCGGCGCTGCACATGGAGCACCCGCGCCTGTGGTGGCCAAACGGGTACGGGCCGCAGAATCTCTACACGCTGCATCTGAAATTCACGGCGGATAATAAAATCTCCGACACCCAGCAGGTGAGCTTTGGCGTGCGCAAGATCACCTACGTTCTGCCCGGCGCGGACACGCTCGCCATCTCCGTCAATGGCGTGCCGGTGTTTATCCGCGGCGGCAACTGGGGGCTGGATGAAGCGCTGAAGCGCATTCCCCGCGAGCGCCTGGAAACCGAGATCCGCTTGCACAAGCTGGCCAACCTCAACCTGATCCGCAACTGGGTGGGGCAATCGACGGGCGAGGATTTCTACGAACTGTGCGACAAGTACGGCATCCTGGTGTGGGACGAATTTTTCCAGCCCAACCCCGGCGACGGGCCTGACCCCGCAGATCTCGAAACGTACATTGCCAACGTGCGCGAAAAGATTCTGCGCTTCCGCAATCATCCGGCGATCATGTTGTGGTGCGCGCGCAACGAGGGTCTGCCACCGGCGGACATTGACGCCGCGCTGCGCAAGCTGATGGCCGAGCTTGAGCCGACGCGCCGCTACCAGCCCAGCTCAACCGACGGGCCCGGTGTGCGCTCGCACGGGCCCTACTCCTGGCGCACACCGCGCGAGTTCTACACCATCACCGACGACTACTTCAAGACCGAGACCGGCTCTGTCTCCGTGCCCACGCTTGAGTCGATCCACGGCATGATGCCACAGAAGGATTGGGAAGTGATCGGCGACGACTGGGCCGAGCACGATTTTGCCAAAGGCAACTCCGGCGCGGAAGATTACCCGGCCGAGCTGGCCGCGCGCTACGGCAAGGTGGCCAACCTGGCTGACTTTGTGCGCAAGGCGCAGCTGATGAATTACGAGGCCTATCGCGCCATGTACGAGGGCCGCAACGCCGAGTTGTTTCATCCCACCACGGCCGTGATTACCTGGATGAGCAATCCCGCGCAGCCGAGCTTTGTGTGGCAGCTCTACCACTACGACCTGGAGCCGAACGCCGCGCTCTACGGTGCCAAGCACGCCAACGAACTCCAGCATATCCAGTTCAACGAGGCGACGGGCGAGTTGCAGGTGGTGAACAATTTGCCTGAAGGTCTCACCGGCGCGGTGGCGCACGTGACGCTCTACAACCTGGACGGCACCGTGGCTGCGACGCATGAGGTCCCGGTGACGGCTGCGGGCTCGGCCGTGACCGATCTCGGCGCGGTTGAGTTTCCGGCGTCGATCTCTCCGGTCCACTTCATCAAGCTCGATCTCGATAACGCGCAGGGCAAGCTGATCTCGTCGAACTTCTACTGGCATGCGACCGCCGGACACCCCGACGACCTGACTGCGCTCAATCAGCTGCCCAAGGTGACGCTCGCAGCGAACGTTGCGCGCACGCTCACTCCCGACGGCCAGCAGGTGGTCACGGTCACGCTGCACAATGCGACCAAGAGCATTGCCCTGATGACCCACCTGCAACTGCGCAATGCGCAAACCCACGAGCGCATTCTGCCCTTCTTTGCCAGCGATAACTACATCTCGCTGGCGCCCGGCGAAACGCGCACGGTGACGCTGACAGCCACGGTGGGCAGCGGCGTTGATCTCGGCGCGCAGGTGGTGGTGGATGGCTGGAATGTGACCGTGACGCCGGTCGGGCACCAGCGCATTTCCATCGCGCCGAATGTGGAGGCGCAGCCTGACCACTGGCCGACGACAGGGCTGCCTTATCAGACGGTGGGGTTGCGGTAGAGCAGGTTTTCGCATCACGCAACAAGGCCCGCAGTCAACAATGATTGCGGGCCTTGTGCTGAATGAAGAAGCGCGGACTACATGCCCGGAACCTGCGGGCCCTGCTGCGCCTTGGCGTTCATCTGGATGCGCTTGTTCTTCTTGTAGTCGGCCATCAGGTTGCCGAGGAAGACATTGAAGGCGTCAGAGCGGCGCTGCTCGAGGATCTGGTCGCGCGTCGCGTCCAGGTTCTTGGCCATGTCCGCTTCGCTGGGCTCCTGCTTGTCAATGATCTTGGCCACCACGCCGGTCCGCTGCGCGGTGATGGGCCCGCTGATGGCGCCCACGGCCAGGTCAAGCAGCTGCGGAGCAACCTGCTGCACCTGTCCGAGATCGGGAACCTGCCCGTCCGGAGCAACCAGGTCGCTGGTCTTGAGAGTCGCGCCCATCTCCTTGGCGGCCTTGGCCAGGTCGTGATCGGCCTGCGCCTTGTCAGCCAGTGCCTTGGTCTTGGCGGCCAGCAGCAGCGGCACCTGCTCGTCGCGGAAGTCGTCCAGCACATGGGTCTTCCAGTCGGCAAAAGCCGGCGCGTGCGCGGGCTGGATGCCGGTGACCTGGAAGATCGCGTAGCCCTCGCCGGTGGGCGCAAACTGCGGCGGATCGCCCTGCTTGGCGTCGAACGCGTGCGAGAGCAACTGCGAGCCGTCAGGCAGCGCGGCAATCACGCCCGTCTTCGCGACCGGAGGCGTACTCACTACTTCCAGCTTGTGCGCCGCGGCGGTCTTCTCCAGGCCGTTCTTGATGGCCTCGGATGCGAGGGTGTGCGCGTAGCTTTCTTCCATCGCAGCCGCCTTCTGCCGGAGCAGCGTGGCCTGGATGGTGGGCAGCACTTCGCTGATATCCTGCGCGTGCGCCGGCTTGCGCTCTTCCACCTGCACAACGTGGTAGCCGAACTGGCTCTTCACGATGGCAATGTCGCCGATCTTCTGCGAGAAGATGGCCTTGTCGAACTCCGGAACCATGGTGCCGTGCTGCGCAAACGGCAGCTCACCGCCGGTGTTCTTGCTGCCCGGGTCGTCGGAATACTTCTTGGCCAAGTCGGCAAAGTTGCCGCCGGCCTTCAACTGCTTCAGAACATCGTCGGCCTTGGCCTTGGCAGCGGCGTCGGCCTTGGGGTCGGCGTTGGCGTCCACCTTGATGAGGATGTGCCGCGAGCGCGCCTGCTCCGGTGTCTCGTACTCGCTCTGGTGAGCAGTAAAGTAGGCCTTGATCTCATCCTGCGTGGGCTGCGGCACGCCGCCGGGAATGTCGTTGGGCGTGAATGCAAAATAGGTGATCTGCCGCTCTTCAGGAACTGCCTTGCTGTAACGCGCCACGTTCTTGGTAAAGAACGCCTGCAACTCGCCGTCCGACGGATTGATGCCCTTGCGGATGTCGTCCGACGAGATCACGGCATAGTCGAACTTGATCTTGATGTTGTTCTTGCGGTAGTCGTCGCGGACTTCCTTGTCGCTCACGGTCACCCCGCCGGTGATGAGCGCCTGCAGGCGGCGGATGGCGATGTCGGTGCGGACGTCCTCTTCAAACTCCGGCACGGACATGTTAAAGCGATTGGCCACCAGGGCCGCGTACTGGTCGTCGCCGATGAACTTGCCGCCGGGGAACAGGACCGCGCCGGCCGAGCCGGTTTGGAGATATTGTTTTACGTCGTCGAGCGTGGCGTGAACACCGAGTTTTTCCGCCTCGACGATGAGAACCTGCTGCTGGATCAGCTGCTGGCCCACCCGCTGCTCAAACAGGTTGAGGATCACCGGGTTATCAGGATAGCGCTGCTGCGCCAGTTGCGCCCGCGCCATCTTGTCCACCTTCTGCGCGCTCACCGTCTCGCCGGACGACAGCAGCTTGCTGTACCAGTGAGGGTAGACAACGGCATAGGTATCGGCAGTCGCGGAGCCCTGGCCAGTGAGGCCGGGGATCAGGTAGATCACCATGCCCACGGAAACAACGCCGATGATGACAACAAAGATCGCCTTGGTAACGCGGTTGTTGGTCTGCAGGAAACGAATCATGGAGGTGCTTGAACCTTCTGCTCTCTACGCGCGGACCGGGACGCAACCCACCACTGGCTGAAGGCCGATCAGGGCCACTCGCGCCGGGTGGGCATTCCTGGAAATGCGCAATTGTCGCCCAAAACCGGATAGCAATCTGGATTGGCGCGATTCATTGCCATTATAGACGAGCGAGGACGAGTTTGGCCGCTCGGAGTCTCCACGCGCCTCGGCCCAAATAGAAAACAGGCATCCCGATTCCCCGGAATGCCCGCTGCTTTCTCTAGTCCTTTGGTCCCTACTCCCATAGTCCCTCGTGCCTACCGCCAGTAGTACGCGCCGCCCACCATGTAGTAGGGCCGGTAGTAGACCGGACCATAGTACGGGTACGCTCCAGCATAGTAAGGGCCGCCACCATAATAACCGCGCCGGTAGAGGTTTGGACCGCCCCGGTAGAGCCCCTGCGCCAGTCGCGCTGCTTCCTGCGCGTTGACCGGGTTGACCGTCACAGGCGTGTTCAGGTGAAAGGTAACCAGCGCCTCGGCCGGAATCCAGACATTCGGTCCGGAAGAGGCCGCGGAAGCGCCAACGCCCGCCGCCACACCCGCGCCGGCGCCGATGGCGCAACCCACGCCGCGGCCTACCGCGCAGCCAATGATGGTGCCCAGAATGCCGCCGCCAACCGCATTGCCCACTGTCTGCCCGGTCTTGCTCGGCCCCTTCACCTTGAACTGGTCCGAGTCAAGCGGATAGCTTTGGCCGCCCAGGTCAAGCGAGGTGAGCCGGAGCGCCAGCTCCGAGCTGCCGCCCAGGTCGCCCGAGCCCACGTGCTTGGCCTCGGTTATCACGCCGTGCACCGTTGCGCCCTTGGGCAGGGCCAGAACGCCGCCCACAGCCACGTCGCGAATCACGGTGAACTCAACAGGCTGGCCATCTTTGGCATGTTTGCTTTGCAGCCCCTCGTTTGTGCGTAGCTGGAGCAGCGTGCCCTGGGGAATGGTGACCGGGCCTGTCGGCTCGGCATAAGCCGGAGGCGGCGGAGCCTGCGCATACTGCCGCTGCGGCGGATAGCCATACTGCGGCCGCGCCGGAGGATACGGCGGAGGCGGCGCCTGGCCCTGATTTGGATACGGCTGACCCTGGCCCTGCCCCTGATTGGGATAGGGAGGCTGACCCTGCGCCTGTCCCTGATCCGGATACTGTGCCTGATTTTGACCCTGACTCGGCGGCAGCGGGCCGTCATTGGGAGCCGGCGGAGGCTGCTGCGCGCTGGCGTCGTCCTGCTGGGTTTCAGCCGGGGCCTGGCTGGTTGGATCGGCCTGCGCATCCTGCGGGTTGCCCACCTTGAGGCTGTTGTTGACCTTGCTCACGCCGGCCACATGCCCGGCGATCGACTCCGCCAGCTCGCTCGAGGCGTCACTGGCTACCACGCCGGTCAGTGTCACCTCGCCCTGGATGGTGGCCGCGGTGATCATGTCGTTCTTGAGCGCCTTGGAGGCGTCGAGGGCGTGCACCACGTCCATCTCGATCTGCCCGTCGGTGCGCTGGCCCACAGCTGCGCCGGAGTCCTGGGCCACAGCAACCGCCGTCGCCAGAATCGCAACCGCGGCCCACGCCATCACTTGCGGGAAAATTCTCTTCTTGAATAAGCGATTCATCACTCGATATCTCCTCTGCCTGAGGTGCTGCTCCCGCCTCATCGGCCCGTTC
>Ga0302279_10002213_pt1 | contig 26331 bp, 20 predicted proteins | sample III_Bog_N3_3_FD_194541 | JGI IMG/M metagenome (GOLD analysis project Ga0302279, IMG submission 194541) | Peat permafrost microbial communities from Stordalen Mire near Abisko, Sweden - III_Bog_N3_3 | ecosystem: Environmental > Terrestrial > Soil > Wetlands > Peat | place: Sweden: Abisko... | reverse complement strand
TCCTTGGGTAGGGGGAGCGCGTGCGGGCGAAGGAGGGGCGCGTTCCTTGGGGTGGGGGAGCGCGCTCCTTGGGTAGGGGGAGCGCGTTCCTTGGACTCCAGACCGTCAGCCGTCCGGCCGAGGCATACGCGCAAGCGATGGGAGGAGAGGGCTCCCCGGCGCGAGGGACGCGACGCTTCTACCCGAGGCGCGCGCGCAGGGCCGAGGAGCTCAGGTCCCACCGCCCGCCACGAGGCACGAAGAGGTCGCGGTAGGGCTCCGGTACATGGGCAAGGACGTCCTCGTGGCTCACGAAGACGCCGTCCACCAGCCGGCCGACCACGTGGAAGCGCGTCCCGAGCGCGCGCAGCTCGGCGAGGAGGTCGGGCACGTCCACGCCCCACCTGGGATCCAGCATCCGCACGAGCGCGTCCGCCCCGATGAGGAACGGGTGGCCCGGGAAGCGACGCGCCTTGTCGAGGTAGAGCGGGTCCCCCTCCGTGAAGAGCCGGTCCTCGCGCTCGAGCAGGACGCTTCGCTGGAGGAGCTCGCCGATGGTGAGGGGCGCCTTGTGGGGCGGGTTCGCCGTGATGTGGAAGATGACGCGCCTCTCGAGCTCGCCCGTCGCCTCGCGGGCGATGGCGAAGTGGCCGTCGTGCGGGGGGTTGAAGGCGCCGGGAAAGAGGATGCCGCCCGGAGGCAGGCTGGGCGCGGCGCGGCCCCCGCGCGCGTCGAAGTAGGGCCGCTCGAAGAAGCGCAGGCGCGCCCCGGCGGTGGCGTCCTCGTACGGGCGCGTGTCGCCCAGGCCCGCCGCGGCGAGCAGGAGCTCGAGGGCCGCCGTGTCGGCGAGGACACCGTCGGCCGTGCGGGCGGCGGCGCCCACCCCCTTCACCAGCGTGAGGTTCCGCGCGAAGGCCGCCTTCGAGGTCATGCACGCGAGGTGCACGCGGTGGTCGCCGCGGTGCGCCTGGAGCGAGGCCACCGAGGCGGTCAGGCCGATGCCGATGGCCTCCTTGCCAGGCTCCTTCGGGTCGAAGGCCGCCATGTACGACGCCATCGCCAGGTCGAGGGCAACCTCGGGCGTGCAGTAGCGCTCGGGGTCGAAGCCGAGGAAGCGCGCCGTCGCCTTCGGGGCGTAGGGGAACGTCGCTCCGGCGAAGAACGACGAGCAGCCCGGCACGTTCCACAGCTCGTTCTGCGCACCAGCCCCGGCGCCGGTGGAGGCCAGGTAGACGCGCAAGGGCTTGCCGAGGAGCCCCGCGAGCCGCTCGCGCATGCCGTCCACGCGCTCAGCCCAGCCCCTTCATCGACGTCGCGCGGACCTCCTCGAGCGCGTACTTCCTCCGGATGACGCCGTCCTCGAAGACCGTGACGAGGAGGTCGTCCTTGCGCTCTCCCTCCACGGTCCGGAGCTGCCCGTCCTCGCGCACGAGCGAGAGGCGGCCGGCCTTGCTGCGCTTGCCGTTGTCGGTGACGGGATCCTTGAACACCTTGACGCTCCTGCCGCCGACCGTCGCCTCCGAGCACTTGAACGCGAACTTCTGCGTGTCCCGGTTGACCTGCTGGAGGAGCGCGCCGCCCATGCCGAAGGCGATGTTGGAGGCCGAGTAGCCCTGGCTCAGCATGGCGTGCAGGATCTCGTGGATCGACTGCTGGTTCACGCCGTCTCCCTGGATGAGGCGGTAGTACTTGGGGAGGACCTTGAACCCCTTGGTGTTCTTGGTCATGCCGACCTTGCGCTCGAGGACCTCGAGGCACTTCATGATGATGTCGACCGGGATGCCCGAGTCGGGGCGGATGACGAGCGTGCCGCCCGAGTCGCGCACCTTGTCGCGGAGCGTATCGCCCCACACGTTCTCGATGACGTCGAACAGGTCGTAGCTGTCGGACACGCAGGCGACGAGCTTCCCCGGCTTGGCGAACTGCTCCACCATGTTGCGGTACGCGTCGAGCTCCCGCTCGCGGCCCCACATCGTGATGGTGGAGTGCTCGGCCGCCGGGATGCTGAAGGCCGCCATCGGGTGGTCGTAGTAGTGGTTGGCGAAGCGGATGCCCTCGATGGTGTCCGAGCCCTGGAAGTTGACGAGGTGGCTCATCCCGCCGATCCCGGAGGACTCCGCGGACGAGACGCCGCGCGCGCCGAAGTCGTGCAGCTTGAAGGGGAGCTCGGCGAGGGGGTCGTCCGACGACTTGACGAGCGCGTCCAGGATGTCGCGCTTGATGTAGTGGCTCTGCGTCGCGACGGTGATGGGGTACCAGAGGCGGACCAGCATCGTCTCGAGCCACGAGACGATCCAGAAACACTCGGGATCGGTCGACTCCGCCGTGAGGAGGACGTTGTGGGTCGGCAGGACGGTGCCCTCGGGGATGGCCTTGATCCGGAGCGGTAGCCTGCCGCCGTGCTTGTCCAGCATGCGGAGCCAGCCGGCGGCGTTGAACGGCTCCCCGTGGGCGCCGAAGAAGGCCGCTGCCTCGTCCACGTCGGCGCGGGTGAAGACCTGGCCCTCGAGGTACTGGCGGAGCAGGTACTGGAGCCCGAAGAAGAGCGTGTCCCCGTACCGGCCGCCCCGGCTCTCGAAGTACGAGTACATGCCCGTGGTGTTGGGCGGGTACTGGAGGAAGTGGCTCGCCTTGTACGAGTCGGTGCGGAGAATGAAGTTGTCGTGGGGACCGCGGGCCTCGTCGCTCATGACCGTGCTCCTTGTCTTTCAGACTTCGAAGTTGAACCCCTGCTTGACCGCGCGGTCGTACGCGCGCTTGTCGAAGCGGTAGAGCGTGGCCGCGCGGTGGGGGACGTTCTCTTGCCGTCCGGCCTCGGCGAGGATGCCCATGGCGAGGATGCGCTTGCGGAAGTTTCGCTTGTCGAGGTCCCTGAGGAGGATCGCCTCGTAGAGGTGCTGGAGCTCCGAGAGGGTGAACTTCGGAGGCAGCAGGTTGAATCCGATGGGCGCGTAGCGGACCTTTGCCTGGAGCCGCTCGGTCGCCTTCCGCACGACGTCCGCGTGGTCGAAGGCGAAGGAAAAGCCTGCCGCGCCGCCGAGCGGCAGCCAGCGGACGGCGGCCGCGTCGTCCGCCGCGCGGGCGACGTGGTCGGTCGACCGGACGAGGGCGTAGTAGGCGACGGTGATCGTGCGCCCACGAGGGTCGCGCCCCGGGGCCCCGAACGTGTAGAGCTGCTCGAGGTAGTCCACCTCCACGCCCGTCTCCTCCTTGAGCTCACGGTGGGCGGCCGCCTCGAGGTCCTCCCCCTGGTCGCCCTCGTCCGTGACCTCGACGAAGCCGCCGGGCAGCGCCCAGCGCCCCTTGTGGGGCTCGCCCTTGCGCTGGATGAGCAGCACCTTGCATACGAGCCGGGCGCTCTCTGGCGCGGCCTCCTCCTCCGTGTCTGGACCGATGCCGAAGACGACGCAGTCGACGGTGACCTGGGGGCGGGGGTACTCGTAGGTGAACGCCATAGTGTCCTCTATACACCATGGTTAGTGTCGGAAAGACACTCTGTCAATGGCGTGCTCACGAGCTGTCCAGAGCTGGACTCCCCCCAGCATGAATGCTCTCAAGCCGGGGGGACAGAAAAGGTCCCCGTTCGCGACAGCGTCATTCCTGGCACGCTGTCAGTCCCCGGCTCCCCCGTCCTGGGCATCCTTCGCCGCGTCGCGCGTGCCCACGTCGGCCTCAGCCCCGCCGTCCCTGGCCTGGTTCAACGTGACCGGGGCGATCCAGAAGACGTCCCCCGTCACGTCGTTCGCGATGAACGCCCGGCCGTCCCTGGCGAACGCGACGTCGTCGGGGTGCCCGTGGTCGCGCAGACCGTCGTCCCAGCCCTGGGCGAACTCGAGCGGCGGCGTGCCGTCGCCCGAGAGCTCCGACGTCGTGATGGGGCTGCCGTCCGGGCCCGTGGGGATGGCGACGAGACGCGCCCCCGTCCAGCTCCCGACGTCCCCGTGCAGCGACAGGAGGATGCTGTTCGTGTACGGCGCCGGCCAGAGCCCGGGCTCGAAGTCGAAGCCGAAGGGCGTGTGCCCGACCACGAACGAGACGGTCTCGGAGGCCACCTTCGCGCAGTTCGGCGTGCCGGAGACGAAGATGTACGGCACGTTCGTCGTGGCGCAGCACGGGTATCCCCAGTCGTCTCCCTGGCGGATGGGGACGAGCTTCTCGCGTCCGCCCGACGAGCCCGACCCGTCGAGCGCGAGCTCGACGGCGTAGCACTTGTTGTGGCCCTTCTGGCACCGCACGGCGATGGGGTTGCGGAAGCCCTGGGCGACGGGGGTGCCTCCGGGCGTGCCGTCGATCTTGAGGACGCCGCCGTGGAAGGGGCGGGGGAACACCGTGGAGTCGCAGGCCTCGCCCTGGTCTCCGCCGTTGCCCACGTAGATGGTGCCGTCGTCCGCGAGACCCATCGTCTTCGGCCAGTGGAGCGGCGAGGTGTAGATGTCGACGTTGGCAACCTGGTTGGCCGGGCCCTCTGGCGCGCGGTCCCCGGTCTTGTACGGCTGCTGCATGATCTTCGTGTCGTTCTGGTAATAAAACCAGCCCGGCGCGAAGAGCATCCCCTCGGCCGAGGGCAGGTCGCTCACGAACAGACTCAGGGCCTGCGGGGTGTTGTCGGTGTGGGGCAGCACGTCGCCGTCGGCGTAGCCGTCGAAGTCGTCGTCCGCGAGGACGGCGATGCCACCGATGCCGTAGGGGCTGCCCCCCGCCGTGGGCGTCGTCGGCGAGGCGACGAAGAGCTCGCCTCCGGGAGCGAACCGGATCTGCCGCGCTGCGCCGACGTGGGCGAAGTAGTGCGCGCAGAAGCCGGCAGGGAGGTGCAGCCAGGAGAGATCGGGCGCGGCGCGGCCCCCCTCGACGACCGTGATGGTGTCGTTGCCGTACACGACCGACCCGGGAAGCTCGCAGAACGGCCCGGAGAACGAGCCGTCCCGCTCGGTGACGACCGGGTCGTAGCTGTCCGCGGAGCCTCCGTCGCCCGTCGGGGCCGTCTTGCTACTGGTGCTCGAGCAGGCGGCGAAGACCGCGACGGGCAAGGCACTCGCCAGGGCGAGGAAGAGAGGGAAGCGCACGGTGAGACAGACTGAAGAAAGTTGGCCGACAAGACAAGTCGACCGCGGTCGCGGAGCCCGGCTCCGCCGCCCGCGCCCTGCCGGGGCGGTCACCGGCCGGCGTGTGGGTCGAGCCACGGGGGCGTGGCGAGCACGCCGGGCAGGAGCGAGACGACGAAGATCGCGATACCCACGATCACGTTGTTCCACACGGTCGCGAGCCGGTCCCACGGCAGCGCCCAGGCCGACACGAAGACCCAGAAGCCGACCACCGTGTTCAGGTGACGCGTGCCGGTGTGCACCATCCCCAGGATGGAGAAGACCACGCAGAGGACCCCGAGGATCCAGGTGTTGACCATCTGCGCGTGGGCGTGGGGCCAGAGGAAGGCCGAGAAGAAGAGCCAGATGCCGAGGAGGAAGTTCAGATCACGAGCGTTCATGTGCATGGCTCTTCTCCGCGGTCGGCCTTCGCCCGCCGCCCGCCCTCAGCCGTGGACTGCTTCGCGTGGCGTGATGACGCGGTGGCTCTCCACGACGCCCGCCGTGCGCGACCGGAGCCGGCGTCCGGCGGCCCCCGCGATGCCCCCGACGAGCGACGCGAGCAGGGACAGGGCGGCGAGCCCGAACGAGTACCAGGCCATCCCGTTGGCCGCCGCGTAGTCGGGCGGCGCCTGCATGGCGGCGGTGATGATGGGACCTCCGGCGGCGAACGCGACGACGACCATGCCGAGCGCCCACACGATGAGGCCGTCGATGAGCCCGTCCGTCCTGCGGATGGCGCCGGCGAGCTTCGCCGCGGCGAACCCTCCGATGAAGTTGGCGACGAGCTCGGTGGCCGCGAACCACACGCCGGTGAAGATCGTGAGCCCGAGGAGTGGCCCGCGCGCGACGGGGAGGCTGATCGCCAGCCCGAGGAGGCCCAGGATGATGGCCGTTCCCCACGCGATGAAGAAACCGCCGATGACGCCGCCCCAGCGAATCCACTGCTGGTCGCGCTCGTGGAACGCGTCCATCACCTTGCGAACGCCTGTCGGGGGGAGCTCTCCGTATTCGAGCTCGGTGACGACGGTTGAAGGGACGGTCGTGGAAGGCGCCGGCAAGGGGGCGCCGGGCTGACCGAGGTCTGCAGTGGCCATGGGAATACTCCTGTTCTCCTGCGTTTCGCGCCGACGAGGCCGCTTTCGCGGCGCCCGCGCTTCGGGAGTCCAGTGTGCAATCCGCAAGCCGTGACGCGCCCGTCCTCAGGGAAGCGTGCCCAGCGAGCTCCCTGCAGCGAGCGGAGCTGCTCGTCTACCGCCGGCTCGCGACCTTCTGATCGGCCGCCTTCCTCGGCCTCACTGCGGCCAGCGCCGGCGCCGGATGGGGGAGCTTGATCTTGGGGATGACCTGCCACGCGTAGCTGTAGTCCTGGCCGGGGTTCCACATCAGCCAGCCGGAGCTGCCGGAGGCCTCCGCGTGCTTCGTCTCGGCGAGCAGGTAGCGCGGGCCGTACTCCGGCGACTGCCAGTAGAACGCCTGGAGCCAGGGTCGCACGAGGGTGCCCTTCACGTTGGCGGCGGCCAGCTGGTCCACCGTCCCCTTGGTGCCCACGGCGATGAGCTCCGGGTGGTTGCCGGGCTCCGCGAAGCCGTAGAAGCCCTTGGCGTAGTGGGAAGGGTAGACCATGGGCGAGAGGGCCTCGCACTCGGGCCCGAGGAGCGCAAGATCCTGTCCGAGCGAGTCGATGTCGACCCGCTTGCCGAGGGCGATGACGCCGAACACGTCGAGCGACAGGGGGACGTGCCGCGCGCGCGTCACCGCGTGAACCTCGCGGACGAAGTCGCGGATGACCTCCACGCGCGTCAGGTTCTTCTCCTTCAGGTGGAAGTCTGCGTTCTTCGTGCCGATGACGGGGTAGCGGACGTAGTCGAGCTGGATCTCGTCGGCGCCGGCGTCCATCGCCTCCCTGGCGAGGTCCTTGACGTACTCGTGCGCCCCTTCGCTCTGCGGATCGAGCCAGCCGATGGGGTAGACGCCGCCGCCCTTGCCGCGGACCGAGAGCGCGGTCCTGCGGGGCTGGATCCACTCGTCGTGGAAGCAGCTGATGCGCATGATGACCCGCACGCCGCGCGCATGGGCGAAGCGGATGGTGCGCGCGAGGTCGCGGATGGGCGCGTTCTTGGTCGCGTTGGTCTCGACGGCGAGCGCGACCTTCGACTTGTAGGTCACGTAGCCGTCGGTGTCCTTCGTGTCGAGGACGATGGCGTTCATCCCGCGCTCGGCCATGCGGTCGAGGATGGTGACGAAGCTCTCCTTGCCGGCGGTGTCGCCCCGAACGTAGATGCCTCGGATGACGCCGTCCTCGGGCCAGCCGAGGCGCGCCTCGTCACCGGTCTTGTAGCGCTCGCGGATGACGTGCGGGATCTCGATCTCCGCGCCGGGCTTGATCCCCGCCCTGGCGTGAGGGTTCTCCTTCACTATCGCGCCTTCGAGATCGCGGAGCGTGTAGACATCCGTGAGGTCCAGGTAGGCGGCAGCGACGCTGGCGAGCGTGTCGCCCTTGACGGCCGTATGGACGATGCGTGGGGCCTCGGACTCTGCCAGCACGAGCTGGCCCCCGGGCGGCAGCTTGTCCCTCATCCACGCCGCGAAGGCGTGCGCACGTACCTCGGGCGCAGGCGCCGCCTTCGGCTCCGCGCGGAGGGGCACCCCGGCGCCCCGGCCCGGCGCGTCGTCCTGTGTCGCGCGTGCGAGGAGGGCGCGAGGCAGGCGCGCCGCCTCGAGCGTGGGCGAGACGCGCGGACGCGCCTCCGCGGTGGACTGGCCGAGCCCGCTCGCCATGGCGACGGCTGCGGCGACCACGCACGAGAGCCCAAGCTGCGAAGGCCGGCGCCCAGCCCCACAGCCCAGGGCAAGGAGCGGGCGCGCTGCCGGAGTACGACTCGACCGAGAGAGGCTCGTGGGTTTCACGAAGCGAAGCATGCCGACTGCAAGGACGCCGTTACAACTGTTCGGCGAGATCGGCTGCAGCGCGAGCGCAGGGTGCCTTGTGCGGCTCGAGCGAAGGTTTCGGGAGCCTCCGGAGGCGGGAGGCGTCATGAAAGGGGCGTGATGTCGAAGAGCGAAGTGTCCAACCTGCCGCTCGGTCAATGGCTCAAGCGACGGCGCTCGCGAGTGCTCCACGATGCGGCGCGCGTCGTGTTGCCGAGTAGCCTGCTGGTGACGCGCGGAAGGTCCGACCGCCGGCGCGTCGCGCTGACCTTCGACGACGGACCCGACGCGATGACCAAAGAGTACCTCTACGTGCTCGACCAGCTCGACGTGCGGGCCACCTTCTTCGTCCTCGGGGCGAACGTCGCGCGCGACCCGGCGGTGGTCCACGAGGTCGTGCGTCGCGGGCACGAGGTCGCGGCGCACGGCTTCACGCATCGCCCGTTTCCGGGGCTCACGAGCGCCGAGCTCAAGGAGGAGCTCGGGCGCACCCAGGCAGTCCTGCCCAGGGTGCGCTCGCGGCGCTTCTTCGTCCGGCCGCCCAAGGGGGCCGTTTCGCTGCGCTCGCTCGCGCTGACGGCGGCGGCGGGGTACTGCACGGCCCTCTGGTCGCGCGACTCCGACGACTGCCGCACGCTCGACCCGTCGGCCGTGGAGGACAGGCTCGATCCGAGGCTCGTGCGGCCCGGCGAGATCATCCTCCTGCACGAGAACCAGACGTGGACCCTCGACGCTCTCCCGCGCGCGGTCGCCCGCCTGCGATCGGCGGGCTACGAGCTCACCACGCTGAGCGGAGTGCTCGCGTAAAGAAGTCCTCGGCTCGAGCATTGCGTGGAGAACGCGTCGCCTTACGTTGCGACCTCCATGAAGGAAGGACAGAAGGTGCGGATTGCACGGAAGCTCTTGCAGACGGGGCTTCTGTCCTCGCTCCTGGCGCTTCGGGCACGGCTGCGCTCACCGTGGCTGCCGGTGCTCACCTACCACCGCATCGCGAAGGCCGACCCGGCGACGCGGTTCGACGACGGCGTGATCGACGCGACGCCGGAGATGTTCGACCGGCAGCTGTCCCTTCTCCGGCGGTGGTTCAACGTCCTCGGGATGGAGGACGTCTTCGCGTTTCGCGCGGGCAAATCGCTCCCCAAGAACCCCGTCCTCATCACCTTCGACGACGGGTACAAGGACAACTTCCAGGCAGCGCTGCCCATCCTCCAGCGCCATGGCCTCAAGGCGACGTTCTTCGTCGCGACCGACTACATCGACCAGCGGCGCCTCTTCTGGTGGGACCGGCTGAACCTGCTCGTGAAGTCGTCGACGAAGGAGACGGTGGAGCTGTCCTATCCCTCGAAGCTCGTCCTGTCTCTCCGGACGGAGGAGGCGCGCCGCTACGCCATCGCCCGGTTCATCCACATCGTGAAGGTCGAGGAGGCGCTCGAGCTCGACCGGTTCCTGGACGAGGTCACGAGGGCGTGCGGCGTGGCGCTCGCGGACGGCGAGGAGCGCCGCATGGCGGACTCGCTCCTCATGACCTGGGACGAGGTGCGGGCCCTTCGGGCCGCGGGAATGGACGTGCAGTCGCACACGCGCTCGCACCGGACGCTGCAGACGCTCCCGCTGGGCCAGCTCGGGCACGAGCTCGGTGGCTCGCGCGAGGTGCTCGAGCACGCCCTGGGCACCAGGGTGCGCGCGCTGTCGTACCCCGTGGGTCGCGGCGTCGCGGGGTCGCCCGACATCCGTGCCGCCGTCCGCGCCGCCGGCTACGAGCTCGGTTTCTCGAACACGACGGGCATAAACAACGTCTTCCGCTTCGACCCGCTCAACGCGAGGCGCCTCGGGGTCGACGTCCAGCTCTCCGACGCGCAGTACCTCGCGATGCTCGCTCTGCCTGGCTTCTCCTACGCGTCCTGACAGGGACCCGCATGATCGACACGCGCGTCATCGAAGATCCCGAGGAGGCGCGGGCCTGGGTGCCGCGGTGGCGCGAGCTGCTCGGCCGCGCCGCGTCCCCCGAGCCCGTGCTCACGCCGCTCTGGGTGCTGACGTGGTGGGACGTGTTCGGCGGCGTCGGGGGCCGCGCCATGCGTCTCGTCGCCTTCATCGAGGGGGGCGAGCTCGTCGGCCTCGCGCCGTTCGTGGCGCGTCGAACGCTCTACCGGGGCGCCATCCCGTTTCGACGCCTCGAGCTCATGGGGACAGGAGAGGACGAAGCCGACGAGGTGTGCTCGGACTACGGTGGGGTCCTCGCGGTCCGCGGGTACGAGGCGCGTGTCTGCGACACCCTCGCCCGCGCCCTCACGCGCGGCGAGCTCGGCGAGTGGGACGAGGTCGTCGTCGCGAACATGAACGGGGAGCACGAGGCGAAGCAGAGCCGAGGACTGCGCGACGCCATCGCCGCGGTGGGCGCCAAGGCCGCGCTCGAGCGTGCTGGAGAGTGCCCCTTCATCCCGCTGCCGCCGTCGTGGGACGACTACCTGGGCCAGCTCGACGGGCCGCGCCGCTACGGGGTGCGGCGCAGCCTGCGGGACCTCGAGGCCTGGGCCGGCGCGGGCGGGTATGCGCTGACGCGGGCCTCCAACGCCCGCGAGCTCCACGCCGGCCTCCGTACGCTCTCGGCGCTCCACGGCGAGCGCTGGGAGGACGCAGGGCGCCCGGGCGCCTTCGCCAGCGAGCGCTTCCTGCGCTTTCACGAGGCCGTCATGCCGGCGCTGCTGGGCGGAACCGACGGGGGGCTCGATCTGCTCTCGCTCGTCGTCCGGGGGGAGCCTGTGGCTGCGCTCTACAACATCGTCTACCGGGGCAAGGTCTACTTCTACCAGAGCGGCCGCAAGGTCGACGTCCCCAAGCGGGTGAAGCCCGGAGTCGCCATCCATGCGCTCGCGGTCGAGCGGGCCATCGTGGCCCAGTACCGCGAGTACGATTTTCTGAACGGCGCCTCGCGATACAAGCGCGAGCTGTCGCTCGCGTCGCGCCCGCTCGTCACGCTCCGGGCGGTGGCGCCGACGGTTCGCGCGCGGTCTGTCGAGGCGGCCCGTGAGGTCGCGGAGGCGGCGGCGACGCGTATCCGCGCGCTCCGGCGGTCGGCCCCGGGCCGTTCGGTCATCGCGGCGGTCAGGGGCGCAGCAGGAACGCCGGGATCGAGCCCGCCGTGAGGAGCGCGCCGACGAGGAGGCTCGCCGCCGCCCTTCGCCTCGCCTGGACGAGCTGCGCGTCGCGCCCGCTCTGCGAGAGGACGAGGTCTGCCCACGCGGGCTTCGAGAGCATGCCGTTCGTGACCTTGCCGCACGCGTAGAGCTCACCCTGCGCGAGGAGGACCCGCTCGGTCGCCGTGAAGGAGAGCGTCCGCTCGCTCCCGAGGTTCTCGGGCGTCTGGACGCGCATCTGGCCGAACTGGATCTCGCCCGGCACCATCTGACCGATCGGGAACCGCTCGAGGTGCGTCTCTGCGAGCTCCGCCTGGGCGCCGTCGCGGGTGTCGACGTGGACCGGGCCGCTGCCGTCGTCGAGCTGGAAGATGGTGCCGCCGCGCGTCGTCGTCACGCGCGTGGTCCCCGTCTCCTTCGCGCCGCTGGCGCCGCCCTCCGCCGGCCTTTCCCACTCGCGGTCGAGCGTGATCTCGTAATAGAGGCACGTGTGGCCGGAGCACGGCGCGCGGATGGCGTTCGGGGCGCTGATCTTGCCCTCCGTCGCGACGAGCCCACTCGCGGATGCGACGCCGGGCCCGTCGACGCGAAGCGCAACCTCCCCCGTGCGGCGGAACGGCGCGAGCGCCATGCGCTTCATCTGGAAGAACGACGAGGTGCCGAGGGCGAGGGCCGCGAGGCCGAAGACCAGGAGCACGAGCGCGAACATCGACGGTGCGATTACCCGCTGCAGCGGGCCGCGTCCAGCTGGTCCAGCTGGCCCGTACTTCGTACGCGCCTCATGCAGCTTCGGAGCGGCGCGTGGCGCACTCGTGTGTATGTTCTCCCGAATCGCAAGCCAGGTTGCACAGTCCTCCCTGACGCGGGCCGCCGTTCGCGGTGCCGGCTGGACCATCGGGACGGGTATCGGCGCTCGGGCGCTCGGGCTCGTCGGCACGATCGTCCTGACGCATCTGCTCGTCGATCCCGCCATCATCGGCGAGGTCTCGGACGCGGTGGTGCTCGTCCTGACGGCCCAGCAGCTCTCGACGCTCGGCGTCGGCCAGTACCTCATCGCCAAGCCTTCGGCAGGACGCGACGCCGCCTGGCACGCCACCGTGCTCCACCTCGGGCTCGGGGCGCTAGCGCTCTCTCTCGTCGTGGTCCTTCGCCAGAGGTTCACGGGCATCCTCGGCGCCCCCGGCATGGCCGCGTACGTCCCCGGGCTCGCGCTCGCGTCGCTCTTCGACCGCATCTACTTCATCCCGGAGCGCCTGCTCGCCCGCGACATGCGCTTCCGGGTGATCGGTCTGTCGCGGACGTACGGTGAGCTCAGCTACACGGTGCTCTCCGTGCTCCTGGCGTTCCTCGGCATGGGTGGGCTCGCCATCGTGCTCGGCAACGTGGCGCGCAGCGCCCTTCGCCTGGTGGTCATCCTCCGCGCGGTGGACCGCAGGGAGTGGCTGACGCCGAGCCGCCTGTCGCGCAAGACCTTCCGCGACATGCTCGCCTTCGGGGTCCCTTTCTCGGTCGCCGCCTCGGCGGCCTTCGCCTCGCGCCGCTGGGACAACCTCCTCGTCTCGGCGCTCTTCGGCCCGGGGGTGATGGGCGAGTACAACCTCGCCTACAACCTGGCGGACATCCCGGCCGTGCAGGTGGGCGAGCAGATCGGCGACGTGCTCCTGCCGTCGTTCGCGCACATGGCCCCGGCGCGGCGCGCCCAGGCTCTCGTCCGCTCGACGGCGCTTCTGTCGCTCGTCGTGTTTCCGCTGGCCGTCGGCCTCGGCGTGCTCGCGCCGACTGCCGTGAGCGTCCTGCTCCCCAGGACCTGGGCGAACGTCGCGCCGATGCTGACCGTGCTCTCGGCGCTCTCGGTGACCCGCCCCGTCGGCTGGACCGTCTCGTCGTATCTCCAGGCGTGCGACAGGCCGCGCGTCGGCATGGGGCTCGAGATCTTCAAGGTCATCCTCCTCGTCCCCGCCATCTACGGCCTCGGTCACCTGGGCGGGGCCCACGCGCCGCTCTGGGCGTGCGCCGGCGTGGGCGTGGCGTTCGGCGGCCATGCGCTCGCGAGCCTCGCCGTCGTGGCGAAGCTGGACGGGCTGCCGATGCGCGGCCTCGTCGCGCGCATGCTACCGGCCCTGGCCGCGTGCGTGCCGCTCGTGCTCGCGGTCCTCGCCGCGCGGCACGCCCTCGCCGCCCTGGGGGGCCCCCACCCGGGCGCCCTGGGGCTCGTCGCGGAGATCGGCGCCGGGGGGATCGGCTACGTGGGGGGCGCGTTCGTCCTCGCGCGTGGGCCGACGTCGGAGCTGATCGGGCTCCTCCGCCACGCCCGCAGCAAGCGATAGGAAAAGCAAAGGGGTGGGGTAGAAGAGAGGATTGCGCTCGCGAGGGCCGCGGACGACACTGGCGGCACCGAGGAGGTAGAGGCCGTGCACGCTCGCATGATGGACTTTCCGCTCACGCTGACGCACCTGCTCACGCGCGTCCACACGCTCTTTCCGCGCACCGAGATCGTGTCGCGCATGCCGGACGGGTCGCTCCGCCGGTCCACGTACGGCGCGACGTACGCCCGCGCGTGCAAGCTCGCGAACGCCCTCGTCCGCCTCGGGGTCAAGCCGGGCGATCGCGTGGCCACGCTGGCGTGGAACCACGATCGCCACCTCGAGGCGTACCTCGCCATCCCGTCGATGGGCGCGGTCCTCCACACGCTGAACCTTCGCCTCCACCCGAACGACCTCGCCTATATCGCGCGGCACGCCGAGGACACCGTCGTCGTGTGCGACGCCTGCCTCCTCCCGCTGCTCGAGAAGTTCGTCTCCAGCGTGCCGACGATCCGCCACATCCTCGTCATCCCCGACGTCCCTTACGACAACAAGGACGGCCGCTACCTGGACTACGAGGCTGCCCTCGCGGCCGAGGAGGACCGGTTCGACTTCCCGAAGCTCGACGAGAATTCGCCCGCCGGCATCTGCTACACGTCCGGCACGACGGGCAACCCGAAGGGTGTTCTCTACAGCCATCGCTCCACCATCCTGCACACCCTCGTCGGGTGTATGAAGGACTCGCTCGGGGTCGCGGAGGGAGACATCGTGCTGCCCGTCGTCCCGATGTTCCACGCGAACGCGTGGGGCCTGCCGTACATGAGCGTGTGCGTGGGAGCGAAGCTCGTCTTTCCGGGGGCGAAGCTCGACCCCACGTCGCTACTGGATCTCATGGTGAGCGAGAAGGTCACGATCGCGGGAGGCGTGCCCACCATCTGGCTCGGCATCCTCGCCCTCCTCGACGCGAACCCCAAGCAATGGGACCTGTCGGCGATGCACACGATGGTCGTCGGCGGCTCTGCGGCGCCGCCCGCGATGATCGATGGCTTCAAGAAGCGCCATGGCCTCGAGGTCTTGCACGCGTGGGGAATGACGGAGATGAGCCCGCTCGGGACCGTGGCGCGCGTGAAGCGTCACCTCGGGGCGCTGGGCGACGGCGAGACGCTTCGCGTCCGATCGACGCAGGGCTTCGCCGTCCCGTTCGTCGAGACGCGCCACGTCGACGACGCCTCGAAGGTCCTGCCGTGGGACGGCGAGACGATGGGCGAGCTCGAGGTGCGCGGGCCCTGGGTAGCTTCCTCGTACATGGGAGGGGAGGGGGAGGACCGGTTCACCGCGGATGGTTGGTTCAAGACGGGAGACGTCGTGACGATGGACCCCGAGGGGTACGTATCCATCTGCGACCGCTCGAAGGACGTCATCAAGTCGGGCGGCGAGTGGATCAGCAGCGTCGAGCTCGAGAACGCGCTCATGAGCCACCCTGCGGTGCTCGAGGCCGCCGTGTTCGCGCGCAAGGACGAGAAGTGGACCGAGCGCCCGGTCGCGGCCGTGGTCCTGAAGCCGGGCCAGGCGGCGACCGAGGCGGAGCTCGAGGGCCACCTGTCGTCTCGCTTCCCGAAGTTCTGGCTCCCCGACGCGTACGTCTTCCTGGACCAGGTCCCGCGCACGTCGACGGGCAAGTTCCTGAAGACCCGCCTCCGCGAGCTCTACGGGGGTTAGCCACCCCGTCGACGTTCTCTCTCAGTCTCGCCGCACCTGGGCCCAGCACTCCTCGGCCTCGGGGAAGCCGATGGCAACGAGGCCCGGGACGACGTCCTCCTTCATCCCGTCGTAGAACGCGCGTGCGTAGCCGGCCGGGGTGAGCGTGCCGAAGTTGGGCTCGAGGTCGGCCTCGTCCTCGTCGTGCGCCCAGGCTTCGCCGCGGTCGGCGTCGCAGAGGATGCGGAAGTGCATGAAGAGCTCGGGGAGGGCGGCGACGAGCAGGCCACGCTCAGTCTCGAAGCCTTCGCCGTCCTCCCTCATCAAGAGCGCCGCCGCCTCCCAGCCGAACTTGGCGTGGAACGCCTCGTCCTCGGCGATGGCACGGATGACGTTCTGCGCGAGCGGGACGGTGGCGGCCCGGAGGCAGCGCGCGAACATGCGGCCGCTCAGGGTCTCGCCGATGCAGAACGCGGCGACGATGGTGCGGCGCACGTGGGCGCGGAGCGAGTGGTCGGCCACGGGGAGGCGCAGGTCGGCCGGCTCGATGGACGGTGGGGGCGCGCCGAGCATCTCCGCGAAGCGCAGGCAGAGCTCGGTGTGGCGCACCTCGTCCGCGATCATCCGCGCGAGCGCACCCGACCAGTCCAGCGGCGCGCCGAGCTGGTGGACGCTCGAGGCGAGGTCCGTGAAGAGGGCGAGCGAGTGGTACTCCTGGACGGCGCGCGTTTGCCAGGCGAGGGCGGCGTCGTCCACGGCGGTCCGGTCGTAGCGCCAGCGGTCGAAGGCGTCCCAGCGGATGGCGACCCGCCGCGGCAGGACGAGCTCCTCGTGGGCGCGGGTCAGATCGAGGTTGGGCTCCCCGGTGGAGCGAGCGAGCGGGAAGGGCATGGGTGGAGCGGGGAGGAAGGGCGCCTTACCCGTTCAGGGGGTGGAAGGAGGATCGCCCGGGTTGCTGGTCGGGGCGGGCATCGGGGCGCCGCTGTCCAGGCGCCGCCGCGGGGCGTTGAGGATCGGGCCGCGGCGGTGAAACGGGATGACCTTGAGGTCGTTCGAGGTCGGGGAGCCGGGCGAGACCTCGGCTGCCGCGTCGCTGTCGGCCGTGGGCGCCGTGACCATGCCGGTGCCGCTGCTCTGGGGCTTCGCGCAGGCCGCCGCGCCGAGGCCGATCAGGGCTGCCCCGCGGGTGAGCGCGCGTAGCCGGGCGAGGTGCGTGCGGTTCATCCGGTCCTCGTAGCACACGCGGACCCTGGGAGTGTCCGGTGGCGCGCCTTCGCCGTCGTGGACGCGTCCGCTAGGGCATCGTGCAGACGCCGCTCACGCAGATTTGCGACCCCGAGCAGTCGGCGTTCGTGCTGCATCCAGGCCCGACGATGGGGAAGCTCGGCACGAAGTTCGAGAAGTGCGACGTCTCCGCCGAGACGTGCGTGGCGTCGACCACCGTGGTCGTGAGGGTCGTGAACGACGTGCTTCCCACGGGGGCCGTCTCGATGACGATGCCGGACGAGGTCTTTCCCGACGGAAGCTCTGCGGGGTCGTACGTGAGGGTCACCTTCGCCGGTGCCGAGAACTGCTGGCCCTCGGGGCCGAAGGTGAACGCCTGACCGACGAGCGTGACCGACGCGGGAGAGACGCCGCCCGTCGCCGGAGCCACCGTGATCGTCACCGTCTTCGCGAGCGCGCCCGCCGGGATGGTCACGGTCGCTGTCCCGTCCGCGCTCGTCACGGTGCCGCCCGAGGGGCCGATGCTCGCCTGTCCGGCCGTGCCGCCCTCTGCCGGGACGACCGTGCCCGTGTCGGATAGGTTGTTACCGTCGCTCCCGGCGTCGCCGGGCGCGGTGGGCCCTGCGGTGGAGCTCGTGCTCGAGCAAGCGGCCGCGCCGACGACGAGCAGAGAAGCCCACGCACCACGCATCTTCATCCCCATGACCCCGACACCTACTACGCGTCGTCGCCCCGGATCAACGGCGCGGCCTTACCACTGCTCGGAGTCGACCGCGCGCACGGTCTCTTCGATCGAGTGGCGCGGGGCGTACCCGAGCACCTGCCGCGCGCGCCGGTCGTCGACCATGCAGACGTAGCGGATGTGGTCGATCTCGGGAGGCGGGAAGTTCGTGAGCCGGAGGCTCCACAGGCGCTTCAACACCAGCTTGCCGAGCGTCACCGGCACGGGCATCCGCGGGCGCCCGAGGATCTTGATGATCCGCGACAGCGGCAAGGGCTCGGGGCCCGCGAGGTTGAAGATGCCGCGGACGCCTGGCGCGAGCGCGAGGTGCAGGGCGTGGACGACGTCCTGCTCGTGGACGACCTGGACCATCGGGTCGAAGCCCAGAGCGGTGGGGACGGTCGGCAGGCGGAGGAAGTTCGACGCGGCGTTGCGTACCGTTCCCAGGATGTGGACCGGCCGCAGGATGACCGTCTCCGTCTCCGGGTGCTTCCAGAAGAAGCTCTGCGCGAGCATGTCGACCTCGATGAGGTCGCGGATCTCGCTGAAGTTCTGCCCCCCGAGGAGCGGCGCCTCCTCGGCCAAAAACTGCGCATTGTCCGGCTGTGGGCCGTAGACGTTCGCGCTCGAGAGGACGACGAGCTTCGGGATCTGGAAGTGCGCGACGTACTCGAGCAGCTTCACGAACCCGGTCACGTTCCACGAGTGGTGATCGGCCGTGGAGGCGCGCGGGTCGTGCATGACGCCGAGGTGGACGACCGCCGCGATGTCGCCCGAGCGAAAGACGTCCTTGAGCTTCTTCCTGCGGATGTCGATCTCGACGTGCTCGACGTCCTTGGGCTTGTCGGTGAAGGGCCGACGGTCGACGCCCACGACGGGGACCTCGCGGTGCAGCGTGCGCGCGAGGCGCTTGCCGAGTCGGCCGCAGATGCCGGTGATCACCACCGTCTCGGGCGACGTCGTGCGCGCTGCGCGGGGCGGGATGGAGCTGCTGCGGGTGACGGGCGACGGGGGCATGGGCTGTGTCATCGCAAGCCCTCCGCTACCAGAAGATGTGCTGGCGTGCCTTGACGCCGCGGTTGACCATCGACTGAATCGTTGCGCGGACGAGCCACACTTTCTCCTCGATGACAGAGTCGTCGTCGTCCGGGTCGCCGTCGAAGAACATCGGCTCGCCGAAGTAGATCCGGTACTTGGTGGGCAGGGGGAGCTGGCCGCCGGGGATGAGCAGCTGCGGCATCACAGGGAAGCTCGGCATGCCGAGGACCTTGGCGACGCGGTCCAGGTTGGCGACGGAGATGTACTGCTCCTCGCCGCCGATGATCGCGATGGGCACGATGGGCGCGCCAGTCTCGATGGCGAGGCGCATGAAGCCAAGCCCGAAGTCGGTCAGCTGGTAGCGCTTGTCGAAGGTCTTGGAGATGCCGCGCGCGCCTTCGGGGAAGACCACGAGCGCCTCGCCCTGCTCGAGCAGCCGGAGCGCGTTCTCGGGCACACCGACCACCTGGCCGACGCGCGAGAAGAGGAGCGAGACGAAGGGCAGCGTCTGGGTCCACTTCTCGACCATCGCGCGGATGAAGCGCGGCGGCTCGACGTCCATGAACATCGCGGCGCCGAGCAGCGTCGCGTCGATCGGCAGCTGGCCCGAGTGGTTGCCCACGAGGAGGACCTTCCCGGCGGGGACGTTCTTCGCCCCGAACACCTCCGTACGGAAGTAGTGGCGGTGCAGGATGCCCGCGCTCGCGAGCGCGTACTTCGTCCAGCGTGGGTCGAGGCCGAACGGATCGACGCCCGCCTGGCCGAGGGCGACCGGAACGCGCCCGAGCCGCTCGCTGAACTCCTCGCCCAGGCTGGCCGTCATCCATTCGTCGATCGACGTCAGCGCGTCCCCCCACAGGCGCCGCACGAGGGGCGCGAGGGACCGCACCCGGACGAGCGACGCAAGCCCACGGCCGGCCCCGCCGTTTGGTCTGCCCTTGGAAGACGGCTCGATAGCCACGGCGCTCGTGAGTACGCTAGCGCAAAGAGGATGGTCAAGGTGAAGCCTGGACGAGATGCCGCTCCTGCCGTGATCTGGCCTGCCCCGGTCCTGCCCGGTGACTGGATTGCCGTCGTCGCCCCTTCGAGCCCCTTCGGCGCGGAGGACTTTGGCCGGGGCATGGCCTGGCTGCGTGAGCACTACCGCGTGAAGGTCGCCGCCGACGTGCTCGACCGCGCAGGCTACCTCGCGGGCAGCGACGACCGGCGGGCGGCAGAGCTCGAGCGCATGATCCGCGACCCGGACGTGGGCGCCATCGTGGCGGCGCGGGGCGGTTACGGCGCGATGCGCATCCTGGAGCGCTTGCCCTGGCGTGAGCTCGAGCAGGCGCCCAAGTGGATCGTCGGCTTCAGCGACGTGACGGCGCTGCATGCCTGCGCATGGTCGCGGGGCCTGGCGTCGATCCACGCGCCGCACGTGACGGGCCTGGGGCGCGCGGACAGCCTGCCGTCCGAGCGCGAAGCTTGGCAGCGCGCGCTCGAGTCGCCCCGCGCTCCGCGGGCGTGGGAGAGGCTTCGCGTGCTGCGCGCCGGTGAGGCTCGCGGGGTCCTCGTGGGCGGCAACCTGGCGCTCGTCGAGACGATGGCGGCGTCCGGCCGGCTGGCCCTGCCCGACGGGTGCGTGCTCGCGCTGGAGGACGTGACCGAGCGCCCGTACCGGGTAGACCGGATGCTGACGGCGCTCCGCCTTGGCGGTCACCTCGCGCGCGCCTCCGCGATCGTCTTCGGCTCGTTCGAGCAGTGCGACCCGGGCCCGGACGGCGTGACGGTGGACGAGGTCATCGCCGAGCGGACGGGGGATCTAGGCGTACCCGTGCTTGCCGGAGCCCCCTTCGGTCACGGCGCGTCCAACGAGCCGTTCATCCTGGGGTCCACCGCGCACGTGAGCGGGGACTCCGTCCTGATGGCCGGCTAGAGGCGAGAGACTAGAACTAGAAGGCTGGTGGTCTTCGTCGAGGGCAAGCGATGGCTAGGAGGGGCGAGGAGACGTACTTTCTGCTCGTTGACTCGCCCCGACGACGCCAGCGCGACGCCATCGGCGAAAAACACCAGCCTTCTTAGCGCGGGAACGGCGGGGGGACGGAGCGGGTCTTCTTCGTGGGCGCGGCGCCCTCTTGCAGCGTCTGCGGCTCTTCGTCGAGCAGCTCGTCCACGACCTCGATCGCCTCGCTCGATTCGTCCGCAGACCCCACGAGCGTGTGCTCCTCGCCGGGGCTCTCGGACGGAAAGCGCGGCTGCTCTCCGATCGAGGTCTCCTCGGGAAACTCGAAGGACGCCGCGTTCTCGTCGGTTCCCCCGAGGCCCCGGCCTGCCCTCGGCATGTCGGTGTCTCCGGGTGCGGTGATGAGGTCGTGGTGCTCCGGCAGCGGCAAGGTCTCCTGGTGGACCTGGGCCGCGCCGAGGGCGAACCGAGACGACCCCGTCGAGCCCAGGGGCGGGAGCGGCGGAGGGCGCGTCGACGCGGGCTTCCGGGGCGGCGGCGCCTCCGTCGGTCGGTCGTCGAGATCGACCTCGCCCGTCGCCGAGGTGAGAGTGCTCGGCGCATCGCGGGTGACGTCGTCGTACGCCGTGCTCGGGGTGTGTCCGAACGCGGGCTTCTCCGTCGTCTGCTCCCCGGCTTCCTCGAAGTCCTCCTCGACGAAGCGCGCGGCCGAGTCGTCGATGCGGGGAATCGGCACGGCGGCGGTGAGGGAGGGGTCGTCGGATTCGGCCTCCATCGTTCCCGCTTCGGCCTCGAGCTCCTCGTCGTCCTCGAGGACGTCCAGGAGCTCCGACTGCGACTCGCGCCCGAGAGAGTCGAGCGTCGAGACGTCGCGGGCGCTCTTGCGCTCGGTCATTGGCGCGGGTCGCGTCACCGCGGGGGCCGGGACGCGGGCCGGAGCCGGCGGCGGAACCGACTGGAGCTTCGGCGGCGCGTAGGCGTCCGTCGCGTTCGGGTCGGGCTTCTTCAACATGTTCGACTTGGCGCGCTCGAGGCCGGACGTGGCCTCGGCGTCGCCCGCCTTCATCCGGAGCACGCGCCGCCAGGCGTCCGCCGCTTCGCGCGGGTCCTGGAGCTGCTCTTCCCACATCCGCGCGACCTTGCGCGCGAGCTCGGCGCGGGCGGTCATGTCCTTGCCGCGCAGGATCTGGTCCTCGTAGAGCTGGACCATGCCGCGGTAGTCGCCGAGCTCGCGGAGGAGCGCGGAGAGCTCGTCCATGACCTCCTGGTCGGTCGGCGACAGGTCGTGGAGCTTCTTGAGATCGGCCGCTGCCCCGTGCGGGTCGTTCATCAGCTCGCGGCGAAGCTTCGCCCGGCGCCCGAGCAGCTGGCGCACGAGCGGCCCGTCGAAGACCTCCGACAGCGCGCGGGTGAGCGTCTCCTCGGCGCGCTTCGGATCGCCCAGCTCCTTCGCGAGCGCCTCGAGGTCGTCGAGCGACTGCGGGTCGACGTGGGCGATGAGGGCGTCACCGAGCCATGCGAACGCCTGCTCCACGTCCCGGAGCTCCTTGTGCGCGAGCTCCGCGGCGCGGCGCAGGAGCACTCCTCGCGAGCGCCCGCCGTCGCGCGCGCCCTGTCCGCCAGCCGCCATCGACGCGGCCAGGGTCCGCCGGAGCTTCTCGCCGCCGGTGGCGCTGTCGCCCGCGGCCGCGGCCTCCTCGAGAGACTTCAAGATGTCGTCGGTGGGGGCGGAGGAGAGCGCCAGATCGAAGAACCCGCGCGCGCGCTCGACCTGCCCCTTGGTGACGGCCACCTGCGCGGCGCGGGCGAGGGCGCGCACGCGGTCCTGCGGCGCCTTGCAGCGCGTGACCTGGCGCTCGTAGAGGTCGACGACCTCGCTCGCCTTCATCGCCAGCTGGCCGAGCCGCTCGAGCATCGGCTCGACCTCGCTCGGCTGCACGGAGGTGAGCCCCGACTCGCCGTGCTGGATTGCCTCGCCCGCGGGCATCCCCGCCTTCACGCGGAGCTCGGCTTGCCGCACGAGCTCTCCCGCGCGCTCGGCGCCCGCGAGCTCGCGGGAGAGGAGATCGTGCGCCATCGAGAGGGCGTCGTGATCACCAGTCTTGACGGCGAGCTCCTCGAGCGTGGAGGCGAGCTGCCGGTCCGCGCCCTTCGAGCGGATGATCTCGATCCCGACGCGCGCGGCGTCCTGCGCGCGGCCGACCTCCACGAAGCGATCGAACGCGCCCCGGAGCGCCGTTGTGCGCTCCGGTCCCTGCTTCGCCTCGAACCACCACTCGACGAGCTTGCTGGCGACGATGCCCTTCCAGCCGAGGCGGTCCCCGAGCTCGACGTACGCTGCGCGGATCGGGGCGTCTCCCATGTCCGCGAGCTCGGTCAGGGCCGCGAGCGCCTCGTCGCCGCGATCGAGCTTGTCGGCGAGGATGCCGGCCAGTTTGGCCGTCATCGTGCTGGACTCCTGCTCGTCGCCCTCGACCTCGATGCGCTGCGCCAGGAGCTCGGCGACGCGGTCCCACGCTTCCACGCGCTCGTTCAGCTCGCAGAGGCGCGTCAGGGCGTCGAAGTCCTCGAGGTCGGCCTTGCGCACGACGTCGAGCGCGCGGATGGCGTTCTTCGGGTCGTCCAGGTGCTGCTCGTAGAGGCGCGCGAGGCGCCCTGCGATCTGGCCGCGCTCCTGCCCGTCGGCGACGAGCTTGAGCTCCCGCTCGAGTGCGTCGGCGGCGGCGGCGTGGTTGTCCCGCGCCTCCTGGAGGTCGGCGATGGCCTGGAGCGCGGGCCGGCAGGTCGCGTCGAGCGTCGCGAGGATGCTCTCGTAGCGCGCGATGGCCATGTCGATGTCGCCAACGCCCTCGGCGAGCAGCTCGGCCTCGCGGAGCGCGACGCGGGCCTTGTCCGCCTTGTCGACCGCGATGCCGCCGAGGCGACGAAGGAGCGTCGTGGCCTCCTCGTGGTCCTCGCGCTCGACCGCGTCGTCGATGAGCTTCTCGAGCGCCTCGCGATCGTCGCCGTCCTCGAGCACCTTGAGCCACTGCTCGCGCGCCGCCTCCTTGTCGCCGAGCTTCGTCAGGAAGAGGGTCGCGGCCTGACGGCGTACGGCGACGCGGGGCCCACGGTCGGCCAGGCGGTCGCCCCGCTTGGCCAGAAACTGCCCGAGCTTCTCCCACTTCTGCGCGGCGAAGTAGCGATCGGCGAGGGCGTTCGCGTACTCGTCCGACCACGGATCGAGGTCCGTCGCCTGCTCGAGGCGCTCGAGGGCGCCCTCGTCGTCGTGTGCTCGCCCGAGGTGCTCGGCGGCGCGCGCGAAGGCCTGGGCCTTCTGCTTCGCGTCGTTCGCGAGCGTGCCGCGCTGGCCGGCGGCGTTGGCAGCCGCATCCCACCGCTCGGCCGCGACGAAGCAGCGCTCGGCCGACTCCCACAGCTTGGGGTTGTCCGTCGCCTCGGCGGCTTCCGCGTACGCGTCGCCGGCGGCGCCCGTCTCGTTCAGCTGCTCGCGCAGCTCCCCGAGGCGCTCGAGCAGCGAGCTCTTCTGCCCCGGGTCCTCCACGTTCGACGCGTTATCGAAGATGACCTGCGCCGCCTGCTCGAGGCGCCCCGCTTTCTCGAAGAGGCGGGACGCCGTGGCCAGCGCCCGGTCGTCCTCGGGCGTCATCTGCGCGATGCGCTCCCACGCCTCGGCGGCCGCGCCGAAGTCCTTGCGCTTGTTCTCCTGGAGCGTCGCGAGCTTCTTCTCGAGCTGGATCTTCGCCTCGATGTCGCTCTCGACCGTCGCCTCCTGCTCGTAGACGTTCGCCAGCTCGTCCCAGCGCTGGGCCTTCTCGAGGAGGCGCGTCAGCGCCTGGCGCGCGCTCTCGTCGGCGCGGTCGATGGTGAGGAGCTGGCGCCACGCGTTGACGGCGCCCTCGATGTCGCGGAGGTTCCCTTCGCAGAGCCCAGCCACCTCGCGGAGCCGCTCGCGGCGCGTCTCGAGCGTGTCGTTGCCGCTGAGCGCGCGGGTGCTCGCGAGCAGGACGTCGCGGAGCTGCGCGTAGTCGCGCTTCGTGCGCAGGTGGTCCTCGACCCACGCCAGGGCCTCCGGGTGCGCGGCGTCGGTCTCGAGGACCTCCTTGTACTTGGCGAGCGCCTCCGCCTTGCGGTTCTTCCCCGCGAGCATCTGCGCGGCGTCGAGCACGCCCTGGAGCCGGTCTGCGGGGAGCGGAGCCTGCGCTTGCGGGTAGCCCGCGGGCGCGCCGCCCGTCTGGTTGAAGCCGGGGGGCGCCGGCGGACGACCGCCGGACCGGCGGTCCGTCGCGTCGAGAGAGCCGCCGCCCGAGCCCGTCGTGCCCATGCGGGGCGGGAGGCCGGGACGCGTCGGCGGCATGGCGAGGCCCGAACGCCCCATCGCGGGGCGGTCGCCCGTGCCGCGGAGGACCTGGAGCGCGTTCTCGTGCTGTCCGGCAGCCTCGTAGCTCGCGGCGAGGATCTGGCGCGCCTCGTTCGCCATGGCGCCGTCCGGGTTCGCCGTGACGTAGGCCAGGTACCGGCTGGAGACGTCGTCCTCGCGCTGGAGGGACCCGGCGTAGTGAACGTAGAGCTGAAGCGCCCTGTCGTTACCCGGGTCGGCGTCGAGGGCGCCGCCGGCGTACGCGAGGCCGTGCTCGCCGTCATACGTCTCGGCGAGGGCGACGAGGAGGCCCGAGGCGAGGCCGCGGTCGGCGTCGGGCACGGGCTCTCCCTGCGAGAGGCGATCAAGGACGGTCGCCGCGAGCTCCTGTTGCACCGCGGGATCCTGGTCGTCGATCTCGCGCGCGAGCGCGAGCGCCTGGGTCGCGCCAGGAAGGTCACCGGCGGCGCGGCGGGTCGCCGCCTCGTCCCGCAAGAGCGCGAGGCGGCGCTGCGGATCCTGCTCGATCGCGAGCTCCATCTGGTACATCGCGAACGCTTCGGGCCACTGGTTCTGGCCCTTGTAGAGCTCACGCACGCTGTAGATGGCGAACGCGCTGTTCGGATCGAGCTCGATGGCGCGCCGGTAGTGCTCGATGGCTTTGCGCGGCTGGGCGAGCGGGGGCTCGCTCCAGAGGCGGCCGAGCTCCTCGTTCAGCCCGGCAACCTCGGGGCGAAGCTCGGGCTTCGAGATGAGGAGCGGCGACATCGCGCGCGCGCGATGCGCGAGGAGCGCGATGAGCGCCCGCACGTCGCCCTTGTCCCGATAGAGCTGCGCGAGCCTGTTGGCGGCGACCTGCTGCGTCGGGTCCTTGTCCACCGCCATCTTGAGCAGATGGGCGGCGTGGTGGGCGTCGCCGAGCGTCGTCGACCAGACGTTCGCCGCCTCGCTCAGCCAGTGGCTGGCGTACGCGGTGTCGGGTGTCTCGTGCCCGACCTTCTCGAGCATGTAGGCATAGGACTTCGGATCCGCTGCCCCCGCCTGATGGGCATACGCGAGCGCTTCTTCGTCGTGTGGGTTGGCGACGAGTCGCTCCACGAGCGCGTCGATTTCACCGGGATCCATGCGGGCGGGAGGCTATCCCCTTTCGTTTTACCGAGCAATTCAAGCTACTCAAGATACCCCTTATTCAAGGTACCCGTAGTGCGACGAGGAGGCTGTCGGCGCGGGGGTGGGGTGGTGGTGTCGTCCGGAGCTGCCGGCCCCGGTGTGGAGGTCCGGGGAGCCGGCACTGGCCGCGGGGTTCACGCGCGGGAGGTCGTCCGCGGCGATGGATGGAATCGCGGCCGAGGGCGGCGGCTCGGGAGCGGGGGGCGGAATGTCGGCCGTGACGGCCGCCGCCCCGATGGGGGCGTGCTGCGGGGCTGGCGGCGGGCCTGCCTGGCCCCGCGGGATGGCGCTCACCGCGAACACGACGCCCACGACCGCGAGCGCGAGGGCAAAACCAATGGCCGTGCTCCGGCCGCGTCGCCTTGGCGCGATGCCGGCAGCCTGGAGCGTCTCCTTGCCAGGAGAGGGGAGCCCCGCGGAGAGCCCAGCGGACGGGGCGGGGCCGCTGCCACGCCACGGGTCCCCGACGACCGACACGCGTATCCCGCTCGTCGCGGCGAGCCCGCTCTCGTCGAGCTTGGCGATCTCCTGCATCATCGCCTCGGCATCGAACGGCCTGTCGGCGGGCTCCTTCGAGAGGAGGCGCACGAGGAAGGCGTCCAGGTCCGGCGGGATGCGGGCCTCGGGGCACACCGACGTCGCGCGCGGGGCCGGCGTCTTGATGTGCCGCGCCATGACGACGACCGCGTCGTCGTCCGTGAACGGCGCCCGGCCCGTGAGCATGTGGTAGAGGATGACGCCGAGCGA
>Ga0302279_10002208_pt1 | contig 26403 bp, 21 predicted proteins | sample III_Bog_N3_3_FD_194541 | JGI IMG/M metagenome (GOLD analysis project Ga0302279, IMG submission 194541) | Peat permafrost microbial communities from Stordalen Mire near Abisko, Sweden - III_Bog_N3_3 | ecosystem: Environmental > Terrestrial > Soil > Wetlands > Peat | place: Sweden: Abisko... | reverse complement strand
GATGGTCCAAGTGATGAAGGCCACCAAGCAGGTGGGTCAGGCCGGCAGCCCCGGCCAGATCCGCACGGTGGGCGACATCCTCACCGAGACCCGACGGAAGATCTACCTCGTCCTCGCCGACGGCGACCCCGCCGACGAGCCGGGGGAAGGGGCCTGACCGTCGTCCGGGTGGGACGCTCCCCCGCCCCGCCCGGACCCGACAGGTGCAGCACCGACACGGCGCCCTCCGGGGCGCCGTGGCGCGCGTCGGCATCCCTCCCGACGGGCTCCGCTCCCGGAGGCCGGCACCGCTTGGTAACTTTCGCGGCACGATCCGCCAGGAGGCACCGTGACCACGACCACCGCACCCGACGCGCCGACGTCCACCCGTCGCCTGACCGAACTCGGGTTCTACGCCCTGGCCGGCCAACCCGAGAGCTCACGCGATCTGGTCGACGAGGTGCGCGCCGGCGAAGCGCTCGGACTGGGCTCGGTCTTCTTGTCCGAGCGGTTCGACAAGAAGGAGATCGGTGTCCTGTCCGGCGCCGCAGGTGCCGTGAGCGAGGAACTGACCGTCGTCACCGCGGCCACCAACCACAACACCCGTCATCCGATGATCACCGCCGGACTGGCCCGCACCATGCAGAGCCTGACCGGGGGTCGGTTCGTCCTCGGCCTCGGCCGTGGGATCCCGATCATCCAGGACACCTACGGCATCCCGCGCATCTCGACGGCCGCCCTCGAGGACTTCGCCGGGATCATGCGTCGGCTGTTCCGGGGCGAGTTCATCGTCGGTCACGACGGTCCTGCGGGGTCCTGGCCCGTCCTCTACCTGGCCGCCATCGACGAGTACCTGCCGCTGGGCCTGGTGGCCTTCGGGCCCCGATCGCTGGACCTCGGCGGCCGGTGCTTCGACGAGGTCATCCTCCACACGTTCTTCACCGAGGAGACCACGCAGCGGTGCGTGGCCACCGTCAAGGAGGCCGCCGAGCGGGCCGGACGGGACCCGGACGGGGTCAAGGTGTGGTCGTGCCTGGCCACCATCGGCGACCACATCGACGCCGAGGCGCGCCTCATGAAATCGGTCGGACGGCTCGCCACCTACCTCCAGGGCTACGGCGACCTCCTGGTGGCCACCAACGGATGGGACCCGGCCGTGCTCGAGCGGTTCCGGGCCGACCCGGTGGTCTCGGGATTCCTCGGCGGGATCGACACCCACGCCACCACCGAGCAGCTCGAGCACATCGCCACCCTCCTGCCCGATGCGTGGCTGGCGGCCAGCGCGACCGGCAGCCCCGCGGCGTGTGCGGCCACGGTGCGGGGCCAGCTCGACCTCGGGTGCGACGGCGTCATCCTGCACGGGGCGACGCCCGACGAGCTCGCCCCGGTGGTGGCCGCCTACCGGGCGGGCTGAGCGGCGGTCGGAGCGACCGTCGCGGACCACGCCCCGGTCACCACCGGCACCGGTTCAGCGGCTGCGGCCGTGGATCACCCCGAGGAGCTTGGCCGCCACTTCGGTGGCACGCTCGGGTCGCCCGAAACTGGTCAGGTTGACCGGGAGGGCGAACCGCTGGGAGGTCACCGCCTTGGCCCGGGTGAACTCGCGCAGGCCGTCGGGACCGTGGATGCGACCGAAACCGGACTCACCGACCCCGCCGAAGGGGAGTCCCGACACCATGGCGAAGGTGATGATCGAGTTGACCGACGTCATCCCCGAGCGCATCCGGCGGGCCAGTTCGATGCCGCGCCGCCTCGACCGGGTGAACACCGCGCCGCCGAGCCCGTAATCGGAGGCGTTGGCGAGCGCCAGCCCCTCCTCGATGTCCCGGACCCGGGTCACGGTCAGGGTCGGCCCGAAGGTCTCCTCGCGGACGGCGTCGGCCTCCTCGGGCACGTCGACCAGGATGGTCGGGCCGACCCCGGAGGTGTCGATGGAGTCCGCACCTCCCACGACGGCGCGCCCCCCTCGTGCCAGGGCATCGGTCACGTGGCGCCGGATGGTCTCGACCTGGGAGGGCATGGTCGGCGGGCCCCACGAGGCGCCGTCCCCGGAACCGGGGGCGAGGTCCCGGGCCTTCGCCGCCAGGATGTCGACGAAGCGCTCGTAGGCGGCGTCGGCCACGTAGACGCGCTCCGTGCCGATGCACGTCTGGCCGCCGTTCGACATCCCACACCACAGGGCCGCCTCGGCGGCCGCCTCGAGGTCGGCGTCGGCGTCGACCAACAGGGCGTCCTTGCCCCCGCACTCCATCAGGACCGGCACCAGGCCCTCGGCGCAGGCACCCATCACCTTGCGACCCGTGGCCGCCGATCCGGTGAAGGCGATCTTGTCCACGCCCGACCGGCACAGCGCCGCGCCGGTGTCACCCAGGCCGGTGACGAGCTGGAGGACCTCACGTCCGTCAGGGACGGCGCGGGCCCAGGCATCGACCAGCCACTCGCCGATGGCCGGCGTGTACTCACTCGGCTTGAAGACCACGGCGTTGCCCGCGGCCAGGGCGTAGGCGATGGAGCCCATCGGGGTGAAGACGGGGTAGTTCCAGGGCCCGATGACCCCGATGACCCCGAGCGGCTGGTACTCGACCGAGGCGGCGCTGTTGGCCGCCATGAGGCCGGACGGCACCCGGCGCGGACCGAGCACCTTCCTGGCGTGACCCGCCGCCCAGGCCAGGTGGTCGATGACCAGGGTGATCTCGAGCACGGCATCGGCGTGCGGCTTGCCGTTCTCGCGGTGGATCAGGTCGGCCAGTTCGTCGACGCGGCGGGCGATCTCACCCTTGTAGCGCTTCAGGTGGACGGCACGACCGTCGAAGCCGAGCGAACGCCACCAGACGGCTGCCGTGGCGGCGCGTCCGACCACGCGGTGGACCGACTCGGTGTCGTCGATCGGGAAGGTGGCGACCACCGCACCCGACCCGGGATCGAAGGAGTCGAAGGTGGCGGCCGGTGCGGTCCGGTCGGGGTGGAGCTGCTCGATGCTGGCCATGTGCCCAGGCTACCGAGGCGAGCTCCGCGTCGCCCGGCGCCCCGGGCGGGTCGAGGCGAGGACTCAGGCGCCTTCGTAGTCGAAGCCCAGGTCGGGCGCGGTGAGCAGCGCCCGGAACGGGAGCCCCTCGGCCTCGGCCATCGCCGCGCACGTGCCTCCCCGGTCGACCACGGCCACCAGGAGGACGGGTTCCGCGCCGAACTCCCGCACGGCATGCGCCGCCTCGAGCAACGACGTGCCCCGGGTCACCGTGTCCTCGGTGACGACCACCCGGTCGCCCGGGTCGAGCGCACCGGCGATGCGACCCCCGGCCCCGTGGTCCTTGGCCTCCTTGCGGACGCTGAACGCCTTGAGGCCCCGACCCCGGGTGGCGGCCACGCCGGCGGTGACGAAGGCCACAGGGTCGGCACCCATGGTCAGGCCACCGATCGCATCGGCATCGTCCGGGATCACCGAGAGCACGCCGTCGGCCACGAGCACCATCGCCTCGGGTCGGCAGACGGTCTGCTTGGAGTCGATGAACCACGACGACTTCCGCCCCGACTTGAGGGTGAAGTCACCCCGCTTGACCGAATGCTCGAGCAGGTGGGCGCGCAACTCCTCGAATGCCGTGGCCGGAAGGGGCGTGGTCATCGTCGGGCATCTCCTCGTAGGTCCGTGGGCGGCAACTGGTGGGTCGGTGTCATGGGGACGGCCACAGTGGCGGACCGGTGAGTTCGACCCCCCGATCTCCGGTCTCGACCCAGCCGACGGGCACCGCAGCGACACCGGCGTCGGTCAGCACGCTCCGTGCCGCCTCGGCGGTGTCGGCGGACACGGCCACCACCATGCCGAGCCCGAGGTTGAACACCCGGGCCATCTCGTCGTCGGCGACCTGGCCCAGACGGCGGATCTCCCCGAAGATCGGCGGGATCTCCCACGAGCCCCGCACGAGCACGGCCCGCTGACCCTCGGGCAGCACCCGGGGGATGTTCCCCTCGAACCCACCCCCGGTGATGTGGGCCACGGCGTGCACGTCGGCCGCGGCGATCGCCGCTCGCACCGAGGGGGTGTAGATGACCGAGGGGAGCAGCAGCTCGTCGGCCACACTGGTCGTCGCGCCGGGCCATGCCGGGTCGTCGAGCGCACGACCGGCCCGCTCGAGCAGGACGTGGCGGGCCAGGGTGTAGCCGTTGGACCGCAGCCCGGGCGAGGGCAGTCCGAGCAGGACGTCACCGGCCACGACCCGGTGGGGTCCCAGGATCTCGTCTCGTTCCACCACGCCCACCGCGAAGCCGACCAGGTCGAACTCGTCCGGCGACAGGATCCCCGCGTGCTCGGCCATCTCGCCGCCCAGGAGTGTGGCGCCCACCTGGCGGCAGCCCTCGGCCACGCCGGACACCAGCGCGGCCATCCGGTCCGGGTCCACGTCGCCGGTCGAGATGTAGTCGAGGAAGAAGAGGGGTTCTGCGCCCTGGCACACCAGGTCGTCCACGCACATGGCGACCAGGTCGATGCCGACGGTGTCCAGGCGTCCGGTGGCCTCGGCCACCGCCGCCTTGGTGCCCACCCCGTCGGTCCCCGACACCAGCACGGGCTGGCGGTAGCGGGTCGTGTCCAGGGCGAAGAGTCCGCCGAAGTCCCCCAGACCGCCGAGCACCTCGGGCCTCCGGGTGGAGGCCACCAGGGGTTTGATGCGGTCCACGGCCCGTTCACCGGCGTCGATGTCGACCCCGGCCGCCGCGTAGGTGGCGGGGACGTCCGAGGACGGGGCGCTCACGCCGTGGGAGAGCCGGCGGCTGCCGTCAGGGTCGGCCGCTCGGTGATGGCCACCTTCACGCCCACCGGCACCGGATAGGTACCGGTCAGGCATGCATCGCAGAAGCCCGCACCGGGAGCGTCGATGGCCTCGACCAGGTGTTCGAGGGTCAGGTACTCGAGGGAGTCGACATCGAGGAACTCGCAGATCTCGTCGAGCGACTTGACCGCGGCCAGGAGTTCCGTCCGGTCGGGGGTGTCGATGCCGTAGAAGCACGGCCACTTGAACGGCGGCGAGGAGATGCGCAGGTGGACCTCGGTGGCCCCGGACTCGCGGAGCATCTTGACCATGGCCCGGGTGGTGGTGCCCCGCACGATCGAGTCGTCGACCACGATGACCCGCTTGCCGGCGATGTTCTCGCGCAGGGGGTTGAGCTTGCGGCGCACGCCGTTGGCCCGCTCGGCCTGGGTCGGGGCGATGAACGTGCGTCCGATGTAGCGGTTCTTGACCAGCCCCTGGCCGTAGGGGATGCCGGAGCCGACGGCGTACCCCTCGGCGGCGGGTACGCCCGAGTCGGGCACCCCCATCACCAGGTCGGCCGCCACGGGGCGCTGCTTGGCCAGCAACTGACCCATCCGGCGTCGGGCGCCGTGGACCTCGTTGCCGTAGAGGGTGGTGTCGGGACGGGCGAAGTAGACGAACTCGAAGATGCAGAGCTTGGGGTCGAGCCGCTCGTCGGGGAAGGGTCGCTCGGAGCGGACCTCCTTGCCGTCGATGACGACCATCTCACCGGGTTCGAGCTCGCGGATGAAGGTGGCGCCGATGACGTCGAGCGCCGGCGACTCGGAGGCCAGCACCCATCCCTGCTCGTACTCGTCGGTGGCCTCGAGGCGACCGAGGCAGAGGGGCCGGAACCCGTTGGGGTCCCGTACGCCGATGATCCGGTCGGCGTCCATCAGTACGAAGGAGAAGGCGCCTTCGACGCTCGGCAGCACCTGCATCAGGGCCCGCTCGAGGTCGACGGTGTGCTCGGAACGGGAGCGCTCGGGGAGATCCGGCGGGAACGCCTGGGCGAGGAGCTCGGCCACCAGGTCGCTGTCGGAGGAGACGAGGCCGGGCAGCATGTTGGCCTGTTCGGCCAGGGCGTCGGTGTTGGTCAGGTTGCCGTTGTGCGCCAGGCCGAATCCGGCCCGCCCCACGCCACGGAAGACCGGCTGGGCGTTGATCCAGTCACTCGATCCCGCCGTCGAGTAGCGGGTGTGACCGATGGCCAGGTGGCCACGCAGACCGGAGAGCTTGCGCTCGTCGAAGACCGTGGTGACGAGGCCCATGTCCTTCATCACGGTGATCAGGTCGCCGTCGCTGACGGCCATGCCGGCCGACTCCTGGCCACGGTGCTGGAGTGCGTAGAGCCCGTCGAAGGTGAGGTGTGCGACGGGACGCCCCGGGGCATAGACCCCGAAGACTCCGCACGCTTCCTTGGCCTCCATCATCGGTTGGTCACCGCACACACCGGGGGTCGTCGGACTGGCCAGAAGTGGTCACGAACCCGGGGCTCGGACCACGTGTTCACTCTAGTGCCACCTGCCCGGGGTCCGCCCATCGCTCGGCCGGGCCACCGGACCGGTTCGCCCGGTCGGGCCGTCCGACCGGCAGGGCCGATGGCGACGGCGGCGCCCGGTGGCGGACACCGGCCCCGCCGATCACCCCCGGTAGCGTGCCGGGGGTGATCGACCTCCACACCCACTCGACCGTCTCCGACGGGAGCGAGTCGCCCGAGGCGATCGTGACCGCCGCCCACGACGTCGGGTGCTCGGCCGTGGCGCTGACCGACCACGACTCCCTGGCCGGACTCCCCCGGGCCCGCGTCCGGGCCGACGCACTGGGGATCCGCCTGGTACCGGGGTGTGAGATCTCGTGCGTGCCGGTCGGCTCGGGCGGCGTCCACGTACTCGTCTACTTCGTCGACGACCCGTCGAGTGCGCTCGGGACCGAGCTCGACCGACTGCGCGAGGACCGTCGGGCGCGCAACCTCGCGCTGGTGGAGCGACTGAACCAGCTGGGTATCCCGGTGACCTTCCCCATGGTGGCGGCCCACGCGGGGACCGAGGAGGGCGTCGGTCGGCCGCACTTCGCCCAGGCACTGGTCGACCTGGGGGCCACCGACTCCGTCGACGAGGCCTTCGACCGGTACCTGGCCAACGGCGGGGCGGCCTACGTCCCCAAGGGTCGCCTGTCCGTGGCCGACGTCTGCCGGCTGTCCCGCGAGTCGGGTGGCGTGGCGGTCCTCGCCCATCCGACCACGCTCGGCCTCGACCCGGGCGCGCTGGCGGACGCGGTGCGGGACATGGCGGCGTCGGGCCTCGGCGGCCTGGAGGCCGTCTACGGCCGGTACTCGCCCCAGCTGCGGACCGACCTGGGCAACCTGGCCCGTCGGTTCGGCCTGGTGCCCACCGGGGGCTCCGATTTCCACGGAGCGACGAAGCCCGACCTCTTCGTGGGCACCGGTACGGGCGATCTCAGAGTCCCCGACCGCGTCCTCGACCAGCTCGAGGCGGTGCGGCCGGCCTGAGCCGAGGGGACCGGCCGGACCGGCGGTCCCGGCTCAGTTGCTGACCGGGGCGAGGTCGTCCAGCAGGTCGGGGAGTCGGCTCCGCCAGGCATCCGTGGCCCGCTCGAGGGCCACGTCCACCAGGTCGTCGATGACGATGCGGTCGCCGCCGGCCGTGCCGAGGACCCGGAAGGCGATCCCTGCGTCCGCGGCCCGGGACAGGAGCCGGTGGGAGTCGGTGGTGCACACGATGACCCGGGACGGGGTCTCGGTGAACAGTTCGTGGTGGTCCGCCAGTCCCGACACCTGCACCCCGATCTGCGACCGGACGGCCAGTTCGGCGAGGGCCACACCCAACCCGCCCCCGGAGACGTCGTGGATGCCCTGGACCAGGCCGTCGCCGCCGCCCACGCCATCGGCCACGATGTCGGCGACGAACGCCACCAGACGCCCGTGCCCGACGAGGTCGATCGGTGGCAGCGTGCCGTTGCGGTGGCCCCGCAGCTCCACGGCCCACCGCGATCCGGCCAGCGACGGCGGCCGGCGGCTGTCCGAACGGCCGGCGCTGGCGTCGAGCATGACCAGCGTGCCCCCGTCCTCCAGCGTGACGCCGGGGGGCCGGACGGCCAGTCGCTCGATGAGACCGAGACCGCCGATGACCGGCGTCGGGTCGATGTCCTGGCCGAAGCTCTCGTTGTAGAGGCTCACGTTGCCGCCGATCACCGGGAGTCCGAGGGCCAGGCAGGCCTCCGACATCCCGTCGATGGCCTCGGACAGCTGCCACATGACTTCGGGGTGCTCGGGATTGCCGAAGTTGAGGCAGTTGACCACCGCCTTGGGTGTCGCCCCCGAACAGGCCAGGTTGAGGGCGGCCTCGGCCACCGTGGCCGCCGTACCGGCCCGCGGGTCGAGGGCGCACCAGGCGGGATTGGAGTCGGTGGTGAGGGCCAGGCCCCGTTCGGATGCGGGAAGACCGGGGGCGGCCAGACGCAGGACGGCACTGTCGCCGCCCGGGCCCTCGACGGTGTTGAGGAACAGCTGGTGGTCGTACTGGCGGTAGACCCAGGACGGATCGGCCAGCAGGGCGAGCACGTCGTCGCCGCAGTCGACCGGAGCCGCCAGGTGTCCGGGGTCGTCGGCCAGCCGGGCGTCCAGGTCGGACGGTCGGGCGAGGGGCCGCCGGTAGAGGGGGGCGTCCTCGCTGAGGGCCACGGCCGGCACGTCGCCGAGGACCGCACCGTCGAACCCCTCCATGATCCGGAGTCGTCCCGGCTTCCCCTCGGGCGCCTCGGTCACCTTGCCGACCACCGCGGCGCGGACCTCCCACTTGGCGCACAGCTCCTGGACCCGGGGCAGGTCCTCGGGGGTGACGATGGCCAGCATCCGCTCCTGGCTCTCGGAGGTCATGACCTCGTAGTCGGCCATCCCGGGTTCCCGCCGGGGGACGGCCGACACGTCGACGTCCATGCCGACACCACCGCGGGCGGCGGTCTCGCTGGTGGCGCACACCAGGCCGGCTCCGCCCAGGTCCTGGATCCCGACCACGAGCTTGGCGTCGAGGAGCTCGAGGCACGCCTCGATCAGCCGCTTCTCCTCATAGGGGTCGCCGACCTGCACACTCGGTCGCTTGGCGGCCTCCTCGGCCTCGTCGCCGCCGCCGAAGCCGGCCGAGGCCAGCACGCTGACCCCGCCGATGCCGTCGCGGCCCGTGGACGAGCCGAGCAGCACCGCCAGGTTGCCCGGACCCGAGGCCTGGCCCAGGACCAGGCGCTCGGTGGGCAGTACGCCCATGCAGAGCACGTTGACCAGTGGGTTCTGCGAGTAGCAGGGGTCGAAGGTGAGCTCACCCCCGATGGTGGGGACGCCCACGGAGTTGCCGTAGCCGGAGATGCCGGCGACGACCCCCTCGATCAGCCACTGCTGCTTGGCCTCGGTCGGGTCGCCGAAGAAGAGGGGGTCCATGACGGCGATGGGCCGCGCACCCATGGTGAAGATGTCCCGGAGGATGCCGCCGACCCCGGTGGCCGCCCCCTGGTAGGGCTCGATGGCCGACGGGTGGTTGTGGGACTCGATGCGGATGGCCACGGCGATGCCGTCGCCGGCGTCGATCACGCCGGCGTTCTCGCCCGGGCCGACGAGCACGTGGGGCGCCTCGGTCGGGAGGCGCTTCAGGTGGACCCGTGACGACTTGTAGGAACAGTGCTCGCTCCACATCACGGCGAACAGCGCCAGTTCGAGGTGGTTGGGACCCCGGCCCAGGATGGCCTCCACCTCGTCCCGTTCGCCGTCGGTCAGACCGAGCGCGCGGTGCAGCGGCTCCCCCGTGTCGGTCACCAGGTCGTCCTGCTCGTCTCGGATCGGGGTCATACACGTCAGGTTACCCGTCCACGTCGCCGGCCCCGGTGCCCGCACGTCCCCCGCCACGGATCGCCGCCGGCAGCCGATGACAGACGAAAACGGGCGTCGATCCTGACCGGATTTGGCCCAATGGACACCACGAAACGTGCCGTGCACCGGATGCAACCCCGTACTTAGCTCCGGTCATGACGGTCCATTTGGGCCTATACATTGTCCGGGAGGGCGCCGCCGGGCACTGCATCCGCCGACGCTTCTTCCACCGAACGGCAACGGCCGGGTAGCCGTGCACACCTCAAGTAGCAAGGTGCGCCTCGTTGGGATTAGACATGTAGTACGGTGCGATTTGTCATAAATACCCGACTCAGGACCGTGAGAACATGTCAGCAGCGACCGCTCCCAAGACCCGCAAGAAGACTCCGATGTCCGCCGACCACAAGGCCGCACTCGCCAAGGGTCGCGAAGAGGGTCGAATCGTGCGCCAGTACCTCGAGGCCCTCGAGTCGACCAAGCCCCGACGGGGGCGCAAGCGTACGCCCGACTCCATCCGCAAGCGGCTGGCCACCATCGAGGCCGCCCTGCCCGAGGCCGAGCCGCTGAACCGGCTCCACCTGGTCGAGGAGAAGCAGCGGCTCGAGGCCGAACTGGCCCACAGCGGTGACGTCGTCGACCTGGCCGCCCTGGAGAAGAGCTTCGTCAAGGTGGCCCGTCAGTACGGCGAGCGCAAGGGCATCTCGTACTCCGCCTGGCGCACCGTCGGTGTCAGCGCCTCGGTGCTGCAGCAGGCCAAGATCCCGCGTTCGCGTAGCTGAACGGTCCCGGACACGCAGCCTCCGGACGGGGTTCCGCGACGAACCTCCGGACGCCTGGCCATGGACGCCCGCTGCTCACGCAGCGGGCGTCGCCACGTCCGCGGTGCGCAGCAGGGCCCGCAGCAGCACGGCACCGTCCTCGGAGCCGAGCAACGGGTCCGAGGCCCGCTCGGGGTGGGGCATGAGGCCGACCACGTTCCGTCCGGCGCTGCACACCCCGGCGATGTCGTCGATCGACCCGTTGGGGTTGTCCACGTACCGCAACACGATCCGACCCTCGTCGCGGAGTTCGGCCAGGGTCTCGGTGTCGCAGGTGTAGTTCCCCTCGAAGTGGTTGATCGGGATCGCCAGCTCGGTGCCCACGGTCACGCCGGCGGTGAGCGCGGTGTCGTCCTCCTCCACCCGGAGCACCGTCGTCGTGCACACGAAGCGCAGTCCCCGGTTCTTCTGCAGGGCACCGGGGAGCAGCCCCGCCTCGGTCAGCACCTGGAAGCCGTTGCAGATCCCGATGACCGGTCCGCCCGCTGCGGCGAAGGAGGCGACGACGTCCATGACGGGTGAGAACCGGGCGATGGCGCCGGGACGCAGATAGTCACCATGGGCGAATCCGCCCGGCAGGATCAGGGCGTCGAAACCATCCGCCGTCGTGGCGCCGTGCCAGACCAGGTCGGCGGTGGCTCCCAGTCGCTCGACCGCCTGGATGGCGTCGTACTCACAGTTCGTCCCCGGGAACAGGACGACGCCGATGCGGGGGGCCATCAGGCGGAGGTGCCGGCCGGGAGGACCGTGACCTGCGACTCCTCGATGACCGGATTCGCCAACAGCCGGTCGGCCACCACGGTGGCCCGGGCCAGGGCATCCGACTCGGACGTGGCGTCGAGATCGAAGCGGAACGACTTTCCGGCCCGCACCCGGGTCACCCCGTCGAGGCCGAGGGCGGGCAGTGCGCGTTCGATCGTCGCCCCCTGCGGGTCGGCGATCCCGTCCCGCAGGAGCACTTCGACCTGCACCGAGTAGTGGCGGGAGTCGGGCATGTCAGGCACCGTACCAGTCGGCCAACGACCGTCCGCAGACCCGCTCGTAGGCCGCCACGTACCGGGTCGAGGTGGCGTCCACGATCTCGGGCGGCAGCGCCGGGGGCGGTGCCTGTTTGTCCCAGGGCTGGGCCTCCAACCAGTCCCGGAGCGGCTGCTTGTCGAAGGAGGGCGGATTGGTGCCCGGAGCGCAGTCGTCGGCCGGCCAGAACCGCGACGAGTCCGGGGTCAGCACCTCGTCGCACAGGGACAGTTCGCCGTCGATGTAGCCGAGCTCGAACTTGGTGTCGGAGATGACGATGCCCTGCTCCCGGGCCCGGGTGGCGGCCCGCGCGTAGGCCGCCAGACACAGCTCGGCGGCCCCTTCGGCCGCCTCGCGGCCGACGAGGTCGATGGCCTCGGCCATCCCGATGTTGAGATCGTGCCCCTCGGCGGCCTTGGTGGATGGCGTGAAGATGGGCTCCGGCAGTGCCTGGGCGTGCAGGAGCCCGGCCGGCATGGGCAGACCGTGGACCGTGCCCTCCTTCACGTACTCCTTGTAGGCGGAGCCGGCCAGGTAGCCACGCACGATGCACTCGATGTCCAGCATCTCGGCACGCCGGACGAGCATCGAGCGGCCGGCCAGCGCGTCGAGCCCACCGGGTAGACCGGCCACCCCCTCGGGGTAGTCGGCGGTGTCGGCACTGATGAGGTGGTTGGGGGCCAGGTCGTCCAGCTCCTCCAGCCACGCCACCGTCATCGCCGTCAGTACCCGACCCTTGTCCGGAATCGGCTCGGCCATGATCACGTCGAAGGCCGAGATCCGGTCGGAGGCCACCATCAGGAGACGCCCGTCGCCGGCGTCGTAGAGGTCGCGCACCTTGCCGGAGGAGAGCAGCGGCAGTGCGGTCGGGGTCATGGGGCGAGCTCCTCCAGGGCGTCGGTGAACCGGTGGACGTGGCGCAGGGTCCGGGACAGGTCGAAGGCGGCGTCGAGTTCCGTGGCCGACAGGGTCACCTCGGGATCGGCGTCCAGGACGGAGCGGAAGCTCCGGCCCTCCTCCCATGCGGCGCGGGCGTCACGCTGGACGATCCGGTAGGCGGCGTCACGGCTCAGTCCCCCGCTGACCAGGGCGAGGAGGACGGACTGGCTGAACACCAGTCCGTGGCTGCCCTCGGTGAGGGTCTCGAGTGCCCGCTCGGGGTGGAGGACGAGACCCTCGACCAGGCCCGTCGTCTTCTGCAGCATGTAGAGCGTCAGCGCGCTGGCGTCGGGCAGCACCACCCGCTCGACCGAGCTGTGCGAGATGTCGCGTTCGTGCCAGAGGGCCACGTCCTCGAGCCCGGCCGACAGGTAGCCGCGGAGCACCCGGGCCAGGCCGCACAGACGTTCCGACAGGATGGGGTTGCGCTTGTGGGGCATCGCCGAGCTGCCCTTCTGCCCCGGCTTGAACGGCTCCTCCACCTCGCCCAACTCGCTCCGGGCCATGTGCCGGATCTCGGTGGCGATCAGCTCGATGGTCGCACCGATCGACGCGCACGCCCACAGGTACTCGGCGTGCCGGTCCCGGGCGACGACCTGGGTGGCGGGCACCGGGACCAACCCGAGGGAGGAGCACACGTGGGCCTCCACCCGGGGATCGATGTTGGAGAAGGTGCCGACCGCGCCCGACAACTTGCCGACGGCCACCCGCTCGCGGGCACGCCGCAGCCGCGTCACGTCCCGATCCACCTGCAGGGCCCACAGGGCGAACTTGGCGCCGAAGGTCGTCGGCTCGGCGTGCATGCCGTGGGTCCGGCCCGTCACCGGGATGTCGATCGACTCGATCGCACGGGCCCTGCACGCGCGGACCAGGCCGGTCGCCGCCTCGATGAGGAGGTCCGCCGCCCGGGTGAGGGTGGCGCACAGTGCGGTGTCGACCACGTCGGACGACGTGAGCCCGTAGTGGATCCAGGAACCCTGGGGCTGGCCGATGGACTCCTGGACCACGTCGACGAAGGCGGCCACGTCGTGGTCGGTGACCCGTTCCCGTTCGGCCACGGCCTCGACGAACGCCGCGTCCACCACCGGGGCGTGGTCGCGGCAGAAACGAGCGGCGTCTCCGGGGACGTCACCGACCTCCACCCAACCGTCCGTGGCCAGCAGCTCGACCCGCAGCCACATGGCGAACCGGGCCTCGTCGGAGAAGAGCGCGGCCATCTCCTTCGGCGCGTAGCGGGGGATCATCGTGCTGCCTCTACTTTCGGTGTCGGGCCGGGAGGTGTGGCGTGGGAAGCGGCGGGCGGTGCCGCCGGGACGGGTGCGGTCGCCACCGCCGCCCGGGCGATGTCGGTGCGGTACTGCATCCCCGGCCAGTCGATCGTCGCCACCCCCGCGTACGCGCGGGACCGGGCCTCCTCGAGCGTCGTCCCGAGCGCGGTCACCCCGAGGACACGGCCGCCCGAGGTGACCACCGCCCCGGCGTCGGGCCCACCACGGGTGCCGGCGTGGAACACCGAGACACCGGGGACGGCGGCGGCCGCCTCGAGGCCGGTGATCGGATCGCCCACGCGGGGTGCCTCGGGATAGCCCTCCGAGGCGAGCACCACACAGACCGCCGGATCGGCGACGAACCGGGGCACGGTGGTGAGCGCACCCGCGGCGACCTCGGCCAGCAGGGTGCAGAGGTTGCCGTCGTAGCGAGGCACGACGACCTGGGTCTCCGGGTCGCCGAAGCGGACGTTGAACTCGAGGACCTTCGGGCCCGACGCCGTCAGCATCAGTCCGGCGTAGAGCACGCCCCGGTAGTCGATCCCGCGGGCCACCAGCGCGGCCACCAGTGGCGCCACGGCCTCGTCCACCAGTGAGGCGACGAGCTCGTCGTCCACCGACGGTACGGGGGAGTAGGCCCCCATCCCTCCGGTGTTGGGGCCACCGTCACCGTCGTCCCGGCGCTTGAAGTCCTGGGCCGGGGCGAGCGGGGCCAGACGGGTGCCGTCGCACAGCACCAGCAGCGAGCACTCCGGGCCGACGAGGCCCTCCTCGATCACCAGACGCTCGCCGGCGGCACCGAAGGCGTCACCGGAGAGCTTGGCCGCCACGTCCGCCTCGGCCTCGGCGAGCGAGTCGGTCACGAGCACGCCCTTGCCGGCGGCGAGGCCGTCGGTCTTGACCACCCACGGACCGTCGAGGGAACGGAGGAACCCGACGGCCGGACCGACCTCGGTGAAGACCCCGAACCGGGCCGTCGGCACACCGGCCTCGGCCAGCAGTTCCTTCATGAAGGCCTTGGACCCCTCGATCCGGGCCCCGTCGGCTCCGGGGCCGAACACCCGCTTGCCCTGGGCCCGCAGCCGGTCGGCGAGCCCGTCGACCAGCGGTGCCTCCGGTCCGATCACGAAGAGGTCGGCCTCGAGCTCCTCGGGGGCCGTGGCCACGCTGGTCAGGGTGTGGCCCTCGGGTGACGTCCCGGTGATCCCGGGGTTGCCCGGGGTCACCACCACGTCGGCGTCCCTGGCCAACACCAGGGCCAGGGCGTGCTCGCGGCCGCCCGACCCGACGACGCAGACGGTGCGGACCGGACCCGGCACCGCGGCCGGGTCGGAGGACACCGCCCCGCTCATGCGGCGAAGCGGACGAACTGCTCGCGGCCGGGACCCACGCCGACGAGCCGCACCGGCACGCCGATCTGCCCGGCCAGGAAGTGCACGTAGTCGCGGGCGGCCTGGGGGAGGTCGTCGATCTCGGTCGCGTGCGAGATGTCCGTCTTCCACCCCGGGAGCTCCTCGTAGACGGGCGTGACCTGGTGGAACACCGACTGGTGGTACGGCGGGTGCGTGAAGCGCTCACCGTTGGCCTCGTAGGCCACGCACACCTTGACGGTGTCGAAGGTGTCGAGCACGTCGAGCTTGGTCAGGGCGACCTCGGACAACGAATTGAGTCGGACGGCCTGGCGCATCATGACGGCGTCGAACCAGCCCGGACGTCGCCGGCGGCCGGTGTTGACCCCGTACTCGTGGCCGCGGTCGACCAGCGTGTCGCCGATCTCGTCGGTCAGCTCGGTCGGGAAGGGCCCGCTGCCGACCCGGGTCACGTAGGCCTTGGCGATACCGATGACCTCGTCGATGTAGCGGGGTCCGACGCCGGCTCCGGTGCAGGCACCACCGGCCACCGGGTTCGACGAGGTCACGAAGGGGTAGGTGCCGTGGTCGAGGTCGAGGAAGGTGGCCTGGGCCCCTTCGAGGAGCACGTTGGCCCCCCGCTCGAGCGCCTCGTGGACCAGTCCGACCGTGTCGGCCACCATCGGGGCGATCCGGGGGGCGAGCTGGTCGAGGTAGAGCTCGCAGATGTCGTCCGCCGACAGCGGCAGCCGGTTGTACACCTTGGCCAGGACCTGGTTCTTCTCCTTCAGCACCACGTCGAGCTTCTGCCGGAAGATCTTCGGGTCGAGGAGGTCCTGGACGCGCAGTCCGACCCGCGACGACTTGTCGGCGTAGGCCGGTCCGATCCCCCGCTTGGTGGTGCCCAGCTTGTTCTTGCCGAGGTAGCGCTCGGCCAGCTGGTCGAGCTCGTGGTGGTACGGCATGATCAGGTGGGCGTTGCCGCTGACCATGAGGTTCGAGGTGTCGATGCCCTTGGACTCGAGCACGTCGACCTCGGCCAGCAGGACGGTCGGGTCGACGACCACTCCGTTCCCGATGACCGGGGTGATGTGCGGATAGAGGACACCACTCGGCACCAGCTGCAGGGCGAAGGTCTCGCCGTCCACCACGATGGTGTGGCCGGCATTGTGCCCGCCCTGATACCGGACGACCAGCTCCATCTCCTTGGCCAGGAGGTCGGTGAGCTTGCCCTTGCCCTCGTCGCCCCACTGGGTCCCGACCACTACGGTTGCCGGCACGCGTCACTCCTCCGTCGAGAATGCGGATTACGCACCAGTGTAGCCCGGGGACCCGGGTCGCTCCGAGGGCCGGGGAGCGGACCCCGCCGCTCGCGGGAGCCCTAGACGGGGCCGCGGGGTGCGGTCGGCGTGGTGCGCTCCCGTCGCAGGACGCCGGCCACCGCCCGCATGAAGAGGACCGACGAGAGCACCACGCCGATGAACCCGACGGCCTGGAGCGCGAGTCGGATGTCCTTGGTCGTGGCCAGCTCGGCCGCCACCAGCAGGACGGCCGAGGAGAGCAGTCCCACGCACCCGAAGACGGCCACGAGGACCCGGTCGATCCAGGCGCTCACCGCAGGCCCGTCACCGCCGCCCCCGAACCGGTCCACCCGCACCCGCATCCGACCGGTGCGCAGCTGGGTGGCCAGTTCGTCGAGGTGCTCCGGCAGTACCCGGAGCAGAGGGAGGGACCGACGGAACTCCTCCTGGAGGAGTTCCCCCAGCACCTCGGGATCGGACGTGGACATCGACTCGGCCGCCGCCGTGGCCTCGCGTGCGAGGTCGAAGCCGGGATCGATGACCCGCAGCGTGCCGTCCAGGGTCAGGAGGGCCTTGGACAGTGAGGTCATCGACGGCGGGACCCGGAGACCGTGGTGGGACATGACGGCCAGCACACTGGGGATGAGCGCCGGGTCGAACCCGGTCGACGTCTCGGCCATGAGGACACCGATGTCGGACTCGAGGGAGCGCAGGTCGGTGTCGGCCCCGGACAGCTGGCGCACGGCCCGGGCCACCGCGGTCGGGTCACCCGCTCCCATGCCGATGGCGATGTCCTGCAGCGCCCGCCGGGTCGACGCATCGAGGAGCCCGACGGCACCGAAGTCGAGGAGCCACAGGCGTCCCCACTCGTCCACGAGGAGGTTGCCGGGATGGGGGTCGGCATGGAACACCGTCCCGTGGAGGATCTGGTCGAGGAAGCACTGCAGCAGGCCCGCCGCCAGCAGATGGGGTGGCGCCCCGCTGGCGGCGACCGCGCCGGGCTCGTCGATGGGGCGTCCGGGCGCCCGCTCCATGACCAGCAGCCGATCGGTGCTGAGGTGCTCGAGGACCCCCGGCACCCGGACGACGTCGTCCGCCGGGTCCTCGTGGGCGATCGCCGTCCGCAGCCGCTCGGACATCACCGCCTCGCGCACGTAGTCGAGCTCGTGGTCCATGCTGCGGACCAGCTCCTCGGCCAGATCGCGCACCCCGAACTCGCGTGCCCCCGGCACCCGTCGTTCGACCGAGCGGGCGGCCAACCGCAGCACGGTGGCGTCGCGACGCAGCAGGTCGTCGAGTCCGGGCCGCTGGACCTTGACCACGACGGCCTCGCCCGTGGTCAGGGTCGCCCGGTGCACCTGACCGATCGAGGCCGACGCCAGGGGCGTGAGGTCGAACTCGGCGAACGTCGCCTCCAGCGGCCCGCCGAGCTCGCGCTCGACCAGCGGTCGCACCTCGTCCTCCGCCAGCGGTTGCACCGACGAGCGCAGTCGCGAGAGCTCCTCGATCACCGGCTCGGCGAGCAGGTCGCTCCGGGTGGAGGCGATCTGGCCGAACTTCACGAACATGCCACCCACCTCCTCCAGGGTGACGCGCAGACGCCGCCCGAACTCGGCGGAGGCCAGGCCCGTCGGTGACAGGTACTGGGGGCGCACCAGTCCGTTGCGTCGGGCCACCCGCAATACCTCCCACGACCGCCCGAACGGGGCCAGCGTGGACCGCACCCAGCGCACCGGATGGAGCCACCGTCGGGTCTGCCGCTGTCCCGGGACCCGGGTCCGGGTGCGCCCGACCGCCTCGGGCACGATGAGCAGGACCATCGTGGCCAGGACACCGAAGACGGCGGCCAGTCCGTATCCGGCGTTGAGGTCGTTACGTCCCCCGACGACCGCCTCGGCCCCGACGGCGCCGATCAGGGAACCCACCAACGCGGTGGCCATCGACCGCCACCGACCGACGGTGATCCCGAGCAGGCGACCGCTGACGAGGCCCAGGACGACCACGTAGACCAGCGCCAGGACGAGCGAGGCCAGGTTGCGGAAGGTGAGCCGGATGACCAGCGTTCCGAGCACCGGGGCGAGGCGTCCGAGTCCGGCCCCGACCACTGCCGACCTCACCGCAGTGCTCCGGACGACGCTGTCCCGATGCACCCCCAGGTCGCGCCCGTCACGCGACGACCCGGCCCATCAGGCGTGCGGAGTGCGTGTGACGTGGGCAAGGACAAAGCCTGCCCCACCGCCCGTGCGCCGTCCACCCTGACCACCCGGTACCGGTCCGACGGACCGGCCGACGACGGACCCCGCCGTCACGCGTCAGACGAGGACGATGTGGCCGTCCTTGGCGTCGACCACGACCGTCGAACCCTCCGGGTAGCGACCCTCCAGCAGGGCGAGGGCCAGCGGGTCCTCCACCTGACGTTGGATCACCCGTCGGAGCGGCCGGGCCCCGAAGTCGGGGTCGAACCCCTCGTGGGCGAGCAGTACCTCGGCCGCGGCCGTGACCTCGAGGGTGAGGCGCCGATCGGCCAGACGGCCCCGCAGGCCCTGGAATTGGATCGACACGATCCGGTTGAGGTCGGCCTCCGTCAGGTTGTGGAAGCGCACGATCTCGTCGATCCGGTTCACGAACTCGGGCTTGAAGTGCTCGATGGGCTCGCCGGGGATGTTGGACGTCATGATCAGCACGGTGTTGGTGAAGTCGACGGTCCGGCCCTGGCCGTCGGTGAGACGACCGTCCTCCAGCACCTGGAGCAGCGTGTTGAAGACGTCGGGGTGGGCCTTCTCGAGCTCGTCGAGGAGCACCACCGCGTAGGGGCGCCGACGGATGGCCTCGGTCAGCTGGCCGCCCTCCTCGTAGCCCACGTACCCCGGGGGAGCACCGACCAGACGGGCCACCGAGTGCCGTTCCATGTACTCGCTCATGTCGATGCGGATCATGGCCTTGGCGTCGTCGAACAGGAACTCCGCCAGTGCGCGGGCGAGCTCGGTCTTGCCGACACCGGTCGGGCCCATGAAGAGGAACGAGCCGATGGGCCGGTCGGGATCCGACAGGCCGGCCCGACTCCGCCGGATGGCGTTGGACACGGCCGACACGGCCTCGTCCTGTCCGACGACGCGGGCGTGGAGCGTGTCCTCCATGCGGACCAGCTTCTCCACCTCACCCTCGAGCAGCCGGCTGACCGGCACACCGGTGGCACGGCTGACCACCTCGGCCACGTCCTCGGCGTCCACCTCCTCCTTGAGGAAGCGCTGGTTCTTCTGGAGTTCGTCGAGGGCCGCCGTGGCCTCTTCGATCTGTCGCTCCAGGGCGGGGATCACCCCGTAGCTGATCTCGGAGGCCTCGGCCAGGTTGCCCTCCCGGCTGAGGCGCTCGGCATCGCTGCGGCGCTGCTCGAGCTGCGTCTTGAGCGACTGGATGGTGGTGATGGCCTCCTTCTCCGCCTGCCAGTGCGCGGTCATGGCCGAGGACTCCTCGGTCAGGTTGGCCATCTCCTCGTCGAGTCGGGCCAGCCGGTCGGCCGACGCGGCATCGGTCTCCTTGGCCAGGGCCATCCGCTCGATCTCGAGCTGGCGGAGCCGTCGGGTGACGACGTCGAGTTCGGTCGGCATCGAGTCGATCTCGATGCGCAGCCGACTGGCCGCCTCGTCCATCAGGTCGATGGCCTTGTCGGGCAGGAAGCGGCCGGTCACGTAGCGGTCGGAGAGCACGGCGGCCGCGACCAGGGCGGCGTCCTGGATACGCACACCGTGGTGCACCTCGTAGCGCTCCTTCAGTCCCCGGAGGATGGCCACGGTGTCCTGGACCGAGGGCGGGGGCACGAACACCTGTTGGAACCGGCGCTCGAGCGCGGCGTCCTTCTCGATGTACTTCCGGTACTCGTCGAGGGTGGTGGCGCCGATCATGCGCAGTTCCCCCCGGGCCAGCATCGGCTTGATCATGTTGCCGGCGTCCATGGCCCCTTCGGCCGCACCCGCACCCACGATGGTGTGGAGTTCGTCGATGAAGGTGATGACCTCGCCCTCGGCGTCGGCGATCTCCTTCAGGATGGCCTTGAGCCGCTCCTCGAACTCACCGCGGTACTTGGCGCCGGCGATCATCGAGCCCATGTCGAGACTGATGACCCGCTTGCCCTGCAGCCCCTCGGGCACGTCTCCCTCGACGATGCGTTGGGCGAGCCCCTCGACGATGGCCGTCTTGCCGACGCCGGGCTCGCCGATCAGGACCGGGTTGTTCTTCGTCCGGCGCGACAACACCTGGATGACGCGGCGGACCTCCTCGTCGCGGCCGATGACCGGATCCATCTTCCCCTGTCGGGCGAGGGCCGTCAGGTCCCTCCCGTACTTCTCCAGGGCCTGGAAGGTCTCCTCGGGATTCTGGGACGTGACCCGGTGGCTGCCCCGCACGTCCCGGAGCGCCTGGAGCAGGGCGTCGCGCTCGACACCCAGACGGTCGGCCAACGACAGCAGGACGTGCTCGACCGACAGGTACTCGTCGCCCATCTCGACCCGTTGGTGGTCGGCGGCCTCGAGCGCCTCGCGGAGGGCCCGGTCGATGGTGGGTTCGGCCCCGCCGAACGCCTGGGGGAGTCGGCTCAGCTGATCGGCGATGCGCGAGCGCACCACGGCCGGCTCCACGCCCACCCGGGTCAGGATCGGCCCGGCGATGCCGTCGCTCTGGTCGAGGACGGCCGCCAACAGGTGGTCGGGAGTGACCTCGGCGTTGGAGGCGTCACGGGCGCGCTCGACGGCCGAGGCCAGCGCCTCCTGGGTCTTCAGGGTCCAGCGTTCGGGATTGAGGCTCATCGGGATCCTCCGTTTCCATGCGGTGGCCTTCGTGTCGTGCGGGTCGGGACCGGCAGCTGTGACAGCGGCACGAGGTCCCTCCGGTACTGCCGGTGGGTGACGGCCACGGCCTCGCGGGCCGCCGCGCGGGTGGCCTCGAGTTCGCGCTCCAACCGGGCCACCTCGCCCTGCAGCTCGAGCACCCGGCGTACACCTTCGAGATTGAGTCCTTCGTTGGTCAGGTCCTGGATCTGGCGCAGACGCTCCAGGTCCTGCTCGGAGAAGCGCCGGCTGCCGCCCTGGGTGCGGCTCGGGTCGAGCAGGCCCTTGCGCTCGTAGACCCGCAGGGTCTGGGGATGCACCCCGGCCAGCTCGGCGGCCACCGAGATGACGTACACCGCCCGGCTACTGCGTTCGTCGGTCATGTCACACCACCAGTCCGGTCCGGGACGGCGGATCGATCACGTTGGCCAGTTCCTCGACGGCCGCCCGCTGTTCGTCGGACAGCTCGGCCGGCACCGCCACCTCGACGGACACCAGCAGGTCGCCGGTGGCGGACTTCTTGCCCCCGGTCACCCCGCGTCCCTTGACGCGGAAGGTACGGCCCGACGGCGTCCCCGCCGGCACGCGCAGGGTCACCGGCTCGTCGAGTGTGGGGACGGTCAGGGTGGTACCGAGGGTGGCCTCGGTGAAACTGACCGGGACCGACAGGGTGAGGTTGCGACCCTTGCGGCCGAACAGGTTGTGCCGACCGACGCGGACGATGACGTAGAGATCGCCCGAGGGTCCGCCACCCTTTCCGGCCGCTCCCCGGCCCTTGACCCGGATGCGCTGCCCGTCCTCGACACCGGCGGGCAGGCGTACCTTCACCGACCGGTTCCGGTGCTCGACACCGCTGCCACCACAGGTCGGACAGGGATGGGTGACGATGGTGCCGCGACCGCTGCACTGGGGGCAGATCTGGCTGAGCGAGAACAACCCCTGGTTGTCCTGGAGTGAGCCGGTCCCCCCGCAGCGCGGACAGGTGTCGGGGTGCGTACCGGGGGCCGATCCCGATCCGGAGCAGGTGTGGCAACGGGCATCGGTGGTCACGTTGACCGACGTGGTGACACCTCGGACGGCGTCTTCGAAGGTCAGGTGCAGTTCGGTCTCGACGTCGGATCCGCGCTGGGGGCCCGCCTGCTGGGCGCCACGACGTCCGCGTCCGAACAGGCCGCCGAACAGGTCACCGAAGTCACCCGAGTCCTCGACCCGGAACCCGCCGGGGAACCCACCGGCCGAACCGCCGGGGAACCCACCGGCCGAGGGGCCCATGGTCCGGACCTCGTCGTACTCCTTGCGCTTGTCGGCGTCACCCAGCACGTCATAGGCCGCGGAGATCTCCTTGAAGACCTCGTCGCTCCCCGGATTGGTGTCGGGATGGTGCTTCTTGGCCAGCTTCCGGTACGCGCTGGTGATCTCCTTGGCGGTGGCCGTGCTCGGCACCCCGAGGGTCTTGTAGTAGTCCTTCTCGAACCATTCGCGTTGCGGCGCCACCGTGTCTCTTCTCTGTCCTTCTGCCTCGTCGTTGTCGTCAATGCTCCCGGAGGGTCGAGCCCTCCCTCAGGTGAGCGTCAGGCCTCGACCATCACCATGGCCGGGCGCACCACGGTGCCGTGCCAGCGGTAGCCGGCCCGCATCACCTGGGCGACCCGGGGCTCGCCGGACGGCGTCGGCTCGGCGTCCTCGGCGGCGGGTACCTGTCCCACCGCTTCGTGCGCATTCGGGTCGAACTCCTCGCCGAGCGGGCTGATCCGCTCGAGCCCTTCCTTGGCCAGCACGCCCTGCAGCAGACCACTGGCCGCCACCAGGGCCTTGGCCTCGTCCGTCTCGGCGTCGCCGACGTGGTCGGTGGCGAGATCGAGGGCGTCGAGCACCGGCAGCAGCTTGTCGACCAGCGAGGCGGCCGCGCGGGCCACCTGCTCGGCCTGCTGCTTCAGCACCCGCTTCTTGTAGTTCTCGAACTCGGCCTGCAGGCGCCGCAGCGAGTCGAGGTACTCGTCCCGCTCGGCCAGCGCCACGTCGAGCGGATCGGCCTCGGCCACGTCGGTGGCGACGTCCTCGTCGCCGACCTCTCCACCTTCGACCACTTCACCGTCGACGATTTCGTCATCGACCACACCGCCGTCGAATCCTGGGTCCCCGGCATCGGTGGCGGGGGCCTGAGCGGCCCCCGCCCCGTTACCGGTGTACGGCTCGTCTCCGATCGTCATGGACGATCAGTCCTTCTCGTCGACGATCTCGGCGTCGACCACCTCGTCGTCGTTCGCGTCCTCGGTCGGCACCTCGCCACCCGGGGCGGAGGCGCTCTCCTTCGAGGCCTCCTCGTACAGACGCTGGCTGAAGGACTGGCTGGCCGTGAGCAGGGTCTCGGTCGAGGTCTTGATGGCCTCGAGGTCGGTACCGGCCAGGGCCTCCTTGAGACTGGTGAGGGCCGACTCGACCTTCTCCTTCTCGTCGCCCTCGAACTTCTCGCCCTGGTCCTTCAGGAGCTTCTCCGTCTGGTAGACGAGCGAGTCGGCGTTGTTGCGGACCTCGGCCTCCTCCTTGCGCTTGCGGTCGTCCTCGGCGTGGGCCTCCGCGTCCTTCACCATGCGCTCGATGTCGTCCTTGGCCAGCGACGACTGCCCGGTGATGGTCATCGACTGCTCCTTGCCCGTGGCCCGGTCCTTGGCCGAGACATGGACGATCCCGTTGGCATCGATGTCGAAGGTGACCTCGATCTGGGGCACGCCGCGGGGAGCCGGTGGCAGGTCGACGAGCTGGAACTTGCCCAGCGTCTTGTTGTACATCGCCATCTCCCGCTCACCCTGGAGGACGTGCACCTCGACGGAGGGCTGGTTGTCCTCGGCCGTGGTGAAGACCTCGCTCCGCTTGGTCGGGATGGTCGTGTTGCGCTCGATGAGGCGGTGCATGACCGCACCCTTGGTCTCGATGCCCAGCGACAGCGGGGTCACGTCGAGCAGCAGGACGTCCTTCACCTCACCCTTGAGCACGCCGGCCTGGACGGCGGCGCCGATGGCCACCACCTCGTCCGGGTTGACGCCCTTGTGGGCCTCCTTGCCGGTCAGCGACTGGACGAGGTCCTGGACCGCGGGGATCCGGGTGGATCCACCGACGAGGACCACGTGGTCGATGTCGGACTTGGACAGTCCCGAGTCGGCGATGGCCTGGTCGAAGGGACCCTTGCAGCGGTCGACGAGGTCGGCGGTGAGCTCGTTGAACTGCGCCCGCGTCAACTTGACGTCGAGGTGCTTGGGGCCCTCGGACGTGGCGGTGATGAAGGGCAGGTTGATCTGGGTCTCCTGGACGGAGGACAGTTCGATCTTGGCCTTCTCCGCGGCCTCCTGGAGGCGCTGCGTGGCCATCTTGTCGGCGGACAGGTCGACGCCCTCGGTGTCCTTGAACGTCTTCACCAGCCAGTCGATGACCTTCTGGTCCCAGTCGTCGCCACCCAGCTGCGAGTCACCCGAGGTCGACTTGACCTCGAACACCCCGTCGCCGATCTCGAGGACCGAGACGTCGAAGGTGCCGCCACCGAGGTCGAACACGAGGACGGTCTGGTCGGCGCCCTCCTTGTCGAGTCCGTAGGCGAGAGCGGCCGCGGTCGGCTCGTTGATGATGCGGAGCACCTCGAGGCCGGCGATGGCGCCCGCCTCCTTGGTGGCCGTCCGCTGGGCGTCGTCGAAGTAGGCCGGCACGGTGATGACGGCCTGGTTCACGGTGTCGCCGAGGAAGGCCTCGGCGTCCCGCTTCAGCTTCCCGAGGATGCGGGCCGAGATCTCCTGGGGCGTGTAGTCCTTGCCGTCGATGTCGACGGTCCACCCGGTACCCATGTGGCGCTTGACCGAACGGATGGTGCGGTCGGGGTTGGTGATGGCCTGACGCTTGGCCACCTCACCGACGAGGACCTCGCCGGACTTGGCGAAGCCGACGACGGACGGCGTCGTGCGGCCACCCTCGGCGTTCGGGATGACGACGGGCTCGCCGCCCTCCAGCACGGCGACCACCGAGTTGGTGGTCCCGAGATCGATTCCTACGGCCTTGGCCATCGTGATGCCTCCTACTCCCCTGCCGTCTTCGGGCCCCGGGGCTTGCGTGTTGTTCCGTGTCTTCCGTGGTGCTGATCGATGCTTCCGGCGCCTCCCGGCGCCCACGACGCGTGCGGTCGCTCCGTGCTCCCCGGCACCTGGCGGTGCGGGATGCGACGCCGGGCCGTCGTGTCTGGGTACCACTATAGCAAACTTGAGTGCTCTTATAGCAAGTTTCTTGCACAATTCTTGTGATTTCTGGTCGCACGCCCCCGGGATACGCTCGATCCATGCCCCAGCTGGTGCTCCTTCGCCACGGCCAATCACTCTGGAACGCCGAGAACCTCTTCACCGGCTGGTACGACGTCGACCTCAGCCTCCAGGGTGAGGACGAGGCCCGGGCCGCCGGGGCACTCCTGGCCGCCGATGCCGACCTGGACCTGCGGGTGGTCCACACCTCGGTCCTCACCCGGGCCATCCGGACCGCCAATCTCACCCTCGATGCGGCCGGTCGGCCCTGGTTGCCGGTCAAGCGGCACTGGCGGCTGAACGAACGTCACTACGGTGCCCTGCAGGGGCTCAACAAGAAGGACACGACGGCCCTCCACGGCGAGGTACAGGTAAAGGAGTGGCGCCGCAGCTACGCCACTCCACCACCGCCGGTCGAGCGGGGCGACGCCCACGACCCGGCGGGTGACCCCCGGTACCGTGACGTCCCGGCAGACGTCCTACCCCTGACCGAGTGCCTCGCCGATGTGGTGGAGCGGGTCGTGCCCTACTGGTCCGACGCCATCGTGCCGGACCTCCTGGCCGAAGGCCGGCGGGGCGGGGCCGTCCTGGTGGCGGCACACGGCAACAGCCTGCGTGCGCTGCGCAAGCACATCGAGGGCATCGGCGACGAGGAGATCGTGGATCTCGAGATCCCGACCGGCATCCCCTTCCGGTACGAGCTCGGCGACGACCTGTCGGTCGTCTCCCAGGGATTCCTGGGCGACCCCTCCGCCGCCGCGGCCGCGGCCGAGGCCGTCCGCCGCCAGGCCGGCTGAGGTCCGGGCCTGTCCGGCCCCACCTCCTGTCCTACCCTCACCCTCGGTCGGTTCTCCCCGCCCCGTCTGCACCTGGTTCGCGCGCTCGCGTCCACGTGGTCGAGGTGCCGGACGCGACGAGTGGCCGACCCGGAGGTCGGCCACTCGTACTGTTCCGCCGCCGGAGGGGGGA